>ERZ1645186.46-NODE-46-length-20960-cov-9.148864_pt1 | contig 20960 bp, 17 predicted proteins | sample MGYA00575349_ERZ1645186 | MGnify/ENA primary metagenome ERZ1645186 (study PRJEB40839, sample SAMN11282943) | freshwater sediment metagenome | isolation source: river sediment | host: Sediment | place: India: Nawabganj, Kanpur | collected 2015-12-17 ...
GACCATAGCGAGGTGGTCCCACTCCTTCCCATCCCGAACAGGACAGTGAAACGCCTCTGCGCCGATGATAGTGCGGATTCCCGTGTGAAAGTAGGACATTGTCAGGCTAATAACAGGCGAAGGTCCGGTTCAGGAATGAACCGGACCTTTTGCTTTTGCATTCTCGAAAACGGGCGCGCAATGGCACCCGCGGGAATCACATGCTGCGACGATACTGGCCGCCGACCTCGAAAAGCGCATTCGTGATCTGGCCGAGACTGCAGCAGCGCACCGCATCCATCAGCACCTCGAAAACATTGCGGTTCTCGATGACCGCTTGTTGTAGGCGTTGCAGCATCGCTGGCGCTTCAGTGGCATGTCGGGCGTGGAAGTCGTTCAACCGGCTCAGCTGGGACTGCTTTTCTTTCTCGGTCGAACGCGCCAGTTCCAGGGTCTGCGGCACCGGGTCGCCATGCGGATTGCGGAAGGTGTTGACGCCGATGATCGGGTACTCGCCGGTGTGCTTGAGCATCTCGTAGTGCATGCTCTCTTCCTGGATCTTGCCGCGCTGGTAGCCGGTCTCCATCGCGCCCAGCACTCCGCCACGCTCGGCAATCTTTTCAAACTCGGCCAGCACCGCTTCTTCCACCAACTCGGTCAGCTCGTCGATGATGAACGCGCCCTGATTCGGGTTCTCGTTCTTCGCCAGGCCCCATTCGCGGTTGATGATCAGCTGGATCGCCATCGCGCGGCGCACGCTGTCTTCGGTTGGCGTGGTGATTGCCTCGTCGAAGGCATTCGTGTGCAGGCTGTTGCAGTTGTCGTAGATGGCGATCAACGCCTGCAGCGTGGTGCGGATGTCGTTGAACTGGATCTCCTGCGCATGAAGTGAGCGGCCACTCGTCTGAACGTGGTACTTCAGCTTCTGGCTGCGTTCGTTGGCGCCGTAACGATCCCGCATTGCCACGGCCCAGATGCGCCTTGCGACCCGGCCCATCACCGTGTACTCCGGGTCCATGCCGTTGCTGAAGAAGAAGCTCAGGTTCGGCGCAAAGTCGTCGATGTGCATGCCGCGGGCCAGGTAGGCCTCGACGAAGGTGAAGCCATTGCTCAGCGTGAAGGCCAGCTGGCTGATCGGGTTGGCACCCGCCTCGGCGATGTGATAACCCGAAATGCTCACCGAGTAGAAATTTCGCACCCGGTGGTGCACGAAGTACTCGGCGATGTCGCCCATCACCTTGAGTGAGAACTCGGTAGAGAAGATGCAGGTGTTCTGGCCCTGGTCTTCCTTCAGGATGTCGGCCTGCACCGTGCCGCGCACGTTCTCCAGCACCCACGCACGGATCTTCTGCGCCTCGTCGTCGGTGGGCTCGCGTCCGTTGTCGGCGCGGAACTTGTCGAGGTTCTGGTCGATGGCGGTGTTCATGAACATCGCCAGGATCGTCGGCGCCGGACCGTTGATCGTCATGCTGACGGAAGTCGCAGGATGCGTCAGGTCGAAGCCGCCGTACAGCACCTTCATGTCGTCCAGTGTGGCGATTGACACGCCGCTGTTGCCCACCTTGCCGTAGATGTCGGGGCGTAGGTCGGGGTCGTTGCCGTACAGCGTCACCGAGTCGAAGGCCGTGGACAGGCGCTTGGCCGGCATGCCTTCGCTCAGCAGCTTGAAGCGTCGGTTGGTGCGGAAGGCGTCGCCCTCGCCGGCGAACATGCGCGTCGGGTCCTCGTTCTCGCGCTTGAAGGCGAAGGTGCCGGCGGTGTACGGGAAGCTGCCCGGCACGTTGTCCAGCAGCAGCCACTTCAGCAGCTCGCCGTGGCATTCGTATTGCGGCAGCGCCACCTTGCGGATCTTGTTGCCCGACAGCGTGGTGTGAATCAGGCTCGTGCGGATTTCCTTGTCGCGGATCTTCACCACGTACTCGTCGCCAGCGTAGGCCTGGCGCATGTCCGGCCACATCGTCAGCAGCTTGCGCGAATGCGCATCCAGCTTCGTTTCCCGCTGTTCGGCCAGATCGAGCACCGCCTCCACCGCGCGGTGACGCTCCGGCTTGTCCGTCTGCAGCATTCCGGCGGTGGCGCGCAGCTGTTGCACCTCGCGTGCGACGCGTGACTGGTTGCCAGCATGCCGCTTGTAGCCGCGTACGCAGTCGGCGATGTCGGCCAGGTAGCGCACCCGCGCGCCGGGCACGATCGGCACTTGGTGCGTGCTGTGCCGCGTATGCACCGCTGGCAGTGCGCCTCCGGCGAGGTCCAGGCCAAGCGCGGCCAGTCGAGGCTTCAGTGCCTGATACAGCGCGGTCACGCCGTCGTCGTTGAAACGACTGGCCATCGTGCCGTACACAGGCATGTCTTCCGGTGGGGACTTGAAGGCCTCGCGGTTGCGCTGCACCTGCTTGGCCACGTCGCGCAGCGCGTCGGCCGCGCCCTTGCGGTCGAACTTGTTGATGGCCACGAACTCGGCGAAGTCGAGCATGTCGATCTTCTCCAGCTGGCTGGCGGCGCCGAACTCCGGCGTCATCACGTACATCGGCACGTCCACCAGCGGCACGATCGCCGCGTCGCCCTGGCCAATGCCCGAGGTCTCGACCACGATCAGGTCGAAGCCTGCCACCTTGCAGGCGCACAGCACGTCCGGCAGCGCCTGGCTCACCTCACTGCCGAAATCACGCGTGGCCAGGCTGCGCATGAACACGCGCATGCCGTCATCGTCGGGCCGCGGCGCCTTCCAAGGGCCGATCGCGTTCATGCGGATGCGGTCGCCTAGCAGTGCGCCGCCGCTCTTGCGCCGGCTTGGGTCGATGCTGACCACGGCAATCTGCAGCCGGTCACGTTGGTCCAGGCGCAGGCGGCGGATCAGCTCGTCCGTCAGGCTGCTCTTGCCGGCACCGCCCGTGCCGGTGATGCCGAGCACCGGGGTTCGCACCTGTTGGGCGGCACTGCGCATGTCCGCCAGCAGCGACGGATCGGCGCGGCCATTCTCCAGTGCCGTGATCAGTTGCGCCAATGCCCGGCGCGCCGTCGCTGCTGGGCCACGCACGGCGTCCAGCGAATGCGGCGCATAGGCCGACAGGTCCTGGTCGCTGATCATCAGCATCTCGCCGATCATTCCGGCCAAGCCCATGCGCTGGCCGTCCTCGGGGCTGTAGATGCGGGCCACGCCGCTGGCCTGCAGTTCTAGGATCTCGGCCGGCACGATGACGCCACCGCCGCCGCCGAACACCTTCACGTGCCCACCGCCGCGCTGGCGCAGCAGATCGATCATGTACTTGAAGTACTCGACATGTCCGCCTTGGTAGCTGCTGATGGCGATGCCCTGGGCGTCTTCCTGCAGCGCGGCGGTCACCACCTCGTCCACCGAGCGGTTGTGGCCCAGGTGGATGACCTCGGCGCCCATGCCCTGCAGGATGCGCCGCATGATGTTGATCGCTGCGTCGTGCCCGTCGAACAATGACGCGGCGGTGACGAAGCGCAGCTTGTGCTGCGGGCGGTACTCGGCGAGGGCCTTGAATTCGGCGGACAGGTCGGTCATGGCTTGTACGGGCGCAGTCGCGTGGCAGGCCTGCAATCGGCCTGCCCCATCGCGGGTGATGAAACGTCAATCATGGCATTGCCGGGCCCCGCGCGGCCGACGCCCGCCGACTGCGAGGTCATGGTTTACCCGAGTGCGGCTGCCGCGGCGTCTTCTGCCTGATAGCCTCGCGCCTCCGCAGCAGGGCTTGGCGCCGCACATGAGTTTTCTCGCCATCGACATCGGTAACACCCGGCTCAAGTGGGCCCAGTACGCCGAGGCACGGCCGGGCGCGGCCATGCTGGCACACGGGGCGGTGTTTCTCGAGACCATCGACGAGCTGGCCGACACCGATTGGAAGAAGCTGAGCCCGCCGAAGGCCATGCTGGGCTGCGTGGTGGCCGGCGACGCCGTGCGGCGTCGCGTCGAAGAACAGCTGGAGCTGTGGGATATTGAGCCGCATTGGGTGGTGCCTGGTGTGCGCGAGGCCGGCCTGGTCAACGGCTACGACCATCCGAACCGGCTTGGCGCCGACCGCTGGGTGTCGCTGATCGGCGCGCGCGCGCGGTTGTTGGCGTCCGGTCCGCCGCGGCCGGCGCTGGTGGTGATGATCGGCACCGCCGCCACCGTCGATGCGATCGATGCCGATGGCCGCTTCCTGGGGGGCTTGATCCTGCCTGGCTTCGGGCTGATGCTGAAGGCGCTGGAAATGGGCACGGCCGGGCTCAAGTTCCCCACAGGTGAGGTGGTGGATTTCCCGACCAACACCAGTGACGCGCTGATGAGCGGTGGGGCGAATGCCATCGCCGGAGCCGTCGAGCGACAGCACCGCAAGCTGTTGCAACGAACCGGTCAACAGCCGGCGCTGTTCATGACCGGTGGGGCCGCGGTCAAGCTGGCGCCGATCACCGATCTGGCGTTCGAGACCGTCGATACTCTGATCTTCGACGGCTTGCTGCAGATCGAGGCGGAGCGCCAGGCGCGATAGCGGGCGGCGCCGCTAGAGGATGTAGCGCGAGAGATCCTCGTTCTTCGCCAGGTCGGACAGCCGTGCGTCAACCAGTTCCCGGTCGACGCGAACGGTCTGCCCGTGCCGGTTGGGGGCTTCGAAGCTGATTTCGTCGAGCAAGCGCTCCATCACCGTGGCCAGGCGGCGGGCACCGATGTTCTCGGTTCGTTCATTGACGTCGAAGGCGATCTGCGCCAGCCGGCGCACGCCTTCGGGCGTGATCTCCAACGTCACGCCTTCGGTGGACAGCAGCGCCTGGTACTGCTTGACGAGGCTGGCGTGGGTGCTCGTGAGGATGGCCTCGAAATCACCCACGCTCAGCGAGCCCAGCTCCACGCGAATCGGAAAGCGTCCTTGCAGTTCCGGAATCAGGTCACTCGGCTTGGCCAGATGGAACGCGCCCGAGGCGATGAACAGGATGTGGTCGGTCTTCACCATGCCGTACTTGGTATGCACCGAAGTGCCTTCCACGAGGGGAAGCAGGTCGCGCTGCACTCCCTGGCGTGACACCTCGGCGCCCCCGTGCTCGCTGCGCGAGGCCACCTTGTCGATCTCGTCGATGAAGACGATGCCGTTGCTCTCGGCGTGGGCCAGCGCCGCGGCCTTGATTTCGTCCTCGTTCACCAGCTTGCCGGCCTCTTCGTCCACCAGCAGCTTCAGCGCTTCGCCAATCTTCAGCTTGCGCGTCCTGCGCTTGCCCTGGCCGAGGTTGGAGAACAGGCCTTTCAGTTGTTCGGCCATCTCCTCCATGCCCTGCGGGCCCATGATCTCCAGGGACGGCCTGGCCTCGGCCACGTCGACCTCGATCTCGCGGTCGGCCAGCTGCCCCTCGCGCAACCGCTTGCGCATCACCTGGCGTGCGGTGTTCTCGGTGCTCGGCGGGCTGGCGATGCCAAACTCGGCGCGCGGCGGAGGCACCAGGATGTCGAGCACACGCTCCTCGGCGGCGTCCTCGGCCTGGGCACGCTTGCGCTTCATCTGCAGCTCGCGTTCCTGCTTGACGGCCACCTCCATCAGGTCACGCACGATGCTGTCCACGTCCTTGCCGACGTAGCCCACCTCGGTGAACTTGGTCGCCTCCACCTTGATAAACGGGGCATCGGCCAACCGGGCCAGCCGTCGCGCGATCTCGGTCTTACCCACGCCAGTGGGACCGATCATCAGGATGTTCTTCGGCGTGATCTCGCTGCGCATCGGCTCGGCCACCTGCTGACGGCGCCAGCGGTTGCGCAGCGCAATGGCCACCGCGCGCTTGGCCGACTGCTGGCCGACAATGTGGCGGTCGAGTTCGGAGACGATCTCCTGCGGCGTCATCTGGCTCATTCCAGCGTCTCGATGGTGTGGCTCTGGTTGGTGTAAATGCAGATGTCGCCGGCGATGCCCAGCGCCGACTTCACCATGTCGGCCGGCGCCATCTCGGTGTGCGCCAGCAGCGCCCGCGCGGCAGCCTGGGCATAGGCGCCGCCAGAGCCGATGGCGATGATGCCGTGTTCTGGCTCCAGCACGTCGCCGTTGCCAGTGATGATCAGCGAGGCCTCGCGGTCGGCCACGGCCAGCATCGCCTCCAGCCGGCGCAGCACGCGGTCGGTGCGCCAGTCCTTCGTGAGTTCGATCGCGGCGCGCACCAGATGGCCCTGGTGCTTCTCCAGCTTGGCCTCGAAACGCTCGAAGAGCGTGAAGGCATCGGCCGTGGCGCCTGCAAAGCCGGCCAGCACCTGGTCGCGGTAGAGCTTGCGCACCTTGCGCGCGCTGGACTTGACGACGATGTTGCCCAGCGTCACCTGGCCGTCACCGCCGAGCGCGACGTGGCGGCCGCGGCGGACGCTGACGATGGTGGTGCCGTGGAACACGGGCGCTTGCGGGCTGGACATGATCAGGGCGTGGCGGCGGGCCGGCAGGAAGTGATACGCGATTGTGGACCGGCGGCCGCCACGCCGCTCCAGGCTCAGACCTTGCGCACCTGAACCCGGGCGTGTTCGTTGATGCCCATCGCGCCGAAGAACAGCGCCACCAGCCGGTGCGCGTCGACGAACTGCACTTCGCGTTGCTCACCGCGCTTGGAAAGCACCCAGTTGAGCAGATCGCCGGCGGCGATGAAGTCCACGCGGATCAGCCTGGCGCAGGACACACTCACCAGCTTGGCCTGGCCGATCTGTTCATCCAGCTTGTTCAGCGTCTCGCTGATGTCGCCGACCAGTTGGCCCGACAGTTCGATGCTGGCGATCTGCGCACGGCCATTGTTTTCGTCGACCGACCCGGTTTCGGTGAAGCCGGTGGACACGTCGCCCACCATCGACAGCGGCGGGGTATGGGTGTGCATGCCCGAGCCGCTGACGCGGACATTGCAGCGCGGCCGCTCCCACGACGGCGGCGACACCTCATAGGTCACGCAGTAGTCGATGGCGACTTCGTCGAACTGGTCGGGGCGGTTCGCCAGGCGCAGCGCGTCCAGGCGCACCTGCCAGTACGCCGGATCGGCGTCCCGGACGCCGGTGGGTGCCGCCTCCTGCAGCGTGGCGAAGAGCGTCTCCCCGGACATCCAGCGCATGTCGAGCTGCTGGCGGCTCCAGTGCCGGAACAGCGAAGACAGCTGCGTGGCGGCCTCGGCCTCGACGTGCCGCAGCGCCGACCAGTCGAACACCCATGGCAGCGGCATCTGCAGCGTCTGCGAGCGCAGCTGCGCCACCGCATCGATATCCAGCACCTCCGGACAGACCCAGCCGACATCGCCGTCGAAGCTGGCGCTGCGTTTGTGCTGGGCCGCATCGGCCACCGCGTCGGAGACCAGCTTGGGAAGCGAGAACCATTGCGGCGCCGACCAGCCGAACTGGTGCGCATACTCAGCGGCCAGGGCTTCGAAGCGGTCCTGCTGCCCGGTGGCACGGTAGAGATCGAACAGCACCAGCCAGGTCTCCGCATGCTGCGCACGCGTGCCCGCCGTGCCCGTGAGTTGCGTCAGCGCGTGCTCGCACTGGTTGAAGTCGGCATTCGCGAAAGCGATCACCGCCTCGTCCAGCTCCGGGTCGTGCACGACCTCGCTGACCTCGACGCCGAAGCGCTGGCCGAGGCTGCCGGTCTTGTCGCCGCCGCTGGCCATGGACAGCGGCGCCAACGGCGGCAACCCGGGCACCGCGAAGACGGGTGCGGGGGCCTCGGCGGGCGCGTCCGAGATATCGAGGTCGGGCAACGGCGGCAGCGCCGGAAGCTCCTCTGCAGGTGCATTCAGCATCGCGCTGCCCGAGGGGGGCGGAAGTCCGGTGCGCGCCAGCACCGCCGGCTCGGTCGGCGCGTTGAAGAAGCCGGTGCTGCGGCGGCCCGAGGACGAGAAGCCGCTGCCGCCGACCATCTGCTGCTCGATCTCGTCGATCTTCTCCTTCACGCCGCCTTCGGCGCGGGCGCCGGCATCGTCACCCGCGCGCGCCTCGGAATCGTCGATCCTGGACGAACTGCCCAGCGCGGCCAGCTGCTCGGGCGACAGGCCCTCGCGCCGCACCTTGCGCAGCATGTCGAACTCGCGCTTGCGCACGAAATCGTTGCGCCGCTTGCGTTCGACCATCGCTTTCAGCTCGGACTTCTCGAGGTCCAGCTCCCGCGCATCGTCCTGGCGGGTGCCAACGTCGGCCCAATCCGTGGCCGGGTTGGCCACGAAGCGCACCATCTTGCGGAAGAAGCTTTCGCCGTCCTTGCCGTCGGCCATCGAGGTGCCCGCCGAGGGTCTCAGTCGCCGAACATCTTCTGCTTCATCTCGCGGCGCTGCTGCGCCTCGAGAGAGAGCGTCGCGGTCGGGCGGGCCAGCAGCCGTGCCAGCCCAATGGGCTCGCCGGTTTCGTCGCAGTAGCCGTAGTCGCCCGACTCCACGCGGGCCAGCGACTGCGCGATCTTCTTCAGCAGCTTGCGCTCGCGGTCGCGGGTGCGCAGCTCCAGCGCGTGCTCTTCCTCGATGGTGGCCCGATCGGCCGGATCGGGAACGATCGAGGTGTCTTCGCGCAGGTGTTCGGTGGTTTCGCCGGCATTGGACAGCAGGTCGTCCTTCTGCGACTGCAGCCGCAGGCGGAAGAACTCGCGCTGCTTGTCGTTCATGTACTCGCTGTCCGGCATTGCCAGCAGTTCGGCTTCGGTCAGATCGCGCGCCGACTTGCTCTTCCACGCATTGGCGAGCTTCGGGTCGGGCTTCGGTTGGGCGCGCACGACCTCCGCCGGTTCGCCATGGCCTCGCGCCGGCGTCTTGGCCGGGCCGAAGCGGTCGGTGAAACGGTTTGCGGCCGGCGCTGCGGGCACCGGCTCCGCCGTGGCCGCGGCGCGAGCCACGGGGCGAGCCGCCGCCTTCGGCGCAGCCGATGCCACAGCGCGCTTGGCCGCCGCGGGAGCAACAGGAGCCTTCTTTGCGGGGGTCGCGGCACTCTTGGCCAGCGTCTTGGTCACTACGGGTCTCCTTGCCAGAATTCTTCAGGGATACAAGCCAGGAAAACCGGTCCCGCAAACGCTGCGAAACATTCCCTGGGCCGGTTTCGAGCGCGCGGATTGTAGCCACCACGCCGGCTCAGCCGGCGGGCCCTCTTGCCTCCGCGAAGCGGCGGTCTTTCCGGCCCCGTGAAATGCTGCTCAGGTGGCGCACTGCTCCAAGCCCTGCAACAGGATTTCACGAGGCAGGTCGATGCCGATGAACACCATCTTGCTGAGCTTCTTCTCGCCCGGCGCCCACTTCGGGCCCAGGTCGCTGCCCATCAGCTGGTGCACGCCCTGGAAGATCACCTTCCGGTCGCTGCCCTGCATGTTGAGCACGCCCTTGTAGCGCAGCATCTTCGGCCCGTAGACCTGAACGATCGCGCCGAGGAAGTCCTCCAGCTTGGCCGGGTTCAGCGGCCGTTCGGTGCGGAAGACGAAGGACTTGACGTCGTCGTCGTGGTGATGATGGTGCGGGTGATCGCAGTGTTCGCCGTGCTCGTGGTCGTGATCGTGGTCGTGATGGCCATGGCCGTCGGCTTCCAGGAACTCCGGATCGATGTCCAGCTTGGCATTCAGGTTAAAACCGCGCAGGTCGAACACCTCGGCGATCGGCACTTCGCCGAAGTGCACCCGACGCTGTGGCGCACGCGGGTTCATGTGCTTGAGGCGGTGCACCAGCGCTTCGACGTCTTCGTCCGGCACCAGGTCGGTCTTGCTGATGAAGATCTGGTCGGCAAAGCCCACCTGACGCCGGGCTTCCTGCCGCGTATCGAGCTGGCTGTCGGCGTGCTTGGCGTCGACCAGCGTCAGGATCGAGTCGAGCAGGTAGGTCTCGGCGATCTCGTCGTCCATGAAGAAGGTCTGCGCCACCGGGCCCGGATCGGCAAGGCCGGTGGTCTCGATGACCACGCGCTCGAAATCGAGCTCGCCCTTGCGTTTCTTCTCGGCCAGCTCGGACAACGTGCTGCGCAGGTCCTCGCGGATCGAGCAACACACGCAGCCGTTGCTCAGCTGGATGATCTGCTCGTTGCTGTCCTGCACCAGGATGTCGTTGTCGATGTTCTCGGCGCCGAACTCGTTCTCGATGACGGCGATCTTCTGGCCGTGCGACTCGGTCAGCACACGCTTGAGCAGCGTGGTCTTGCCCGAGCCGAGAAAGCCCGTGAGGATGGTGGCGGAAATCAGGCCTTGGGACATCTTGGGCTGCCTCGCTGCGAAGAGGCGGGAGGATAACCAAGAAAGGTGCGAGCCACGCGGCGCATTTCAAGACCCTGGCGCGGCTGCGCTATTCTTCGCCCAACGCCACTACCTGCCCCCGCGTTGCCAGATCCCCAGCCTACGCGGCGCCCTCGTCCTTCCGAGGACAAGCGCTCGCTTTTCGACCGCCTGGTGGAGTTTCTCTCCCCCGGCCCCGATTCGCGGGCCGAGCTGATTTCCACGCTCGCCGATGCCGAGCACCGCGAACTGATCGAGCCCGAATCGCGGCAGATGCTCGAGGGCGTGCTGCGCATGGCCGACCTGAGCGCCGGCGACGTGATGGTCGCCGCGCCGCGCATGGACCTGCTGGACATCGACGCGCCCTACGACGAGTTGCTCGGGCTGGTCATCGGGACGGCGCACTCGCGCTTTCCCGTTTACGAGGAGCGGCGCGACAACATCATCGGCATCCTGATGGCCAAGGACCTGCTGAAACTGCAGCGCGCGCCGGAGCTGAACCTGCGCACGCTGCTGCGGCCGGCGGTCTTCGTGCCCGAGTCGAAGCGCCTGAACGAACTGCTGCGCGACTTCCGCTCCAACCGCAACCACCTGGCCATCGTTATCGACGAATTCGGCCAGACCGCCGGGCTGATCACCATCGAGGATGTGCTCGAGGAGATCGTCGGCGAGATCGAGGACGAGTTCGACGATCGGGACGAGGAAAGCGGCGTCTACACGCTGGCCGACGGCACGCACCGCGTCGCCGGCGACGCGTCGATCGAGGCGGTCAACCGCTTCTTCGGCCTGGCGCTGCCCGAGCATGAATTCGACACCATAGGCGGGCTGGTGGCGCACGAACTCGGCCGCGTGCCGCGTCGCGGTGAGTCCGTCGACATTGGTGGCCTGCGCTTTTCCGTGATGCTGGCCCGCGGCGGGGCGGTGCGCTGGTTCCGCGTGGCGCGTGCGCCGACCGGCGGCGTGTCGCGCGAAGCCGCTTGAGCGCAGCCGCCCGCGGCGATCACGCAGGGCGCGCATGGCGCTCACTGGCCGTGGCCGCGCTGGGTGCGCTGCAGACGCTGGCCTTCGTGCACACCGCCGCCTGGTGGCTGCCGTTGCTGGGCACGGCGGTGTTGGCGGCGCTGGTCTGGCGGGCCTCGCCGGACCGTGCGGCGTGGCTGGGCTGGCTCTATGGCAGCGCCTGGCTGGCCGCCGGCACCTGGTGGCTGTTCATCAGTCTGCACCGCTACGGTGGCCTGCCGGCCTGGATGGCCGTGCTCGCCGTGGCCCTGCTCGGCATGGGCCTCTCGCTGTACCTGGCGCTGGCCATGGCGGCTTTCGCCCGACTGCGCTGCGGGCGCCCCGCGGTCGACGTTGCCCTCTTCGCCACCGGCTGGATGCTCGCCGAGCTGGCGCGCACCGTCATCTTCACCGGCTTCCCCTGGCTGGCCAGCGGCTATGCGCAAGTCGACGGCCCGCTGGCGTCCTGGGCGCCCTGGGTCGGCGTCACCGGCATCGGCATGCTCGGGGCCGCCGTCTCGGCGCTGCTGGCGGTCGCCTGGCACGAGCGCCGCCGCCCACGGCGCGCGCTGGCGGCGACCAGCCTGGCGGTGCTAGTACCGCTGCTGTCGGCGACGATCGGCCCGCGTGAGTTCAGCCGCCCGGCCGGCGAGCTCAGCGTCAGCCTGCTGCAGGGCAACGTACCGCAGGAGCAGAAGTTCGCCATGGAGCACGTGCCGCAGGCCATGGCGTGGATGGCGCAGGCGCTGCAGCAGGCGCGTGGCGAGCTGGTGGTGGCCCCCGAGACGGCGGTGCCGCTGCTGCCCGAACAGCTGGCCGAGCTGGTGCCCGACTACTGGCCCGGGATCCGCGCGCGCTTCGAGTCTTCGGGCCAGGCGGCGCTGATCGGCGTGCCGCTGGGCGACTTCAGCAGTGGCTACACCAACTCGGTGCTCGGTCTTTCGGCGGCCACGGCCGGGCGCGAGCCCTATCGCTACGACAAGGTGCACCTGGTGCCCTTCGGCGAATTCATCCCCGCCGGATTCCGCTGGTTCACGCAGATGATGGACATCCCGCTCGGCGATTTCGCGCGCGGGCCGCTGAACGCGCCGTCCTTCCCTGTGCGCGACCAGCGCGTCGCGCCGAACATCTGCTACGAGGATCTGTTCGGCCACGAGCTGGCGCAGCGCTTTGCCGATCCGGCCACGGCGCCGACGGTCATGGTCAACGTCAGCAACATCGGCTGGTTCGGCAACACCATCGCGGTGCCGCAGCACCTGAACATCTCGCGCCTGCGCGCGCTGGAGTTCCAGCGGCCGATGCTGCGCGCCACCAACACCGGTGCCACCGCCATCGTCGACCACCGGGGCCGGGTGCAGGCCAGCCTGCCGCCGTTCAGCCAGGGCGTGCTCGAAGGCCGGGTGCAGGGGCGCGACGGCTTGACGCCCTTTGCGCGCTGGAGCGCGCGCTTCGGCCTCGGGCCCTGGCTGGCGCTGGCGGGGGTGGTGCTGGCGCTGGCCTGGGGCTGCTCGCGCTCCGCCGGCGCCAGGGGGGCTTCGTAGAATTGCCGGTTCGCGTCTCCATTCGCCGCTTCACGGACCCGCCTCGATGTTGAGCTTCCAGCAGATCATCCTCACGCTCCAGGACTACTGGGACCGCCAGGGCTGTGCGCTGCTGCAGCCCTACGACATGGAAGTCGGTGCCGGCACCAGCCATACCGCGACCTTTCTGCGTGCCATCGGCCCGGAACCGTGGAGGGCGGCGTACGTGCAGCCCAGCCGCAGGCCGAAGGACGGCCGCTATGGCGAGAACCCGAATCGCCTGCAGCACTACTACCAGTACCAGGTGGTGCTGAAGCCCGCGCCGGCGAACATCCTGGAGCTGTACCTGGGCAGCCTTGAGGCGCTGGGCTTCGACCTGAAGCGCAACGACGTGCGCTTCGTCGAGGACGACTGGGAGAACCCCACGCTGGGCTGCTGGGGCCTGGGCTGGGAGGTCTGGCTCAACGGCATGGAGGTCACGCAGTTCACCTACTTCCAGCAGGTGGGCGGCATCGATTGCCGGCCGATCACCGGGGAGATCACCTACGGCCTGGAACGCCTGGCGATGTACATCCAGGGCGTGGAAAGCCTGTTCGACCTGCAGTGGTCCGAAGGCATCCGCTACCGCGACGTCTACCACCAGAACGAAGTGGAGCAGAGTGCCTACAACTTCGAGCACAGCGACGTCGATTTCCTGCTGCATGCCTTCGGCGCGCACGAGCGGCAGAGCCAGCACCTGATGAAGAACCAGCTGGCACTGCCGGCCTACGAGCAGCTGCTGAAGGCGGCGCACACCTTCAACCTGCTCGATGCGCGCGGCGCCATCAGCGTCACCGAGCGCGCAGCCTACATCGGCCGCATCCGCCACTTGGCGCGGGCGGTTGCGCAGAGCTACCTGGAAAGCCGCGCGCGGCTCGGGTTCCCGATGGCGCCGCCGGAATGGGCCAGCGAAGTTGCCGCGCAGATGGCGAAGAAAGCGGCCTGAGCACCATGGACAAGAACAACCTGCTGGTCGAGCTCTTCGTCGAGGAGCTGCCGCCGAAGGCGCTGAAGAAGCTGGGCGAGGCTTTCGCCACGCTGCTGTCCGAGGCCCTGAAGGACCAGGGCCTGGCCGCGCACGATGCGCGGGTCAGCGCCTATGCCACGCCGCGGCGGCTGGCCGTGCAGGTGCAGGGCGTGGCGGCGCAGGCTGCCGAGCGCCAGCTGCAGCAGAAGCTGATGCCGGTGGCGGTGGCGCTGGATGCCGCAGGCCAGCCGACGCCGGCGTTGCGCAAGAAACTCGCCGCGCTGGGGGCGCCCGACACGCCCGTGGCGCAGTTGCGCCGCCAGATGGACGGCAAGGCGGAGACGCTCTTCCTCGACAGCCGCGTGCCCGGCACGTTGCTGGCCGACGGCCTGCAGAAGGCGCTGGACGAGACCTTGTCCAAGCTGCCGATTCCCAAGGTGATGAGCTACCAGCTCGCTGACGGCTGGCACAGCGTGCAGTTCGTGCGCCCGGCGCACGCGCTGGTCGCGTTGCATGGCGATGCGGTGGTGCCGGTGCAGGCGCTGGGCCTGAGCGCGGGCCGCGTCACGCAAGGCCACCGTTTCGAGGCCGTGCAGCCGGCGATCGAACTGCGCCACGCCGACAGCTATGCCGCGCAACTGCGCGACGAGGGTGCCGTCATCGCCGGCTTTGCGGAGCGCCGGGCCGAGGTGCAACGCCAGCTGCAGGCGGCCGGCGCGAGCCTCGGCCTGCGGCCGATCGAGGACGACGCGCTGCTCGACGAGGTCACCGGACTGGTCGAGCGGCCGAACGTGCTGGCCTGCGAGTTCGATGCGCAGTTCCTGGAGGTGCCCGGCGAGTGCCTGATCCTGACGATGAAGGCCAACCAGAAGTACTTCCCGTTGCTCGACGCGCAGGGGCGGCTGACGAAGCACTTCCTGGTCGTGAGCAACATCCGGCCGGCCGATGCCAGCCGCGTCGTCGAGGGCAACCAGCGTGTCGTGCGGCCGCGGCTGGCCGACGCCAAGTTCTTCTTCGACCAGGACCGCAAGAAGACGCTCGAATCGCGCGTGCCCGCGTTGGCCAAGGTGGTCTACCACGGCAAGCTCGGCTCGCAGGGCGAGCGCGTCGAACGTGTGCGCGCGCTGGCCCGCGGCATCGGCCAGCAGCTGGGCGGCCCCGCGCTGGCCGAGGCCGCCGACCGCGCTGCGCTGCTGGCCAAGGCCGACCTGCTGAGCGACATGGTCGGCGAGTTCCCCGAGCTGCAGGGCGTGATGGGCGGCTACTACGCGCGCCACGACGGCGAGACCGAGCAGGTCGCCTGCGCCATCGAAGACCACTACAAGCCGCGCTTCGCCGGCGACGAGCTGCCGCGCGACGCCTGTGGCGTGGCGCTGGCGCTGGCCGACAAGCTGGAAACGCTGGCCGGGCTGTTCGGCATCGGCCAGCTGCCCAGCGGCGACAAGGACCCGTTCGCGCTGCGGCGGCATGCGCTGGGGGTGATCCGCATGCTCATCGAGCGCATGTTGCCGCTGGACACCGAGGCATTGGTACTGCAGGCCTTCAAGGCCTTCGGGCCGGGCCACGGCCAGGCGCAGGCCGAACTGGCGCTGTTCCTGCGCGAGCGGCTGGTCGGCTACCTGCGCGAGCAGGGCTACAGCGCGCAGGAAGTGGAGGCGGTGCTCGAACTGCGCCCCGAGCGCTGGGCCGAGCTGCCGGCGCGGCTGGCAGCGTTGAAGCGCTTCGCCGCGCTGCCCGAGGCGCCGGCGCTGGCCGCCGCCAACAAGCGCGTGGGCAACATCCTGAAGAAATCGGAGCTGGCGGTCGATGCGGCCGTGCAGCCGCAACTGCTGGCCGACCCGGCCGAGGTGGCGTTGTACCAGGCGCTGGGCGCGGTGGCGGCGCGGGCCGACGCCGCGTTCGAGGCCGGCGACCTGGCCGGCTCGCTGCAGTCGCTGGCGGCACTGAAGGCGCCGGTCGATGCCTTTTTCGACCAGGTGATGGTCAACGCCGACGACGCGGCGCTGCGCACCAACCGGCTGGCGCTGCTGGCGCGGCTGCACGCGGCGATGAACCGGGTCGCCGACCTGTCGCGCCTGGCCTCCTGAGCATCCGACGCACGCCGCGAGACGCCCATGCAGCCGATCCCGAAGCTCATCATCCTGGGCCGCGACGGCATCCTCAACGAGTTCCGCGAGGACCACATCAAGTCGCCCGAGGAATGGGTGCCCGTGCCCGGCGCGCTCGAGGCCGTGGCGCGCCTGAACCATGCGGGCTGGCACGTGGTGGTGGCCACCAACCAGTCGGGCATCGGCCGCGGCATGATCGACATGGCCATGGTGAATGCCGTGCACGCGCAGATGATGCGCAGCCTGCAGGCATTCGGCGGGCGCATCGACGCGGTGTTCTTCTGCCCGCACACGCCCGACGACGGCTGCGACTGCCGCAAGCCGCTTCCCGGGATGGCCCGCGAGATCGGCCGGCGCTACGGCGTGGACCTGCGCCAGGTGCCAATGGTCGGCGAGACGCTGCGCGACCTGCAGGCGGCTCGGGCCGCCGGCTGCGAGCCGCACCTGGTGCGCAGCGGGCGCGCCAAGGCGCTCGACGCCGCCCAGCTTGCCAGCCTGCTGGAACAGGTGCCCGGCACCTTCGTGCACAGCGACCTCGGCGAACTGGCCACGCACCTGCTGGAACGCGAGCACCTGCGCGATTCGCAGACGGGCGGGCTGCAATGAACGGCATGCGGCGCAGGTGCTGCGCCGCCGGAGCCGGCGCATGATGCTGCTGGCGGCCCTGCGCTCGGCGCTGCTGATCGTGTGGATGCTGGTCACCGTCGTGCCGGTGGCCACCGCCGTGCTGGTGGCCTCGCTGTTCACCAAGGGCACGCCGCTTTACTGGATGTGCATCTTCTGGGTGCGCCTGGTCATCTGGGGCGCTAGGGTCATCTGTGGCGTGAACTACCGCGTGCAGGGCATGCATCACGTGCCGACGGCCGCCGAGGGCAAGCGGGCGGTGGTGCTGGCGTCGAAGCACCAGTCCACCTGGGAGACCTTCGCCTACACCGTGCTGATGCCGCACCCGCTGTGCTACGTGTTCAAGAAGGAGTTGCTGCTGATCCCCTTCTTCGGCTGGGCCATGGGCCGGCTGGACATGATCCACATCGACCGCAGCAGGCGTGCCGAGGCCTGGTCCAAGGTGGCCGAGCAGGGGCGCCGCTTCATGGCGCAGGGCAACTGGGTGATCATGTTCCCCGAAGGCACGCGCATTGCGCGCGGGCAGCAAGGCAGCTACAAGCTCGGTGCGGCGCGGCTCGCGATTGAGACCGCCACCCCGATCGTCCCCATCGCCGTCGCCTCGGCCCGCTGCTGGCCGCGCAAGAGCTTCCTGTTGCGGCCCGGGGTGATCGACATCTCCATCGGCGCGCCGATCGCCGTCGAGGGGCGCGCGCCCGACGAACTGATGCGCCAGGTCGAGTCCTGGATCGAGGCCGAGATGCGCCGCATCGACCCCGAGGCCTACGTCGCTGCAGCACCCGGCGCGGCCTCCTAGAATCGCGGCCCATGTCGCGCTGGCCCGGCCCCTGGAACATGCTGCAGCGCTCGCTGTTCGACGAGCCCGACGCTGCGGCGCCGCCGCTGTCGCCGGCCGCGGCCCGGCCCCAGCCGTCCGCCCCGCCGTCGACCGAGACTGCCGCGCCGCGGGAAGCGCTGGCCGGCGAGGTCTTCAGGCACCCGCGCGCGCAACGCGAGGCGCGGCTGGACGGCCATCTGGTGGCCTACGAAATGCGCCGCGCGCGCCGGCGCAGCATCGGCTTCGTGGTCGGCCCCGACGGGCTGACGGTGAGCCTGCCGCGCTGGATCGGCCATCGCGAACTCGACGCCGCGCTGCACGAGAAGCGCGGCTGGATCCTGCGCAAGCTGCGCGAACAGCGCGAGCGCGCGGCGCGGCTGCAGTCGTCGCGCATCGACTGGCGCGACGGCACGGGGCTGCCCTTTCTCGGCGAGACGGTGATCGTCGTGCTCGACCCGCGCACTGCCGGCGCCGTGCTCGATGCCGCCGCCGAGGCGCTCCCCGGCGTACCCAGCCGGTTGTTGCGAGTGGGCCTGCCGCACACCGCCAGCGGCGAGCAGATCCGCGACGCGGTGCAGGGCTGGCTGCAGCGCCAGGCGCGGCGCATCTTCGAGGAGCGCGTGGAGCAGTTCGCGCAGCGTCTGCAGGTGCGCGTGCGCCGCATCGCGCTGAGCTCGGCCGCCACGCGCTGGGGCAGCGCCAATGCCGACGGCTCGATTCGCCTGAACTGGCGGCTGGTGCACTTCGCCCTGCCGATCATCGACTACGTGGTGGCCCACGAGCTGGCCCATCTGCGCGAGATGAACCACAGCCCTGCGTTCTGGGACGTGGTCCGCTCGGTGCTGCCCGAGTACCAGGCCTCGCGGCAGGCACTGCGCGACGGCACGGTGCCGGTGTTCGACTGAGCTTCGGACCTGTGTGCGCCCGCCGGCAGCTGCTTCGGCGGCGCGCCGCCCAACCGCAGGGCGCTTGCCGTCACCGCCGCGCGTAGCGCAGCACGCCGTCGTCGCCGACCACCTCGCGCAAGCGACCCTCGGACAGCAGCGCATGCACGTGGGCCACCGCCTCGCCGAGGGCGAAGGTGGTCTGGTGCAGGTCCAGTTCGCGCATGAACAGTACCGGCAGCAGTTCGGCAGCGCTGCGCGGCCCGGCAGCACAGGCCTGCAGCACGTCGGCGAGCCGTGCATCGTGGTGCGCCTGCAGCTGCGCGATGCGCCGGTGCAACCCGACGAAGGGCCTGCCGTGCGACGGCAGCACCAGCGCATCGCCGGGCAGGCTGCGCATCGCGTCGATCGATTGCAGGTACAGCGGCAGCGGGTTCGCCTCGGGCTCGGTGTCGTAGACGCTGATGTTGGTGGAGATGCGCGGCAGGACCATGTCACCGGAGATGAGCACGCCCAGCGCTGGGCAGAACAGCGCGATGTGTTCGGGTGCGTGCCCGTAGCCGGCGATGCACTGCCATTCGTGGGCGCCTATGCGCAGCCGCATCCCGTGCAGCAGCCGGCGGAAACGCTCCGGCACCTGCTGCACCATGCTCGCGTACAGGTTGGCGCGCGATCGCACCTGGGCCAGCGCCAACGGGTCGTCGAGACCGTGCCGCGCGTAGAAATCGGCGGCGCCGTGGCCGCTGTGCGCATCGCCGATGGCTGCGCTGGCCACCCGGGCGGCATTCCAGTCGGTGGCGCTGATCCACAGCCGGCACTGCCAGCGATCGGTGAGCCAGTGCGCCAGGCCGATGTGGTCGGGGTGCATGTGCGTGCAGATCACGCGCAGCACCGGCAAGCCCTGCAACTGCGTGGCGAAGACCTGCTCCCAGTCCGCGCGCGTGCCGGCGTCGTCGATGCCGCAGTCGACCAGCGTCCAGCCGTCGCGACGCCCGTGCGGGCCTTCGTCGTGGTCGCGCAGCAGCCAGAGGTTGATGTGGTCGAGCGCGAAGGGCAGCCGCATGCGCACCCAGCGCACGCCCGGCACCACCTCGATACTTTGGCCGGACGCCGGCAGCGCGTCGGCGCAGGGATAGTGCAGTTCGTTCTCTTGGGGGTTGGCCATGGCGCAGCGCTGAATCAGCTTGCAGTCTAGCGAGTGCGGCGTGCGCTCGAGGTGCCGGCCCGGGGCCGCGTTGCATACACTTGAGCCATGAGCCCAGACATCGACGCACTGTTCGAGAACAACCGGCGCTGGGCGCAGGAGATGCAGGAGCGGCAGCCCGGCTTCTTCACCCGTCTTGCGGGCCAGCAGAAGCCGCGCTACATGTGGATCGGCTGCGCCGACAGCCGCGTGCCGGCCAACGAGATCACCGGGCTCGACCCGGGCGAGGTGTTCGTGCACCGCAACGTGGCCAACGTGGTGGTGCACTCGGACCTGAACGCGCTGTCGACGATCCAGTTCGCGGTCGAGCACCTGAAGGTCAAGCACATCATCGTCGTCGGGCACCACGGCTGTGCCGGGGTGCGCGCCGCGCTGCACGGCACGCGCGTCGGCCTGGCCGATAACTGGCTGCGCCACATCCAGGACGTGCGCCTGCGCCATCGCAAGCGCCTGGAACACCTGCCGCTGCAGCAGCAGGAGGACATCCTGTGCGAGATGAACGTCATCGAGCAGGTCGGCAACGTTGCACTGTCCACGGTGGTGCAGGACGCCTGGGAGCGCGGCCAGACGCTCGCCGTGCACGGCTGGGTCTACGGCCTGAGGGACGGGCTGCTGAAGAACCTGGAGGTGACGATGGAGCGGGCGGAGTCCGTGGTTCAGGTGTATGCCGCCGCGCTCAAGCGCTACCCGCGTGCGCCGCTGTCCGACGACGGCGAATGATGCGATGCGCGCTGGCCGCCTGACGCGCGGCGGTGCGCTTCGCCCGCGCGCCGCGGCGCCACGTGACGCCGCGCCCCGGACGGCATGACGCTGCTCGAAATTGGCGAGATCGCCAGCCAGCTGGTCACGACCATCGGCCTGCCTTTTGCGGTCTGGGTGTTCCTGGCGCAGCAGCGCAAGGAGCGCGAGAACGAGGAGGAAGAGGCCTACCAGCGGCTCAGCGACGCCTACAGCCAGTTTCTTTCCGTGGTGCTGGCCAACTCGGACCTGCAGTTGCGCAGCGCGTCGGCGCTGGCCGACGCCACGCTCGAGCAGCGCGAGCGCATGCGCGTCATCTTCGACATGCTGATCTCGCTGTTCGAGCGCGCCTACCTGGTGGCCTGGAAGCCGGACATGTCGCCGACCGAACAGCGCCGCTGGAATTCATGGGACGACTACATGCGCGAGTGGTGCCGGCGCGACGATTTCTACAATCTGCTGCCGCAGCTGCTTCGCGGCGAGGATCCGCAGTTCCAGGCCTATATTCAACGCGTGGCGCAGGAGGAACGCGGTCTGTCCCAGCCACTGCCGGACGATTGAGCCGCACCCAGCACCGGTCCCGACCCCAGGAGGAAAGCATGTCCGAAGCCATTGTCATCGTTTCCGCCGCGCGCACGCCCATCGGCGGCCTGCTCGGCGATTTCGCCGCGTTGCCCGCCTGGGAGCTGGGCGCGGTGGCCATCCGCGCCGTGGTCGAGCGTGCCGGTGTGCCCGGCGACGGCATCGACGAGGTGCTGATGGGCAACTGCCTGATGGCCGGCCAGGGCCAGGCGCCGGCCCGCCAGGCCGCGCTCAAGGCCGGGCTGCCGCAGTCGGCCGGCGCGGTGACGCTGAGCAAGATGTGCGGCAGCGGCATGCGCGCGATGATGTTCGCGCACGACA
>ERZ1645186.49-NODE-49-length-20643-cov-8.856033_pt1 | contig 20643 bp, 18 predicted proteins | sample MGYA00575349_ERZ1645186 | MGnify/ENA primary metagenome ERZ1645186 (study PRJEB40839, sample SAMN11282943) | freshwater sediment metagenome | isolation source: river sediment | host: Sediment | place: India: Nawabganj, Kanpur | collected 2015-12-17 ...
ATTCGAACCTGCGACCAACGGATTAAAAGTCCGCTGCTCTACCGACTGAGCTAACAACCCGTCCGTAGAGGCCGGCATTATAGCCAGGCCTTCAGCGGCCTCCGGACCGGGCCAGCAGCTGGGCGATGGCCTCGCCGGCCGCCACCATGCCGAAGGTGGCCGTCACGGCCACGCTGGAGCCGTAACCGGCGCAGTTCAGCGTGCCGTCGTTCGTGCCGTCGACGGCGCAATCCACCGCCGGGGCAGCGACCGCTTCGCGCGAGAACACGCAGCGCAGGCCGATCGGCCCCTGCCGTGCGGCGCCGTGCATGCGCCTCAGGCGCTGGCGCAGCGACGCCAGCAGTGGGTCGTGCGTCACGGCCGCCAGGTCCTCGACATCCACGCGCTGCGCCTGGCGCTTGCCGCCAGCCGCGCCCACGCCGACGAAGGCCGTGCCGCTGGCCAGCGCCCAGGCGGCCAGCGCGGCCTTGGCGCGCACCTGGTCGCAGGCATCGATCAGCGCGTCCACCGGCTGCGGCAGCAGCGCCGGCCAGTTGGCGTCGTCGACGAATTCCTCCACCGCGTGAACCTGGCAACCGGGATGGATGTCGGCGATGCGCTCGCGCAGCGCCAGCACCTTGGCCTGGCCCAGCGTCGCACCCAGCGCCTGCACCTGCCGGTTGATGTTGCTTTCGGCCACGTGGTCCAGGTCGATCAGCACCAGCCCGGCCACACCGCTGCGCGCCAGCGCCTCGGCAGCCCACGAGCCGACGCCACCGACACCGACCACGGCCACGCGGGCGGCGCGCAGCCGCGCGTAGCCGGCCTCACCGTACAGGCGTCGCAGTCCACCGAAGCGCCGCTCCAGATCGGCTTCGGCCCGGGCCGCTGCCCCAGTCACAGGCCGCGCTCCACGCGCCAGGCCTGATAGCGCACGCCCAGCACACCGCCACCCAGGATGCCGGCCAGCGCGATGAAGCTGCCCAGCGCCAGCGTGCTCACACCGCTCAGGCCTTGGCCGATGGTGCAGCCCATCGCGGTCACCCCGCCCACGCCCATCAGCAGCGCACCGACCACATGGTTGGCCGTGTCCTCGGTGCCGGCAAAGCCCTCCCAGCGGAAGCTGCCCGTGGCCAGCGCCGCCAGCGCCGAGCCCGCCACCACACCCAAGACGGCGACGACGCCAAGCGTCAGCACCTTGCCGCGGTCGCTGTACAGGATCAACCAGTCCAACGCATAGGCCGTCGGCGCGACGAAACTCAGGCTCTCCATGCGGCGCGAATTGGTCGCCAGGAAGGTGGGTTCGAGCGTTGCCGGATGCTCGGGCACGAAACCCAGCCGCCCCGACACCCACCACACGCCGGCGATCACCGCGCCCACGCCCAGCCCCGCCAGCAGCACGTCGGCGGCGCGGCCTTCGGGCCGGGCCAGCACCCAGGCCAGCAACGCCAGGCCGATGCCGCCGCCAAGCAGCAGCGCCAGCAGCTTGCGCGGGGCGCCGGTGGCCCATGCCAGCAGCGACGGCAGGTCCTGCCCCGCGGGCAGCGCGAGCACCACCTTGTCGATGCTGGCCACCCGCATCACGGCCACGATGCCGCGCATCGTCGCGTACGCGGCCACCGCCATCACGCACAGCACGACCAGCGACTTCAGGCTGCCGCCGCCCACGCGCACCAGCGTCTTGCTGCCGCAACCCGACGCCAGCACCATGCCGAAGCCGAACACCAGCCCGCCGACGATGTGCGACAGCCAGGTCAACGCCGGCGCGGCATAGATGCTCTGCGCCGCCTCGACCCAGCCCAGCGCCACCATGAGGTTGAAGCCGATCATCGCCACCGCCATGGCCAGCACCCACATGCGCATGCGCGTCCAGTCGCCCAGGTTGACGATGTCGGCCACCGCGCCCATGGTGCAGAAATGCGTGCGCTGCGCGATCGCGCCAAAAGTCAGCGCCAGGCCGAAGGTTGCCCACAGCACCGCGGCCGTCAGGCCGGGCAAGTCGGATTCCTGCATGCTGCTTCCGGTCGAATGCCGCTTCGGCGCAGCAGGATGGCAGGACGCGGACCGGGCGCGTCAGCGCAGCGCGACCAGTCTTTCCCTGGCCGCGGCGGCGGCCTCGCTCTTCGGATAGGCCTTGATGAGATCGTCGAGGGTCTTGCGCGCGCCGGCCTTGTCCTTCATCTCGGCCTGGCTGTTGGCAATGGCCAGCATCGCCTCGCTGGCGCGCTCGCTGTCTGGCGCCGCGGCCAGGAAGGCGCGGAACGCCGCGATGGCCTCCTTGTAGTCGCGCTTGCCGTACAGCGCGTTGCCCAGCCAGTAGCGCGCCGACGCCGCGTAGCCGCTGGCAGGCCAGCGCTTCAGGAACGCGGTCAGCGCCTGGCTGGCCTTGTCGAAATCGCCTGCACGCAGCAACGCGATGGCCTCGTCGTACTGGCGCTTCTCTTCCGGGTCGGCGCTGAACTCGCGGCCGTCGAGCGTGACCTTCTGCGGCTCCACCTTGCGCAGCCGGTCGTCCACCGCCTGGCCTAGGTCGCGCTGCTTGCGCTGCACCTCCGACAGGTCGCGCAGCAATTGCTCGTTGCTGCCGCGCAGCCGCGCGGTCTCGGCGCGCATCGCCTCGAGCTGGCCGTTCAGGTCGAGCAGGCTGCGTCGCAACGTCTGCAGTTGCTCGTTCAGCTCGGCATTGCGCGTGCGCGCCTCCTGCTCGCTGGCCGCCAGCCGGGCGCGCAGGTCGAGGATGGCCTTGCGCGCGTCGTCGTCGGCGAACAGCTGCGCCTGCGCCGCAGCGGCGGCCAAGCACAGCGCACAGGCAACGAAGGCCCGCCGCATGTCATTTGTCCCGCAGCTCGACGCGCCGGTTCTTCGCATGTGCGGCCTCGTCGCTGCCCTGCACGGCCAGACGCTCTTCGCCGAAGCTCACCGCCTCGAGCTGGCCGTCCTGCACGCCCAGCAGCACCAGCGTGCGCAGCACCGCCTCGGCACGCTTCTGGCCCAGCGCCAGGTTGTACTCTCGGCCGCCGCGCTCGTCGGTGTGGCCCTCGAGCGCCATGCGCTTGCTGCGGTTGGCGCTCAGCACCTTGGCATGGGCTTCGAGCATCGGGCGGAACTCGTCCTTGACGACGAAGCTGTCGAAGTCGAAATAGACCACGCGCTGCGCCAGCAAGCCGGTCGCCGCGCCGCCGCTGCCGGACTTCGACAAGTCGACCGTGGTCACGCCGGATTGCGCGGTGCCGCTGCCGGCACCGCCAGCTGCGCCGGCGCCCGCGGCAGCGCCGCCGCCGGACAGGTCGCGGTTCTCGACCGGCGCTTCGTCCAGCTTGGTGCTGCTGCAGCCGGCCAACAGCAGGCTCAGTGTCAGTGCGGCCGTGCCGAGGGTGCGGTGGCTCAGGTTCATGCGGGGGCTCCTGTGGTTTCCTGGATCGTGGTGACTGACAAGTGCGGCATCCGGCACTCAGCGGCCGAACGGGCCCCAGGCCGGTTCGCGCATGTCGGCGCCGGTGGTCAGCAGCCGGCTCTTGATGCGGCCGTCCAGCGTGCTGGTCATCAGCACATCGCGTCCGGCTGTCCGGCTGGTGTAGACCAGCAGGCGGCTGTTCGGCGCGAAGCTGGGGCTTTCGTCGTCGTTGGTGTCGGTGATCGCGACCGGTGCACCGCCCGCGAGCTCCTGCACCATCACCTTGAAGGCACCACCCTGGCGCGTGATGTAGGCCAGCGTGCGGCCATCGGGGCTGATAGCCGGGCTGATGTTGTAGCTGCCGCTGAAGCTAACGCGCTCGGCATTGCCGCCGGCCACCGGCATGCGGTAGATCTGCGGGCCGCCGCCGCGGTCGCTGACGAAGTAGATCTGCCGCCCGTCGGGTGTGAACGCCGGTTCGGTGTCGATGGCCTGGCTTTGCGTGAGCCGGCGCGGTGCGCCGCCGTCGCGCGACATCAGGTAGATCTGCGCCACCGCGTCGCGCGACAGCGTCAGCGCCAGGTCGCGGCCGTCGGGCGACCAGGCCGGCGCGCTGTTCGAGCCGCGGAAGTTGGCCAGCATGCGGCGCTGGCCGCTCTGCACGTCCTGCACCCAGACCACGGCCTTCTGGCTCTCGAACGACACATAGGCCAGCTCGCGGCCGTTAGGCGACCAGGCCGGCGAGATGATCGGGTCGGGGCTGGCCAGCGCGATCTGCCCGCCCTCGCCGTCGGCGTCGGTGACGTGCAGCTGGAAGCGCGAACCGGCCTTGGTGACATAGGCGATGCGCGTGGCGAAGACGCCGCGCTCGCCCGTCAGGTTCTGGTAGATCGAATCGGCGATGCGGTGCGCCACCAGCCGCAGATCGGCCGGCAGCGCGACATGGCTCTGGCCGAGCAGCTCCTCGCCCTTGACCAGATCCCACAGCTTGAAGCGCACGTCGAAACGGCCGTCGGCCAGGCGCATCACCGAGCCCACGGCCAGCGCGTCGGCGCCGCGGCCGCGCCATTCGGCGATGTTGATGCGGCTCGACTCGTCGAGCCCGGCCGGCACGTCGACGATGCGGAACAAGCCGCTGCGCTGCAGGTCGGCGCGCACCACCTCCGCCACCGGCACCGGGGCGCGGGTCTCGTCGCGGAAGGTGGCGATGGCCACCGGGATCTGCGTGCCGCCGATGCCGGTGATCTCGACGCGGAACTGCGCCGCGGCCGGCAGCGCGGCGGAGGCGGCGAGTGCGCCGACGAAACGCCGGCGGTGCCATGAGGCATGGAGGGTTTCGGTTCGCGGGCTTCTTTTCACTGAATACGGACTGACTTGCGAATGATCCACCGCCACGCGGTGCAGCAGGTAGAGGCGCGAAGGCCTCCAAGGTTCCCTGTGCCCGCGTCGCCGCGCACTGGCCCGGGATTGTAGGCACCCCCGTGTGCTCATCGGCGGCACCGCGATAATCCCGCCAGCGCGCGTTGCCGTGGCGCGCCCCACGCCATGCCCACGCTGCAGCAGCGCCTCGCCCGTCTCGCCCCGTATTTCAAGTCCGCCAAGCGCGGCGTGGCGGTGGCCATCGCCAGTTCGCTGGTCACGGCGCTGACCGAACCGGCCCTGCCGGCGATGCTCAAGCCGCTGCTGGACCGCGGCTTCGACAACCCTGACATTCCGCTCTGGCTGGTGCCGCTGGTCATCGTCGGGCTGTTCATCGTGCGCAGCATCGCCGGCTTCATCGCCCAATACGCGCTGGCCTGGGCCGCCAACCAGGGCGTGCTGGAGCTGCGCGGCGCGATGTTCGATCACCTCCTGCGCGCGCACGCGGCGCTGTTCACGCGGCATTCGGCCAGCAACCTGACGAACACGCTGGTCTACGAGGTGCAAAGCGGTGCGCAGATGCTGGTGGTGGCGGTGCTGTCGCTGGTGCGCGAGAGCCTGACGCTGGCCGCGTTGCTGGCCTACCTGCTGTGGCTCAACTGGAAGCTCACGCTGTTCGTGGGCATCATGTTCCCGCTGGTGGCGGTGGCGGTGCGGGTCATCAGCAAGCGGCTGCACCGCATCACCCTGGCCGGCCAGAAGGCCACCGACGAGCTGGCCTACGTGATCGAGGAGAACGTGCTCGCCTGGCGCCTGGTGCGCCTGCACGGTGCCGAAGCGCAGCAATCGGAGCGGCTGATGCGGCAGAGCAACCTGCTGCGCCGGCTGACGATGAAGTCGGTGGCCGCGTCGTCGCTGATGACCCCGGTGACGCACACGCTGGCTGCCTGCGCGCTGTCGGCGGTGATCGTGGCGGCGATGTGGCAGGCCCGTTACGGCGACAACTCGGTGGGCGGCTTCGTCGCCTTCATCGTCGCCATGCTGATGCTGCTGGCGCCGATCAAGAAGCTTTCCGATGTGATGGGGCCGATGACGCGTGGCCTGGTGGCGCTGGAGCGCGGCACCGCGCTGATCGACGACAGCCCGGCGGAACGCGGCGGCGAGCACGCGGCCGCCGCGGCGCGAGGCGAGATCGAGCTGCGCGGCGTGTCGTTGCGCTACAAGGACGACCAGGCGCCCGCCTTGCAGGACGTGGACCTGCGGGTGCACGGCGGCGAGACGGTGGCGCTGGTCGGGCCCTCGGGCGCGGGCAAGTCCACGCTGGTGCACCTGCTGCCGCGCTTCGTCGAGCCGCAGCGGGGCAGCGTGCTGCTCGACGGGGTGCTGCTGGCCGAGTGGGACGTGCGCGCGCTGCGCCGCCAGTTCGCGCTGGTCAGCCAGGACGTGGTGCTGTTCAACGACAGCGTGGCGATGAACGTGGCGCTGGGCGCGCAGGTCGACCGCGAGCGCGTGCGCGAGGCGCTGCGCAGCGCCAACCTGCTGGACTTCGTCGACGGCCTGCCGCAGGGCCTGGACGCGCTGATCGGCCACAACGGCAGCCAGCTGTCCGGCGGGCAGCGCCAGCGCCTGGCGATCGCGCGCGCGATCTACAAGGATGCGCCGATCCTGATCCTGGACGAGGCCACCTCGGCGCTGGACAGCGAGTCGGAGCGCGCGGTGCAGGACGCGCTGGACCGGCTGATGAAGGGCCGCACCACGCTGGTCATCGCGCACCGGCTGTCGACCATCGAACACGCCGACCGCGTGGTGGCAATGGACGCCGGCCGCGTGGTGGAACAGGGCACGCACGCCGAGCTGCTGGCCCGCGGCGGCCTGTACGCGCGGCTGCATGCCATGCAGTTCGGCACTGCCAGGACACAAGGAGAAACCGCATGAACGACCGCATCAGCCGCTATCCCGTGCCCGAGCTGCACGATCTGCCCGAGGACCTGCGCGCGCGCATCCTCGAGGTGCAGGACAAGGCCGGCTTCGTGCCGAACGTGTTCCTCGCGCTGGCGCACCGGCCGGCCGAGTGGCGCGCCTTCATGGCCTATCACGACGCGCTGCTGCTGAAGGAGACCGGCTCGCTGAGCAAGGGCGAGCGCGAGATGATCATCGTCGCCACCTCGGCCGCCAACCAGTGCCTGTACTGCGTGGTGGCGCACGGCGCGATCCTGCGCATCTACGAGAAGAAGCCGCTGATCGCCGACCAGCTGGCCGTCAACTACCGCAAGGCCGACATCACGCCGCGCCAGCGCGCGATGCTGGATTTCGCGATGAAAGTCTGCACGAACTCGGCGGCCATCGACGAGGCCGACTTCGCCGCACTGCGCGCGCACGGCTTCGACGACGAGGACATCTGGGACATCGGCGCCATCACCGCCTTCTTCGGCCTGAGCAACCGCATGGCCAACCTGACCGGCATGCGGCCGAACGACGCCTTCTACCTGATGGGCCGCGTGCCGCGCGAGAAGAAGTGAGCACGACGTCGCCGTGCCTGGCGCGACAATGCGTGCCTTCTCCAACTCAAGGAATCAAACGATGCGATCTCTGCTTCTGGCTCCGGTGCTGATGCTGCTGAGCCTGGCCGCGCAGGCCCAGTCCGACCCGGTGCTGGCCGCAGCGGCCAAGGAGCCGGGCGCGGTGGTCACGCCCAGCGGGCTGGTCTTCCGCTCGCTGAAGGACGGCAGCGGCCCCAGCCCCGGCCCGGCCGACACCGTCAAGGTGCACTACCGCGGCACCTTTCCCGACGGGCGCGAGTTCGACAGCTCCTTCAAGCGCGGCGAACCGATCGAGTTCCCGCTCACCGGCGTCATCAAGTGCTGGACCGAAGGCGTGCAGCGCATGAAGGTCGGCGGCAAGGCCAAGCTGACCTGCCCCCCGGCGCTGGCCTACGGCGAGCGCGGCGCGGGCAGCGCCGTGCCGCCGAACGCGACGCTGCTGTTCGAGGTGGAACTGCTGGGCATCCGCGGCAAGTAGCGCGCACCGCGCGCGGCCTCAGCCCCAGCGCGTGCCGCTGTCCACGCGCAGCTTGTCCGCAGCAGGCGGGTTCTTGCGCGCCGCTGCCGCCCTGGCCGGACGCAGCGGCTGGGTCAGCGCGGCTTCCATCATCGCCCCCCACGCGCCGTCGCTGCCGGCGGCCAGCTCCGCCTCGCGCTGCGCCATGCGGCGCTCGAAGGCATCGGGCGAACGATCGGGCAGCCGGTCCATGGCGCGCTTCGGGTCCTGCCCGAAGTGCTGCGCGGTGCGCTGCACCAGCGCGCGGAACATCTGCGACACGCGCGACGGGGTCACGTTCAGCTCGGCGGCCAGTTGTGTCGGCGTCAGGCCCACGCCCAGATAGGCGTCGATGACCTGGCGGTCGCGCTCGGGCAGCGCGGCGAAGAATCGCTCCAGCCGGCGCATGACGATGCCGGTGTCCACGCGCGCCTCGACCTCGTCGTGCGGCGTCGCGGCCCGGTACTCGGGCGGATCCTCGTCGACATCGGCCTCGCCATTGCCGCTCTTCGCGCGGCCTTCCAGGTCGGCCTGCTCCAGCCGGGCGATGTCATCGATGCTCATGTGGCACAGCTCGGCCAGCTGCGCCAGGCTCGGCTCGCCGCCCTGCTCGCTGCGCCAGCGCTCGCGCGCGATCTGCAGCGCCTTGAGCTTGCGCCGCTGGCCGCGACCCAGATGGTCCATCTGGCGCAACTCGTCGAGCATCGCGCCCTTCACGCGTGCGCGCGCATAGCGCAGGAAGGCGTCGGTGGCCTCGGGCGATTCGCGGTCGCCGGCCCACTGGAAGCCCAGCGCGGCCTGCGCCACCGCGATCAGCCCCACCTGGATGAGGTCGGCCTTCTCGACATTGGACGGCAGGTGGCGGGCCAGCGCCTGGGCCTGCTTGCGCACCCAGGACTCGTTCTTCGCGATCAGCGAGGACGGGACCCCTTGCATCGAAATCATGCCCGGATGCTATGTGCGGGAGGCCGCGCGAAGGCGGCAAAAACTACCGCATTCGGTGCTTCGCTGCGGGCCTCAAGCCGCGGCGCGCAGCCTGCTTACCGCGCTTACGCCCAGCAACACGAGCGCGCCGGCGATCACGCCCACCACCGCGTCCCCCAGGCTGGGAGCCAGCGCAGCCCACAGCGCGCCGCCCGGCCAAGAGGCAACGGACTGCGCCAGGTGTTCGATGCCGTGGTGCAGCCAGGGCAGGCCGTGCGTCAGGATGCCGCCGCCCACCAGGAACATCGCCGCGGTGCCGGCCACCGACAGCGCCTTCATCAACCACGGCGCCGCGCGCAGGATGCCTGCACCGAGCGCGCGCTTGAATCCGGCCCAGGCATCGGCACCCGCGCTGCGCGACAGATGCAGCCCCGCATCGTCGAGCTTGACGATGCCGGCCACGAAACCGTAGACGCCCACCGTCATCAGCAGCGCGATGCCCACCAGCACCGCCACGCGCGTGCCGAAGGCGGCGTCGGCCACCGTGCCCAGCGTGATGGCGATGATCTCGGCCGAGAGCACGAAATCGGTGCGCACGGCACCCTTGATCTTCGCCTGCTCGAAGGCCACCGGGTCCACCGCCGGGTCGGCCATGGCCTTCGCCAGATCGGCCTTCGCGGCCTGGTCCTCCTCGCGGCTGTGCAGGAAGCGGTGGGCCAGTTTCTCGAAGCCTTCGTAGCAGAGGAACGCGCCGCCGACCATCAGCAGCGGCGTCACCAGCCAGGGGGCGAAGGCGCTGATGGCCAGCGCCAGCGGCACGAGGATGGCCTTGTTCAGCAGCGAGCCCTTGGCCACCGCCCAGACCACCGGCAGTTCGCGCTCAGGGCTGACGCCGGTGACCTGCTGCGCATTCAGCGCCAGATCGTCGCCAAGCACGCCGGCGGTCTTCTTCGTCGCTGCCTTGGTGAGCACGGCCACGTCGTCCAGCACGCTGGCAATGTCGTCGATCAGCGCGATCAGGCTGGCACCTGCCATCGGGTTCTTCGCCTCGGGTGGAAGGAATCAGCGGCGGCGCGCGGCGATGTAGCGCTGCTGCATGGCCTGCGTCTCGGGGTCGCGGTAGGCGGCCAGCAGCGTATCGGCATCGGCGTGGCTGTCGGCCGCCGGACACAGCGTCTCGCCCGCCTGGGCGAAGCGCTGCTTGGTGGCGCGCAACGCACCCAACGGGCGGGTGGCCAGCCGCTCGGCCCAGTCGCGACCCTGCTGTGCCAACTCCGCCGTCGGCACCACGCGGTTGACGAAGCGCCAGGCCAGCGCTTGCTGCGCATCGAAAGGCCGGCAGTCCACCACCAGTTCCATCGCCACCGTCGGGCCCACCAGCCGGATCAGCCGCGGCACGCCGCCCCAGCCGAGCGGAATGCCGATCTCCATCTCGGGGATCGAGAAGCGCACGTCCTCGGCCACCATGCGCAGGTCGCAGGCACCGGCCAGCAGCACGCCGCCGCCGACGCAGTGGCCCTGCACCAGCGCCAGGGTGATCGCCGGGATCGACTCCAGCGCCTCGACCATCTGCCGGCCCAGGTCGGTGGCCTCGCGGTCGATGGGCCGCGCGGCATCGCGCATCGCCTGCAGGTCGAAGCCGGCGCAGAAGGCGCGGCCTTCGCCGGCGACCAGCAGCACGCGCAGGTCCGGCAAGCCGGCCAGCCAGCGGCTGGCGTCGATGAGTTCGCGCAAGGTCTGCGGCGACAGCGCGTTCAGCTTGTCAGGGCGGTTCAGCGCCAGGCGGCCGAGCCCGCCCTCGACCTGCAGCGACAAGGTCTCGAAGCGTGGCGGCTGGAGCTCTGCGATCATGTCGCCAATGATAGGCGGCAGCATGCGATGAGCGGCAGCGAGCGTTTCGACGTGGTCATCGTCGGCGGCGCGGCGGTGGGCAGCGCCGCCGCCTACTTCCTCGCCGGTGCGCCCGGCTTCGACGGCCGGCTGCTGGTGCTGGAGCAGGACCCGTCGTACCAGCATTGCGCGACAGCGTTGTCGGTGGCCTCGGTGCGGCACCAGTTCTCCACGCCAGAGAACATCCGCATGTCGATGTTCGGCAGCGCCTTCTTCGCCGAGGCCGGCCAGCGCCTGGCGGTGGACGGCCAGGCGCCGGACCTGGGCTGGCGGGATGGCGGCTACCTGTTCCTGGCCACGGCGCCGGGCCTGCCGGTGCTGCAGGCCAACCATGCCACGCAACGCGCCGAAGGCGCGCAGGTGCAGCTGCTCGATGCCGCAGCGCTGCAGCAGCGCTTCCCCTGGCTGCATTGCAGCGACCTGGCCGGTGGCTCGCTCGGCCAGCGTGGCGAAGGCTGGCTCGACGCCTACAGCCTGATGGCTGCGCTGCGGCGCAAGGCGCAGTCGCTGGGCGCCGTGTACCGGCCGGCGCGCGTGCAGCGGTTGCTGCGCCAGGGCCGGCGCATCGTCGGCGTCGACCTGGCCGACGGCTCGCACATCGGGTGCGACATGGTGATCAATGCCGCCGGCACGGGGGCCGCGGCGCTGGCGCGCAGCGCCGGCATGGAGCTGCCGGTGGAGCCGCGCAAGCGCTGCGTGTTCCATGTGCGCAGCCCGGCGCGCACGCCGGGCTGCGGGCTGGTCATCGACCCGAGCGGCGTGTACTTCCGACCCGAGGGCGAGGGCTGGCTGTGCGGCGTCTCGCCGCCTGCGGAGCAGGATCCGCCCTGCACCGATTTCCAGGTCCAGCACGCGCTGTTCGAAGAGATCATCTGGCCGGTGCTGGCCGCGCGTGTCGAGGGCTTCGAGGCGCTGCGCGTGATGCATGCCTGGGCCGGCCACTACGACTTCAACCTGCTGGACCAGAACATGATCCTCGGCGCCCATCCCGACGTGGACAACCTCCTGTTCGCCAACGGCTTCAGCGGACACGGCCTGCAGCACGCGCCCGCGGTGGGCCGGGCCTTGAGCGAACTGGTGCTGCATGGTGGCTATCGCAGCCTGGAGCTGTCGCGGCTGGGCTGGGAGCGGGTGCTGCGCCGGCATCCGCTGCGCGAGCTGAACGTGGTGTGAAGGCGCACTGGCGGGTCGAGGGACGGCGATGCGGATCCTGATCGTTGGCGCCGGTCCGGCCGGCCTGTACCTGGCCTACCTGCTGAAGCGCCAGGATGCGCGCCACCGCATCCGCATCGTCGAGCGCAACCCGCCCGATGCCACCTTCGGCTTCGGCGTGGTCTTTTCCGACCGCGCGCTGGATTTCCTGCGCGACGACGATGCGCCCACCCATGCGCTGATCCTGCCGGCGATGCGCCGCTGGACCGACCTGGCGCTGGTGCACCGCGGCGAGCGCATCACCATCGACGGTGTGGGCTTTGCCGCCATCGGCCGGCTGCGGCTGCTGCAGCTCTTGCAGCAACGGCTGGCCACGGTGGGCGTCGTGCCCGAGTACCGATGCACGCTGGACGAGCCGCGGGCGCTGCAGGACTACGACCTGGTGGTGGCCGCCGACGGCGCCCATTCCTTCGTGCGCCGCACGCGCGAAGCCGCCTTCGGCACGCGGATCGAGCGACTGCACAACCGCTTCGCCTGGTTCGGCACGACGCAGTCCTTCGAGGTGCTGACGCAGACCTTCGTCGAGACGCCGTTCGGCGGCATGAATGCGCACCACTATCCCTACGCCGACGGCATGAGCACCTTCATCGTCGAGTGCGACCCGGTCGCCTGGCAGCGCGCGGGCTTCGCCCACAAGTCCGACGACGAGACGCGCGCGCTGCTCGAAACGGTCTTCGCCGACACCCTTGGCGGCCGGCCGCTGCGGGCCAATCGGTCGCTGTGGCGCCGCTTCCCGAAAATCCGCAATGCACGCTGGTCGGTGGACCATGTGGTGCTGGTCGGCGACGCGCTGCGCACCGCGCATTTCTCCATCGGCTCGGGCACGCGCCTGGCCTTCGAGGACGTGATCGCCCTGGCCCGGGCGCTGCGCGACCAACCTGACGACCTGCCCGCCGCGCTGCAGGCCTACGAGGCGGCGCGCCGGCCGGTGGTCGACAAGCTGGTCGACGCCGCCGACCGCAGCGCCGACTGGTACGAGCACTTCACGGCGCACATGAGGCTCGAGCCCTGGGACCTGGCCTGGAGCTACATCCAGCGCAGCGGCCGCATCGACCCGGACAAGCTGCGCCAGGCCTCGCCACGCTTCGTGGCCGGCTACGAGGCGCGGCACGGCGGGTAGCGCGCTACTTCTCGACCAGCCGGTCGCGGCCCGAAGCCTTGGCCTGATACAGCGCGTGGTCGGCACGCACCAGCGCATCGCGCAGCGGCTCGCCCGGACGCCAGCCGGTGAGGCCGGCGGAGAAGCTGACGCGCATGTGCAGCAGGTCGCCCCAGGCCTCGTCGCGCGACAGCACGCGGCGCAAGCGCTCGAAGCCCGCGCGGGCCTCGTCGGGCCGCGTGTCGGGCAGCATGAACAGGAACTCCTCGCCACCCCAGCGTGCAAGCACATCGGTCTCGCGCATTGAGGCCGACGCGTGGCGCGCGAACAGTCGCAGCACTTCGTCGCCGGCGGCATGGCCGTGCTGGTCGTTGACGCGCTTGAAGTGGTCGATGTCGACCAGGCACAGGCAGGGCTGGCTGCCGCTGCGCATCGCGCGGCGCTGCTCCAGCGTGGCCAGTTCCTCCATGTGACGGCGGTTGACCAAGCCGGTCAGGTCGTCGCGCGTGGCCAGCCGGTGGATGCGCGCCAGCGCTTCCTGCAGCTCGGCCTTCTGCACCTTCAGGCGCGAGCGCATGGCCGACAGGTCGCCGGCGAGCATCGAGATCACCGGCAGCACCACGGCGGCGAAGACGAAGTGGATGCTCTCCACCGTCGGGTCGAAGGTCTGCGGCGCGAGCGAGGCGCTGGCGAGCATCACCAGGCCGAGCACGATGACGGCGAACCAGCCCAGCAGTCGCGACGCCTTCGGACTGAGCGTGAAGGCGGCGAACATCAGCACCAGCGCCACCAGCATCAGCAGCATGCCGCGTACCGGCGGGTTGATGACATAGGCCGCGGCCATCGCGACGATGGCGAAGACCATCTGCGGCATGGTCAGCGCCGGGTCGGCGAAGCGCAGGTTCCAACCGCTGCGGATCAGCAGGTAGAAGCCGAGCAGCCCCGGCGCCAGGAAGAGGATCAGCGCGTGCGCCTGCAGCGGCTGCGCCAGCCCGTGGGCGGCCACCCACCCCTGCCCGAGTGCCGCCAGCAGGTACACCCCCGCGGCCACCAGCGTGCGGCGCAGGCGGATGCGCTGGCGCTCGTCGGTGCCGAGCAGCCAGTCGCTGACCTGATGGTTGAAGGTGAGTTGCATGCGGGGTAGCGGCAGGGGCCTCGAAGGCTCGGGTTCCCCGCGTTCTTCGCCTATCGGGCGACGCGCCGCCGGCTTGAGTCCGGGCTTCGGCTGGCGCGGCCCGCACCGCGCAACAATTCACCGGAACACCGGGGGCACGGGCAGCGTGCGGTCGCGCGGCGCGTCGCCATCGGCGCCGACGCCGTCGGCGTCGGCCTCGTCGCCGTCGACCAGGAAACCGCCGCTCTGGTGTGTCCACAGCCGGGCATACAGGCCGCCGCGCTCGAGCAGGCCGCGGTGATCGCCAACCTCCACGATGCGGCCCTTGTCCAGCACCACCAGACGGTCCATCGCGGCGATCGTGGACAGGCGGTGCGCGATGGCCACCACGGTCTTGCCCTGCATCAGGCGGTACAGGCTGGACTGGATCGCCGCCTCGACCTCGCTGTCCAGCGCGCTGGTGGCCTCGTCGAGCAGCAGGATCGGCGCGTCCTTGAGCATCACGCGGGCGATGGCGATACGCTGGCGCTGACCGCCGGAGAGCTTGACGCCGCGTTCGCCGACGTGCGCGTCGTAGCCCTTGCGGCCGGCCGGGTCGCTCAGCCCGAGGATGAAGTCGTGGGCTTCGGCGCGCTTCGCCGCGGCCACCATGTCGGCCTCGGTCGCGTCGGGACGGCCGTACAGGATGTTGTCGCGCACCGAGCGGTGCAGCAGCGAGGTGTCCTGCGTGACCATGCCGATCTGCGCGCGCAGGCTGTCCTGCGTGACGTCGGCGATGTCCTGGCCGTCGACCAGGATGCGTCCGGACTCCAGGTCATGGAAGCGCAGCAGCAGGTTGATGAGCGTGCTCTTGCCCGCGCCTGAGCGGCCGACGAGGCCGATCTTCTCGCCAGGCTGAACCTGCAACGTCAGCCGGTCCACGACCTTCGGGCCGCTGGCGGCGCCATAGCGGAAGCTCAGGTCCTCGAAGTGCAGCTCGCCGCGCGTGACGCGCAGCGGCACCGCATGGGGCCGGTCGACCACCGACTGCGGACGCGACAGCGTGTTGATGCCATCCTGCACCGTACCCACCTGCTCGAACAGGTTGGCCATCTCCCACATCACCCAGTGCGAGATGCCGTTCAGGCGCAGCGACATCGCCGTGGCCGCGGCCACCGCGCCCACGCCGACCTGATCCTGCGTCCACAGCCACAGCGTGGCGCCCGCGGTGGCCAGGATCAGTGCGATGCCCAGCAGGTGATTGACGATCTCGAAGCCGCTCACCAGCCGCATCTGCGTGAACACAGTGGCCAGGAAGTCCTGCATCGCGCCACGCGCGTAGACCGCCTCGCGGCCCGCATGCGAGAACAGCTTGACGGTGGCGATGTTGGTGTAGGCGTCGGTGATGCGCCCGGTCATCAGCGAGCGGGCGTCGGCCTGGGCCTTGGCGCTGCGCGCCAGCCTGGGCACGAAGAAGCGCAGCGCCGCCACGTAAAGCGCCACCCAGAGGACGAAGGGCAGCAGCAGCCGCAGGTCGAAACCTCCGGCCACGATCACCATGGTGACGAAGTAGATCAGCACGAACACCAGGATGTCGGCCAGGATCATCCACACGTCGCGCACCGCCAGCGCGGTCTGCATCAGCTTGGTGGCGATGCGGCCGGCGAACTCGTCCTGGTAGAAGCTCATGCTCTGCTGCAGCAGCAGGCGGTGGAAGTTCCAGCGCAGGCGCATCGGGAAGTTGCCGGCCATGGCCTGGTGCTTGAGCATCGACTGCAGCGCCACCAGCAGCGTGCTGCCCACCAGCACCGCAGCCAGCAGCGCCAGCGTGGCGCCGTGCTCGGCCCACAGCCGCCCCGACGACACCGGGCCGAGCCAGTCGACGATGCGGCCGAGCATCGCGAACAGCAGCGCCTCGAACACGCCGATGGCCGCCGTGAGCAGCGTCATTGCCGCGATGTAACCGCGCAGGCCGCCGCTGCAGGCCCAGACGAAGGGCCAGAAGCCGCGCGGCGGCAGCGCCGGCGTGCCGTCGGGGTAGGGGTGGACGAGTCGTTCGAAGAGGGAAAACAATGCGCTCTCCGCACTTGCGAAGGGCGGCAAGGTTAGCCGATCCCGCCGCGCGCAGCGCACGCAGGGGCCGCCATGTGAGGCTGGCACGCTGCGCGACCGCCCTTTGCCGTGTGGGATAGCGCGCAATAGTTGACGCCCGAGCGGCAGCGGCCGATGGCATGATCGCACCCGCGCATCAGGTCGAGGAACGATCACAGGAGGCTGGCGGCGAGAAAACGGACCGATGTGCAAGCCGCGGGGGGCCGCTGCCCTCCGCCAACCCCGGCAGGAGCCGCCCGACTCGCAGGTCGGCACCACGCCACGAACAACAACAGCCTTCGGGCGGAGAACACAGCGATGGATGAGATTCGGCCAACCGGCGACGCGGTCCGTCACGCGGGCACCTCCGACCCCGACGAATTCCAGCTGCCGCTGAGCGGGCTCTTCGCCGACCTGGAACTCGGCCGCGGCTCGGTCCGCCTGTCGGACGAGTTCCTGGGTTGCTCCAGCCTGGTGAAGCTGCAATTGCTGCGCGACTGGCAGCGCTCGCTGGCCGCGTATCGCCACGAGGCGATGTCGCAGTTCGCCAGGGAACTCACCGGCGGCACGAACCACCTTCCGGCGGAAGAGCGCTTGGCGCTCTTCCGCTCGACCTGCGCATCGCTGCACATCGAAGTACCCTCGGGCTTCGACGTCCTGACCACGGTGTCGTGAACAAGGCACTGCACACCTCGATCCAGACCCAGGGCGAGGTGTCCGTGCCCTTCAGCCCGTCGCGCTTTGGCGAGCGCTTCGGACATTCGGCCGACCCTGCGCTGCTGCCGCAGGTGCGCGACGAGCAGTTGAACATGGTGCTCGGCCACACGCGCGTGGGCACGGTCATCGCCACTGCCTTTGCCGTGTTCTTGGCACTGCAACTGCGCGGCGAGTCCGTGGCGGCATGGCTCGTCGACGTGTGGCTGGTGGCCAAGTTGACGGTGGCGGCGGCGCGTGTCTTCGTCAGCGTGCGCTACGCCCGGCTGGGACGCCCCGGTGGCACACGCTGGGCCCTGGCCACCGACGGCTGGCTTCTTGCCGACGGCCTGGTCTGGGGCGCCGCCGGCTTCATGCTGATGGCCTCGCCGGTGCCCTTGACCGCGCTGGTGGCCTCGGTCATGGCTTGCGTGAGTTGCGTGGCCACCTTCGGCCTGCAGTTCAGCAAGCGCTCGACCTGCGCCTACGTGGCCCCCATCCTGTCACTGACCGCGGTAGGCCTGCTGGCGCGCGGCGACCAGGTGGGCACGGTCGGTGGCATCGGATTGCTGATGCTGCTCGGGCTGCTGCTCGTCACCGCGATGGCCTCGGAGCGACGCCTCGTGGACGGCCTGCTGTTGCGCCTGCACGCGCAGTCGCTGACCGCCGAGAAGGACGAGGCGCTGAAGCTCGCGCTGCGCCAGAGCGCGGTGAAGACGCAGTTCATCAGCAACGTCAGCCACGAACTGCGCACGCCGCTGCACGGCATCCTGGGCGTCGCGCGGCTGCTCCACCTGGACGCGCACGACCCGACGCTGCGGCGCCGGCTGGAGTTGATCGAATCCTCCGGCACGCACCTGCTCGGCCTGATCAACGACCTGCTCGACATCTCGCGCATCGAAGCGGGCCAGTTCACCATGCGCAAGGAGCGCTTCGAGCTTGGCGCAGTGGTGCAGACCCTGGCCGACCTGTACACCGTGCGCACGGCCGACAAGGGGCTGGAGTTCAGGCTGCATCTGCAGCTCGAGCAGCCCTGCTGGGTGCAGGGCGACCCGGCACGCGTGAGGCAGGTGCTGCACAACCTGCTCGGCAATGCCGTGAAGTTCACGCAAAGCGGCGCCGTGACGCTCACGCTGATGCGTGACGCCAGCAACGGCCGGCTCACCGCCGAGGTTCAGGACACCGGCCCCGGCATCGACGCCGAGGATCTGGCCCACGTGTTCGAGGCCTTCCGTCAGGTCGGCAGTGCCTCGACACGGCCCTTCGAGGGCACGGGCCTGGGTCTGACGATCGCCCGGGACATCGCCCAGGCCATGGGCGGCGACATCACCATCCGCAGCACGGTGGGCGTGGGCACCTGTGCGCTGTTCACGGCGCTGCTGCCGGCGGCCGATGCACCGCAGTCCCCTGTCGCCGCCAACGGCGACGTCGCCGCGCCGGCCATGGCCTCGCCCGGTTGCCGCGTGCTCATTGCCGAGGACGACGACGTCAACGCGATCATCGCCACCGCCTATCTCGAGCACATGGGCGTGATCGCCGAGCGGGTGCGCGACGGCCGGCAGGCCGTGCGCCAGGCGCTGCGCGACGTCGACCGCCCTGACCTGGTGCTGATGGACTGCCGCATGCCGACGATGGATGGCATGGCCGCCACGCGCGAGATTCGCGCGCAGGAACGCCTGCTGGGACTGCGGCGCCTGCCGGTGATCGCCCTCACGGCCACCACGTCGGACATCAACCGCCAGCTGTGCCTGAACGCCGGCATGGACGATTTCATGTCCAAGCCCTTCGCCCGCGAGGACCTGGAGCGCGTCCTCAAGTGCTGGGGCCGGCGCGATGCGGCCTTTGCCGGGGAAGGCTGAGTCCCTCCGTCGACGCAGGAACGCTGCGCTCAGGCCAGCGCGGGTATCGGCCTTGTGCCAAGTAGGCCCAGAGCCAAGGCATCCGCCTGCAGCGTGAAGGATGCCGCCAGTTCGGCGTGTTCGGTCTCGATGAAGAAGGGGTACAGCGGGTGCCCCGTCTCACGCCAGTGGCGCAAAGCTGCCTGGTTGTCGAATGCCAGGATGCGGTGCGGCAGCCCGCCGGTGTGCGCCAGCGGCATCAGCTGGTCGTTCGCGAAGACGTCGACGAAGCCCAGGCGCCGATAGTTGCGGATCAGCGCCTCGTTGCGCGCGCCAACGGCCATCCAGCGCAGGCCGTTGGCCATGCAGAACTGGTAGCTCGTCTTCCACAGGCTCAAGCGCGTCAACGGATCGGCGCCAACGCGCACGGCCAGACGGGTGACCTCGGCCCGCGTATCGCAGGCGACCCAGTCCGGCAGGTTCAGGCTGCGCTCCATCAGCAGCGGCCCGCAGGTGCTGGACTGGATGCGCATCGTGCCGGTCACCAGACCGGTTTCCTTGTCCCGGCAAATGAATACGGTGGTGCCGGCAGCGAAGTCCAGCTCGTCCGGCTGCGCCAACTGGGCGGCCAACTCGGGCATGTGGTGGCCGTAGGCCAGCGCGCGCACTGCGCAGGCTTCCAGCAGATCCTGAGTCGACGACACCACCTCGAGCCTGAAGCCCAGTGCACAGCTGCTCATGGCCGCTTCCCAACGATTCTTTTGTGGATCTCGCCACGCCTTCTTGGCCGTGGATCTTTTAGTACAGCATAAGGCAGCCGCTGTTACAAGATCCATAGGCGTCGAACGCGCTTTTTGCCTTCCGCGCGCGATCTGTGGCGCGCGCGCCGCAGATCAGAGGGCATCTCCGGGGATACCCTGACTGCGCAGCGCAGCCCTTGGCGGGCGGGCGCCGTCTCAGCGCCGCTTGTGGCGTGGCAACGGCTGCGGCATGTCCGGCACGCCGCCCTGCTCCCGCGGCGGCAGCCCGGTGTGCTGCGTCAACAGCCGGTCGCGGCGCGGGGCGGCAGCGGGAGCCGCTGGTGTCGAGTTCTTGCGCCGCGCGCTGTGATAGCCAGCGGCAGCCACCGGCTGGTAGCTCGGCACCAGATGCTGCTTGCCGCTGCCGATCAGGTCGGCGCGGCCCATGGCCTTGAGGGCCTCGCGCAGCAGCGGCCAGTTGGCCGGGTCGTGCCAGCGCAGGAAGGCCTTGTGCAGCCTTCGCCGGCGCTCGCCACGCACGATGTCGACGCGTTCGGCGCGCTTCGGGTCGCGGCTGATGCCCTGCAGCGGGTTCAGCCCGGAGTGGTACATCGCGGTGGCCGTGGCCATCGGGCTGGGGTAGAAGGTCTGCACCTGGTCGGCGCGGAAGCCGTTCTTCTTCAGCCACAGCGCCAGGTGCATCATGTCCTCGTCGCGCGTGCCGGGGTGCGCGGCGATGAAGTACGGGATCAGGTACTGCTGCTTGCCGGCTTCGGCGCTGAACTTGTCGAACAGCTGCTTGAAGCGCTCGTAGCTGCCGATGCCCGGCTTCATCATCTTGGCGAGCGGGCCGGGCTCGGTGTGCTCCGGCGCGATCTTCAGGTAGCCGCCCACGTGGTGCGTGACCAGCTCCTTGACGTATTCCGGCGAGCGCACCGCCAGGTCGTAGCGCAGCCCCGAGCCGATCAGGATCTTCTTCACGCCCTTCAGCGCCCGCGCGCTGCGGTACAGGCGGATCAGCGGCGTGTGGTCGGTGTCCAGGTTCGGGCAGATGCCCGGAAAGACGCAGCTGGGCTTGCGGCAGGCGGCTTCGATCTCCCGGCTCTTGCAGCCGATGCGGTACATGTTGGCCGTGGGCCCGCCCAGGTCGCTGATGACGCCGGTGAAGCCCTTGACGCGGTCGCGGATGTCCTCGATCTCGCGCAAGATCGAAGCTTCGCTGCGGCTCTGGATGATGCGCCCCTCGTGCTCGGTGATCGAGCAGAAGGTGCAGCCGCCGAAGCAGCCGCGCATGA
>ERZ1645186.50-NODE-50-length-20482-cov-9.367210_pt1 | contig 20482 bp, 16 predicted proteins | sample MGYA00575349_ERZ1645186 | MGnify/ENA primary metagenome ERZ1645186 (study PRJEB40839, sample SAMN11282943) | freshwater sediment metagenome | isolation source: river sediment | host: Sediment | place: India: Nawabganj, Kanpur | collected 2015-12-17 ...
TCCTGCGGATGCGCGGGTACAACGTGATGACGCCGATGGGCTGGGACGCCTTCGGCCTGCCGGCGGAGAACGCGGCGATCGACAAGAAGGTGGCGCCGGCGCAGTGGACGCGTGCCAACATCGCCGACATGAAGTCGCAGATGCAGCCGCTGGGCCTGGCCTTCGACTGGAGCCGCGAGGTCGCCACCTGCGACCCCGGCTACTACAAGTGGAACCAGTGGCTGTTCCTGAAGATGCTGGAAAAGGGCATCGCCTACCGCAAGACCCAGGTCGTCAACTGGGACCCGGTGGACCAGACCGTGCTGGCCAACGAGCAGGTGATCGACGGCCGCGGCTGGCGCAGCGGCGCGGTGATCGAGAAGCGCGAGATCCCCGGCTACTACCTGAAGATCACGCAGTACGCCGAAGAGCTGCTGGATCACGTGCAGCAGCACCTGCCCGGCTGGCCCGAGCGCGTCAAGCTGATGCAGGAGAACTGGATCGGCAAGAGCGAGGGCGTGCGCTTCGCCTTCCCGCATGACATCCGTGGCGACGACGGCCAGCCGATCCAGGGCGGGCGCATGTACGTGTTCACCACGCGCGCCGACACCATCATGGGTGTGAGCTTCTGCGCGGTGGCGCCCGAGCACCCGCTGGCCGCGCAGGCGGCCAAAGGCAACGCCGAGCTGGCCGCATTCATCGACCGCTGCCGCGCCGGCGGCACCACCGAAGCCGAGCTGGCGCTGCGCGACAAGGAAGGCCTGCCCACCGGCCTGAGCGTGACGCATCCGCTCACTGGCGCGGCGGTGCCGCTGTGGGTCGGCAACTACGTGCTGATGAGCTACGGCGACGGCGCGGTGATGGGCGTGCCCGCGCACGACGAGCGCGACTTCGCGTTTGCGAAGAAGTACGACCTGCCGATCCCGCAGGTGATCGAGGTCGAGGGCCTGCCCTTCAGCACGAACGCTTGGGCCGAGCACTATGCCGACAAGCCGCGCGCGCGCTGCGTGAACAGCGGCGTGCTCGACGGCCTGGGCTACAAGGCGGCGGTGGACAAGGTGGCCGAGCTGCTCGTGGCGAAGGGCCTGGGCGAGAAGAAGACCACCTGGCGGCTGCGCGACTGGGGCGTCAGCCGCCAGCGCTACTGGGGCACGCCGATCCCGATCATCCATTGCGACGAGCATGGCGCCGTGCCGGTGCCGGAAGCCGACCTGCCGGTGATCCTGCCCGAGGACTGCATCCCCGACGGCAGCGGCAACCCGCTGAACAAGCGCCCCGATTTCCTGGCCGCACCCTGCCCGGTGTGCGGCAAGCCGGGCCGGCGCGAGACCGACACGATGGACACCTTCGTGGACAGCTCGTGGTATTTCATGCGCTACTGCGACCCGACGCTGCCCGACGCGATGGTCGGTGCCGGCACGCAGTACTGGATGCCGATGGACCAGTACATCGGCGGCATCGAGCACGCCATCCTGCACCTGCTGTACGCGCGCTTCTGGACCAAGGTGATGCGCGACCTGAAGCTGGTGAGGGTGGACGAGCCCTTCACCAAGCTGCTGACGCAGGGCATGGTGCTGAACCACATCTACAGCCGGCGCGGCGCGGCGGGCGGCATCGAGTACTTCTGGCCGCAGGACGTGGACAACGTCTTCGACGCCGACGGCAAGGTGCTCGGCGCCAGGCTGAAGAGCGACGGCAGCGCGGTGGACTACGAGGGCGTGGGCACGATGTCCAAGTCCAAGAACAACGGCGTCGACCCGCAGGAACTGATCGACAAGTACGGCGCCGACACCGCGCGGCTGTTCGTGATGTTCGCGTCGCCGCCAGAGCAGACGCTGGAGTGGAACGACGCCGGCGTCGAGGGCGCGCACCGCTTCCTGCGCCGCGTCTGGGCCTTCGGTGCCCGGCACGCCACCGAGTTGCGCCGCGCCACCGCCGGCAACCTCAGCGGCGCCGCGCTGCGCGCCGAGGCCAAGGCGCTGCGCCGCGAGGTGCATCTGGTGCTGCGCCAGATGAGCTACGACTACGAGCGCATGCAGTACAACACCGTGGTCTCGGGTTGCATGAAGCTGCTGAATGCGCTCGAGGGCCACGCAGCCGACGGCAGCGACGGCGACGCCGCGGTGCTGTGCGAGGGCACGTCGGTGCTGCTGCGCGCGCTGTACCCGGCCTGCCCGCACATCGCGTTCGAGTTGTGGCGCGGCCTGGGCTTCGCCAGCGCGGTGGGCGACCTGCTCGACGCGCCCTGGCCGCAGGTGGACGAGTCGGCGCTGCAGCAGGACGAGATCGAGCTGGTGCTGCAGGTCAATGGCAAGACGCGCGGCGCGGTGCGCGTGCCGGCGCAGGCCGAGCGCGCCGCGATCGAGGCGGCGGCGGCGGCGAGCCCGGATTTCCTGAAGTTCGCCGAAGGCCGCGCGCCGAAGAAGGTCATCGTCGTGCCGGGTCGGCTGGTGAATGTCGTCGTCTGAGACCTCCGTGCTGCGCCGCCGTCTGCTGGCGGCCGCGCCATTACTCGCGCTGGCGGGCTGCGGGTTCCAGCTCAAGGGTGCGGCAACGATGCAGTTCGAAAGCATCGCGCTCACGGGATTTCCGCCACGCTCGGCGGTGGAGCAGGACCTTCGCGCGGCGCTGAAAGGCAACGTCACCATCAAGGACTCGCCCGACCAGGCGCAGGTGGTGCTGCAGGCGCTGGAGGAGCAGCGGCTGCGCCGCGCAGTGGCCTTCAGCGCCGCCGGGGAGGTGCGCGACGTCCAGCTGCGCACCATCTTCCGTTACCGCGCGCAGACGCCGGCCGGGCGCGAGCTGATCCCGGATTCGCGCATCGAGCTGGTCCGCGAGCTCACCTTCATCGAGCGGCAGGCGCTTGGCAAGCAGCAGGAGGCCGAGGCGCTCTTCCGCGAGATGCAGTCCGACATCGTGCAGCAGGTCGTGCTGCGCCTGTCCACGCTTCGGCCCTGACGCGATGCAGGCCCGTCCCGACCAGCTCGACGCGCTGCTGAAGCGCGGTCTGAAGCCGCTGTACCTGGTGCACGGCGACGAGCCGCTGCTCGCCCAGGAGGCGGCCGACGCGATCCGGGCTGCGGCGCGTGCCGCCGGTTTCGAGGAACGCAAGGTCTTCACCGTCAGCGGTGCGCACTTCGACTGGAGCGGGCTGGTCGGCGCGTCGCAGGAGATGAGCCTGTTTGCGCAGCGCCAGCTGATCGAGATCCGCATGCCTTCGGGCAAGCCCGGCAAGGAAGGCTCCGAAGCGCTTCAGCGCTACGTGGAGCATCTGTCGGAAGACGTGCTGACGCTGGTGCAATGCCCACGCCTGGACGGCCAGCAGCTCAAGAGTGCGTGGTTCGGCGCGCTCGACGGCGCCGGCCTGACGCTGCGCGTCGAGGCCGTGCCGCGCCAGGCACTGCCTGCCTGGATCGCGCAGCGTCTGGCGCGCCAGCAGCAACGGGTCGCCGAGGGCGAGGCGGGCCAGCGCACGCTGGCCTTCTTTGCCGACTGTGTCGAGGGCAATCTGCTGGCCGCCCACCAGGAGATCCAGAAGCTCGGCCTGCTCTACCCGGCCGGCGAGTTGAGCTTCGAACAGGTCGAGGCGGCGGTGCTCAACGTCGCGCGCTACGACGTCTTCAAGCTCGGCGAGGCGGTACTCGCCGGCCGCGTGGCACGCGCGCTGCGCATGCTCGACGGCCTGCGCGCCGAGGGCGAGGCGCCCGTGCTCGTGCACTGGACGCTGGCCGAGGACATCCGTGCGCTCAAGCGCGTGAAGGATGCGGTGGCTGGCGGCCAGCCGGTGCCCTTGGCGCTGCGCGAGGCGCGCGTGTGGGGCTTGCGCGAGAAGCTGTTCGAGCGCGCGCTGCCGCTGCTCACGCCGTTGACGCTGGATGGGTTGCTACGCGCCGCGAGCATCTGCGACGGCCTGGTCAAGGGCCTGAGGCACCCGGAGTGGCCGGTCGACGCCTGGGACGGCCTGCGCACGCTGATGCTGATGCTGATGCAGCCGCTGACGCGCAATGCGCCGGCCGCCACCGTGCCGCGCCTGGCCTTGCACGCCTGAGGCCTCCCGCTGCCGCGGCAGCAGGGCTGCCGCACAGTCTCGTCGAGCTTCTGCGGCTCCCGCCCGGTTCACTCCAACGCATAGAAACGCGGTGGCGGCATCCGGCGCTTAGCTGCCGTTCGCGAAAGACTGCTGTCGTGCCTGGGTTCAGCGCATCGCGCCGTGCGGCACCCGCCAGGGGCTCATGGTGCGGTGGTCGGCCCTGCGGGCCGACTGCACTGCGGTGCTCGCGCCGAGGTCGCGCCGATAACTCACTTCGCGCCCTGCGGGCGCTGCGTTCAGACAGTATCGGCGAGTCAGTCTGGGATACGCGCTGGCGCGCGCCGACCTCGGCGCTGCGCTCCTCGCCACCGCACAAATCGCCCCTGCCGGGTGCCGCCCGACGAGAGAGCGTGGCGTTGGCTGTTCTCGCCGAACACCACGGGCGTTGCCGCGAAGACGGTGCGGGGCAGGACGCGATGCGCCTGTGGGGCGCCGAGAAGGTGAGCAGGGACACAAACGGTCCAGTGGACCGTTTGTGCCTTGCGAACGGCCGGGTCACTGGCCCGGCGCGGCCTGCAAGGCCGGCGATCCTGGCCGCGCGCGCAGCGCGCTTCCACTTCTGATTTGGCGCATCTGTTCGAGCGCAGGGCGCAGCGCGTAGCGAGTTATGCGCCAGGCCAGGATCGCGAGCATCGCAGCGCAGTCGGCGCAGCCGACCGCCCCACCGAAGCTTCGCGGCCTGCCCCGCGCCGGCTTCGCCGCAACGGCACTGCCCCACGCTTTGCGGACGGTGAAGGACAGCGGCGCATGAAGCGGTCGCAGCCGGTGACCGCCGCGGAGGCGGCTTCGCCGGGCCGCTGGTGGTGCCCCATTGAGGGGGCGCGTGAAGCGCGTAGGGTGTGTCTCACTTCAGTGCTTGGAGTGATCCATCGCCATGCCGCCGCTCTGCATCAGCGTCGGGTCGAGCATGCCGAAGATCATCGCGACGTGCGCGACCACCAGGAACACCGCGACGCAGGCGGCATGCCACCACATCCGCCGCTCCTTCGTCCAGCCGGCGCCGATCCAGCGCAGGTCCAGCAGGGCCATGGTCACCAGCGGCACCACGCCGAGCAGGTAGGCGCCCACTGCGATCACGTCGGCCGGGCCGCGCCACAGGCCGCCGGCGGTGATCGGCAGCACGGCGTTCGGCAGCAGGTAGGCCACCACGCCGATGAAGTAGAAGCCGCCGGCGATGCTCGCCGCACGGTTGATCGCCACCAGCCGGCCGGTGGTGGCGCGGTGGTAGAGCACGAAAAGCTCGGTGATGGCCACGGTCTCGGCCAGGATCACCGGCACGGCCATGAAGAAGAGCAGGTTCCAGGGCTGGCGGTCGGCCAGCAGTTCCATGTAGTGGGTCATGTTCATCGTCGTTTCCTTCGGGAAGGTTGAGCGGGCCGGATGTCGGCCGTCGTGGGCCGAAGCACCGGCGCGGAGGTCCTGGCGGCGAACGCCGCGGCCTACCTCAGACGATGGGGGGTGGGGACTCGGGCGGCACGCTGCGCCCGGTGACGGCCCAGCCCGGTCCCACCGGGCAGGCCTCGGCCCGCGCCTCGGCGGGCAGGCGTCCGGAGGCGCATGGCAGCGCCGAGCCCGCAGCCGCGGCCGGCAGGCAGAGCGCGGCGCACAGGCCGGCACAGGTCGAAAGCCTATCGGCACCCGGTTGGCCGCTGGGGTTGGCGCCAGATCGCAGACCGCCGCAGGGGTGACCGGCCGGCGCCATGACGGCTGCAGCGCGACTTCGGGCGGCGGCGCCATCGGGCATTGCGCCGCCCGCGCCGTGTGTGTCCGTATGTACCGTGACCTGGCTCGCGACTCCGGCCCAGCGCCCGATGCGCACACCGCCGTCGCCCACGGGATCGGCACAGGCCCACACGAAGCCGTGCACCAACAGCAGCAGACCGAATACCCAACCCCGCATGCCTGACCGATACACGAAGTGCGAGCGCGACACCATGGCCGGCAGTCTAGCCAACACCACGCCATGCACTTTGGCCTGGATCAACATCGGCAGGCGAGGCCGGCGGCCGTGGCCTTCAGGCGCTGCGCCGGGCCACCTCGCGCGCCACGGCCTCGAGCTGCGCCGCCAGGTTCTGCCGCACCGCGTAGCTGCCCACCGCCGGCGGCGGCGGCAGCGCGAGCGCGATGACTGCGCGGTAGTGCAGGCGCACGTCCCCCGCGCCGCGGCCGGCCGCGATCTCGTAGCGGCCCTCGAAGACCTCGATGCCGCGGCGGCCGAACACGCCGAGGTCGAATTCCACCGCACGGGCCACGGCCACACGCGTCTGCGCGTGCTCGACCTGCAGGCGCACGTTCATCGTCTGCGCAAAGGCCAGGAAGCGGAACTCGCCGCGCTGCTCGACGACGAGTTCCTCGCGCCGGCCCGGCAATGTGCGCCGTTCGACCACGCGGCAGGCGCGGATGCCCGGCATGAAGCGCGGCAGCGCGTCGTAGTCGGTGATCGTGGACCAGACGGTGGCGGCATCGGCGGCGAGGTCGAGCACCGCGTCCGCATCGAAGCGGCGGCCGCTGCGACGCACGTCGACCTTGACGCGCTCAGCCATCGCCACGGCCCGTCGGCTCGCCGCCTTCGGCGCGCGCGGCAATCGCCCGCACCATGCGCTTGAAGATGAACAGATGGAAGGGCACCAGCACCGCCCAGTACAGCAGCCCCCACACGCCCTGGGGATGCCAATAGGCGGTGACGGCCAGGCGCGTGCGGCCCGGGGCCAGGGGCTCGATCACGAACTCGAGGATGCCCGCGCCGGGCGCCTTGAGGCCGAAATCCAGCGTCAGCACGCGTTCGGGCTCGAGACCGACGACGGTCCAGTAGTCGATCGCGTCGCCCAGCCGCAGCGCGTCGGCATCGCGCCGGCCGCGGGTGAAGCCGCGACCGCCGACCAGCCAGTCCATGGCTTCGCGCAGCCGCCAGATCCAGTTCATCGTGAAGTAGCCGTTGTCCCCGCCCAGGCCGGTGACCACGCGCCACAGCGCCTGCGGACTGGCGTGGGTCTCGGTGACGGCGCCGGCGCGCTTGGCGTAGTACCCGTAGTCGTGGCGGAAGCGCCGCATCGCAAACGCGCCTTCGGTCCAGCGCCCGAGCACGCGGTGCTCGCGCTCGGCCTGCAACGCGGCGGCCACCGACTCGCGGAAGCTCAGCAGCCGCTGCGGCACGAGTTCGCGCAGCGCGCGATCGTCGGCCGGGATGTCGTGCTTGAGACCGTCGATCAGCGCGCGCGCGATCGACGCCGGCACGCTGGTGATCAGGCCCAGCCAGTACGACGACAGGCGCGGTGTCAGCACCGGCACCGGCACGATGCGCGGGTGTCGTCCGACCAGTTCGCCGAACTGCCGCATCAGCTCTTCGTAGCTCAGCACTTCCGGCCCGGCGGCATCGTAGATGCCGCCGCCCTCGGGCACCCGGGGCGGCAGCCGCAGCAGGTACTCGATGAGGTTGGACAGCGCGATCGGTGCCGAGCGCGAACGCACCCAGCGCGGTGTCACCATCAGCGGCAGGTGGTAGACCAGGTCGCGGATCACCTCGTAGGCCGCCGACCCCGGGCCGACGATGACGCCGGCGCGGATCTCGGTCACCGGCACCGGGCCGGCCCGCAAGCGCTCGCCGGTCTGGCGGCGCGACACCAGATGGGCCGAGTCCGCGGTCGCCGGCACCAGGCCGCCCAGGTAGACGATGTGCCGCACCCCGGCTGCGGCGGCCGCGGCGGCGAAGTGCTCGGCGGCGCGCAGGTCCAGCTGCTCGAAGCCCCGGCCGGCGGTCATCGAGTGCACCAGGTAGTACGCCGTGTGCACGCCGGCAAGTGCGGCGGGCAGCGACTGCGGCTGCAGCGCATCGGCTTCGACGCGCTCGACACCGGGCCAGTCGCGCGCCTCGAGCACCTGGCGGTTGCGCGCGGCGGCCCGGACCCGGTGGCCGGCCGCCAGCAGCGCAGGCACGAGGTTCGTGCCGACGTAGCCACTGGCGCCGAAGACCAGCGTGAGCGGCAGATCGGCGCCGGCGGAAGCGCTCACCGGACGACGCACCGCACCGTGGGCTCTGGAACGATCGCTGCGCAGGGGCCCGGCGCGCATGCGCCAATGCCGGACGCCCGCGCCGGCCTGCCGCCAACGGCAGTCACGGCTTGCATCAGGCCGGCGGCGGCTGCAGCTGCCGCAGTTCCTCGGCGGTGTTGGCGTTGAAGAACGCCGCGGCGTCGGGGAACTCCACCATGACGCAGCGGTGCTGCGCGGTCCAGCGGTCGATCTTGCGGCCGCCGTCGTTCAGGAAGCGCAACAGGCTTTCCATCAACATGCTGTCCAGCAGGCAGAACACCGGCTGGGTGCGGACCACGCCGTCCTCGGGCGCCGCCGCCATGGCGATCTCGGCACCCTCGCGCTGCAGCGCCTCGGCCAGCCGCTCGACCAGGTCGGTGGGAAAGTTCGGCGTGTCGCAGGGCACGGTGGCAAGGTAGCGCGTCGCGCATTGCTCGAGCCCGGCCAGCCAGCCGGCGAGCGGGCCCGCGAAGTCCGGCAGCGAATCGGGCCACACCGGCACGCCCATCGACTCGTAGGCGCCGAGGTTGCGGTTGGCGTTGATCATCACCTGGCCGACCTGCGGCGTGAGGCGCAGCAGCGCGTGCATCGCCAGCGGCAGGCCCTGAAAGCTCTGCAGCCCCTTGTCGACGCCGCCCATGCGGCTGCCGCGGCCGCCGGCGAGGATCAGCCCGGTGATGTCGTCGCGTGCAATCGCCATCTCAAGCTTCCAGCATGTCGAAGCCCTGCGCCTCGACCTGCATGAAGGCGCGGGTCATCACCGCCACCGCGCGCCAGGCGTCGGCGCGCGGGTGCGCGGCCACCGCGTCGCACAGCTGCTCGACCCAGGTCTGCACATGGTTGCGGAAGAAGCGGCGCTGCTGCTCCAGGTTGCACACCGCCGCGTCGTCTCCGGCGATCAGGTAGCGCATCACCTCCAGCACGTAGGACACGTGATCCTCGGTCTCCAGCGCGCCCTCGTCGCGCGTCAGGCCGAGCGCGCCGAGGTCCTCGCGCAGGCGGGCCAGCGGTCTTTCGTTGAGCACGCCGCTCAGGTAGAACGATCCGTAGGCGAAGACCTCGGGCTTGCCCACGCCGTGGAACAGCGCGGCATGTTCGGCGGCGAGCGCCTGCGGACTGGCGTTGCGCAGCGCGCCGACCAGCGCCTGCCACGGTGCTTCGAGCAGGGCACCGCTTTCGGGCGCCTGGGTCACCACGACATCGAACTGCTGCATCAGCGCGGCGTCGGGCGGCGCCAGCCAGAGTTGCGCGAGCAGTCCGTAGAGTTCGGCGCGGGCCAGCTCCTCGGCGTCCCCGGGGCTGGCGAAGGCGATGGGTGTGGTCATGGGTGCAGGGCGGATCTCTTCAGCGCCGTCACAGGTCGTTGATGCGCACTTCGTCGGGGTTGCTGTACAGGTCGATCACGCGGCAGTCGCCGCACATCTTGAGCCGCGCGGCCGCCGCACCCTGGAAGGCGCTGTGCCCGGCCAGCTTGGCCACCATGTTCTCGATGGCGCGCAGCGTGCCGAAGGGCTTGCCGCAGCGCACGCAGCGGTAGGGCTCCATCTGCGCCAGCACGCGCATCTGGCGCCGTGCCTTGCCGCCGTCGGCCAGCCACAGGCGCGGCTGCAGCGTGATGGCGTCCTCCGGGCAGGTCTTGACGCACAGGCCACACTGCACGCAGTTCTTCTCGACGAAGCGCAACTGCGGCTGCTCGGGGTTGTCGGCCAACGCCGAGGCCGGGCAGGCGCCGACGCAGCTCAGGCACAGCGTGCACTTGTCGGCGTCCACCTGCAGGCTGCCGAAGGGCGAGCCGGCGGCGGGCAGCGGCAGCTCGTCCGGCACCTGCGGTGCCAGCGCCAGCAGGTGCGCCAGCGCCAGTTCCAGCGTGGCGCGCTTGTCGGACTGCACGGCAAAGCTGCCGGCCCGGGCCACGGTCTGCGCCGCCGGCACGCGCAGCGCCGCGTCCAAGGCCGCCAGGTCGCGCGCGTCGCGGGCTTCGAGCAGTCGGAAATGCTCGCCGCGATAGCCCAGCCCGGCCAGCACGGCCTGGGCCACGGCCATCTGCTCGGCCAGCGCCTGCCGGTATTCCGGCGCCTCCTCGTTCGTCAGCAGCACCCAGACCTGGCTGGCGCCCTGGGCCACGGCGGCCAGCCAGAGGTCGATGCCGACGCTGGCGGTATGCCACAGCGCGACGGGCAGCACGCGTGCGGGCAGCCCCTGCAGATCGCGGCTGGCGCGCGCGCCCCGGCCGAGTTCGCCGATCAGGCGCGCGCCCTCGCCCTCGCTGTGCAGCAACAGTGCCGCGGCTCCCGCCTGCGCGGCGCCCCCGGCATGTTCGTAGGCCTGAAGCGCGGTGCGCAGGCGCTTGCCGCTTTCTTCGGGCCCCGGGTAGCCGAAGGTGAGCGCCCCGCTCGGGCAGACCGTGCTGCAGGCGCCGCAACCCACGCACAGGTGAGGCTCGACGAGCACGCCGCCGGCCGGCTCGCCCTTGGCCTTGCCCTTGCGCGACGCGTCGCTGCGAATGGCACGCGTGCTGCAGACGTCGATGCACGCCGAGCAGCCGACCTTCTCGTTGCGGCTGTGCGCGCACAGCTTGTGCTGGTAGCGAAAGAATTTGGGCTTCTCGAATTCGCCCACCAACTGGCGCAGCTTCAGCACCGCGTCCATCAGCCCGGCGTCGGCGCTGCGCGGCGGCACGTGGAAGTAGCCCTGCGGCGGCTGGTGCTGGCCGAAGGCCGGCTGCTCCCGCAGGTCGAGCACCAGGTCGAAGCGCTGTTCGCGCGTCAGCGGCGTGCGCTGGAAGTCGATGGCACCGGCGGCGCCGCACACGCGAACGCAATCGCGGTGGCTGCGGCAGGCGTCGAGGTTCACCTGGTAGTCCAGCCCGATCGCCCCTTCCGGGCAGACCTCGACGCAGGCGTTGCAACGGGTGCACAGGTCGAGGTCGATCGGGTTGGCATCGACCCAGGCGGCGTCGAAGCGCCCCAGCCAGCCCGACAGCCGCGAGAGCCGGCCGGTATGCGTGGCGCGGGCGTGCCGCTGGGCCAGCGCGCCGCCGCCCTGGCTGACGAGCACGCTGATGTCGAGAACGTCTTCGAGCAGCGCGGCGGCACGCTCGGCCGCCTCGGCGTCGCCGATCAGCAGGCAGCGGCCGGCGGACTGGTAGCTGGCCGTGCCCACCGGCTCCGGCGCGGGCAGCTGCGCCATGGCCAGCAGCGCGGCGATCTTCGGCGTTGCAGAGGCCTTGTCGCGCGACCAGCCCGCGGTCTCGCGGATGTTGACGAAGCGGATGGGCCGCTCGACCACGCTCGCCGCGCCCTCGGTGGCCTCGTTCAGGTCGAGGAACAGGCGGCTCTCCTGCGTGCAGGCCACCAGTAGTTCTTCGCCGCCGGCCCCGGTGGACTTGGCCGCGCGCTGGAAGGCGCCGGCCTCGCGGCGGCACAGCAGCGTGTGGACCGTGTCCAGGCCGTCAGCGTGCGCGCCCGGCGTCTTCGCCAGGGCACGGCCCAGCGCCGGCGCGTCCAGGGCCATTGTCTGGTTGCAATTGCAGATCAGTGTTTTCATCGGCGGCCGGTTCGGAAGGCGCGGGTGCTGCCGCGGCAGGCTGCGCAGGGTGGGCGCTGGGCGGAGGCGTGGTTTCGTCGTCGAACAGGCCCAGGGCGCGGGCCTGGGCCATCTTGCGCAGCATGCTCTGCGGCAGCGGGTCGGGCTGGCTGTAATCGTCGATGTAGGTGTCCAGCCCGTCCATGATGTTGAAGTGCGGGTCGCTGAACAGCTTGCCGAGGGCGGCGTTGCGCACCTCCGGCCGCACATCGCGGCCGACGAAGCGGCTGAAGTCGGAGTGGCGGTCGAGCGCGGCTACATCGTCCATCGTGGGCGACGGCGCTTCGGCCGCCGGCGGTGCATCCGGCACTGCGTCGGGCGCGGTGGGCAAGGCCGCCCCGCGGCCGGCTGAAGCTGCCGCCAGGTCCGCGCTCGGCGTAACCTTTGCCGGCGCTTCCATCGGCGGCAGCGCAGGGCCGGCCACCGGCTCCGGGGGCGACGCGCCCTGGCGCACCAGCGCCTTGCGCCGCGACCAGCGCGACAGGAATCCAGCGTCTTCAGTGTCCGTGGACATCGTGGCAGCGGCGCTCGGCAGGCGCCCGGTGGCAGTGCACGGCCCCCAGCACCGGCCGGGCCGGGTGACGCATGCGCCGCGGAATTCTAGGTGCGCACATGCCGAAGCATGACCCACGGGCGCCGACCCGAGGCCTGGCATGGGCTTCGGGTCGCGCCCGGCGCGGCGTGTCGCGCGGGTCTCGGCGCGCCGCGGCTGCGACCGTGCCACTGCCTCGTGCGCCGGATGGCGGGCTCTGGGCGCCGAGCCGACAGCCGGCCCGAGCCTGGGCTAGACTGCCTGCGCATGGGGTCGGCACGCGGGGTCAACGTCGGGTCATGAGTGCACAGGCTGCGCTGCAGGTCGCGGTGGTGATGGAGCGCGTGGCGCGTCCCAACGCCTGGCAGGACTGGGCCTTCCGTCTGGTCGAGGTGGTTCCCGACCAGGGTGCCTTCGGGCGCGAACCGCGCCTGCTGCATGACGACGGCAAGACCTCCCGCTGGGTGCACCCGGGCTTCGAGGTGCGGCTCTTTGCCGACGAATGCAAGGGCTATTTCCTCAACCTGACCTCGGGCCGGCCGGCCTGGTTCGTGTCGTGGCTGGTGGACGACACCGATCCTTCACGCGTCAATCTGACGGGCGTGGGCGTGTCCTACATCGAAGCCGACCGGCGCATGACGGCCGACGAGTGCGTCGAGAACGTGCCGCTGGAGCCCGAGTTGTGCGAGTGGCTGCGCCTGTTCACCAACGCGAATTTCCGGCCCGACACGGGCCGCAAGGTGCGCGCCATGTCCTTCCTGAGCCCCGAAGAGCGCGAGCGGGTCGGCGCCGGGGGTGCCGACGCCGACGAGCGTCCGGCGCGCAGGCGCGCAAGGGGCGAAGGTGGCTGAGCCCGATTCCACGCCAGGGGCAGCGCCGCCCGCGCCGACGCTCGACGACGTGGCGCGCCTGACGCCCGAGTCGGACTACTCGGCCTACGCCGCGCCCGGGGTGGACGCCGCGGTGCGCAACGAGGCGCTGCGCAAGCTCTTCCACTCCGACCCGCACTTCGGCCGCAGCGACGGCCTGGACGTGGCCGTCGACGAGGTTTGCGAGATCGCCCAGTCGCCGCTGGCCCGGCAGAGCAAGATCCTGCAGGCGCGCAGGCTGGGCCTGCTGGACGACGAGCTGACCGAACAGGAGCGGCCGGACGGCGAACCCGGCCCGGGTTGATCAGAAGCGGGCCGCGGCCAGCGCGGGCAGCTGCGCGACGAACGCAGCTTCGGCCGCCGCGCCGTCCAGGCAGCGCATGTCCAGCCGCAACTGGCCGTCTTCGATGCGGCCGATCACCGGTACCGGCAATGCGCGCAGGGCTTCGGCCAGGCGCTCGGGCAGGCGGCCGGCGCGTCGAGCACCGGCCGGCGGGCCGATGGCCACGCAGGCGCTGGGCAAACGGTCAACGGGCAAGGAGCCGCTGCCGATCTGGCTGCGGCAGTCGAGCACCTGCACGTGCGCGCGCGCGCCCAGGGCCCGCGCCAAGGCCGGCGCGATGCGCTCGGCCACCTGGCGCAGCTCCGCAGCGCTGCGGGTGAGCAGGCGCAGCGTCGGCAGGCGCTCGGGCAGGCGGTCGGGGTCGCGGTAGAGCTTGAGCGTGGCTTCGAGCGCGGCGAGGGTCATCTTGTCCAGGCGCAGCGAGCGCTTGAGCGGATGCCGCTTGATCTTCTCGATCAACGCCTTGTCGCCGACGATCAGGCCGGCCTGCGGGCCGCCCAGCAGCTTGTCGCCACTGAAGGTCACGAGGTTGGCGCCCGCGGCGATGGACTGCGCAGGGGTCGGTTCGGCGGGCAGGCCCCAGCGCGTGAGGTCGACCAGGGTGCCGCTGCCCAGGTCCTCGACGAAGGGCAGGCCCCGGGCCCGGCACAGCGCCGCCAGCTCGGCCACCGGCACGCTGGACGTGAAACCCTGGATCGCGTAGTTGCTGGCGTGCACCTTCATCACCAGCGCGGTACGCGGGCCGAAGGCGTCCTGGTAGTCGCGCAAGTGGGTGCGGTTGGTGGTGCCCACCTCGACCAGCCGGGCACCCGCGCGCCGCATGATGTCGGGAATGCGGAAGGCGCCACCGATCTCGATGAGCTCGCCGCGCGAGACCGGCACTTCCCTGCGGTCAGCAAGCGCAGCCAGCACCAGCAGCACGGCGGCGGCGTTGTTGTTCACCGCGGTGGCCGCTTCGGCGCCGGTGAGTTCCTTCAGCAGGCCGTCGATGTGGTCATCGCGGTCGCCGCGCGCGCCCCTTGCCAGGTCGAACTCCAGGTTCGACGCGCCCTGCATCACGGCCACCACCGCGTCGACCGCCTCGGGCGCCAGCACCGCCCGGCCCAGGTTGGTGTGCAACACGGTGCCTGTGAGGTTGAACACCGGGCGCAAGGCTGCGGCCGCCTGCTGTTCCAGCAGCGCCGCGCAATCGGCTTCGAAGGCGCCTTCGTCGAAGGGCCGCGACGATGCGGCGCTGCGCCACGCGTCCAGCGTGCGCCGCGCAGCGGCCAGCACGGGCGCACGGCCGTGGCGATGCTGCAGCTGCCGAAGCGCTGCGGACGCGAGCAGCTTGTCGAGCGAAGGCGGGCGGTGGCGGGCGGCTGTCATGGTGCGAGGCGAGGTGGCGGAGGGGGGTGGGAGTCGAACCCACCTGGGACCGCGGAGCAGCCCCACCCGGTTTTGCAGACCGGACGCCCCACCGGGGGTCGATCCTCCTCCTTGCGCGATCAGCCTTCGAAGACCTTGCGCGGGTCGCGCCGGAAATGCCGGCCCACCTCGTCGCGCCTCGTCAAGCCGATCTGGTCGAAGTACTCTACCAGCGGCACCGAGAGGTGGCGGCTGATGCCCGTGCGCTCGCGCAGCTCCTTGACGTTGAGACGCTTGTGGGCGTCGGCTTCGGCCAGCGCATGGGCCTGCACGGCCAGCTGCAGCAGGTGCGGCGTCTGGATGAAGTACTCGGCGCCGACGGGGTGTACCTTGCCCATGCGTTCCAGCCGCTGCAACATGCGCAACACCTGGTCCTTGCGCAGGCTGCGGTCGCGCAGCAGCATCTCGCTCAGCCGCGGCGGGTGAATGCCCCCCTCGTCGAGCCAGGGCTTGAGACGTTCCCACAGCGCCTTCTCTGCGCCCTGCAGCGAGGCGTCGTGCGTGGCCAACGACAGGTGCGGTCCGCTGCGCTTGAGCGCACCCTGCTTGACGAGTTGCCGCAGCAGCAGTGCAAACATCGCACCGGCGGGCTTGTCGCGCAGCGCCCGCTGCAGGGCTTCCTGCGTCAGCCCGGGGCTGTCGGGCTGCTTGCGGTGGAATCCGCTCAAGTGCGTCGTCACCGCGCCCTCGTAGCGCTCGATCTGGCCGGGGGCGAAGAGCAACTGGCGCCCTTCGTCGTCGATGCCGCGGTGCGACACGGCCGCCCGCAGCGCGCGGCTTTCGGCTTCGCCCAGGTTCCACAGCGTGTCGAACTGGTGCGCGTCGATGCCACCGGGCGGTTGCAGGGCCAATGCCGCTGCGAGTGCGGCCTCGGGCGTGCGCTGCTCCAGCGCGGCCAGCAGCGCCAGCCTCTGCGCGCGTCGCCGTCGGGTTTGCGGCGGGAAGGCGTCGATCACCACGCCCCCACCCAAGGTGCGCAGCGCCGACTGGTCGCGCAGGATGAACCGGTCGCCATGCAAGGCCCCGATGGCGCGGTCGAGTTCGAGCTGCGCCAGCGCGCTGCGACCGGGCTCGATGGCCGCCCCCTCGAGCAGCACGACACGCGCGCCGACATCCTCGGCGCCCAGGTGCAGATGCACCGGCGTCCAGTGCGCCAGCGCGCGCGCCTCTCCGGGCAGGACCTGCAGTCGGACGTCCAGCCGTTGCGTGGGGGCATGCAGGGCATCGGCCAGGATCCAGTCGCCGCGCCGCACGTCCTGCTTCTCCACGCCAGCCAGGTTCAGCGCCAGGCGCTGTCCCGCATGGCCGCTGGCGGCGGCTTGGTTCTGCGCATGAATGCCGCGCACGCGGACTTCGAGCCCGCGGGGCGAAAGGATCAACCTGTCGCCGACCGACACCTGGCCCGCCACCGCCGTGCCGGTGACCACGGTGCCGATGCCCGCCAGCGTGAAGCAGCGGTCCACAGCCAGCCGGAAACGGCCCGCACGCGGCGTGGCCGGGCCCGCGCCGCGCGCCTGCGCCAGGTGCGCTTCCAGCGCGGCGATTCCGGCGCCGGTGAGCGCAGAAACCGGCAGCACGGGCGCATCGGCCAGCGCGCTGCCGGCCAGCAGCGCACGCACCTCGGCCTGGGCTTCGGCCAGCCTGGCGGGCGAGACGAGATCGCACTTGCTGAGCGCCACGGCGCCGCGACGCAAGCCCAGCAGGTCCAGGATGGACAGGTGCTCGCGCGTCTGCGGCATCGGGCCATCGTCGGCAGCAACCACAAGCAGCACATGGTCGATGCCCGTGGCGCCGGCGAGCATGTTGCGCACCAGCTTCTCGTGCCCCGGCACGTCGACGAAGCCCAGAACGTCGCCGTCGGGCAGCGCCTTGTAGGCGAAACCCAGGTCGACGGTGATGCCGCGCTCCTTTTCCTCCTTCAGCCGGTCGGTGTCCACGCCCGTGAGCGCCTTGACGAGCGAGGTCTTGCCGTGATCGATGTGTCCCGCGGTGCCGATGATCATGGTGGTGTCTCGCGGCGAGGCAACGTGTTCTGCGCGCGAGTGAGTTCCAGCGCTGCGACTATAGGATCGCGGGCAAGCCCTTCGTGGCGGGCAGTGCAGCCACGCGTAGGCACTCCGTGATAGGGGTTACCCGCTTGGTGAAGCGCCGCCAGCCGGGTTATATACGGACACCCGCAACGGCCTGTGCGCAGGCCCAACCCTGGTGGAGACCGAATCGATGGACAAGCAATCCCACACTGCCGCTGCGGCTTCACCCGCGCTGAGCCGTCGCTCCGTGTTCATGGGTGCCGGCGCGGTGGGTGCGGTCGGCGCGCTGGCCGCCGTCGCTTCGCTGCCCGAGACCTCGCCGCAGTCCGCGGCGAAGACGCAGCCGACGCCCGAGCCGGCCGAAGGCTACCGGCTGACCGAACACGTCAAGCAGTACTACGCCACGGCGCGCGTGTGATGCGGCGCGTCTTTCCCGACCGGGTTCCGGTTCTCTTACCGCTCGTTGCACAGGAGGCCCTATGCTTCTGAAACGTAAGTCGGCGACCACGGGTGCGGCCTCCGCGTCCCGCTCGCTCGTCGACAGCCTGGAGCGGGGCTTGTCCCGCGCCAGTCCCACGATGGACCGACGCAAGTTCCTGCGCCGCTCCGGGCTGGGCCTGGGTGCCGGCATCACGGCATCGCAACTCACGCTGGTGCGCAAGGCCGATGCCGCCGACGCCGCCAAGGCGGCCGGTGCATCCGGCGGCACCAAGGTCGAGGTCAAGCGCACGGTGTGCCCGCACTGCTCGGTGGGCTGCGCCCTCGATGCGGTGGTCGAGAACGGCGTGTGGGTGCGTCAGGAGCCGGTCTTCGACTCGCCGATCAACCTCGGCGGGCATTGCGCCAAGGGCGCGGCTGTGCGCGACAACGCGCACGGCGAGTACCGGCTGAAGTACCCGATGAAGCTGGTGAACGGCAAGTACGAGCGCATCAGCTGGGACGTGGCGCTGAACGAGATCAGCGCCCGCATGCTCGAGCTGCGCAAGGAAAGTGGCCCCGACAGCATCTTCATTGTTGGCTCCTGCAAGAGCAACAACGAGCAGGGCTATCTGCTCCGGAAATGGATGTCGTACTGGGGAAGCAACAACTGCGACCACCAGGCTCGAATATGCCACTCCACTACTGTCGCCGGTGTGGCGAATACGTGGGGCTACGGTGCGATGACCAACTCGTACAACGACATGCAGAACGCCAAGGCGGCGATGTACATCGGCAGCAATGCGGCCGAGGCGCATCCGGTGTCCTTGCTGCACATGCTGCATGCCAAGGAAAACGGCTGCAAGATGATCGTCGTGGACCCCCGGTTCACGCGCACGGCAGCCAAGGCGGACCAGTACGTGCGCATGCGCTCGGGAGCGGACATCCCGTTCCTGTACGGCGTGCTGTACCACGTCTTCAACAACGGCTGGGAGGACAAGAAGTACATCGAGGACCGCGTCTGGTCGATGGAAAAGGTGCGCGACGAGGTGATGGCCAAGTGGACGCCGGACAAGGTGTTCGAAGCCTCCGGCGTCTCCGAGCAGGAGTGCTACCAGGTGGCCAAGACGCTGGCCGAGAACCGGCCGAGCACGCTGGTCTGGTGCGTGGGCCACACGCAGCACACCATCGGCAATGCCATGGTGCGCGCGTCGTGCCTGCTGCAACTGGCGCTGGGCAACATCGGCATGAGCGGCGGCGGCGCCAACATCTTCCGCGGCCACGACAACGTGCAGGGCATCACCGACGTGGGGCCGAACCCGGATTCGCTGCCGGGCTACTACGGCATCTCCGAAGGCGCCTTCAAGCACTTCGCGGCCGTCTGGGGCGTGGACTTCGACTGGATCAAGGGCCAGTACTCGCCGGGCATGATGAACAAGCCGGGGCTGACCATCTCGCGCTGGTTCGACGCGGTGCTCGAGAACAACGAAGTCATCGACCAGCCGAGCAACCTGCGCGGCATGTTCTATTGGGGTCACGCGCCGAACTCGCAGACACGCGGCCTGGACCTGAAGAAGGCCATGGACAAGCTCGACCTGCTGGTCGTGGTCGATCCCTTCCCGTCGGCCACGGCGGCGATGGCGGCCATGCCCGGCAAGCCCGAAGACCTGAACCCGAAGCGCGGGGTCTACCTGCTGCCGGCCTGCACGCAGTTCGAAACCAGCGGCTCGGTGACGGCGTCCAACCGCTCGATACAATGGCGCGAGAAGGTCATGGAGCCGCTGTTCGAGTCGCGCAGCGACCACATGATCCTCTATCAGCTCGCGCAGAAGCTGGGCTTCGGCGAGCAGCTGGTCAAGAACTTCAAGCTGCAGAAGGTCAAGGGGATGGACGAGCCCATGCCCGAGGACATCCTGCGCGAGATCAACCGCTCGGTCTGGACCATCGGCTACACCGGCCAGAGCCCCGAGCGGTTGAAGGCGCACATGCGCAACATGCACGTCTTCGACGCGAAGACGCTGCGCGCCAAGGGCGGCATCGACAAGGAGACCGGCTACAAGCTGGACGGCGAGTATTTCGGTCTGCCGTGGCCTTGTTTCGGCACGCCGGAACTGAAGCACCCGGGCACGCACATCCTGTACGACACGTCGATGCATGTCATGGAAGGCGGCGGCAACTTCCGCGCCAACTTCGGTGTCGAGCGCGACGGGAAGTCGCTGTTGGCGGGTGACGGCTCGCACTCCAAGGGCTCCGACCTCACCACCGGCTACCCGGAAATCGACCACCTGATGCTGAAGAAGCTGGGCTGGTGGGCCGACCTGACCGAAGCCGAGCAGAAGGCGGCCGAGGGCAAGAACTGGAAGACCGATCTCTCGGGCGGCATCATCCGCGTGGCGATGCAGGTGCACGGCGTGCACCCCTTCGGCAACGCCCGGGCGCGCGCAGTGGTCTGGAACTTCCCGGACCCGATCCCGCAGCACCGCGAGCCGTTGTATTCGACGCGGCCCGAGCTCGTCGCCAAGTACCCGACGCACGACGACCGCAAGACCTTCTGGCGCCTGCCGACGCTGTTCAAGTCGGTGCAGGAGAAGAACAAGGACGTGGGGCAGAAGTTCCCGCTGATCCTGACCAGCGGGCGGCTCGTCGAATACGAGGGCGGTGGCGACGAGACCCGCTCCAACCCCTGGCTGGCGGAACTGCAGCAGCACATGTTCGTCGAGATCAACCCGGCCGCGGCCAACGACCGGGGCATCCGCAACGGCGAGGACGTGTGGGTGACCACGCCCACGGGGGCGCGCATCAGGGTCAAGGCCCAGGTGACGGAGCGGGTGGACAAGGGCACGGCCTTCATGCCCTACCACTTCGCAGGTCACTGGCAGGGGGCGGACATGAGGGGCTTCTACCCGGCCGGTGCGGCGCCGGTGGTCCTGGGTGAGGCGGTCAACACCGCCACGACCTATGGCTACGACAGCGTCACCATGATGCAGGAGACCAAGACCACGGTGTGCCAGATCGAGCGTGCAGCCTGAGGAGTGACGACCATGGCACGAATGAAATTCATCTGCGATTCCGAGCGCTGCATCGAGTGCAACGGCTGCGTGACCGCGTGCAAGGCCGAGAACCATGTCCCCTGGGGCGTGAACCGGCGCCGCGTGGTCACGCTCAACGACGGCGTGCCGGGCGAGAAGAGCATCTCGGTGG
>ERZ1645186.52-NODE-52-length-18761-cov-9.312894_pt1 | contig 18761 bp, 13 predicted proteins | sample MGYA00575349_ERZ1645186 | MGnify/ENA primary metagenome ERZ1645186 (study PRJEB40839, sample SAMN11282943) | freshwater sediment metagenome | isolation source: river sediment | host: Sediment | place: India: Nawabganj, Kanpur | collected 2015-12-17 ...
AAGCTGACGTGCAGGTGCGTGTTCGCGTCCAGCGTGGCCAGCGCCAGCTCCATCGCGTGGCGCATGCCCATCTCGTCGATGTAGCGCATGTCGAAGACTTCCAGGCCGGCCTGGTGCACGAAGCGCTTCTCGCCGGGGTCGACGCTGCGGATGCCGATCTGGCGGATCCACCTCGGCTGCAGTGCCGGAACCTGCCCGCCGATCTGCAGCAGCACCTGCGGCCCGTGGCCGCACAGGCAGGCCACCGGCATGCCGTGCAGGTTGCCGCTGGGCGTGAGTTCGCTGGTGTTGAAGTCGGCATGCGCGTCCAGCCACAGCACGCGCAGCCGCTTGCCGGCTTCGCGGCAGTGCCGTGCCACAGCGCCGATGGAGCCGATGGCCAGGCAGTGGTCGCCGCCCAGCAGCAGCGGCAGGCGCCCCAGGCGCAGTTCGGCGAGCACGGCGTCGTGCACGTTGCGATTCCAGGCGACGACCTCGTCGAGGTGGCGGTAGCCGCCCTGAGGTGGCAGCCAGGGGTTGACCGGACCCGCCAGGTTGCCGCGGTCCAGCACCTCGGTGCCGTGCTGCCGCAGCGCATCGGCCAGGCCGGCGACGCGCAGCGCCTCGGGGCCCATGGCGGCGCCACGGTGGCCGGCGCCGATGTCGGTGGGCGCGCCGATCAGGCTGAGCTGCTGCGTCACGGGCATCAGATGTCCACCGCCAGATCGCCGGTCTGCGTCGGCGGCGCGTCGAAGCCGTATTCGCGTTCGAGCAGCGCCCAGGCTTCTTCAGCGCTCTCGACGTAGTGGAACAGTTGCACGTCCTGTGGGCTGATCATGCCGGTGTCGATGAGCAGCTGGAAGTCGATCAGCCGCGTCCAGAACTCGCGGCCGAAGAGCAGGATCGGCCGCCTGCGGCACTTGCCGGTCTGCACCAGGGTCATCGTCTCGAAAAGCTCGTCCAGCGTGCCGAAGCCGCCGGGGAAGCACACCAGCGCGATGCTGCGCATCAGGAAGTGCATCTTGCGCAGCCCGAAGTAATGGAACTGGAAGCACAGCTCGGGCGTGATGTAGTCGTTCGGTGCCTGCTCGTGGGGCAGCACGATGTTCAGCCCGATGCTCTTGCCGCCCGCGTCGTGTGCGCCGCGGTTGCCGGCTTCCATGATGCCGGGCCCACCGCCGGTGACGACGTAGATCGGTGTGTCCAGGCTTCGCGAGCGCGTCGTCACCAGCGCGGCGAATTCGCGCGCGGCGTCGTAGTAGCGGCTCATCTGCAGCTGCATCGTCGCGCGCCGCAGCGCGGCACCGTCGCCGCTGGCCTGCGCCCGCTGCAGCTGCCGCTCGGCGTCTTCCGGCGCGACCACGCGCGCGCTGCCGAAGAGCACGATGGTCGATTCGATGCCCAGGCGCTTCTGCACCATCTCGGGCTTGAGCAACTCGAGCTGCATGCGCACCGGGCGCAGCTCGTCCTGCAGCAGGAATTCGACGTCGGTGAAGGCCAGCCGGTAAGCACTTTCCGGGCCGCTGTAGCGCGTCGCCGGCGGCGCCGCCAGGGCGTCCTCCTCGGCGGTGGGAAAATTGCGGGCGGTGAGTTCGTTGCGCTTGATGTCCATGGCCTGCCGTGCGCTGCTAAGTCGCGCAGCTTAGCTTGCCGGCGTCGACGGCGCTCCGCGCTGTTCGCCGCAGACCGCACAGTCGGGTGTCGCCTGTACCGCAATCTGCGTCCATTCCATGCTGCGGGCATCGAGCATCAGCAGTCGGCCGGCCAGCGACTGGCCGGCGCCCGACAGCAGTTTCAGCGCCTCGGCCGCCTGCACGGTGCCGATCAGGCCCACCAGCGGCGCGAACACGCCCATCGTGGCGCAGGCCGCATCCGCCACGGTGGCCTCGGGCGGGAACAGGCAGGCATAGCAGGGCACGCCGCGCTTGCGGCTGTCGTACACCGAGACCTGGCCGTCGAAGCCCACGGCGGCGCCCGACACCAGCGGCCGGCGGTGCCGGACGCACGCGGCGTTCACGGCCTGGCGGGTGGCGAAGTTGTCGCTGCAGTCGAGCACCACGTCGGCCTGCGGCACCAGCGTGTCCAGCAGGTCGGCATCGGCGCGCTGCACCAGCGCGCGCACCTCGATGCCGGGGTTGATGTCCAGGACGCGCCGTCGGGCCGATTCGGCCTTGGGCTGGCCCACGCGCGACAGGTCGTGGGCGATCTGCCGCTGCAGGTTGGTCAGGTCGACATGGTCGTGGTCGACGAGCGTGATCGTGCCCACGCCGGCCGTGCCCAGGTACAGCGCCACCGGCGAGCCCAGCCCGCCGGCGCCGATGACCAGCGCATGCGCGGCGAGCAACCTCTGTTGGCCCTCGATGCCGATGTCGTCGAGCAGGATGTGGCGCGAATAGCGCAGCAACTGGTCATCGTCCATGCGCGCAGCATAGCCGCTGCTGCAAGCCAAGAGGCAGGCGCAGGGCCGGCCTCTTCGATACGTTGAGCGCGCTGCCGGCTCAGTTGGTGCCGGCCTCGGCCTTGCGCTCGGTGGCCGTCTTGCTGACGATCACCGGGCGCTGGCTCAAGTGGTTCAGCGCCTGCTGCAACTGGAAGTCCTCGGCCGTGCCGAATTCGGGCAGCGGCTTCGGCGGCTCCTTCTGCTTGGCCAGCTGTTCCTCGAGCTTGACCCGCGCCTCGTCGCGCGCCTTGTTGCGGGCTTCGTCCTTCTTCTCGTCGGCACCCGACAGGTGCTTGGTGAGATCGGCTTCGCGCATGCGCAGCGCGGCGAACACGTTGCCCTCGGCCGTTTCGTCGAGCCAGATGTCCGGCACCACGCCGCGCGCCTGGATCGCCTTGCCCGCCGGGGTGTAGTAGCGCGCGGTGGTGATCTTCAGCGCGGTGTCGGCCGACAGCGGGCGCACGGTCTGCACCGAGCCCTTGCCGAAGGTCTGGGCACCCATGATCGTGGCGCGCTTGTGGTCCTGCAGCGCACCGGCAACGATCTCGCTGGCCGAGGCCGAGCCTTCGTTGACCAACACCACCAGCGGTACGGTCTTCACCGCCGCCGGGAGCCGCTTCAGCGGGTCGCTGCCGGCGCGGCGCGAATAGAACTCGGGCGAGGCCTTGAAGGTGGCCCTCGATTCCGGGATCTGGCCGTTGGTGGTCACCACGACCACGTTCTCCGGCAGGAAGGCGGCCGAGATGGCCACCGCGGCGTCGAGCAGGCCCCCCGGGTCGTTGCGCAGGTCCAGTACCAGGCCCTTCAGGTTGGGATCCTGCTTGTACAACTCGTCGAGTTTGCGCACGAAGTCCTCGACGGTGCGGTCCTGGAACTGGCTGACGCGCAGCCAGGCGTAGCCGGGCTCGAGCATCTTGGCGCGGACGCTCTGGATGCGGATCTCCTCGCGGGTGATGACCACCGGGAAACTGCGGTTCTCGCTCTTGCGGAACACCGTCAGCGTCACCTTGGTGTTGGGCTCGCCGCGCATGCGCTTGACGGCCTGGTCCATGGTCAGGCCCTTCACCGCTGTGTCGTCGATGCGGGTGATCAGGTCGCCGCTCTTGATGCCGGCGCGGAAGGCCGGCGAGCCTTCGATCGGCGACTGCACCTTGACCAGGCCGTCTTCCATGCCGATCTCGATGCCCACGCCGACGAAGCGGCCGCCGGTCTGCTCGCGGAATTCCTTCAGCGTCTTCTTGTCGAAGTACTGCGAATGCGGGTCCAGCCCCGCCACCATGCCGCTGATGGCGTCGCCGATCAGCTTCTTCTCGTCCACCGGCTCGACGTAGTCGCTCTTGACCATGCCGAACACGGCCGCCAGCTGCTGCAGTTCCTCCAGCGGCAGCGGCGCGGCGGCGTTGCGCGCGAAGGCCTGCACCTGGATCGTGGCCAAGGCGCCGGCTAGCGCGCCCAGCGCGATCATTCCGGCAACCCTCAATTTGGCGTTCATGCGTACTCCCAAACTCGTCGAAACAAGTGTCGTGCCAGTATAAAACCCGGCCTGTCTCAGAGCATTAGGCAGGGGTGAAAGTTGCACGCGCCGGCGCCGATCGGCTGCTGGCGGCGCTGCCCGAGCCCGAAAAAGGCAGGGTCGAGCCGGGTCCGAAGCGGCCGGTGGCGGTTCAGCCGGGTACAGATCCCTCTCGGGCGAAGGTCACGACGTGGTCGACCTGGGGCCGGATGCCGATCCACTCGCCGACCTGGTGATCGTGGTGCGACGGCACGTGTGCAAGCACCTGCTCGCCGCTGGCCAGGCGCAGCGTGTACAGAAACTCCGAACCACGGAAGGCCTTGCGCTCGATCTGCGCCTTCACCGGGCTGAGGTCGTCGTGCACGATGTCGTCGGCACGCAGCAGCACGTCGCAGTTGCCGCCCGGGTAGGCTTCGGGCAGCGGGCACTCCTGCAGGTCCTCCAGCGCGCCGAGCGCGGTCTGCACGCAGCCGCCGGTGTCGGCGGCCGCCGCCCGATCGATGTGCGCCGGAGTGAACACGCCGTGGCCGATGAACTGCGCGACGAAACGCGTGGCCGGGCGGTGGTACAGCGTGTAGGCGTCGTCCCACTGTTCGAGCCGGCCGCGTCGCATCACGCCGATCAGGTCCCCGAGTGCGAAGGCTTCAAGCTGGTCGTGGGTGACGAACAATGCCGTCGTGCCGGTGTCCTTGAGGATGCCGCGCACCTCGTGCGCCAGGCGCTCGCGCAGGTCCACGTCGAGGTTGGAGAACGGTTCGTCCAGCAGCAGTAGCCGAGGCCGCGGTGCCAGCGCGCGCGCCAGCGCGATGCGCTGCTGCTGGCCACCCGACAGCTGGTGCGGTGCGCGCTTGGCGGCATGCGCCAATCCGACCAGGTCCAGCATCTGCTGCACCCGTGCGGCGCGCTCGCCGCGCGGCAGCGCCTGCACGCCGAACGCCACGTTGTCAGCCACGCTCAGATGAGGAAACAGCGCGTAGTCCTGGAACACCATGCCGATGCGGCGCGCCTCGGGCGGCACCTGCAGGCCGGCGGCGGCATCGCCGAGCAGTTCGCCATCGATGCGCACGCGCCCCGTGCTCAACGGTTCCAGACCTGCCACGGCGCGCAGCAGGGTGGTCTTGCCGCAGCCCGAAGGGCCGATCAGCACGCCGATCTGACCGGCCGCGAGCCCCAGCGACACCCCCTCGACGGCGGCATGGTCGGCCCTGGCGTCGGCATAGCTCACGCCCAAGGATTCCAGGCTGAGAAACATGCGCCCATCATAATGGCTTTGATGCTAATGAGCATGGTTCTTATTTCTGGAGTCGGGCACGCATGCGTGTCGCACTGAGTGCGTTGTGCCTCGTGCTGGCGCTGCCGGTGCTGGGCGTGCTGGGCGCCTGGTTCGCACTGGACGCCCAAGCGTTGGCCACGCTGTCACATCAGGCGCGCACGGTCTTGCCTGGCTACGTGCTGCAGACGGCGGCACTGGCCCTGGGCGTCGGCCTGGGCGTGATGCTGCTTGGCACGGCCTGTGCGGCGGCGGTCACGCTGTTCGAGTTCCCCGGGCGGCGGGTGTTCGAATGGGCGCTGCTGTTGCCGCTGGCCATGCCGGCCTACGTGCTGGCCTATGCGTGGACCGACGCGTTGCAGTACAGCAGCCCGCTGCAGTCGGGCCTGCGCCGCCTGCTCGGCCTGCAGGGCCCGCTGTGGCCCGACGTGCGCAGCCTCTGGGGCGCCGTGATGCTGTTCGTGCTGTGCCTGTACCCCTATGTCTACCTGCTGACGCGCACCGCGCTGGCCGAACGCGGCGTGCGGATGATGGAGGCGGCACGGCTGCTCGGGGCCGACATGCGCCGCAGGGTGATGCAGGTGGCGCTGCCGCTGGCGCGACCGGCGATCGCCGCCGGCACGGCGCTCGCGCTGATGGAAACGCTGGCCGACTACGGCGTCGGCGCGTACTTCGGCCTCAGCACCTTCAGCACCGGCATCCTGCGCGCCTGGCTGGTGATGGAGCAGCCACTGGTGGCCGCGCAGCTGGCCTCGCTGCTGCTGCTGCTGGTGGCCCTGCTGCTGGCAGCCGAGCGGCGCGCGCAGCGCCGGCTTCGCTTCGCCGCCGGCCGCGCCGCCCACGCCACCGAGGCCCGCCCGACTCAGCTCCGCGGCCGGCGCGCTGCTGCCGCCTGGCTGTTGTGTGCCTTGCCGGTGGCCTTCGGGTTCCTGCTGCCCGTGGCCTGGCTGCTGCGAATGCTCTGGATGGAGGCCGCCGGTGCCGAACTCGGCCTGCCGCTGGCACGCTTTGCCGAATGGGCAATGGCCAGCCTGCGCCTGGCGGCCACGGCGGCGGTGGCCGCGACGCTGCTGGCGCTGGCGCTGGGCGTGGCGCTGCGCCGTGGTCCGGACGGACGCTTCGCGCTGCTGCCGCTGATGACGCGCGTGGTGTCGCTGGGCTACGCGGTGCCCGGCGCAGTCATCGCTGTGGGCATCCTGCTGCTGCTGGCGGCGCTGCAGCAGCTGTGGCCCTCGATGGGGCTGAGCGTGTGGGTCACCGGGACGGTCTTCGGGCTGCTGTATGCCTACCTGGCGCGCTTCTCGGCCGTGGCCTTGCAGTCGGTGGAATCCGGCCTGGCCCGCGTGCCACGCAGCATCGACGACACCGCCCGGCTGCTCGGCGCCTCGCCGCGACGCGTGTTCGTGCAACTGCATCTGCCGCTGCTGCGGCGTTCGGCGCTGGCCGCCGCGTTGCTGGTCTTCGTCGACGTGATGAAGGAATTGCCGGCCACGCTGGTGCTGCGCCCCTTCGGCAGCGACACGCTGGCGGTGGTGGCCTACAACCTGGCGCGCGACGAGCGCCTGGGCGAGGCCGCGCTGCCTTCGCTGGCGATCGTGGCCGTCGGCTTGCTGCCGGTGATGCTGCTGTCGCGCGCCTTGCGGCAGACGTAGGCCGCGCCGGGGAACGGGTTGGGCGGGGCAGTGCGCGGCGCTGACGGCGTGCACGCTCATATGGGTTGGCGCCGGGGGTCGGGGCGCTGGTCCCGCCGACAGGAATCGAACCTGTATTTGCCGCTTAGGAGGCGGCCGTTCTATCCATTGAACTACGGCGAGGCGGGCGCGATTCTGGCACGCGGGCTTGGCGCGGCAGCCGGCCTGTCGGCATGTTGCCCGTCAGTTCCAGCGCCAGCTCCAGATCAGCTCGATCGAGTTGTTCTCGCCGGACTGGGTGCGCACCGTGAACCGCTGGGCCACACGGTAGATCAGCTGCCAGTTGCCGGTGGTGGCATTGATGCCGCGCTCGTAGCCCACGTACCAGCGGCGCGACAGCTGCTTGCCCACCGAGACGATCGCGCCGCCGGTGCCGCCCTCGGCCTGCCGGATCGACAGCTCATCCAGACCGAACATGCCGATCAGCTGATCCAGCCCATTCGACTCCTCGCCCGCGACCAACGCCATCGCGGCGGCCTGAAGCAAGGCCGCGTCACCGCTGCCCGGCCCGTCGCTGGGGCGGCCGCGCAGCAGCCAGCTCAGGCGCTCGGCATCGGACATCTCGGTGTCGGAGAACAGTCGCACCCGCGGCACCAGCACGGTGCCGGTGACCGCCACGCCGACCCGCACATCCAGGTTTGGGCGGATCGCCTCGATGTCGAGCTGCGGATTCTCGATGGGCCCGTTGAAGACGAGCACGCCGCGCTCGATGTCGAGCCGCTGGCGGTAGGCGCGGTAGGTGCCGTTGACCGTCCGCAGGTTGCCGTCGACGCGCAGCCGGCCCTGCGGGGCCGTCAGCCGCAGCTGGCCACGCAACTCCGCATCGAGCCCGCGGCCGCGCACACGCAGCTTCTCGCCCATGTCGACGCGCAGGTCTATGCTCGCGCGGCGGCCGAGCCGGCGTTCGGCTTCGGTGGCGTCGCCCACCGTCGGCTGGAAGGCGCCCGGGTCGCCGATGCCGCGGTGCACGTGCACGTCATCCGACAGCCGTGGCGCATCGCTGCGGCTGAAGTCGATCAGGCCTTCGTCGATGCGGAAGGCCCCGTCCAGCGCCAGCGTGTCGCGGCCCAGCTTGAGCATCGCGTCCCCGCTGGCCACGATGCGCCGGTCGATGCGGCCGAGCAGTTGGAAGCGCTCCAGTGTCAGCCCCAGGTCAGCACGCGGCGACGGGCCCAGGTTCGCGTCGCCGACCAGGCTGAGCCGTCCCTCGCCGGCACTGGCGGCGAACTTCTCGATCTGCGCCCGGTCGCCCTGCAGCACGATGCGCAACTCGCCGTCGCGCACCTCGACGCCCTGCAGCACGTTGCGCACGCCCAGGCCCTGGCCGTTGAGTTCGCCGGTGAACTCGGGTGCGCCGAAACGCCCCTCGATGGCGGCGCTGGCCTGCATCGTGCCGGACAGACGCCAGCCTGGCGGGACCCACGAACCCCACACGCCCAGGTCGGCGATGCGCAGGTCGAACACTCCATACAGCGGCGCATCGGCCAGGGGCCAGATCGCCGTGGCAGAGGTGCGTGCGACCAACGCCCCCGTGGCGCTGCCCAGCGTCTTGCCGGCCAGGCCGCCGTAGAAGCTCCAGACACCTCCGCGCGCATCGAGGCCGACACGCAGGTCGGAAAGCCCGAGCGTGCGCGTGCCGGCCTCGTCGGTGACGCTGAGGTCTCCGCTGCTGCGCTCGAGTACGACGTCGGCGGTGAAGGTCGGCGCGCTCTGCAGCACCACGCGGCCACCCAGGCGCAGGTCGCCGCCCCAGCCGAAGCCGGGTTGCGCGCGTGCCAGCAGCGGGGCCACGTCCAGCGGTTCGAGCGAAGCCTCGGCATCCAGCCGTGCCGCGGTCTTGTCGTCGGCGGCGCTCCAGGCGACGCGCGACCAGCGCAGCACCGCGCCGAGCAGTTCGGCCTGTCCGGCATCGGCCTTCAGTCGCAGCGGGCCGTCGGCCCACTGCAGGTCGAAGCCGAACTCGCCGACCTTCAGCCACGGCGGCGCGGCCGTGACGTCGCCGCGCAGTTCCGCGGCCTTCAGCTTGCCTTGCCAGCCCTTCCAGCCGTCGACCGTGGGGCCGGGTACGCCGCCTTGCAGCTCGAGGCGTGCCAGCGTGCGCTGCGCCGCGGCATTCGCTGGGCCGGCCTGCAGCGCCTCCACCCATGCCGGTGGCAGCGACTTGGACTCCGCGGCCAGACGCAGCGCATGCGCGGCCGGCGTGCCCTGCAGCTTCAGCTCGATGCGCTCGGCCGACGGCGCACCTTGCCGCACCTGCTTCAGTTCGAGCAGCAGGTCCAGCGGCGCATCGCCGCGACTGCCCAGCTTCCAGCGGCCGTCGGCACGCTCGACCTGCAGCGTCCCCAGTTGCAGCGCGTCGGCCTGGAGCTGGCCGCTGGTCGTGAGGGCCGGCCAGCGGCCGTCGACGCGGGCCTCGGCCTTGAACTTGCCGGCCAGCCGGGGGCCGGCCACGTCCAGCAGTTGCCACAGCGGTTCCAGCCGCTTCAAGGCGGGCAAGTCGGCCTTCAGCTGCCAGTGGTCTCCCTTGCCCTGCCCGGCAAGGTCCAGCCGGCCCTCGGCCAGCACCCGGTTGTCCTCGGATTGCAGCTGCAGCCGGCTCAGCGTGCTGCCGTCGGCAGCGGTGTGCAACGCCAGGCCTCCGCTGAGCGGTACACCGGCCAGCTTGCTCGGCTCGAGCTTCAGGTCCGCGCGGCCGCGCACGCGGGCCAACTGCTGCCAGGCGCTGGCGTCGCGCGACGAGGGCAGCTGGAGATCGAAATCGCCGCTCGCGTTGACGCGGTGCGGCCCCCGGCGCCAGGGCGAATCCAGCCGTCCCGGCCACCAGGGCAGGGGGTCGAACTCGCGCAGGCTGGCCTGGCCCACGGCCGCCCAGTCGGCGCGTGGCGAGGCGCGCGTCAGCCGGCCGTTCAGGCTGGCCTGCGCCCCGCCCGCCTGGGCGAGCAGTTCCCGCAGCTCGATGCGCAGTTCGCTCAAGCCGGCATCCAGGCGCAGTTGCACCGGCTGCGCTGGGCCACGATCCAGCAACTGCCCCTCGAGGTTGCCCCTCAGTTGCAGCTGCGGCCGCCCGGTGGGTGCGTTGCCGAAACCGGTGCCGACGACTTGCAGCCGCCCGTCCAGACGCATCTGTGGTGCGCGAGCATCGAGCTGTGCCGGCTGGAAGGCGCTCAGCCGGGTGTCGAAGCGCCAGTCGGACGGGTTCCAGTGCCCGCTGCCGCCGACCCGCCCCGCCGCCGCCCGCGCGTTGCCCAATTCGGCGTCGAAACGGCGCACATCGAGCCGGGTGGGGTCGTCGGGCTGGGCCTGCAGGTCCAGTTGCAGGCGGCGCAGCGGCAGCCGTCCTTCGTTCCAGCGGCCGGCGTCGCGATTGGCCAGATCGATCTGGACCGCGGCCGGCCGATCCATGCCGTCGGTGTGGGCCGATGCCTCGAGGTCGAGCGCGGTGCGCGGTGCGGCGCTGTGCAGCGCGCCCAGGTCGAGCCCCACGGCCTGGGCCTGCAGTTGGCGCAGCGGCCAGGCGGCAAAGGGGCGCAACTCGGCGCTGGCGTCCAGGGTCTGGGGTGCCGAGGCCGGCGTGGCCTGCGCGCGCAGCCGGGCCTGCAGTTCGGGTTGGGCCAACGGGCCCTGCAGCTTCAGTGTGGCGCTCCAGTCGCCCGCGGCACCCGGCGGCTGCGTCAGCTGCAGTTCGGCCTGCGTCTGCAGAGCCCCCGTGGTGGCCACCTGCGCCTGGCCGGCCATGCGCAGACGGTCCCATTGCAACTGCAGTGCGTCGATGCGGTGGCTGCGTCCGTGGTCGGTGGCCAGCGCGATGCGCGCACGAAGATCCTGCAGCGGCGTGTCGATGCCATCGACGTGCAAGGCATCGATGCGCAGTGCGGCCACGTCCAACCCCAAGGGCAGCTCCAGCGAGACGGGGGGGTCGCTGTCGGCGCTCGGCTCGTCCGACAGCCACAGGTCCGCTCGCAGCGCCCGCAGCTCGTCGATCTCCACGCGCAACCAGAGCGGGCCGCCCGCGGCGCGCAGGCGCGGTGCGCTCCAACGCAAGGCCTGCAGACGCAGCCGGCCGGTCTCGCCCGGCAGCGTCAGCTCGAGCTGCTCTGCCATGAGACCGCCGAGCAGGCTGCCGCTCACGCCGCTGGCTTGCAACCCGGCAACTCTGCCGAGGGCCCAGGTGGCGCCGCTCTGCGTGTAAAGCAGCCACCATGCCACGCCGGCGAGCAACCCCACGACGGCAACCACCCCCAGCAGATAGGCGCTGAAGCTGCCGAGCAGCCGGCCCGGCCAGCCGCGTCGACGCGCCGGCGCGGCCGCGGGGACAGGCGCTGCGCTCGGGTCGCTGGTGGTGGGAGGGCTGGTGTCCAAGACGCTAGAGGATGACGCCGACGCTGAAGTGCAGGCGGAACTTGCGCACGTCCTGACCGTAGGCCAGATCCACGCGCAGCGGGCCGACCGGGCTGCGCCAGTGCAGTCCCACGCCGTAGCCGAGCACCGGGCGCATCTCGCTCCAGCTGTCCGCGGCGTTGCCGGCGTCGACGAAGGCCGCCCAGAGGAACTCGGGACGGTCGGCGAAGATCGGTCGGGCGACTTGCAGGCTGGCGGTGAACAGAGACTTGCCGCTGAAGGTGGCGCCGCCCAGTTCGGGGCCCAGCGATCGATAGGCGTAGCCGCGCACCGATTCGTCGCCGCCAGCGCGAAACAGCAGGGTGTCGGGCACGGCCAATGCTTCCTGCACGAAGACCTGGCCCAGTTCGAGCCTGGCCGAGCCGTAGAACGATTGGGGTAGCAGCGAGTAGGCCTGCACGCGGCCGTAGGCGCGCGCAAAGGGGCCGTCGTCCTCGATGGACTGGCTGCCGCCGCTGGGGGTGCTCCGGCCTCGCGCGTAGCCAACGGCACCCTGCAGTGTCCAGACGCTGCCGCGGGTCGGCGTGCGCAGGTCGTCGACGTTGCGCCAGATCCAGTGGTAGTTGCCGGACAGCGCGTCGCTGTCGTTGACGCCCGCCGAGGTGTCCAGGCGCGCCGCGGTGACTTCGGCGTAGGCCAACTGCCAGATGCGCAAGGTGTCGCGCGAGCGTCCGGCACGCAGGTACCAGGACTGGCGCAGCTCGTCGTCGCTTTCCAGTCGCTCCAGCTGGCCGCCGAACAGCGCGCGCCAGCCGTTCTCCTGCAGATGTGAGACCAGATCGCCTTTCCACAGGTTCTGGTACTGACCGACCTGCAGCTTGTTGTAGGCCATCCAGCGGGAGCCGAAGACCTGCCGGTCGGTGTACTCCAGCGTGACCTGGAAACCGGTGTTGTCGGCATAGCCGACGCCGACGGTGGCCTGTTGGCGGCTCAGTTCGCGCAGCGCCAGCAGGGCCGGCGCCCGCTCCGGATCGGCTGCCGTCGCATCGACACTGATGATCACGCTTTCGAACAGGCCCAGACCGAAGATGCGGTCCTGCACGTCGCGGATCAGCTGCTCGGTGGCCGGCTTGCCGAGCAGTTCGCGTGCCACCGGCAGCACCGAGGTCTCGTCGAAGCGCTGCAGCCCGGCGGCCTGGATCTCGCCGACGCGGAACAGCGCGCCGCTGTCGGCCACCAGAAACAGCCGCACCGAGTTCTTGTCGGCGAGCACCTGTGCCGCGGTGCCGCTCCATTGCGCCACCAGGTAGCCGTTGCTTCGCAGCGTGGCGATGACGCGGTTCTTGGCGCTGTCCCAGGCCGACTGGGTGAACGGCTGCCCCGGTTGCAAGGCCCATTCGTCCTGCAGCGCGCGCGAGAGTTCCTCGGCCTGCCGGTCGCCGCGGGCCAGCTCGTCGTTCAGCCCGCCCTGCACCTCGAGCGTCAGCCTTTCGATCGTCGCGCGCGGCCCGGGCTGCACCGTCATGCGCAGCAACGGCGGCTGCGCGCCGTCGTCAGCGCGCCGGATGGCCACCTCGGGGTTGAAATAGCCTTCGGTTTCGAGCAGCGACTTCGCCTGCGCCGACGCTGCGCCGATCAGCCGGTCGATCTCGGTGCGCGTCAGCGCATCGGCCGCCGCGGCCTTCTGCAGCCTGGCCAGGTCCAGGTGCTGAAGCAGCAGGTCCCGCAACTCCGCCGGTGCGTCCACCTCCAGCCGGAACTGCGCCGGCCGTGGTGGCGTTTCGCGAGCCGGCGTGGCTTCGGTGCCCAGGCCGGGGAGCGAGGCACAGCCCGCGGCGATCGCTGCCAGAAAGAACCACAGCGCCAGGTGCAGCGCTGCGCGAAAGCTCATTTGCTGAGCAACCGCATCGCGCCTTCCAGGCCTTGCAGCGTCAGCGGGAACATGCGCTGGTTCATGATCTGCTGGATCACGGCGATGCTCTGCCGGTACTGCCAGACGCCCTGCGGCTCGGGATTGATCCAGGCGTACTTGGGGAAGGCATGCGTCAGGCGCTGCAGCCATTCGGCGCCCGGTTCCTCGTTGTTGTATTCGACACTGCCGCCGGGCTGCAGGATCTCGTACGGGCTCATCGTCGCGTCGCCGACGAAGATCAGCTTGTAGTCCTTGTTGTACTTGCGGATCACGTCCCAGGTGCTGAACTTCTCGCTGAAGCGGCGGCGGTTGTTCTTCCACATGAAGTCGTAGACGCAGTTGTGGAAGTAATAGAACTCCAGGTGCTTGAACTCGGTCTTGGTGGCGCTGAACAGCTCCTCGACGCGGTGGATGTGCTCGTCCATCGTGCCGCCCACGTCCATCAGCAGCAGCACCTTCACCTTGTTGTGGCGCTCGGGCACCATCTTGATGTCGAGCATGCCGGCGTTGGCGGCCGTCGAGTGGATCGTGTCGTCGAGGTCCAGTTCCAGCTCGTTACCCTCGCGCGCGAAGCGGCGCAGCCGGCGCAACGCGACCTTGATGTTGCGCGTGCCCAGCTCCAGCGTGTCGTCGTAGTCCTTGTAGGCGCGTTGGTCCCAGACCTTGACCGCGCTGCGGTTGCGGCCCTTGTCCTGGCCGATGCGGATGCCCTGCGGGTTGTAGCCGTAGGCGCCGAAGGGGCTGGTGCCGCCGGTGCCGATCATCTTGCTGCCGCCTTCGTGCCGCTTCTTCTGCTCCTCGAAGCGCTTCTTCAGCGTTTCCATCAGCTCGTCCCAGCCCATCTTCTCGATCTTCGCCTTGTCCTCGGCACTGAGTTCGAGCTCCAGGTTCTTGCGCAGCCACTCCAGCGGCAGGTCCTGCGTGAAGTCGGTGAGCATCTCCACGCCCTTGAAGTAGGCGGCGAAGGCGCGGTCGAACTTGTCGAAGTGCGCCTCGTCCTTGACCAGCGAGGTGCGCGCCAGGTAGTAGAAGTCGTCGACCGACGGCCCGATGACGCCGTGCTTGATCGCGTCGAGCAGCGTCAGGTACTCCTTGACTGAGACCGGCAGCTTGGCCGCGCGCAGCGTGTAGAAGAAGTTGATCAGCATGGTGTCGGCGGCCTTTGCAGGATGTCGCGCAGCGCGCGGCGCGGCGGGGCGCAGCGCCAGGCCGCAAGCATAGCCGGGCGCGCCGCCGGCCGCCACGCGACCGACGGCGGCCGCTGCGTTATGGTTGCGCACCGTCCTGCAGCCATGCCCCGATGCTGTACACGCTGACGGCCACGGAGGTGGCCTTTGTCCAGATCGCCACCTTGCAGGCCGTGGCGGCGCTGCTCTGGCTGCTCGGCGCCTGGCTGGTGGTGGGCCAGCGCCGGGCACTGGCGCACTGGGCGCTGTACGCCGGGCTGGCGTCGTCGGCCTGGTTCGGGCTGGCGCTGCAGTTGCGTGCGCCGGCACTGGTCACGGTGCTCGGCGGACTCGGTGCGGCCCTGGCGTTGCGCCGGGGTATCCGGCTGTTCGTTGGCTCGGAGCTGGGTTGGACCGGTGCTGCGCTGGCCGTCGGCGCGGTTCTGCTGGCCGCCAGCCTGCCGACCGACGGCAGTTCGCGCGCCATGCAAGCCGTGCTGAATTTCGGTGCGCTCGCCGCGGTGTATGTCGGCATCTCCGCGGACCTTTGGCGCCACGCGCGCGACGGGCTGCACTGGCGTTGGCCGGCCCTGCTCGCGCTGCCGGCGATGCTGGGTGCCGCCACGCTGGCCGCGCGTGCGATGCTCGCGCTGGTGCGGCCGGGCTCCGTGATCGCCGACATGACGCAGCACAGCACGCTGAACATCGTCTCGGCGCTGGCCTACACCGTGCTGGTGCTGATGTTGCATGCCACCCTGCTGGCGCTGCTGTTGTCGCGGCTGCTGGGCGAACTACATCAGCTGGCGCGGCGCGACCCGCTGACCGGGCTGCTGAACCGGCGCGCAATGCATGCGGCGCTGGACGAGCAGGCGCGTCGGGTGCGGCGCGCAGCCGATACCTTCAGCGTGTTGATGATCGACATCGATCACTTCAAGGACGTGAACGACCGGCATGGGCACGAGGTCGGCGACCGGGCCTTGATGCACGTCTCACGCCTGCTGACGCAGGCGCTGCGCACGCAGGATCGCGTCGGCCGCTTCGGCGGCGAGGAGTTCGTGGTGCTGCTGCCCGGCGAGGATCTGGCCGGCGCCCGTGCCGTGGCCGAGAAACTGCGCCTGCAGGTGCGTGGGCAGCCGACGTCTGTGGGCGACGGCGATGTGTCGCTGAGCGTGAGCATCGGAGTGGCCCAGTGGGCCGGCCCGAGCGAAGACCTGTCGCGCCTGCTGTCGCGTGCCGACGCAGCGCTGTACCGGGCCAAGCACCTGGGCCGCGACTGCGTCGAGGCGGCTCCGGGGGCAGATGGGGAGCCGCTGGCGGGCACCGGCTGAGCGGCTCGCCGGCGCGCCGCACGCTAGCGGCTGCGCTCGAGCTGAAAACTCAAGTGCGCGCGCACGGTCGGCCATTCGGCCTCGGTGATGCTATAGACCGCGGTGTCGCGCAGGCTGCCGTTGGGGCTGATCTGGTGGCTGCGCAGGATGCCGTCGAGCTGCGCGCCCAGCCTTTCGATGGCTCGGCGGCTCTGCGTGTTCAGCCGGTGTGTACGGAACTCCACCGCAATGCAGCCCAGCGTCTCGAAAGCGTGCGTCAGCAGCATCAGCTTGCACTCGGTGTTCAGCGGCGTGCGCTGCACCCGCTGCGCGTACCAAGTGGAGCCGATCTCGACGCGGCGGTTGGCGCCGTCGACGTTCATGTAGGTGGTCATGCCGGCCGCGCGGCCTTCGGCATCGAGCACGGTGAAGGGAAGCATCGAGTCGCGTTCGAGCAGGCCGAGCCGGCGCTCGATCTCGGTCGCCATCGCCTCGGGTCGCGGGATGAAGGTGTACCAGAGCTTCCACAGTTCGCCGTCGCGTGCCGCGTCCTGCAGCCCGGCCAAGTGCTCGTGCGAAAGCGGCACCAGGGCCGCATGAACCCCTTGCAGCGTGACCGGTTGCAGGAAGGCCATCAGCGGTTGTGGCGCTGCATGAACACCAGCTTCTCGAACAGCGTCACGTCCTGCTCGTTCTTCAACAGCGCGCCGACCAGCGGCGGCACGGCCACCTTCTCGTCCTTGCTCTGCAGTGCCTCGAGGGGGATGTCCTCGGCCACCAGCAGTTTCAGCCAGTCGAGCAGCTCCGAGGTGGAGGGCTTCTTCTTCAGTCCGGGCAGGTTGCGCACGTCGTAGAAGGTCTTCAGCGCCGCCCCGAGGAGCTCCTTCTTCAGCCCCGGGAAGTGCACGTCGACGATGGCCTTCATCGTCTCGGCGTCGGGGAACTTGATGTAGTGGAAGAAGCAGCGGCGAAGGAACGCGTCGGGAAGCTCCTTCTCGTTGTTCGAGGTGATGAACACCACCGGCCGGTGCCTGGCACGGATCAGCTCGCGCGTCTCGTAGACGTAGAACTCCATGCGGTCGAGCTCGCGCAGCAGGTCGTTCGGGAACTCGATGTCGGCCTTGTCGATCTCGTCGATCAGCAGGGCCACCTGCTGATCGGCGGTGAAGGCCTGCCAGAGGATCCCCCTGACGATGTAGTTGTGGATGTCCTTGACCTTCTCGTCGCCGAGCTGGCTGTCGCGAAGGCGGCTGACGGCGTCGTACTCGTAAAGTCCCTGCTGCGCCTTGGTCGTGCTCTTGATGTGCCACTGCAGCAGCGGCATGCCCATGGCGGTGGCGGCTTCTTCCGCGAGCATGGTCTTTCCGGTGCCGGGCTCGCCCTTGACGAGCAGCGGCCGCTTCAGCGTGACGGCGGCGTTGACCGCCAGCATCAGGTCCTGCGTGGCGATGTAGTTGTCGGTGCCTTGGAACTTGGTCGTGGTTTGCATGGTGGTCGTTGCGGGCCTGAAAGCATCAGCCGCGCCGCAGGCGATGCCAAGCATGAGGCGGCGGCGCACGCGATGGCGGTACCGATTCAGTATAAGGGCGGGCCCTATAATCCGCCGTTGTCGTACGAAGGGGCTGCTTTCCTGCGCACTTTCGTTAGTCACCCCGAATTCCAAGGCCCGCGTTCCGATGAAGATCACGCTCTCGCTCCTGCTCGCCCTTTCCGGTGCCGCTTTTTCGGTGCAAGCCCAAGAAGTGAAGGGAGACGCCGCGCGGGGCGCGAAGCTCAACGCCACCTGCATCGGCTGCCACGGCATTCCCGGCTACCAGACGTCCTTCCCCGAGGTGCACCGTGTGCCGGCGATCGCGGGCCAGAACGCGAAGTACATCGTCGCCGCGCTCAACGCATACCAGCGCGGCGAGCGCAAGCACGGTTCGATGCGGGCCGTCGCCGGGTCGCTGACCGAGCAGGACATGGCCGACCTGGCCGCCTTCTACGAGGCGCAGGGGGCGTCGCGTGGCGCCAGTGCACCCGTGCCGACGCCTCCGGCGGATGTCGCGGCCCTGCTGACCAAGGGCGCCTGTGCCTCGTGCCACGGCGAGAACTACAACAAGCCGATCGACGGAGCCTATCCGAAGATTGCCGGCCAGTACCCGGACTACCTCTACGCTGCGCTGAAGTCCTACAAGGTCGAGGGCAATCCGCAGATCGGGCGGGCCAACGCCATCATGGCGGCGCAGGCCAAGCAGTTCAGCAACAAGGAACTGAAGGCCATCGCGAACTACCTCGGCTCGCTGCCGCCGGACGTGCACACGGTGGCGCAGTCGAAGTTCCGCTGACCGCCGGCCGCGGCGCCTGCTGCCGGCTATGGGTTCGGCGGAACAGCCTGCGACGGTTCGGCCTGCGGAGCCAGGCGATGTGGCGGCCATCGTCGGCTTGATCCGTGAACTGGCCGAGTTCGAGAAACTCACTCACCTGCTCCAGGTCACGCCCGAAGGTTTGCTTCCGCACCTGTTTGGCGATCGCCCGGTGGCCGAGGCGATGGTCGCCGAACTCGAAGGTCGGGTGGTCGGCTTCGCACTGTTCTTCACCAACTTCTCCACGTTCCTGGGGCGCCCCGGCCTTTACCTGGAAGACCTGTACGTGCAGCCGGCCAGCCGCAACCGTGGCATCGGCCGAACGATGCTGATGCGGCTGGCTTCGCTGGCGCAGCAGCGCGGTTGTGGTCGCTTCGAGTGGAGCGTGCTCGACTGGAACGTCGACGCGATCCGCTTCTACGAACGGATGGGCGCCACGCTGCTGCCCGAGTGGCGGATCTGCAGGGTCGGCGCCGAGGCCTTTCATCGCTTCGGCCGCTAAGACGGCCGTTCGCTCAGCGACGGCACTTGTCGCGCATCTCGGCGATCAACCAGAACGGCAGGCTGAGCAGGCCCATGCCGCTGCCGGCGTACTCGCCCTTGAGGCAATCACCGCGCGCGCCGCGGGCGATCTCCTGGCCCAGGCGCTCCTGCGCGCTCGCGGCAGCGGGTTCGCCAATGGCCTGAGCGCCCAGTTCCCCGACCGAACGTTGACGCGCGAGGTCGCGGATAGCGCGACGCGTGGCCTCGGTGTCGAGCACGCTACCCGCCGGCCCGCTCGAAGCCGCCTGCGGCGCCGC
>ERZ1645186.54-NODE-54-length-18204-cov-9.499807_pt1 | contig 18204 bp, 17 predicted proteins | sample MGYA00575349_ERZ1645186 | MGnify/ENA primary metagenome ERZ1645186 (study PRJEB40839, sample SAMN11282943) | freshwater sediment metagenome | isolation source: river sediment | host: Sediment | place: India: Nawabganj, Kanpur | collected 2015-12-17 ...
TTCCGCATGAGCGGCGCGATCGTCGCGCTGACCTCGCTGGACTTCCTGGGCCTGGGCGTGCCGGCCACCGTGCCGTCGCTGGGCGACCTGCTGCGCCAGGGCAAGAACAACCTGGACGCGTGGTGGATCATCTTCCCCACCTTCGTGCTGCTGGTGCTGACGATGCTGGCGCTGACCTTCATCGGCGACGCGCTGCGCGACGCCTTCGATACGCGGAAATCATGACCCCCCCCCGCAGCGCCTTCGGCGCTCCCCCCCAGGGGGGCGCCGCCAGCGGACCGGCAAAGCCGGATCCGCGGCGTCCACTCGATGGGCCGTTGCTGCAGATCGATCGCCTGTACGTTCGGTTTGGCGCCAGCACCGTGGTCAACGACGTGTCCTTCAGCATCGCCGCGGGCGAGAAGTTCGCGCTGGTCGGCGAATCGGGATCGGGCAAGTCGATCACGGCGCTGTCGGTGCTGCGGCTGGTGGATGCGGCCAGCACCAGCGGCTCGATCCGCTTCGACGGCGAGGAGCTCACCGCGAAGAGCGAACGCGAGATGCGCGGCATCCGCGGTGCGCGCATCGGCATGATCTTCCAGGAGCCGATGACGGCGCTGAACCCGTTGTACACGGTGGGCAACCAGATCGTCGAGGTGCTGGCGCTGCACGAGGCGCTGCGCCCGAATGCGGCGCGCGCCCGCGCGATCGAACTCCTGACGCGCACCGGCATTCCGGACCCCGAGGCCAAGATCGACGCCTACCCGCACCAGCTGTCGGGCGGGCAGCGCCAGCGCGCGATGATCGCGATGGCGCTGGCCTGCAGGCCGCAGCTGCTGATCTGCGACGAGCCGACCACCGCGCTCGACGTGACCATCCAGGCGCAGATCCTGGACCTGCTGGACGAGCTGCAGCGCGAGATGGGCATGGCGCTGCTGTTCATCACCCACGACCTGAACCTGGTGCGCCGCTTCACCCACCGCGTGGGCGTGATGGAGCGCGGCCGTCTGGTCGAGACCGGCCCCACCGCCGAGGTCTTCGCCCGGCCGCAGCATGCCTACACCCAGCGCCTGCTGGCCAGTCGGCCGCAGCGCGTGGTGCAGCCGGTGGCCGACGACGCGCCGCTGCTGATCGATGCGCGCGATGTCGACGTCAAGTTCCCGGTGGCGCAGGGCTGGTTCCGCAAGAGCTGGTTCGAGGCGGTGCGCCGCGCCACGCTGCAGCTCAAGCGCGGTGAGACGCTGGGCATCGTCGGCGAATCGGGCTCGGGCAAGACCACGCTGGGCATGGCGCTGCTGGCGCTGCAAGACATCGCCGGCGGCGAGGTGCAGCTCGACGGGCAGCGCATCGACAACGCCGAGCGCGCCGCGCTGCGCGCGATGCGCCGACGCATGCAGGTGGTGTTCCAGGACCCGTTCGCCGCGCTGTCGCCGCGCTTGACGGTCGGCCAGATCGTCGGCGAAGGCTTAGGCCTGCACCGGCCCGAGCTGTCGGACGCCGAGCGCGAGGCGCTGGTGCTGCAGATGCTCGACGAGGTGGGCTTGAACGAGCGCAGCGGCGTGGCGCAGGTGTTGCAGCGCTATCCGCACGAGTTCTCCGGCGGGCAGCGGCAGCGCATCGCCATCGCCCGCGCAGTGGTGCTGCGCCCCGAGGTGCTGGTGCTGGACGAGCCGACCTCGGCGCTGGACGTGTCGGTGCAGCAGCAGGTGCTGGGCCTGCTGGCCGAACTGCAGCAGCGTTACGGCATGAGCTACCTGTTCATCAGCCACGACCTGGCCGTGGTGCGCGCGATGTCGCACCGCGTGCTGGTGATGAAGGGCGGCGAGGTGGTCGAGCAGGGCGAGGCGCTGGCGCTGTTCGCGGCGCCGCGCGAGGCCTACACGCGCGAGCTGTTGGCGGCCGCGTACCTGGGCTGAAGGCCCCGCGTCAGGGCGAATCGAAGCGGCGCGTGCCCAGCTTCACTTCGTAGCGGGTGGCTTTTTCCGCGTCGCTGAAGTACAGCAGGTTGGGGCTCCACCGGTAGGGGGCGAAGAAGCCGTCGATCTGCATCGTGCCATGGAACAGCGTCACGCCCAGCTGATCGGCAACGGGTTCCAGCCGGTAGGCGATGTCGCTGATGCGCACCAGGGCCTGGCCGGCGGGGCCGATGTCGGCGCGCACCGGCCCGCAACTGGGCGGTGCGCTGCCGACGGTGACGCACAGCACGGCGTCATAGTGGCCCGGGGCCGGCGGCTGGCCCTTGAGCAACTCGCCTGCGGCGCTGCCTTCGGCGCGATCCGGCGCGGCCTGCGCGACCTGCACGACGCCAGCCAGCAGCGCGGCCGCGGCCAGCCTCGCCACCACACCCGAGGCCAAGGCCGGTGCCCGCGACGGCAGCCGCGGCATGGCGGTGCTACTTCAGCAGCCCTTCGGCCTTCAGTGCCGCCTGCACCGCCGGCCGTGCGGCCACGCGGGCCATGAAGGCGCCCAGGTTCGTCAGCGCCGAGATGTCGAGGTTGACGAACTTGCTCCAGTTGGCGACGGTGAACAGGTAGGCGTCGGGTACCGAGAAGCTGTCGCCCATCAGGTACTGCTTGCCCTCGAGCTGCTGGTTCACCCACTCCAGGCGCGACAGGATGCGCGCGCGCGCCGCGGTCTTGGTTTCCTCGGGCGTGCCGGGTGCGAACAGCGGGCTGAAGCTCTTGTGGATCTCGGTGCCGATGAAGGTCAGCCACTCCATCTGGCGATAGCGCTCCATCGTGCCCCAGGGTGCCACCAGCTTCTTGTCGGGCACCTGGTCGGCAATGTATTGCACGATGGCCGGGCCTTCGGCCAGGCGCTGGCCGTCGTCCAGCTCGAGCAGTGGCACGTAGCCCTTCGGGTTGATGGTGTAGTAGTCGGTGCCATCGGCCAGCTTGTGCGTCTTGGTGCTGGCCATCACCGGGGTGAAATCGAGCCCGGCTTCACGCAGCACGATGTGCGGGCTGAGCGAGCAGGCGCCGGGGCTGTAGTAGAGCTTCATAGCGTTGCCGAAAGAATGGATTGCGGGAGGCCGAGGATCCTAAGCCAAAGCGGCGACGGGCGCTGGCGCGCGCCGGGCTGCGCTACGCTATGCCTTGGAGGTTTGCATGCCACGTCCCATACTCGACGAATCACGGATTCATCCGGCCATACGCGAGCGCGTGGCCGGTCTGCATGCCGATCTGCTGCAGGAAGTGCAGGCCGCGCTGCGCAAGCACCCAGTGGTGGTGGTGGGCATGGCGCAGAACCCGTTCCCGCGCAAGGCGCGGCAGCGGCTCGACGCGGCCGGCGTGCCGTACCACTATCTGTCCTACGGCAGCTATTTCAGCGATTGGCGACGGCGCAATGCCCTGAAGATGTGGACCGGATGGCCTACTTTTCCGATGGTCTTCGTCAAGGGCATGCTGATCGGCGGTGCCGACGACCTGGCGCGGCTGATCGACAGCGGCGAGCTCAAGCGCCTGCTGGCCTGACCGGGCCGCGCGTGCGGCGGCCGGGCTTTTGGGCCTTGGCTGCGGCGTCGCTGCTGCTCGGCGGCGCGCTGCAAGTGCGCGCCGAGCCGATGGAACTGCAGCCCTGCCGGCTGCGTGGCGTAGAGCATGAGGCGCTGTGCGCCAAGCTGCACCGCGCGCTCGACCCGCAGCAGCCGCAGGGCACGCAGATCGAGCTGCACTTCGCGGTGCTGCCGGCGCTGGCGCGGCGCAAGCAGCCCGACCCGGTGTTCTTCATTGCCGGCGGGCCGGGGCAAAGCGCCATCGCGCTGGCCGGGCCGGTGGCGCGCATGCTCGGGCGGCTGGCGCAGCGCCGCGACATCGTGCTCGTCGATCAGCGCGGCACCGGCCGCAGCGCAGCGTTGGAGTGCGAGCCGGCCGGGGTGCAGCAGCCGTGGTTCGAGGCCGCCGACACTGCCGCGCAGCTGCAGCGCGCGCGCAGTTGCCTCTCGCGGCTGCAGGCGCTGCCGCAGGGCGACCTGCGCCAGTACACGACGGGCATTGCCATGGCCGACCTGGACGCGGTGCGGCAGGCGCTCGGTGCCGAACGCATCAACCTGGTGGCCGCGTCCTACGGCACGCGCGCGGCGCTCGAGTACGCGCGACAGTACCCGCAGCGCGTGCGGCGCATGGTGCTGGACGGCGTGGTGCCGCCGGACATGATGCTGCCGCAGGCCGCGGCCATCGATGCGCAGGCGGCCTTCGATGCGCTGCTGGCGGACTGCGCTGCCGACTCGGCTTGCCGCGCACGGCATCCGCGGCTGCAGGATTCGTGGACGGCGCTTCAGGCCGCGTTGCCGCTACGGCTGAGCCTGGAGCATCCGCACACCGGGCGCAGCGAGCAGGGTCTGCTGACGCAGGACATGCTGCTGGCGATGGTGCGCGCGGCGCTGTACGCCCCGATCAGCAGCTCGGCACTGCCGGCGGCCATCGACGCAGCGGCGCTAGGGCGTTTCGCACCGCTGCTGGGCCTGGCCAGCGTGCTGAGCGCGGGCAGCGGCCCGGCGGCCGTCGCGCAAGGCATGCACTTCTCGGTGCTTTGCAGCGAGGATGTCGCGCCGGGCGCCGACGCACCGGCCGCCGGCTTCGGCCGCGCCGCCGCGCAGCTGTACCGCGAGGTCTGCTCGTTCTGGCCGCGTGGCATGCCGCCGCAGGGCTTCCGCCAGATGCCGCCGGCGCCCGCGCCGACGCTGCTGCTTTCGGGCGGGCTCGACCCGGCAACACCGCCGCGCCACGGCGAACGCGTGGCCCGTGCGCTCGGCGCGCAGGCGCGGCACGAGGTGGTGCCCCACGCAGGTCACGGCGTGCTCGCGCTGCCATGCATGCGCGATGTGGCGTGGCGCTTCATCGATGCGGCCGATGCCGCGCAGGCCTTGCGCGTCGATGCCGGCTGCGCGCGCGAGATGCCGCGCCCGCCGGTGTTCGTGCCGCCGGGCGCAGGGGCCGCGCCATGATCGAGTTCCACAGCGTGGCGCGCTGCTTCGTGCAGGGCCGCGGCCGCTCGGCACGCCGGGTGCAGGCCGTGGACGGGCTGAGCTGGGTGGCCGCCGACGGCTGCATCAGCGGCCTGCTCGGGCCGAACGGCGCCGGCAAGACCACGCTGTTGCGCATGGCGGCGGCGCTGCTGGAACCCGATGCCGGGCAGGTGCGGATCGACGGCCTGGACGTGGCCACGCAGCGCGAGGCTGCGCTGGCGCGCGTCGGCGTGCTGGGCGATGCGCGCGGGCTCTATCCGCGGCTGACGGCGCGCGAGAACATCGTCTACCACGCCCGCCTGCAGGGGCTGTCCGAGGCGGCCGCGCAGGCCCGCACCGACGCCCTGGCGCGCATGCTGCAGATGCAGCCGCTGCTCGAGCGGCGCACCGAGGGCTTCAGCCAGGGCGAGCGCATGAAGACCGCGCTGGCGCGCGCGCTGGTGCACGACCCGCACAACATCATCCTCGACGAGCCGACCAACGGCCTGGACGTGCCGGCGACGCGCGCGCTGCGCGACACGCTGCGCATGCTGCGCGACGAGCACGGCAAGTGCATCGTCTTCTCCACGCACCTGATGCAGGAGGTGGAGCGCTTGTGTGATCAGGTGCTGGTCATGGCCCGCGGGCGGGCGGTGGCACAGGGCACGGTGGGCGAGTTGTGCGCGCAGAGCGGGGAGACCGACTTCGAACGCTGCTTCGTGCGGCTGGCTTTCGGCGAGGCGGCCGTATGAGCGCGCCGGGTAGCCCAGTCAGCTCGGCGACGCCGCCACGGCCGGCGGCACGGTGGCGCGGCGGCGCGGTCTTCACCGTGCTGCGCAAGGAGTTGCTGGACGCGTTGCGCGACCGGCGCACGCTGCTCACGCTGCTGCTCAGTTCGGTGGCGGTAGGGCCGCTGGTGCTGTGGCTGCTGTCCACGATGGTGGCCGGCATCGAAGAGCGTGCAGAGCGGCGCGAGGTGCTGGTGGCCGGCATCGAGCATGCGCCCAGCCTGCGCAACTACCTGCAGCGGCAGACCTACGTCGTGCGTGCCGCGCCGGCCGACTACGAGGCGCAGCTGCGCAGCCGGCGCCTCGGCGATCCGGTGCTGGTGGTGGAGCCCGCCTTCGAGGCCGACTTGCTGCGCGGCGAGCCGCCGCAGGTGCAAATGGTGTTCAGTTCGGCGAACACGCGCGCCGCGGCGGGCGCGTCGCGACTGGCGGCGCTGCTGCAGGGCTTCAACCAGGAGCAGGCGCTGCTGCGGCTGGCCTGGCGCGGTGTGGCGCCGTCGGCCTTGCAGGCCGTGCAGGTGGACGAGCGCGACCTGGCGAGCCCGGCGGCGCGCGCCGCGCAGTGGACCATGCTGCTGCCGTTCTTCGTGCTGATGGCGGTGCTCTACGGCGCCTTGCATGCGGCGCTGGACACGACCGCCGGCGAACGCGAGCGCGGCTCGCTCGAACCTCTGCTGATGAACCCGGTGCCGACGTGGGCGATCGTCCTGGGCAAGTGGGCAGCGGTGTCGGCGGTGGCGATGCTGATCGCGCTGCTCAGCTGCGCGAGCTTCCTGCCGGGGCAATGGCTGCTGCGCAGCGAGACGCTGGCCGCGCTGTTCCGCTTCGGGGTGCGCGAAGGAGCGCTGTTCCTGGCCCTGCTGCTGCCCCTGGCCGGTGCGCTGTCGGCCTTGCTGATGGCGCTGGCGATCCGCAGCCGCAGCGTCAAGGAGGCGCAGGCGGGCGCGGCGGCGCTGGCGTTGCTGGTGTCGCTGTTGCCGATGCTCAGCCTGTTCGGCCAGGAGGGCGAGGCACGTTGGCACCTGGCGGTGCCGGCGCTGGCGCAGATCACGCTGATGGGTCGGGTGCTGAAGGCCGAAGCGATGAGCGCTTGGGAGCTGGCGTTGCCGCTGGCGGTGTGCGTGCTGCTGTGCGCGGCGTGCCTGGGCTACGTCGCCCGCCGCCTGCGCCGTGCGGCGCTGGCCTGAGCCTCCACGGCCGGCCGCGGCCGCCTCAGGCGTGTGCGGTGTGCAGTGCCCGCTGCACTTCGGTCTGCCAGGGCAGCGCGTGCACGATCTCGTTCAGGTAGCGGGCGGACTCCAGCGCTGTCAGCACCTCGCCCTCCTGACCGATCAGGCGCAGGTTGGTGACCACCGCCATTGGGTCGGCCATGGCCACGATGTCGCTGGAGATCTGCACCCAATCCCAGGCCACACCCGCCTCGCCATCTTCGGCGCGCCCACCCCAGATGGTCTGCCCGGCCGTGCGGCAACTGCCCTCGCCGGGCAGCGTCACGCGGGTGCTGAGGTGGTGGAAGCGCAATTGCGATTCACGCCCGGCCTGCCACAATATGGGGGGCCACGCGCGAATCGACCAAGGTGTGGTTGGGATCATTGCAGTGCGTCTGGTGGACTCTCTTTGCTGAACATGCCGCTATCTTTCCGGATCTGCGTGCGTATCGAAAGCTGTAAACCCTGTCAGGGCGCGGCCGCCCCGCGCAGTGCAGGTTCACAGAGGATTGCCGGAGGCCACTGATGCTGCCCGGTGGCTATTCGTCGGTGCTCTCGGCCAAGGATCGAGAGGAGTTGCGCAACGAGATCATTCGCTTCGCACAACGCATGGGCTTTGATACGGTGGCCGCGGTGACGGTGGTCGACCGCGGTGCCGCCGGCACCGAGTTCATCAGCATCGACAACACGCCCGAGGAATTCACCAGCACCTTCCGCAACACGATGCTGATGCGGCGCGACCCCGTGATGCAGCATTGCCGCAAGCAGAGCGTACCGATCATCTGGGACCAGCAGACCTACATCGGTCATGGCGTCGGCGAGCTCTGGGAAGAGCAGGCGCAGTACGGCTACAGCACAGGCATCGCCATGGCGCTGCACCTCCCCGAGGGGCGCCATTTCGTGCTCGGCGTTGATCGGGACCAGCCCCTGCCCAGCGACGCCAGCGAACTCCAGCGGCTGGTGGCCGACCTGCAGTTGTTCGCTGTGCATGCGCAGGAGGCGGCGGTGCGCCTCCTGCTGCCCGAGCCGCTGCAGCCCGAGCGTCCGGCGCTGACGCCGCGCGAGCTCGAGGCGCTGCACTGGACGATGGAAGGGAAGACGGCCTGGGAGGTGGGCGCCATCCTCGGCATCAGCGAGCGCACGGCCGTTTTGCACGTCAACAACGCGATGCACAAGCTGGGCTGCGCCAGCAAGCATGCAGCGGTGCTCAAGGCGCTGCGCTTGGGTCTGATCCATTGACCCAGGTCAGGATGCGGCGGGTGCAGTACCCGACCTGTAAGAGCTGACAGTGTTCATTGTTCACGGCTGCTGGTGCAATCCCTCCGTGCGCGGTCGATCGCACGGTCTGAACCAGAAGGAGTCCTCATGAAAAAAGCAGTTGAGCCCAAGAACAACAAGACTGCCGAAGACGTCGTTTCGCAGAAGAAGCAGCAGAGCAAGGCCGGCCCGGTCGAACTGAAGCTGGACGAGCTGAAGAAGGTATCCGGTGGCCTGCCCAAGGGCGGCTGGAAGCCGGTGTAATTGCTGGACCGCAGTTCGAGTTCATGACGCCTGCGGGTACTTGGTGATGTGCCCATAGGCTGTTTGGCGTTATGGTTGGCTGCAATGGCCACCCAGGATGCCTGCGGGTCGGTTCTTCCGGCCCGCCTTTTCTTTTGGCGAACGCCGATGGTGTCCGCCGCTCACCGATCGATGGCCCAGCCGAGGGGCGGCCCGTCGGGGCCGGTGAGGTTCATGCACGCTTGAGACATGGCGATGCTGTTTCGCCCTGAGGTTGCCGAGGCGCACCGACAGAACTGGCTCGGGCAGGTGCAGCTGGTGCGCCCTCCGTCCTTGAGCCTGCTGACCATTGCGGTGCTGGTTGTGCTGGCGCTGGTGCTGGCCTTTCTGTTCATTGGAGAGTACACGCGCAAGGCGCGCATCAGTGGTGTACTCGTACCCGATCTGGGCGTCATCCGGCTGGTGCCGCCGGTACAGGGCCGGGTTTTGGAGCGGCATGTGATCGAAGGGCAGCCGGTCCGGGCCGGCGACCTGATGTTCGTGCTGACGCTTGAAGGCAGCACGCTGAGCTCGGAGGTGCAGCAGCGGGTGCAGCGCAGCCTGCAGGAGCGTCAGCGCAGCCTGGAAGACGCTGCACGGCAGCAGGCGCTTCTGGCGGAGGGCGAGTTGCTGTCGCTGCAGCGTCGCCTGGACGAAATGAAGCGGGAGCAGCAGCAGATCGATGCCGAACTCGTGCTGCATAGGCAACGAATGGCACTGGCCGAGCAATCACTGGAACGGCTGGAATCGCTCAGCCGCGACCAGTTCATCTCCGCGGCCCAGGTGCAGACCAAGCGCGAAGAGGTCATCGGCTTGCAGGCGCAGGCGCAGGCCCTGGAGCGGCAGGGTGCGGCGTTGGCGCGCGACCGTGCCGCGCTCGAAGGCGAGCGCCGCGGGCTGCCGCTGCAGCTGAAGGCGCGGCAGGGGGCGATCGAACGCGATCTGGCCACCCTGGCGCGCGAGGCTGCGGAGCAGGACGCGGTTCGGCAGGTGGTGGTGCGCGCGCCGCAGGACGGAACGGTCAGCGCGGTGCTGGCCGAGCCTGGGCAGAGTGTGTCGCCGGCCTCGGCACTGGCGAGCATCGTGCCGGCCGGGGCGCAGCTGCAGGCGCACTTGTTCGCACCTTCGGGGGCCGTGGGATTCTTGCGGCCGCAGCAGGAGGTGCGGCTGCGCTTCGAGGCCTTCCCGTACCAGAAGTTCGGTCATCAGAACGGCCACGTGCTGCAGGTGTCGCGCACCCCGTTGGCAGCGCCCGAACTGGCGGGCCTGCCGTTGTCCGTACCCATGGGGCCTGACGGCCTGGCTGAGCCGATGTTCCGCATCACGGTGGCCATGGATCAGCCGGAGCTGCAGGCCTTCGGCAGCCGGCAGCCTCTGGTGGCGGGCATGCGCATGGAGGCCGATGTGCTGCTGGAGCGCCGCCGCCTGATCGAATGGCTGTTTGCCCCGGTGCTGGGTTTGACGAGCAGGATATGAAAGCAGGCGCTTACTCTTGCGATAAGCTTTTTCCTATCTTGACGCGATCTCGAAGGGAAAAAGGCGCGTGAACAGCCATTTGGGCCCGTGGGGAGGGCTGCGCCTGGGTTTGGGAGCGAGCCGCGTGCCGGTGATCCTGCAGACCGAGGGTGCCGAATGCGGCCTGGCCTGCCTGGCGATGGTGGCTGCGGCGCATGGCCACCGCACGGACCTGCCGACGCTGCGCCAACGCTTCTCGCTGTCGCTGAAGGGCCTGAACCTGCTCGATCTGGTGCGCATGGCCGAGAGCCTGAAGCTGCATGCACGCGCGCTGCGCGCCGAGATCGAAGACCTGGCCCAGCTGGAGCACCCTTGCATCCTGCACTGGGACATGAACCACTTCGTAGTGCTGGTGGGCGTGAGCCGCGGCATGGCCACGATTCATGACCCGGCGCATGGCCTGCGTCGGCTGAAGCTGGAACAAGTGTCGCGCCACTTCACTGGCGTGGTGCTGGAACTTACGCCGGCGGCCGACTTCGTGCCGCGAGAGGAGAAGCAGCACGTCTCGCCGCGCCAGATGCTCGGCAAGATCAGCGGGCTGAAGCGCTCGCTGGTGCAGATCTTCGTGCTCGCCTTGGCGCTCGAAGCCTTCATGCTGCTCAGCCCCTTCCTGATGCAGTGGGTGGTCGACGACGTGCTGGTCAGCGCCGACCGCGACCTGCTGGTCACGCTGGGCATCGGCTTCGCCCTGCTGGTGCTGATACAGGCGGGCACCGCGGCCATCCGGTCCTGGGCGGTGCTGGTGCTTTCGGCCACGTTGAACCTGCAGTGGCTGTCGAACGTGTTCGCGCACCTGATGCGCCTGCCGGTGGAATGGTTCGAGAAGCGCCATATCGGAGACATCTGGTCGCGCTTCTCGGCAGTGCACGAGATCCAGAAGACACTGACCACCAGCTTCATCGAGGCCGTGCTCGACGGGCTGCTGGTGGTGCTGACGCTGGCAATGATGTTCGTCTACAGCCCCACGTTGACGGCGGTGGCGTTGGCCGCGGTGGCCGCGTATGCACTGATGCGGTGGGCCTTCTTCCGGCCGTTGCGCATCGCGACCGAAGAGGCGCTGGTGCACGAGTCGAAGAAGTCCAGCCACTTCCTCGAATCGCTGCGCGGCGTGCAGGCGATCAAGCTGTTCAACGCGCAGGCTGACCGGCAGTCGCGCTTCACCAGCCTGGTGGTCGACACGATGAACGCCGATCTGGCCACGCGCAAGCTGGAGCTGTTGTTCACGGTGCTGCACCGGCTGCTGTTCGGGCTGGAACGCGTGGCCGTGGTGTGGATCGGCGCACTGCTGGTGCTGGACCACAAGTTCTCGGTGGGCATGCTGTTCGCCTTCCTGGCCTACAAGGAGCAATTCGCCACCCGCGTCAGCGGCCTGATCGACAAGGTGGTGGAGCTGAAGATGCTGCGCCTGCAGGGCGAGCGCCTGGCCGACATCGTGCTGACCGCGCCCGAGCAGGAGGAAGCGGCGGGTCACGCCCGCCGGCTGACCGACATTCCGGTGATCGAGATGCGCGACGTCGGTTTCGCCTATTCCGACACCGAGCCCGACGTGCTGTCGGGCGTGAACCTGCGCATCGAACCGGGCGAGTCGGTGGCCATCGTCGGGCCATCGGGCTGCGGCAAGACGACGTTGCTGAAACTGATCCTCGGCATTCATGCGCCGCGATCGGGCGAGTTGTTGATTGGCGGCCAGCCGCTGTCGCAACTGGGCCTGCGCGCCTGGCGCGACATGGTCGGCGTGGTGATGCAGGACGAGCCGCTGTTCTCCGGCTCGATCGCCGACAACATCAGCTTCTTCGACCTGCAGCCGGACATGGACTGGGTGGCGCACTGCGCGCGCGTGGCCTCGGTGCACGAGGACATCGAGGCCATGCCGATGGGCTACCACACGCTCATCGGCGACATGGGTTCGAGCCTGTCGGGCGGGCAGAAGCAGCGCATCCTGCTGGCGCGTGCGCTCTACAAGCGGCCGCAGATCCTGCTGCTGGACGAGGCCACGAGCGCGCTCGACATCGACGGCGAGCGGCTGGTCAATCAGGCGGTCAGACAACTGGCGTTGACGCGGGTGATCGTCGCGCACCGGCCGGAAACCATTGCCAGCGCCAGCCGGGTGGTGGCACTGCAGGGCGGCCGCGTGGCGCAGGACCTGCGCAGCATCGGGCCCGCCGGGGCAGGGGTGGAGCGCGAGGCCTGAGCGGCTGCGTCCGCCACCCACCCCGCGCACGGCATCCTGGAGGGCTGCCGCCTAGAATTCCGGTCTGCGCGACGATGCCCATCGCTTCTTGTTTTCAGGCCCGGAAGTGTTCTACCCCAGGGAATTCGATCTGATCGTCGTCGGTGGCGGCCACGCCGGCACCGAGGCGGCGCTGGCCGCCGCGCGCATGGGCTGCCGCACGTTGCTCTTGACGCACAACCTGGAAACGCTGGGCCAGATGAGCTGCAACCCGTCGATCGGCGGCATCGGCAAGGGGCATCTGGTCAAGGAGGTGGATGCGCTGGGCGGGGCGATGGCGCTGGCAACCGACGAGGCGGGCATCCAGTTCCGCATCCTCAACGCCAGCAAGGGCCAGGCAGTGCGCGCCACGCGCGCCCAGGCCGACCGGGTGCTTTACCGGGCCGCCATCCGCCGGCGGCTGGAGAATCAACCGAATCTGTGGCTGTTCCAGCAGGCCGTCGACGACGTCATCGTGGAGGGCGACCGCGTGGCTGGCGTGGCGACGCAGGTGGGCGTTCGCTTCCGCAGCCGGGCCGTGGTGCTCACGGCCGGCACGTTTCTCGACGGGCGCGTGCATGTCGGGTTGCAGAACTACAGCGCCGGCCGGGCGGGCGACCCGTCGGCGGCGAGCCTGGCGGCACGGCTGCGCGAGTTGAAGCTGCCGCAGGGCCGGCTGAAGACCGGCACGCCGCCGCGGCTGGACGGCCGCTCGATCGACTTCGGCCGCCTGGCCGAGCAGCAGGGTGACCGCGACCCGGTGCCGGTGTTCAGCTTCATGGGCAACGCCGCGCTGCACCCGCGCCAGCTGCCCTGCTGGATCACCCACACCAACGAACGCACGCACGACATCATCCGCTCTGGCTTCGACCGCAGCCCGATGTTCACCGGCGTGATCGAGGGCACCGGCCCACGCTATTGCCCGAGCATCGAGGACAAGGTCAACCGCTTCGCGGACAAGAACTCGCATCAAATCTTCCTCGAGCCCGAGGGACTGGACACGCACGAGGTCTATCCGAACGGGGTGTCGACCTCGCTACCCTTCGACGTCCAGATCGCGGCGGTGCGCTCGATGGTCGGGCTGGAGCAGGCCGACATCCTGCGCCCCGGCTATGCGATCGAATACGACTATTTCGACCCGCGCGAGCTGCGCCCGAGCTTCGAAACGCGCGCCATCGGCGGGCTGTTCTTCGCCGGCCAGATCAACGGCACCACGGGCTACGAGGAGGCCGCGGCGCAGGGCCTTTACGCCGGCGTCAACGCGGCGCTGCACGTGCTGGGACGCGAGTCGCTCCGGCTGCGTCGGGATCAGGCCTACCTCGGTGTACTGGTCGACGATCTGGTGGGCAAGGGTGTGACCGAACCCTACCGCATGTTCACCAGCCGCGCCGAGTACCGCCTGCAACTGCGCGAGGACAACGCCGACCTGCGACTGACCGAACTCGGCCGAAGCCTGGGGCTGGTCGACGACGCCCGTTGGGACGCCTTCAACCGCAAGCGCGATGCGGTCGCACGCGAGAGCGAGCGGCTGAAGAACACCTGGGTTCATCCGCAGCGTGTGCCCGATGCCGATGCGCAACGATTGCTCGGCAAGGCGCTGGAGCATGAGTACCGGTTGCTGGAACTGCTGCGCCGGCCAGGCGTCGGCTTCGACCAAGTCTGCGAACTGGCCCGCATTGCCGGCGCACCTGACGCTGTTTCACGTGAAACACTCGGCTCGGAAATGGGCGAAAGCCTGGCTTCGGCCGTGATCGAGCAGGTGGAAATCAGCACCAAGTACGCAGGCTACATCCACAAGCAGGGCGAGGACGTGGCGCGCGCGCAGCAGTACGAGGACTTGCCGCTGCCCGAAGATCTGGACTACAGCCAGGTGAGCGCGTTGTCCTTCGAGGTGCGGCAGAAGTTGCAGCGGCACCGCCCGTCCACCTTGGGCATGGCCTCGCGCATCTCTGGCGTCACGCCGGCAGCCATCTCGCTGCTCCTTGTGCACTTGAAGAAGCGGCGTTTGCCGCAGCGCCCCGCTGCGGGCACCGAGCTGCCGGACGCCGCCTGAGTTCGTGCCGCGGGCCGGTGAGGCCTGTCCGGGCACGGTTCGATAATCCTTCGATGTCGCTCACGAACCGCAACGCTGGCGCCGATGCCGATCCTCGGCGGGCGCTTTTGTGCGAGGGCCTGGCAGCCCTTGGGATGCCAGGCGACGACGAAGTGTCCGTTGCGGCATTGCTGGCCTATCTGGACCTGCTGCAGAAGTGGAACCGCGCCTACAACCTGAGTGCCGTGCGCGATCCGCTGCAGATGGTGACACAGCACCTGCTGGATAGCCTGGCGGTGGTGCCGGCGCTGGACCGCCATCTGCAAGGCCGGGCGGTCCGCATCCTGGACGTGGGCAGCGGGGCCGGCCTGCCAGGGCTGGTCTGGGCGCTGATGCGGCCCGCCTGGTCGGTCTGCTGTGTCGACGCCGTGGCCAAGAAGGCGAGCTTCGTGCGGCAGGCGGCGCTCGAGCTGGGGCTTCGCAACCTGGCCGCCGAGCATTCGCGGGTGGAGGACTTGCGGCAACCGCCCTTCGACATCGTCACGTCGCGCGCATTCGCGTCGCTGGCCGACTTCTGTGCGCTGAGCCGGCCGCAGCTTGCCCCGGGCGCCTGCTGGTTGGCCCTGAAGGGCAAGGTGCCCGACGATGAGATCGCCGTGCTGCCCGCATCGGTCGAGGTGTTTCACGTGGAACCCCTGCACGTGCCGGGTCTCGATGCGCGCCGCTGCCTGGTCTGGATGCGGCCGCGCTGATCGCCTCGACGGGTCCGGTAGCCGGTGGGAGCCTGATGCACTCGGCAAACCACCGGACTGGGCCGCATTCTGGGTTAACCTCCGGGTAGGTTCTCGCGTGTGGCATTGCGCGTCACGGCTCGTATGACGGCCGCCGTTTCGCGGATTTGCAGGACACCGCAGCACGAGAGCCAGCGGCGCGATACCTCCCGCGACCAAGCCCCGGGCGTGCCGTCAAGAATTCGACCCTCCATTCGGCAAGACAAGCAACAACATGGCTCGAGTGTTCTGTGTGGCCAACCAGAAAGGGGGCGTCGGCAAGACCACGACCACCGTGAACCTGGCGGCCGGCCTGGCGCAGGCGGATCAGCGTGTGCTGATGGTCGACCTGGACCCCCAAGGCAACGCCACCATGGGTTCGGGCATCGACAAGCGCGCGCTGGCGCTGTCGGTGTACGACGTGCTGCTCGAGACCGCCAGCGTCAGCGAGGCGCGCGTGCGCTCGGAAAAGGGCGGCTACGACCTGCTGGGCGCGAACCGCGAGCTGGCCGGCGCCGAAGTGGAACTGGTCGGCCTGGAGCGTCGCGAACAGCGGCTGCGCCGCGCGTTGCAAGTCGTGGCGGCGGAGTACGACTTCGTGCTCATCGATTGCCCGCCGTCGTTGAGCCTGCTCACCTTGAACGGGCTGTGCGCCGCGCATGGCGTGATCGTGCCGATGCAGTGCGAGTACTTCGCGCTCGAGGGACTGTCCGACCTGGTGAACACCATCAAGCAGGTGCATGCCAACCTGAACCGCGAACTGCAGGTCATCGGCCTGCTGCGGGTGATGTTCGACCCGCGCATCACGCTGCAGAACCAGGTCAGCGAACAGTTGAAGGCGCACTTCGGCGACAAGGTCTTCGACACCGTGATCCCGCGCAACGTGCGCCTGGCCGAGGCGCCGAGCTACGGCCAGCCCGGCGTGGTGTTCGATCCCTCGTCCAAGGGCGCAATGGCCTTCGTCGCCTTCGCGCGCGAACTGGTGCGTCGCGTCGACACGCTGTGAACCCCGCGGACGGCCTGCCCGTCGAGTTGCTCTCGCGCATCGAGGATGCCGGCCTGAACGCCAGTGCACCGCCGCAGCAGCGCTGGCTCGACGGTTGGATTCTCCGCTTCTCGCCCGGCAAGGCGCAGCGTGCGCGTTGCATCAATGCCGTGGCCGAAGGCGTGCTGCCGCTGGCGGACAAACTGGCCCGATGCGAGGCGCTGTACCGTGCGGCAGGCCTGCCGCTGCTCTGGCGCATTACCCCCTTCACCCGGCCGTCGGGCCTGGAGGCGCTGCTCGCGCAGCGGAGGATGCAGCGTTTCGACGACACCTGGGTCATGGTCTGCCGCAGCTTGCCGACGGTCGTTGCGCCCGACGAACTCGCATCTTGGGGTTTGAACCTCGCTGCGGTGGACTCGCAAGCGTATGCTCACATCGTCGGAGAGTTCCGCGCTACAAAGCTACCAGGTCGCGAGGCACATGCTGAGCGGCTGCGCCACAGTCCGGTGCCGTACCACGCCCTGGTGCTGCGGGACGCGCAGGGGCAGGTGCTGGCCGGCGGCCAGTTTGCCATCGACGGCGATTTGGTCGGGCTCTACGACGTGTTCACCGTGCCGGCGATGCGCGGACGCGGGCTGTCCCGCTGGCTCTGTGCTGCCCTGTTGCAGCAAGCGCACCGTCTTGGTGCGAGAACGGGCTATCTGCAGGTGGATGCCGGGAACGTTGCGGCGCGCAAGGTCTACCACGGGCTCGGTTTCATCGACGCCTACCCGTACCACTACCGCGCGCTGCCGCCACCGGCAGGCTGAGAGCGCTACAGGCCCAGCCCCTCGTCGACGCCCAAGTGCACGTTCATGGCCTGCACGGCCGCACCGCTGGCGCCCTTGCCCAGGTTGTCCAATCGCGCCATCAGCAGGGCCTGCGTGTCGTTCGCAAAGACGAAGATGTCGACGCGGTTGCTGTCGTTGGCGGCCATCACGTCGAAGAAGCCCCCCCCGACCTCGAGCGTGTCCGGGTCCGACAGCGGCATGACGCGGACGAAGCGCTCGCCCGCGTAGCGCTCGGCCAGGGTGCGGTGGATCGTGCCGCCCGTGCTGCCGGCGGCCAGCTGGCCGAGGGCCAGCGGCACCGACACCGCGAGCCCCTTGTAGAAGCTGCCCACCACCGGCATGAACAGCGGCTTGTGCTGCAGCCCGGTATGCACCTGCATCTCCGGCAGGTGCTTGTGCGTGAGCGTCAGTGCGTAGGGCCTGGGCGCGGCCAGCCGCGGGTCGTCGCCGCGCTGGTACTGCTCGATCATCTTCTTGCCACCGCCGGAATAGCCGGTGATCGAGGTGGCGCTCACCGGCAACGCGGCGGGCACGAGGCCTGCGTCCACCAGCGGTCGCAGCAGCAGGATGAAGGCGCTGGCATGGCAACCCGGGTTGGCGATGCGCTTGGTGCGGCGCAGGTTTTCGCGCTGCCCCGGCACCAGTTCGGGCAGGCCGAACACCCAGCCCGGCGCGGTGCGGTGCGCGGTGCTGGCGTCGATCAGGCAGGTGCGCGGGTTCGTGACCATCGCCGCGGCCTCGCGCGCCGCATCGTCGGGCAGGCACAGGAACGCCACGTCCGCGGCATTCAGCAAGCGTGCGCGCTCGACCGCGTCCTTGCGCCTTTCCGGCGCGATGCTCAATACCTCGATATCGCGGCGCTGCGCCAGGTATTCGTGGATGCGCAGCCCGGTCGTGCCTTCCTGGCCGTCGACGAAAACCACGTGCTTCATTTCGGATCCTGCGGCTGACATGCGGGCGCTCAGCATACGGCAAGCCCGCGCGCGCGACTTGCCGCAGGCTGCCGATGCCCGACAATCATCCCATGGTGACCAAGAAACCCAAGGGCCTCGGCCTCGGGCTCGAAGCATTGCTCGGCCCCAAGGTCAGCGAGGCGCCCGCCGGCAGCATGCCGACCAGCCTCAACCTGAAGCGGCTGCATACCGGCCGTTACCAGCCGCGCACGCGCATGGACGAGGGCGCGCTGTACGAACTGGCCGAGAGCATCAAGAGCCAGGGCGTGATGCAGCCGGTGCTGGTGCGTCCGCTGGCCGGAGGGGCGGACTACGAGATCATCGCCGGCGAGCGCCGCGTGCGTGCAGCCCGACTGGCCGGGCTGGACGAGGTGCCGGTGCTGGTCAAGGACGTGGCCGACGAGGCCGCCGCGGTGATGGCGCTGATCGAGAACATGCAGCGCGAGGACCT
>ERZ1645186.55-NODE-55-length-17972-cov-8.308869_pt1 | contig 17972 bp, 17 predicted proteins | sample MGYA00575349_ERZ1645186 | MGnify/ENA primary metagenome ERZ1645186 (study PRJEB40839, sample SAMN11282943) | freshwater sediment metagenome | isolation source: river sediment | host: Sediment | place: India: Nawabganj, Kanpur | collected 2015-12-17 ...
GTGCCGATGGCGGTGTCGACGATGAAGAAGGGTGCGATGGACTTCATCGAGAAGCCCTTCAAGGAGGCCGAGTTGCTCGGCCTGGTGGAGCGCATGCTCGAGCAGGCGCGCAGCGCCTTCACACATCACCAGGAGCAGGCCAGCCGCGATGCGCTGCTCGGCCGCTTGACGACGCGCGAGGCTCAGGTGCTCGAGCGCATCGTGGCCGGGCGGCTGAACAAGCAGATCGCCGACGACCTGGGCATCAGCATCAAGACGGTGGAGGCGCACCGCGCCAACATCATGGAAAAGCTCAACGCCAACACCGTGGCCGACCTGCTGAAGATCGCGCTCGGTGCGCAGCACAAGGCCTGAATCCTCACCCCATCCCCACGAGGCCGCCGTCGACGCGGCCTCGGTCGTTTTCGGAGCCGCCACGATGCCCGCCCAACTGATCGACGGCAAAGCGCTGTCGCAAATCATCCGCCGCGGCGTGGCCGAGCGTGCAGCCGCACTCGCTGCCGCCGGCCACAAGCCGGGACTGGCCGTGATCCTGGTCGGCGACGACCCTGCGAGCGCCGTCTATGTACGCAACAAGGTGCAGGCCTGCGCGGACAGCGGACTGCACAGCGTGCTCGAGACCTATTCGGCCTCGCTGACGCAGGCCGAGCTGCTGCAGCGGGTGGCCGCGCTCAATGCCGACCCGCAGATCCATGGCCTGCTGGTGCAGATGCCGCTGCCCCGGCACATCGATCCGCAGGCGGTGATTGCCGCCATCGCCCCGCACAAGGATGTCGACGGCTTCAGCGTGCATTCCGCCGGGCAGCTGATGAGCGGCCTGCCCGGGATGCGTCCTGCCACGCCCTACGGCTGCATGAAGCTGATCGAGAGCACCGGCATGCCGCTCGCCGGCAAGCATGCGGTGGTCGTCGGCCGCAGCAACACCGTGGGCAAGCCGATGGCGCTGATGCTGCTGCAGGCCAACGCCACCGTCACGGTGTGCCACAGCGCCACCGCCGACCTGGCCGCGCACACGCGCCAGGCCGATGTCGTGGTGGCGGCCGTCGGCCGACGCAACACGCTCACCGCCGACATGGTCAAGCCGGGCGCCGTGGTCATCGATGTCGGCATGAACCGCAACGACCAGGGCAAGCTGTGCGGGGACGTCGATTTCGACGGCGTGCGCGAGCGGGCCGGCTGGATCACCCCGGTTCCGGGCGGCGTCGGGCCGATGACGATCACCATGCTGCTGGTGAACACCATCGAGGCCGCCGAACGCGCCACACGCTGAATCCGGGCGGCGCGCTTCGCCCAGTTTTTCACGCCCGCACCGCGTGTGCATGCGGCCGCCACGCCGCAGCAGGCTCCGCTTGGCGTACCGTGCGCCAGGCCCCAGCACCGACCTGCCACGTCATGAAGACCGACCGACGATCCGCTCGCGACGCCGCTGCCCCGCGGGCCGCGTGCCGCGCCGTTGCGCTCGCTGCCACGCTCGCGGGCCTGGCGCTGCCGGCGCTGGCGCAGTACCGCGTGGTCGGTCCGGACGGCCGCGTCACTTACACCGACCGCCCCCCCACCGACGCCAGCAGCCGCGTCACGCCGATGCAACGCGCGCCGCTGAATGAACAGCCTGCGGCGCCCGATGCGCTGCCGCCCGAACTGCGCCGACTGGCCACACGCTATCCGGTGACGCTCTTCGCCGCACCCGAATGCGCACCCTGCGACAGCGCTCGCCAGCTGCTGCTGCAGCGGGGCGTGCCCTTCACCGAGCGGCTGATCGTCAGCGAATCCGACGCCTTGGCGATGGACCGCCTTGTGGCGTCGCGCACCGTGCCGGCGCTGACCATCGGCACCCAGGCCCTCAGCGGCCTGTCGGCGCCGGAGTGGAACGCCTATCTGGACGCGGCCGGCTACCCGCGCGAATCGCAGCTGCCCAAGGGCTGGCAGGCCTCACCGGCGACGCCACTGGCGCCGCGTCCGGCCACGCGCGTGCAGGCGGCGCCGGAGGTCGCAGCCACCCCGGCCGCGCGCGCGCCGGCACCTGCCGCGGCGCCCGCGGCTCCGCCGCCGCAGCAGGGCTCGATCCGTTTCTGATTTCAAGCGGCGCTATCGCCGCCGGGAAGGCGCCGCGCAGCCCAGGAGCCTGCGACCACGGCAAAGCCCACGGCCCAGAACAACGTTGCCGCGCCCAGCGCGGTGCCCGCCGCGCCGAAGACCAGCGGCAACGCAGTGCTCGACGCGTTCATGACCATCGAGCGCATGGCGATCGCCTCGCCATGGCGGCCCTCTGGCGTCAGCTGGTGCAGCGTCGACATGATCATCGGTTGCACCGCGCCGAGCGTGAGCCCCAGCAGCACGGCGCACAACCCCATCACCCAAGGCGACTGCGCCAGCGGGTACACAGCGAAGACCAGGCCGGTGCCGACCATCGCCACGCGCAGCAGGGCGATCTCGCGGATGCGATGGGCCCACAGCGGGATCAACAGCCGCACGCCGCTGACCGCGAGCGTGAAGCTGCCCAGGATCAGTCCGATCGTGCCTGCACCGAAACCGCGCTCGAAACCCAGGATCGGCACCGCAAATAGATGCACGTCCCAGCAGGCGGCCAGCACCCAGTTGACGCCCAGCAACCGCGGCAGGCCGGGTGTACGCAGCAGCGACCAGGCACTGCGCCGGCCCACCGAAGGCGCTGGCGCCGCCACTTGCATCCGTGCAGGCACGCGGCGCGCGAACCACAGCGTGCACAGCGGCAAGAGCAGCATCGACGCATAGGCGGCGCTGAAGCCGCCCGCGTCGATCATGAAGCCCGCGGCCACCGGGCCGATCACGTTCGACAGCGATGGCGCCACGCCCAGCCAGCTGAACATGCGCATGCGCTCGGTGCTCGTTCGCGCCACCTGGCCCGCGGTACGCTGGATGACGATCAAGCCGAGGTTGGCGCCGCTGCCCACGCACACCGCCGACACCCCCAGCAGCGGCAGGCGGGCCGAGGGGCCGGTCCAGGTCGACGCCAGCGCCAGCAAGGCGCCGGCCAGCGCCAGCGCAACGGCAATGCGCACCGGTCGGCGATACCCGTGACGATCGGCCATGCGGCCAGCCGGCATCGACAGCAACACCGGTGCGGCGGCGTACAACGCCAGCAGCACACCCACCGTCCAGGCGCTGTGCCCCTCGCGCAGCGCCTGCAAGGGCGCGGCCAGGCGCACGCCAGCCATCGTCGCATGCAGGCCGATCTGCCCGCCAATCAGTGCCAGCAGCCACTGGCGAAAGCGCGCGTCGTCCGGCCGCGCTGCCTCAGGCACGCGGCGCCTCCTCGGGCGGCTCGTCCTCAGGGGCGCCCGGCAGCAGTTGCAGCGCCCGAGACTCGGGCAGCGCCTCGACCACCTTCAGCTGCCGCGCCATGGCCCGCGTGCGCACCTCGGCGGCGTCGATGGTGTTCGTCGCCTCTTCGAGCTTCTTGCGCGTCTTGGCCAGCACATCGCCGAACTTCGCGAACTCGGTCTTCACCGCCCCCAAGACCTCCCAGACCTCGGCGCTGCGCTTTTCCAGCGCCAGCGTGCGGAAGCCCATCTGCAGGCTGCTCAGCGTGGCCAGCAGCGTGGTCGGACCGGCCAGCATCACCTTGTGCTCGCGCTGCATCAGCTCCACCAACCCGGGCCGGCGCAGCGCCTCGGCGTACAGGCCCTCGGTGGGCACGAACAGGATCGCGAAATCGGTGGTGTGCGGCGGCGCCACGTACTTCTCGCGGATGCTGCGCGCCTCGAGCTTCAGCCGGTTCTCAATCGCCTTGGCCGCCGCCTCGGCCGCAGCCGGGTCGGCGCGCTCGTGGGCCTCGAGCAGGCGCTCGTAGTCCTCGCGCGGAAACTTCGCATCGATCGGCAGCCACAGCGGCACGCCGTCGCTGCGCTGGCCGGGCAGGCGCACGGCGAACTCGACGCGCTCGTTGCTGTTCGGCAGCGTCGCCACGTGGGTGGCGTACTGCTCCGGCGTGAACACCTGTTCCAGCAGCGCGGCCAACTGCACCTCGCCGAACACGCCGCGTGTCTTGACGTTGGTCAGCACACGGTTCAGCGAGCCGACGTCGCGGGCCAGCGCCTGCATCTCGCCCAGGCCCTTGTGCACCTGCTCGAGACGGTCGGCCACCTGCTTGAAGCTTTCGCCCAGCCGCTGCTCCAGCGTGGCATGCAGCTTCTCGTCGACCGTGGCCCGCATCTGCTCGAGCCGCTTCTCGTTGCCCTCCTGCAGCGCCGACAGCCGCGTCTCGACGGTGCCGCGCACCTCGGCCAGGCGCCGATCGTTGGCCTCGCTCAGCGCGCGCAGCTGTTCGCCCAGCGTATCGGCCATGCGTTTCAGCGCCTCGTCCTGCGCATCGCGCGCTGCCTGGCTTTGCCCGGCCAGCGACTGCGTCGCCGCCTGCAGCGAGTCGCTCACCTGCTGTTGCATCGCCGACAACTGCACGCGGAAGGAATCGATCTGCTCGTTCTGCGTACGCGCCACGTCGCCGCCGTGCGCGAGCAGCGTCTGCTGGAACAGCGACAGCGTGCCGGCCAGCTCCTGGCGCGTGCCGCGCGCGTTGTCCTGCACCTCGGTGCGCAGTTCGCGCTCCAGCCGCTGCACATCCTGCCCGGCGGCCTGGCGCAGGGTCTCGCCCCAGGTGCGAAGCGCGGCCGATTCGCCGCGGCGCTGCAGCAGCAGCCACAGCAGCAACAGCACGATCAAACCTAGCAGCGCAGGAATCCACCATTCGCCCATGCGGATGATTGTCTCAGGCCCCCAGGGGCCACCGCGGCTCAGCGAAGCATCGCGTCGCCTCGGGTTTTCTGGGCCTCTACGGGGGCGAGGGCCGGGTGACCCCTGGCCCTGGGGACGCTCTCAAGGAATCGCCGGGCCGCCCCAAGTTTCCTTGACCCCCGCGGGGGGGCGGGCTGGGCGCGGCCCGGCCCTGGGGGCGCTCAGTAGCGGCAGATCACCGTGGCCTGAGCCTGGTCGCCGGGCATGCCCGAAAGCCAGTCGCCGGCGTCCTTCAGCCACTGGCTGGCGGCGTTGTCGTCCGGCTCGGGGCGGGCGAAGCTCTGCGAGGCGCGCAGCGTGTCGAAACCGCGGGGGCAAAGCCGCTGCACCTCGGTCTCGATGGCCGCGAGGCTGGCACCACGCAGTTCGTAGGCCGGTGGCCCGGCGCCGTTGGCCAGCGTGCGCACCTGCGGACCGGCGCATCCGCTCAGCAGCGGAGCGGCGATCGCAGCACAGGCAAGAACGGGTCGCGGCAACAACTTCAAGCGAGGACTCCGTGGGTTGGGCAGGAGCACCCATCGGATCATTGTCGAACGCCAAGCCGGGCCGCCAGGCGCCGAGCAGCGTGCCAAAAACCGCGTTGTTCGACGCCGTGGTGCGCGGCACCGCAGCGTTCGTCAGGGCCGCACCAGCACCTGCGGGTTCAACGCCGTGGGAGGATGCCCGGCCTGCGGGCCCAGGCCCAGCGTCGCGATCAGGTTGTCGGCGGCCAGGTGCGCCATCGCCCGCCGCGTAGGCAGGCTGGCGCTGGCGATGTGCGGCGTCAGCACCACGTTCGGCAGCTGCAGCAGCTGTGGATGGACCTGCGGCTCGCCCTCGAACACGTCCAGACCGGCAGCGGCAATGCGCCGCTCGCGCAGCGCCTCAGCCAGCGCGGCATCGTCGACAACGCCGCCGCGCGCGATGTTGGTCAGCGTGGCCGTGGGCTTCATCAGCGCCAGCTCGGCCGCGCCGATGGCATGGTGCGCCGCCGGGCTGTAGGGCAGCACCAGCACCAGGTGGTCGCTTTCGCGCAGCAGGGTGGCCTTGTCGACATAGCGCGCGCCCAGTGCGCCTTCCAGGGCTGGATCCAGCCGGGAACGGTTGTGGTAGAGCACCTGCATGCGGAAGCCCCGTGCACCGCGCCGCGCGATGGCCTGCCCGATGCGGCCCATGCCGAGCACGCCCAAGGTGCTGCCGTGGATGTCGGCGCCGGCGAACATGTCGTGGCCCCAGCGCGTCCAGCGGCCCGCGCGCAGAAAGTGTTCGCTCTCTGCGATGCGGCGCGCCGCCGCCATCATCAGCGCGAAGCCGAAGTCGGCGGTGGTCTCGGTGAGCACGTCGGGCGCGTTGCTGACCAACACCCCGCACTCGGTGCAGGCGAGCAGATCGATGTTGTTGTAGCCCACCGCCATCGAGCACACCGCCCGCAGACGCGGGCAGGCCTCGAGCAGATGCCGGTCGATGGTCTCCGTGCCGGTGACGAAGGCACCGTCGACGCCTTGCAGCCTCTCGATCAGCTGATCGTGCGACCAGACGGCGTCTTCCTGGTTGAGTCGCAGGTCGAAGTGCTGCGCAAGCCGGTCGACGACCTCGTCGAAGACACGGCGAGCGATCAGCACGACGGGACGAGAGGACGGTTGCAGGTTCATGCCCCGGATTGTTCCACCCGGCCGCCGCGCGGCTGCCCCTGCCAATTGCGCCAGCTGGCCAGCGCCTCCTGCAGCGTGCGGCGGTGCACGGCCACGGTGGACTCCACCCGCCGCCCATAGCCACCGGCCATCGATACCGCGACCGGCACACGCCGCTCGCGCAGCGCCGCGAACACGCGCCGGTCGCGCTCGGCAAGACCGCCGAAGCTGAGGCGCAGCCGACCGAGCCGATCGTCCTCGTGCGGGTCGGCACCGGCCAGGAAGAATGCCAGGCCAGGTGGCGACGACCCATGGCGGCGCCAGACCTCGGCCAGCGCGCCATCGAGGGCCGCGAGGTATTCGGCGTCGTCGCAGCCATCGGGCAGCTCGACGTCCAGATCGCTGCGCTCCTTGCGTGCCGGGAAGTTCTTCGCACCGTGCAGCGACAGCGTGAACACCGTCGGGTCGTCGGCGAAGATGGCCGCGGTGCCGTTGCCCTGATGCACGTCCAGGTCGACGACCAGCACGCGCAGCAGCGCGCGGTGGCGGCGATGCCACTCGGCCTGCATCAGCCGCGCGGCCACGGCCACGTCGTTGAACACGCAGTAGCCCGAGCCGCGGTCCGGGTAGGCATGGTGGGTGCCACCGGCAAGGTTGGCCGCCACGCCCTCGGCCAGCGCGGCACGCGCCGCGGCAACGGTGGCACCCACCGAACGCCGCGCCCGCTCGGCCATGCGCGGCGACCAGGGAAAACCGATCTCGCGCTGCTGCGCCGGAGTCAATAGGCCTTCAGCCACGGCGCTAACGTACACGGGCGCGTGGACCAGCGCCAGTTCGCCGTCGCTGGCCGCGGGAGCCTGCTGCACGCGCAACTGCGGCAGGTCGCGCTCGGCCGCCTCGCGCAGCAAGCGGTATTTGCTCATCGGGAAGCTGTGGCCGACCGGCAGCTCGAGCGTGAAGTGATCGGAATGAAAAGCCTGCATGGCCGTGCCTTCACTGGCTTTTAGAGAGGTGCTCCGAAAAAAGATGCTGCAATGCAACAAAAACGCTTGCAATCCTTGGTAGCAACCCTATACTTCATTCCATGTTGCAGTGCAACAAACACCAAAGCAGCAACTTTCACCTCCCCTCACCCACCTAGGAGATTGCACCATGATGACCGCTGAACAAGTCGTTGCCGCCCACAAGGCCAATGTCGAGACCCTCTTCGGCCTGACCAACAAGGCCTTCGAAGGCGTCGAGAAGCTCGTCGAGCTGAACCTGCAGGTTGCGAAGACCGCGCTGGAAGAGGCCGCCGACAATGCCCGCGCCGCCATGTCGGTGAAGGACGCCCAGGAGTTGATGGCGCTGCAGGCTTCGATGCTGCAGCCGGCCGCCGAGAAGGCTGCCTCCTACAGCCGTCACCTGTACGACATCGCCGCCGCCACCCAGGCCGAAGTCAGCAAGGTCGCGGAAGCCCAGTTCGCCGACGCGCAGAAGTCCTTCGCCTCGACCGTGGACGCCGCGATGAAGAACGCCCCTGCCGGCAGCGAGAACGCCGTCGCGCTGGTGAAGTCGGCCATGGCCGCCGCCAACAACGCCTACGAGAGCGTTAGCAAGGCCGCCAAGCAAGCCGCCGACGTCGCCGAAGCCAACTTCACGGCGGTGACCAACACTGCCGTCAAGGCCACGCAGACCGCCGCCAAGGCCAAGCGCGCCTAAAGCGACAGGGGGCTCCCGCCCCCGTCGATGGAACTTTCCGGGGCGACGGCGCATCGCAGACAAGGCTCGGCTGTCATGGCCGGGCGTCTCGTGGATGGTTGTCTCCTCGGTACCTTGTGACAACCCCTGCAAGGTATCTTCAGCCCGGCGCCCGCCGGGCTTTTCTTTTTTCGCCGCCTCTCAGCGCGTGTCGCTGAGTACACGCAGCCGCAGCGTGGCCAATGCCGTCTGCGCCGCCTCGCGCCCGGCCTGTATCGAACGGGCCCGCGCCGAGAAATCCGCGCCCGACACGCCCTGCAGCTTGGGCCGCAGCACGATGTCGGCCTCGGCCAGCTCGAACTGGTTGATGCTGCGCCCCATGATGGAAAAGGTCTGCAGCAGCATGCGCAGCAGGTCGCCGGTGGCCGCGCCGTCGGGCGGCTCGCTGATGTCCACTGCGATGACCAGTTGCGCACCCATCTGCCGCGCGTAGCGCACCGGCACGGGCGCCACCAGGCCGCCGTCCACGTACTCGCGGTTGCCGATGCGTACCGGCTGGAACACCGCCGGCACGGCGCTGGAGGCGCGCACCGCCACGCCGGTATCGCCGACGCGGAAGACGATGCCCTGGCCGTTGTCCAGGTCGGTGGCGACGATGCCCAGCGGCATCTTCATCTGCTCGATGCGCCGGCCGCCGGTGTGCTCGCGCACATAACGCGCCAGGGCCTCGCCTCGGATCAGTCCGCGTCCCGGAAAGGCCCAGTCGGTGATGGCGCCTTCGTCCATGCCCTGCGCCAGCACGGCCAGTTCCCTGCCGCTCTTGCCCGACGCGTACAGCGCGGCCACCAGGCTGCCGGCCGAGGTGCCGATGACCAGGTCGGGCCGGATGCCGGCTTCCTCCAGCACCTGGATGACGCCGATGTGGGCAAAGCCGCGAGCCGCCCCGCCACCCAAGGCCAGGCCGATGACCGGCGGCTTGGGCGGGGCCCGCGGCGCCGGCGGCGGCAGGTCCACAGGAACGGGAGGCGGCGCAGGCGGCTGCACAGGTGCCCACTGGCAACCTGCCAGCAGCGCCGTGAGCACCATCAGCACCAGCGCGGCCCGACCCCGCCGGCGACGCCCGCACCAGGCGCCCTGCGTTTGCTTCAGGACCCCGAACTCAGAACGCCCGCGCGGATCAGGCCGACTCTTTAAATTCTCCCTGGGCATATACAAGCAACGAATATGTAGTTCTCAAATATATGGCCGATTCCTAGACTGCGCAGCCTTCAGGCCCGGGCCCTGCGCCCCGAACCCTTGCCTATGTACCAGTACACCGATTTCGACCGCCGTTTCGTTCGCGCCCGCGCCGTGCAGTTCCGCGACCAGCTGCGCCGCCACCTGGACGGCGAGTTGCCGGACGACGATTTCCGCCCGCTGCGGCTGCAGAACGGCTGGTACGTGCAGCGCCATGCGCCGATGCTGCGCGTGGCCGTGCCCTACGGCGAGCTGAGCAGCCGCCAGTTGCACCAGCTGGCGCGCATTGCCCGCGAGTTCGACCGCGACTACGGCCACTTCACCACCCGGCAGAACCTGCAGTTCAACTGGATCCCGCTGCCACGCGCGGCCGACGTGATGGACCTGCTGGCCGAGGTGGACATGCACGGCATCCAGACCAGCGGCAACTGCATCCGCAACATCACCACCGACGCGCTGGCCGGCATCGCCCCGGACGAGGTGGTGGACCCGCGGCCCTACGCCGAGATCCTGCGCCAGTGGAGCACGCTGCACCCGGAGTTCGCCTTCCTGCCACGCAAGTTCAAGATCGCCATCTTCGGCGCCACCGAAGACCGCGCGGCCACCGCCTGGCACGACATTGGCCTGCAGCTGCTGAAGAACGCCGCCGGCGAAGTCGGCTTCAAGGTGCTGGTGGGCGGCGGCATGGGCCGCACGCCAATCGTCGGCAGCATCGTCGGCGACTTCGTGCCCTGGCAGCAGATCCTCGTCTACATCGAAGCCATCGTGCGTGTCTACAACCGGCTCGGCCGGCGCGACAACCTGTACAAGGCGCGCATCAAGATCCTGGTGAAGGCCGAGGGCCAGGCCTTTGCCGATGCGGTCAACGCCGAGTTCCGGCACATCCTGCAGCACGACCAGGAAGGCGCGGCGCACCTGATCCCGCGGTCCGAGCTCGACCGCGTGGCCGGTAGCTTCCAACTGCCGCCGGGCCTGGACGCGCAGCGCGCGCCAAGCGCCGCCACGGCGCCGCACACATTGCCCGTGGCCTACCGGCGCTGGCTGGAGCGCAACGTGCATGCCCACCGGCTGCCGGCCTACCGCGCGGTGACGCTGTCGCTGAAGCGCGCCGGCCATGCGCCCGGCGATGCCACCGGCGACCAGATGGACCGCGCTGCCGAACTGGCCACGCGCTTCAGCCACGGCGAGTTGCGCGTCACGCACGACCAGAACCTGCTGCTGCCCTGGGTGCGCGACGACGAGTTGCAGGCGCTGTGGCTCGCAGCGCGCGAGGCGGGTTTCGCCACGCCGAACATCGGGCTGCTGACGGACATGATCGCCTGCCCAGGCGGCGACTTCTGCGCGCTGGCCAACGCGCGCTCGATCCCGGTGGCCGCGGCCATCAGCGAGCGCTTCGAGGACCTGGACCGGCTGTACGACATCGGCGACATCGACCTGCACCTCAGCGGCTGCATCAACAGCTGCGGCCACCATCACAGCGGGCACATCGGCATCCTCGGCGTCGACAAGGACGGCGCCGAGTGGTACCAGATCACCCTGGCTGGCTCCGACGGCAGCAGGCTCAGCGGCGACGCAACGCCCGGCAAGGTGATCGGCCCGTCCTTCGCCGCCGAAGAGGTGCCCGACGTCATCGAGGCGGTGATCGAGACCTACCGTCGCGAACGCCGGCCCGGCGAGCGATTCATCGACACCAGCCGCCGGCTCGGCCCCCTGCCCTTCCGGGCTGCCGCCGATGCGGTGCGCCGCACCACAGCACCGGCCGTGGCCTGAAGGAGCCTGCAGATGAAATTCGTCGACCCCCGACACGACCGCTGGCACCGCGTCGAAGGCGAGGACGGCCCGCTGGCCCAGCCCGACCCGCAGGCCCACAGGCTGCTCACGCTGGAGCAATGGCACGCGGTGCGCGAGACCTGGCCGCACGGCCTGCCCACAGGCCTGATCCTGCCGAACACGCTCGACGTGGACACGCTGGCCGAAGACCTGCGCGGCCCGCGCGCGCGCTTGTCGCTGGTGGTGCTGCAGTTCCCCAAGTGGACCGATGGCCGCGCCTACAGCCAGGCGCGCGTGCTGCGCGCACGCCATCGCTTCGACGGCGAGTTGCGCGCCGTCGGCGAGGTGCTGGTGGACATGCTGCCGCTACTGCAGCGCACCGGTTTCGACGCGGTGCAGCTGCGCCACGACCAGAACCTCGACGCCGCGGTGCGTGCGCTGGGCTTCTTCGCCGGCCATTACCAGGGCGACGTGACGCAGCCGCGGCCGGCCTTCGCACGCGACCTTTCGGCCGAGCTCGCCGCAGCGCGCGACGGTGCCGAGCTGTTTGCCGGCCAGGGCATCTGACGATGGGCGCGATCGCTCTGTATGCCCGCGCCGGCGCGCACTTCGACGAACGCGTCGCGCACGCGGTGGCGATGCTGCAGTCGGCCGCCACCGAGCACGCCGGCGCCATCGTGCAGGCCACCAGCCTGGGCGCCGAGGACATGGTGCTCACCGACCTGATCGCGCGCCACCAGCTGCCGATCGCGGTGGGCACGCTGGACACCGGCAAGCTGCATGCGCAGACGCTGGCGCTGATCCCGCGCATCGAGGCGCGCTACGGACTGAGCATCGAGCGTTACGCGCCGCTGCAGGAGGCGGTGCTGCACTTCGTGCGCCGGCATGGCGAGGAGCCGATGTACCGCAGCATCGAGCTGCGCAAGGCCTGCTGCGCGCTGCGCAAGCTGAATCCGCTGCAGCGCATGTTGAGCGCGCGCAGCGCCTGGGTCACCGGGCTGCGCCGGCAACAGTCGTCCAACCGCGGTGGGGTGCTCTTCAGCGAACGCGACGCAGCCGGCAAGTCCAAGCTCAACCCGCTGGCCGACTGGAGCTGGGCCGATGTCTGGCACTACATCGCCACCTACGACGTGCCCTACAACGAGCTGCACGACCAGTTCTTCCCCAGCATCGGCTGCGCGCCCTGCACCCGCGCCATCGCCGTTGGCGAGGACTTCCGCTCCGGCCGCTGGTGGTGGGAAGCGGAAGACGCCAAGGAATGCGGACTGCACGTCGCGAAGAATACCGAGGAAAGCCACGCATGAACGCCCCGCTGAGCATCGACCGGCTGCTGCCCGCGCTCGACCACAAGCACCTGGACTGGCTCGAAGAGGAAGCGATCTTCATCCTGCGCGAGGTCGTGGCCAGCTTCGAGCGGCCGGCGCTGCTGTTCTCCGGCGGCAAGGATTCCTGCGTCGTACTGCGCCTGGCAGAGAAGGCCTTCAAGACGCGCGTACAGGGCCAGCACTTCAACGGCCGCCTGCCCTTCCCGCTGCTGCATGTCGACACCGGCCACAACTTCCCCGAGGTCATCGCCTTCCGCGACCGGCGCGTGGCCGAGATGGGCGAGCGCCTGGTGGTCGGGCATCTCGAGGACAGCATCCGCCGCGGCACGGTACGCCTGTCGCATCCGCTGGAATCGCGCAACGGCCACCAGACGGTGGCGCTTCTGGAGGCGATCGAGGAGCACCGCTTCGACTGCCTGATTGGCGGCGCGCGGCGCGACGAGGAGAAGGCACGCGCCAAGGAGCGCATCTTCAGCCACCGTGACGGCTTCGGCCAGTGGCAGCCGAAGGAACAGCGGCCCGAGCTGTGGACGCTGTTCAACACGCGCCATCGCCCGGGCGAGCATTTCCGCGCCTTCCCGATCAGCAACTGGACCGAGCTCGACGTCTGGCTGTACCTGGCGCGCGAGAACATCCCGCTGCCGGAGCTGTACTACGCGCATCCGCGCGAGGTGGTGCGACGCAAGGGCCTGCTCGTGCCGGTGACCGGGGTCACGCCGCTGCAGCCGGGCGAACAGGCCGAGATCGCGACCGTGCGCTTCCGCACCGTCGGTGACATGACCTGCACCTGCCCGGTGGAAAGCAGCGCGGCCAATGCCGTGGAGATCGTCGCCGAGACGCTGAGCGTCACCGTCAGCGAACGCGGCGCGACGCGCATGGACGACCGCACCAGCGACGCGTCGATGGAACGACGCAAGAAGGAAGGCTATTTCTGATGAGCGCGCTTCTCGATGACATCGCCGTCACCGGCAAGGGCGAGGACGTGGACAGCGCGGACCACCGCGCGCTGCGCTTCCTCACTGCCGGTAGCGTGGACGACGGCAAGAGCACGCTGATCGGCCGCCTGCTGTACGACAGCCGCGCGATCCTCGCCGACCAGCTGGACATGCTGGAGGCCAAGTCCGACGGTGAAGCGCTGAACCTGTCGCTGCTGACCGACGGCCTGGAGTCCGAGCGCGAGCAGGGCATCACCATAGACGTCGCCTACCGCTACTTCGCCACGCCGCAGCGCAAGTTCATCATCGCCGACGCGCCGGGCCACGAGCAGTACACACGCAACATGGTCACCGCCGCCGCCGGCAGCGATGCGGCCATCGTTCTGGTGGACATCACCAAGATCGACTGGACCGCCACGCCGGTGGCGCTGCTGCCGCAGACGCGCCGCCACGCGCTCCTGGCCGCATTGCTGCGCGTGCCGCACATCGTCTTCGCGGTGAACAAGATCGACGCGCTGGAGCAGCCGCAGCCGGCCTTCGAGGCGGTGCGCGACGCGCTGCAGGCCTTCGCGATCGAAGCCGGCATCGAGGTCGCGGCCATCGTGCCGGTGTCGGCGCTGCGCGGCGACAACGTCACGCGGCCGCTGGATGCGCCCTGGTATTCGGGCCCTTCGCTGCTGCAACTGCTGCACGGCCTGCCGACGACGCAGGAACGCGTCGACGGCGCGCTGCTGCTGCCGGTGCAGTACGTGGCCCGCGAGGCCGGGGAGCAGGCCGATGGCACCGGCCACCAGCCGCGTACGCTGTGGGGTCGCATCGCGCACGGCCGCGTGCGGATCGGCGACGCGGTGCAGCTGTTCCCCAGCGGCGAACGTGCCAAGGTGGCGGACCTGCGCCGCGCCGGCAGCGCAGTCGCGCAGGCCGAGGCCGGCCAGTCGGTAGGGCTGACCCTCGACCGCCAGCTCGACGTCTCGCGCGGCGACTGGATCGGCACACCCGACACGCTGCTGCCGGTGCAGCGCTTCGGTGCCACGCTGGCCTGGCTGGACACCGAACCCGCGGTCGTCGGCCGCAAGTACATGGTGCGCCACGGCAACCGCTGGGTGCAGGCGCGCATCGCCTCCATCGGGCACCGCGTCGACATCGGCACACTGGCGCCGGCCGATGCACAGGAGCTGGCGGTCAACGACATCGGCCATGTGGTAGTCGAGCTCGGCCAGCCGCTGCCGCTGGAGCCCTATTCGCAGAACCGCGTGGCCGGCTCGCTGATCGTCGTCGACCCGGCCAGCAACCGCACCAGCGGCGCGCTGCTGGTGAACGTCGTGCGCTGATGATGAGCCTCTACGCTGATGACCTTCGCTGGTGCCCGCAGTGGCGCCCAGTGCCGTTCGGGCGGCCGGGCGGGCACTGATGGGAACCGTCTACTTCATCGGCGCTGGCCCCGGCGCGGCTGACCTGATCACGCTGCGCGGCGCGCGGCTGCTGGCGCAAGCCGATGTGGTGCTGTTCGACGCGCTCACCGATCCGGCCTTGCGCGAGTTCGCCACGCGTGCGACCTGGATCGACGTGGGCAAGCGCGGCTTCGGCCGGGCCACGCAGCAGTTGCAGATCGACGCGCTGCTGGTGCGCGAGGCGCAGCGGCACGCGTGCGTGGTGCGCTTGAAGGGCGGCGACCCCAGCCTCTTCGGCCGGCTGGAAGAAGAACTGCAGGCGTTGGCCGCGCACGGCATCGAATGCGAGGTGGTGCCCGGCGTCAGTGCGGCGCTGGCCGCGGCCGCGGCGGCGCAGCGCCCGCTGACGCGCCGCGGCCGCGGCCGCAGCGTGGCATTCAGCACCGCGATGACCGAGCAAGGCGAACTACGCGCCGCGCGCAGCGCCGACAGCGAGGTCTTCTACATGGCCGGGCGCCAGCTGGGCGCGCTGGCGCGGCGCCTGTGCGCCGCCGGCTGGCCATCCGACACGCCGGCCTGCGTGGTGTCGCGCGCCGGCTGGCCCGACCAGTGGGCCAGCGACCACCGCCTGGACACGCTGGCGCAGGCGTCGGTGCTGCACGCCGGCCGGCCCACCGTGGTGCTGGTCGGCGCGGCGGCCTTGCCCGTCGCCGGCCGGCCCACCAAGACCATGGCCGGTGACAGGCAACCGTCAGCCGAGACCTCCGACACCCTCTAAAATCGCAGTTTCGGCGAATGGTGCGCCGGCGCTGCGGTTTGCGCATTGACGCGCCGGCACGCCGTTCGTGCCGCGACCCACAGGCAGCCCCTTCTCCCGAGCCCCAAATGACTCACGTCGTCCTCGAATCGTGCATCCGCTGCAAGTACACCGACTGCGTGGATGTGTGTCCCGTCGATTGCTTCCGCGAGGGACCGAACTTCCTGGTCATCGATCCGGACGAGTGCATCGATTGCGCGGTGTGCATCCCCGAGTGCCCGGTGAATGCCATCCTTCCCGAGGAAGACATACCGCAGAACCAGCTGCATTTCGTCAAGCTCAACGCCGAGCTTTCACGCGGCTGGCCCAGCATCACCAAGCGCAAGCCTGCGTTGCCCGACGCCGACGAATGGGCGGACAAGAAGGACAAGCTGTCCGAACTGATCCGCTGACCAACGACCCACGCCGACCGGCGCGGCCTGTATGCCCGCCACCCGACCCCATGGAACCGAACGCGACCCCCCAGGTGACCGACACCGCCCGCAGCCACGACGGCAGCATTGAAACCGATGCGGTCATCGTCGGCGCCGGCCCGGTGGGCCTGTTTCAGGTGTTCGAGCTCGGCCTGCTGGAGGTCAAGGCGCACATCATCGATTCGCTGGCCTACCCGGGGGGGCAGTGCATCGAGCTCTATCCCGACAAGCCCATCTATGACATTCCGGCCGTGCCCGTGTGCACCGGCAAGGAGCTCACCGACAACCTGCTGAAGCAGATCGAGCCCTTCGGCGCCACCTTCCACTTCGGCCAGGAAGTGACCGAGGTCGCCAAGCAGCCGGACGGCCGCTTCCGCGTGGTGACGAGCAAGGGCACGACCTTGCTCACCAAGACCGTGTTCATCGCCGGCGGAGTGGGCTCGTTCCAGCCGCGCACGCTGAAGGTCGAAGGCCTGGAGCGCTTCCTGGACACGCAGCTGTTCTACCGCGTGCGCAATCCGGAGCAGTTCGCCGGCAAGGATCTGGTCATCGTCGGCGGCGGCGACTCGGCGCTCGACTGGGCGCTGAACTTCGTACAGGAGGGCCCGCACCAGGCCAACAGCGTGATCCTGGTGCACCGTCGTGACGGCTTCCGCGCCGCGCCGGCCTCGGTGGCCAAGATGCGCGAGTTGTGCGAAGCGATGCAGATGCAGTTCCTGGTGGGCCAGGTGACCGGCTTCGAAGAGCAAGGAGGCCGCCTCGGCAGCATCAAGGTCACTGGCGGAGACGCGGTGACGCGCAGCGTGCCGCTGGACATGCTGCTGGTGTTCTTCGGCCTGAGCCCCAAACTCGGCCCCATCGCCGAATGGGGCCTCGACATCGACCGCAAGCAGATCACCGTCGACACGGAGAAGTTCGAGACCAGCACGCCGGGCATCTTTGCGGTGGGCGACATCAACACCTACCCGGGCAAGAAGAAGCTGATCCTGTCGGGCTTCCACGAGGCCGCACTGGCCGCGTTTGCCGCCGCGCCCTACATCTTCCCGGAGAAGCGCGTGCTGCTGCAGTACACGACCACCAGCCCCAAGCTGCACAAGGTGCTGGGCGTGGAGACGCCGGTCTTCGACTGAAGCCGCGCGCCCACCCTGGGAAGTGCCGGGCCCGCACTGCGGGCCCTTCTGTTTCCGATTGGGTATAGTTCGGCTGCGTTGCGGTACGCCGCAGCGCATTCGCTAGGGGTGTTGGCGCTGCCTCCAGGCCGTGGCCGACTGAGAAAGTCCCTTTGAACCTGATTGAGGTAATCCTCGCGCAGGGAAGCAAGGCCGATCGTCGCCATCGAAGGTTGCCGGGCATTGCCGACCTGCCATCGACAGCTGAGCGCGATGGCACATCTCCTACCACGAGCGAAGGCGCCGCGGCGCCGCAAGACCGCACTGCTGACCGCGCTGCTCGCCGGCTGGGCGGCGCAGTCTGCTTCCCTGGCGCAGTCCGAAAGTGGCAATGATCCCGCGGAGAGTTCGTCGCAACGCGTGACCGTCACCGCCGTCAAGTCGGTGGCCGGCATCACCGGCTTCGGCAACATGCCGCTGGCAAGCGTGCCGATGCAGGTCGGAGTGACCACGGCCGAGCAATTCAAGGACCTGGGCATTCGACGGCTGTCCGACATCACCACGCTCGACCCTTCGGTGGGCGACGGCTACAACGCCGACGGCTACTACGACTTCCTCAGCGTGCGCGGCTTCGTCATCGACAACCGCGCCAACTATCGACGCGATGGCCTGCCGATCAGCGCGGAGACCACGATCCCGCTGGACAACAAGTCACGCATCGAGGTGCTCAAGGGCACCAGCGGCATGCTGGGGGGCATCGGCTCGCCCGGTGGCATGGTTAACCTGGTGGTCAAGCGGCCCACCGAAGCCCCGATCCAGGATCTGTTCGTGGGTTGGCAGCAGGACGGCAGCCTGCTGGCACAGGCCGACCTGAGCCAACGCTTCGGCGAGCGGCGCGAACTCGGTCTGCGTCTGA
>ERZ1645186.56-NODE-56-length-17801-cov-9.626676_pt1 | contig 17801 bp, 18 predicted proteins | sample MGYA00575349_ERZ1645186 | MGnify/ENA primary metagenome ERZ1645186 (study PRJEB40839, sample SAMN11282943) | freshwater sediment metagenome | isolation source: river sediment | host: Sediment | place: India: Nawabganj, Kanpur | collected 2015-12-17 ...
GCGTACAGCGTCGCGTGCATCAGGTTGCGGATGATGTTCGCGTTCTTCGGGATCTTGATGCCCAGGGCATCCTCGACCGAGCGCACCGAAGCCAGCGCGTGCACGCCGGTGCACACGCCGCAGATGCGCTCGGTGAAGGCCCAGGCGTCGCGCGGGTCGCGGCCCTTGAGGATGACCTCCAGGCCGCGCCACATCGTGCCGGTGCTCACCGCGTTGCGGATGACGTTGTTGTTGTCGACGTTGACCTCGATGCGCAGGTGTCCCTCGATGCGCGTGATGGGGTCGACGACGACGCGCTTGCCGCTGTTGTCCAGCGTGAACCCTTGGGTCTGAAGCGTGGCCATGGCTTACTTCTCCACCGTGCTGACTTTGTCGTTGGCTGTCTTGCTGCGCGACTGCTTGATGGCGCTGACCGCGGCGTGCGCGGCGATCGCCGCGCCGGCACCGGCCAGGGCGGCCACGCCGATGCGGTCGGCCGTGCCTTCGGCTCCGCCGAGGCCCGGCACCTTGATCGAGGTCAGGTGGTTGTAGAAACCACCCTTGTCCCAGAAGTCGTCCTCCGAGCAGCCGATGCAGCCGTGGCCCGACTGGATCGGGAACGACACTCCTTCGTTCCAGCGGATCGTCGAGCAGGCGTTGTAGGTGGTCGGACCCTTGCAGCCGACCTTGTACAGGCAGAAGCCCTGGCGCGCGCCGGCATCGTCGAAATGCTCGACGAACTGGCCGGCGTCGAAGTTCGCGCGCCGATAGCACTTGTCGTGGATGCGCGTGCTGTAGAACATCTTCGGCCGGCCCATCGCGTCCAGGTCGGGCAGGCGACCGAAGGTCAGGTAGTAGGTGACGACGCCGGTCATCACCTCGGCGATCGGCGGACAGCCGGGCACCTTGATGATCGGCTTGTCGGTGATCACCTTGTGGATCGGGGTGGCCTGCGTCGGGTTCGGCTTGGCCGCCTGCACGCAGCCCCAGGAAGCGCACGAACCCCAGGAGATGATCGCCGCCGCATCCTTGGCCACGTGGCGCAGCTTCTCCACGAAGGGCCGGCCGCCGGGGATGCAGTAGATGCCGTCGTCGGCCAGCGGCGGATTGCCCTCGCAGGCCAGGATGTAGTTCCCCTTGTACTTCTTGATCGTCTCCTCGAGCGCGGCCTCGGCCTGATGGCCGGCGGCGGCCATCAGCGTGTCGTCGTAGTCGAGCGAGATCATCGACAGCACCACGTCCTTGACCAGCGGGTGCGACGAGCGGATGAACGACTCGGTGCAGCAGGTGCACTCCAGCCCGTGCAGCCAGACCACGGGGGTGCGCGGCTTGGTCTGCAGCGCTTGCTGGATCTGCTGCGCGCCGGCCTCGCCCAGGCCCAGCGACGCGGCCGTCAGGCTGCAGAACTTGACGAAGCTGCGGCGCGAGATGCCTTGGCGACGCATCACGTCGTAGAAGGTCTCCATCATCGAGGTGCTCCTGTTGTTGTGCCGCAGCAATTGCGCGGCGGGTGCTCGAACTCGGTCGGAACCGGATTTCCAAGCTGTATTGGGAACCGTCCGCGCAGTCAGACTTTGACGGTCATCAAGGCCGGGTCAGGTTGCAGGGTTCACCCTTCGATTGCGCAGCAGACGCGTTGCCCATAGTTGACGGCACAGGGCATTGAGCTGCTGAGCAAGAAAAACCATGAACCAGCCTGCGACCAGCGACTTCCCCGTCGAAACCGCCATGGCCCTGGTGCTCGAGGCCGAGCGTCAGGCGCGCGATGCCGTCGAGGCAGCACGCGCCGAAGCTGCACGTATCGTCGAGGCCGCCCGTGCCGCACAGCGTCGGCGGGCCGAACGCACCCGGAATCGATTGACGCGGGTGCACGAGGCCTTTGCGGCCGCCGTCCAGGCCGAGCTGGCGCGCATCGACGCGCAGGCGCAGGCACTGCCGGCCCACGACGAGCCCGATGCCGACGACCTGGAGCGACTGGAGCGCGCCCTGGCCGCGCTGGCCGCTCGCCTCACGGAGCCCACTTGACCCGCGACACCGGCAGCCTGGAACTGGCGCATGCTCGCATCGCCGCCCGCTGGGGGTCGCGGCCGGACGACGCGCTGTGGCGCCGCATCGAGGCCACGCACGAACTGGCGGCGGTGCTGACCCTGGCGCGTGCCAGTTCGCTTTCGCGGTGGCTCGGCGGCATCGACGCCGGCACCGGGCTGCACATCATCGAGCGCCTGCTGCGCGAGCGCTGGCGGCAGCGGGTGAACGAAGTCGCGGCCTGGATGCCGATGCCCTGGCAGCCGGCTTTGCACTGGTGCGCCGAACTGATCGAGCTGCCTGGCGAGCAGCCCTGGGCCGGTGATCCGGCACGGTCTGTCCGGCACGCGCCCGAGGCCGGCGCGGGCGACAAGGATGCGGAGGAGGCGGCGGCGCTGCTGGCACGCTGGCTGGCGCGCTGGCGCCGCTTGCTGCCGCACGACGGCGGGCGCGAGACCCTCGAGCGCACGCTCGTGCCGCTGCTCGAGGCCCACCGGCGCGCCTTTGCCGCGCCGCACACCGCCGACGGCTGGGCGCTGCGGCGCGAGTTGCAGGCGAAGCTGGTCGCGCTGCTGCGGCGCCATGCGGCCGAGCCGGTGGCGGCCTTCGTCTATCTGGCGCTGTGCGCACTCGAGCTGGAACGGCTGCGCGGCGAGATCACGCGCCGCGCCGCGTTCCCGACGCGGGAGCTGGCCGCATGATCCGCCCGCAGCCGACCCGCTGGTTCGAGTTGCTGGTGGCGCGCGACGACACCACGCTGGCGCTGGAGGCGCTGGCCAGCACCGGGGCGGTCGAGCTCGAGACGCGCCACGACAGTCGTCTGCCGGCGGGATTTGCCGACCTGGCGCCGCTGCTGGCGCAGTTCGAGGAGCTGTCGCGGCGCGTGGGCAGCTACTGGCCCGGCAGCCACCTGCAGCCGTCGGCCGTGCCCGAGGCGCCGGCGACGACGCTGACGCGCTGCATCGAGCGCATCCGGGCCTGGGCCGAGCAGGCCGAGCCGCATATCCGGCGCCTGCAGCGCTCGCGCAGCGAGCGCTCGCGCATCGGCCACTGGCTCGCCGCGCTCGAACAGGTCGACACCGCGGCGCTGGACTTCGGCCTGGCGGCCCGCGCCGGCCCGCACTTGTGCGTGCGCCTGCTGCGCCTGGGCGTCGATGCCGGGCCGGCGCCGCCGGGCGCGACCGGGGGCGTCGGCGGGCCGCTGCTGCGCCTGCTCGATCGGCTGCCGACCCGCTACCTGCTGGCGGTGGGCACGGCGGCGCAGCTCGAGCCCGTGGCGCAGCAGGTGCTTTCGGCCAAGGGCGAAGTGCTGGACGCGCCCGAGTGGCTGGCCGGCGAGTTGCAGGCCAACCGCGACGAGGCGGCGCGGCGGCTTCAGGCCTTGCAGGCCGAGGGCGACGAAGCCGCCGCCGCCATCGCACGCCTGGGAGAAGAGTTCGGGTTGCGCGGTGTGCTGGGCGACGTGCACCGGCTGCGGTGGGTGCTGGACAACGTGCAAGGCCTGGAGACCGGTGAGCTGTTCTGCTGGATCACCGGCTGGACCAGCCTGCCTGACGCCAAGGCCTTCGAGGCGGTGATCGAGCGCAGCGGGGCGCGCGCGCTGTTCCGCCTGGTGCCGGCGCCGGCCAGCAAACGCGCGCCGCTGCAGCTGGCCAACCCCTGGTGGGCCCGGCCCTTCGAGGTCTTCAGCCGGGCGATGGGGATGCCCGCCGACAGCGAGGCCGACCCGAGCGTGCTGCTGGCGCTGGCCGTGCCGCTGATGTTCGGCTTCATGTTCGGCGACGTTGGCCAGGGCCTGGTCATCGCCGCGGCCGGCTTCGTGCTGCGCAAGCGCTTCGCGATGGCCCGTCTGTTCGTCGTCGGCGGCCTGTCCGCGGCCTTCTTCGGTCTGCTGTTCGGCAGCGTGTTCAGCATGCACCTGCTGCACCCCTGGTGGGTGTCGCCGCTGGACGCGCCGCTGCAGGTGCTGCTGGTGCCGCTGGTCGGCGGCGCGGTGCTGCTGTCGCTCGGGCTGGTGCTGTCGGCGCTCGGCGCCTTCTGGCGCGGCGAGTTGGCCCATTGGCTGGGCACCGACGCGGGGCTGCTGCTGTGCTACCTCGGGCTGCTCGTCGGCCTGGTGCAGCCGGCGGGCTTCGTCGTCGCGCTGGGCGGCGCGCTGCTGTTCTGCGCCGGTCATGCCTGGCACGCGAAGCGGCCGGTGGCGGCGCTGACGGCGCTGGGCGAACTGGTCGAGCGGCTGCTGCAGCTGCTGATCAACACGCTGTCGTTCGCGCGTGTCGGCGCCTTCGCGCTGGCGCATGCCGGGCTGTCGTCGGCCATCGTTGCGCTGGCGCAGGCCGCCGGCCATCCGCTCGGCGCGGCGCTGGTGCTGATCGTCGGCAACCTCGTGGTCATCGTGCTCGAAGGCCTGGTGGTCTCGATCCAGACCACGCGCCTGGTGCTGTTCGAGTTCTTCGCGCGCTTCCTGCAAGGCACCGGCCGGGTTTTCCGGCCGCTGCCGCTCCCCCCATCCGCACTCCAGGAGACCTAGTTGAAAACCTCGATCAAGTTCGGTGCCATCCTCGCTGCCGTCGCGCTGTTCATGGCGCTGGCGGCCACTGCGCTGCTGCTGGCGCCGCTGCCGGCCTGGGCGGCAGCTGCCGCCGGGGGCGCCACCTCCGGCAGCGAGGCCTGGAGTTGGGGCTTGGCGGCGGCCGCGGTGTCCACCGGGCTGTCCTCGCTGGCGGCCGGTTACGCGGTGGCCAAGGTCGGGACCGCGGCCATCGGTGCGCTGGCCGAGAAGCCCGATCTCTTCGGCCGGCTGCTGATCTTCGTCGGCTTGGCCGAGGGCATCGCGATCTACGGCCTGATCGTCTCCATCCTGATCCTCAATCGCCTGAGCTGACGTGCATGCAGGCGGTGGTGATCTATATCGGCGACGAGCTCGGGGCGGCCGGCTACCGGCTGGCCGGTGCGCAGGTGATCGTGCCCGCGCCGGGCGAGGAGGCCGCCGCGCTCGGCCGTGCCCGCCAGCTCGGCGGTCTGGTGCTGCTGTGCGCCCAGGTGGCCGCGCGCATCGATGCCGATACGTTGCGCCAGGCCTCGAGTGCACTCTCGCCGCTGCTGCTGGTGGTGCCGGACATGCAGGGCCAGGCCCGGGTCGGCGACCTGGCCGAGCGGCTGCGGACCCAGCTGGGGCTGGCGGCATGACGGTGCGCACGCGCATGCAGGCGCTGCTCGACATGGTCGAGAGCGACCGCCAGGCGCGCTGCCAGGCGCTGCTGGACCAGGCGCAGGCCGAGGCCGCCGCGCTGCGGGCGCAGGCCCGGGCCCAGGCGCGCACGCAGGTGCGCGAGGCCTTCGCCGAGGAGCGCCAGCGCGCCCGCACGCGCATCGCTGCGGCCGAGGCCGAGTTGCAGACCCGCCGCCGCGAGCATGCGCAGCGCCGCGTCGAGGCGCTGCTGGTGCGGGCCTGGCAGCGGCTGCCCGAAGTGCTGCGCCAGCGCTGGCGTGACGCGACGGCGCGCGCGCGCTGGGTGCGCATGGCCTTCGACGCCGCGCACGCGGCGCTGCCGCCCGGCGACTGGGTGGTGACCCACGGCCTGGACTGGCCGCAGGCCGAGCGCGACACGCTGGCCGGGCTGTGCCGCGACGCGGTCGGCGCGGAGCCGCGCTTCGTCGTCGACGAACGCGTTGACGCAGGCCTGCGTATCGGCATCCAGGGCAGCGTGGTGGACGCCACGCTGACCGGGCTGCTGGCCGACCGCGACGAGATCGGCGGTCGCCTGATCGGCGAACTGGAGCGGGGCCAATGAGCGCGCCGGGCCGCTCCCAAGCGCTCATCCCGGAGCGCACAGCGCGGAGGGCATGGCGATGAGCCGGGCCGTCGTGCGCTGGATCAGCGGACCGGTGCTGCACGCCCGTGTCGAGGGGACGTTCGCGCTGCGCGAGGCGGTGCGGGTCGGCGAGTTCGGACTGGCCGGCGAGGTGGTGCGGCTGGACGGCGAGCAGATCGTCGTGCAGGTCTACGAGGACACGACCGGGCTGCGTCCGGGCGCGGTGGTGCAGGGCGAGGGCCTGCCGATGTCCATCCGCCTCGGCCCCGGGCTGCTCGGGCACATCTTCGACGGCCTGCTGCGCCCGCTGGCCGGTCAATCGACGCATTTCATCGGTGCCGGCCTGCGCCGCGCCGAGCCCGGCCGCTTCCGGTTCGCGCCGGGCGTCCAGCCGGGCGACACGCTGCGTCCGGGCCAAAGCTTCGGCGAACTGCGCGGTGCAAGCGGCCGGGCGCAGGCCGCCCTGGTGCCACCGCATGCGCAGGGCGAGGTGCTGCAGGTCGAGCCGGCCGGCGAGTATGGCGAGGATGCCGTGCTGCTGACGCTGCGGGAGCCCGACGGCCGCTGCCACGCGCTGACCATGGGCCACGACTGGCCGGTGCGCGTGCCGCGCCCGGTGCGCACACGGCTGACCTCGACCACGCCGCTGGTCACCGGCCAGCGCGTGCTCGACAGCCTGTTCCCGGTGGCGCTGGGCGGCAAGGCGGCGATCCCCGGCGGCTTCGGCACCGGCAAGACGGTGCTGCTCGAGGCGCTGGCCAAGGGCTGCAACGCCGACGTCATCGTCTACCTCGGCTGCGGTGAGCGCGGCAACGAGCTGGCCGGCGTGCTGGAGGAGTTCCCGCAGCTGACCGACCCGCGCACCGGCGGGCCGCTGATGGAACGCACGGTGGTCATCGCCAACACCAGCAACATGCCGGTGGCGGCGCGGGAGGCGTCGATCTACAGCGCGGTGACGGTGGCCGAGTACTTCCGCGACCAGGGGCTGCACGTGGCGCTGATGGCCGACTCCACCAGCCGCTGGGCGGAGGCGCTGCGCGAGGTCTCGGGCCGCTTCGGCGAGCTGCCCGGCGAAGGCGGCTACCCGGCCTACCTGTCGTCGCGCATCGCCGAGTTCTACGAGCGCGCCGCGGTCGTCGACACGCTGGGCGGCGCGCGCGGCTCGGTGACGCTGATCGGGGCGATCAGCCCGCCGTCGGGCGACTTCTCCGAGCCTGTGACCAGTCACACCAAGCGCTACGTGCGTGCCTTCTGGGCGCTGGACGTCAAGCGCGCGCAGGCCCGCGTGTACCCGGCCGTGCACCCGCTGCAGAGCTACGCCGAGGACGCGCGCAGCTTCGCCGCCTGGTGGACGACGCAGGGCGGCGGCGACTGGCTGGGCCTGCGCAAGCGTTTCCTGACGCTGCTCGACGAGCAGGCCAAGCTCGAGCGCATGGCGCGCATCATCGGCAAGGACGCGCTGCCGGTACGCCAGCAGCTGACGCTGTTCTGCGCCGACCTGGTCAGCGACGCCTTCCTGCGCCAGTCGGCGTTCTCGCCAGTGGACCACGTCTGCTCGCCGCAGCGCCAGGCAGCGATGATGCGGCTGCTGGCCAAGTTCTTCGACCAGGCCACCGCGGCCGTAGGCGCCGGCACGCACCCGGAGCGGCTGGCGCGGCTCGCCTGCCTGCGGCCGCTGCAGCGCATGGGCGAGGACATCGGCGACGACGCGCTGCCGCGGTTCGCCGAACTGGAGGCGGCGATGGACCGCGAGTTCGCCGCGCTGGCGGCCGAGACCGCCGCACCGAACGAGGCCCAGGATGCGACTGACCGCTGAAGGCGCCGCCACGCGGCTGGAAGGCCCGCTGCTGTTCCTGCGTCGCACGCTGGACGTCGGCCTGCACGACGCGGTCGAGGTCATCGGCACCGACGGCCACCCGCGCCGCGGCCGCATCGCCGCGCTGGACGAGACGCACCTGACGGTCGAGGTGCTCGAGTCCACCGCCGGGCTGACGCTGCCCGACACGGTGGTGCGCTTCCTCGGCGAGCCGCCGACCTTCGGCCTGGCGCCGTCGATCCTGGGACGCGTCTTCAACGGCGTCGGCCAGGTCATCGACGGCGGGCCGCCAATCGCGCCACAGGAGCGCCAGCGCATCGACGGCCTGCCGATCAACCCGGTGGCCCGCGCCAGCCCGCGCGACTTCATCGAGACCGGCGTGACCACGCTCGACCTGATGAACAGCCTGGTGCGCGGGCAGAAGCTGCCCATCTTCTCCGGCGGCGGCCTGCCGCACGACCGGCTGGCGGTGGAGATCGCGCGCCACGCGCGGCTGCGCCAGGCCGGTGCCGGCGCGCAGGACTTCGCCATCGTCTTCGCCGGCATCGGCGTGCCCTACGACAGTGCCGAGTTCTTCCGCGCCAGCCTCGAGCGCAGCGGCGCGCTGGAGCGCACTGCGCTGTTCCTGAACCTCGCGAGCGACTCGTCGACGCAGCGGCTGCTGACGCCGCGCTTCGCCCTGACCGCCGCCGAGTACCTGGCCTTCAGCTGCGGCAAGCACGTGCTGGCCATCCTCACCGACATGACGAACTACGCCGAGGCGCTGCGCGAGGTGTCGTCGAGCAAGGGCGAGATCCCCAGCCGCAAGGGATTTCCCGGCTACCTGTACTCCGACCTGGCGACGCTGTTCGAGCGCGCCGGCACGATCCACGGCGTCAAGGGCACGCTGACGCAGCTGTCGATCCTGAGCATGCCCGCCGACGACATCAGCCACCCGATCCCGGACCTCACCGGCTACATCACCGAGGGGCAGATCGTGCTGTCGCGCGACCTCGACCGCCGCGCGGTGTACCCGCCGGTGGACGTGCTGCCCAGCCTGTCGCGGCTGATGAAGGACGGCACCGGCGGCAAGTACACGCACCCCGACCACCCGGCGCTGGCCAGCCAGCTGTACGCGGCCTACGCGCGCGCGGTGCAGGCCCGGGTGCTGGCCAGCGTTGTCGGCGAGGAGGGGCTGGCCGCCACCGACCGCCAGTACCTGGCCTTCGGCCAGGCCTTCGAGTCGCGGCTGGTGCACCAGGACGAGCCGCGCACCCTCGAGCAGAGCATGGCCGTGGGCTGGCAGCTGCTGGCCGGGCTGCCGAAGAGCGAGCTGTCGCGGCTTTCGGACGCGCAGATCGCCGAGCACCTGCCCGGCGTCGCCTGAGCCATGAGCGAGCGCAACCCGACGCGCAGCGCGCTGCTCGAGATGCAGGACGAGCAGCGCGCGATGCACGAGGGCCATGTCTTCCTCGACGAGAAGTGCCTGCTGCTCGCCGGCGAGATGCTGCGCCAGCTGGGCGAGCACGCCGTGCTCCAGCAGCGCCTGCGCCAGGCGCATGAGACGGCGGTGCTGGCGCTGCGCGCGGCCATCGGCCGCCACGGCCTGGAAGGCGTGCAGTGCCAGGCGGCTGCACCGCAGGACGCGGCCCGCGGCCGCACCGAGACGGGCATGCTGATGGGCGTGCGGCTGCTGCAGGCCGAGTGGATACCCGACACCGCGCCGGCCCCCGAAGGCGTGGCGCCGTCGCCCGAGGTGCGCGAGGCGCGCCGCGCCTTCGTCGACCTGATGGCCGCGGCTGCGCCGCTGGCGGCGGTCAGCGGCAACCTGGAGCGCCTGTCGGAGGAATACCGCCGCTCGGTTCGCCGCGCGCGGGCGCTGCAGGACGTGCTGCTGCCGGAGCTCGGGCGCGACATCGCCGACATCCAGACGCGCATCGAGGAGCTCGAGCAGCAGGACGCGATCGCCATGCGCCGCGGCGCGCTGGGGGCGGCCCGGTGACGGTGCAGGTCCGGCGCCAGGCGCTGGTGCTGAGGTCGGCCGCGCAAGTCTTCGACGTCATCGAGGCGGCCGAGTTCTACCCGCAGTTCCTGCCGTGGTGCGCCGGCGCCACCATCTTGCAGCGCGATGATCAGGTGGTGGTGGCGCGGCTCACGGTGGCCTGGCACAAGGTCCGCTTCTCCTTCGTCACGCGCAACCCGAAGCGGCGCCCCGAGTGGATGGCCATCGGGCTGGAGGAGGGGCCGTTTCGCCAGTTCGCCGGCACCTGGCAGCTGACGCCGCTGGCCGAATCGGGTTGCCGCGTCGACTTCTCGCTGGCCTATGAGTTCAACGCCTCGGTGCTCGATCCGCTGGCCGGGCCGATGTTCCGGCGCAGCATCGATCACCTGGTCGACGCCTTCGTCGGCCGCACCGAGCAGCTCCACCCGCAAGCCCCGTTAACATCGCCCCCGGAGAAACCGCCATGACCGATTCCAACGTCTACGACGCGCTGCGCGCGTCCCCGCTCGCTGCCGAACTCGACGACGCGCAGTGCCGCACCCTCTCCGCGCTGATGAGCCTGCGCACGCTGGCCGACGGCGAGGTGCTGGTGCCCGAAGGCGCCTCCGACAGCCACCTGTACCTGCTGGTGACCGGGTCGGCTGCGGTGACCCGCGGCGCCGGCACCCCCGAGGCGCTGACGCTGTTCGTGCTGCGCCCGGGCGACGCCATCGGCGAGATGAGCTTCCTGGACGGCAACGTGCACTATGCGTCGGTGGTGGCGCAGGGCCCGGGCCGGGTGCTGGTGCTGGACCGCGCACAGCTCGAGTCGCTGCTCGACAGCCAGCCGCACATCGTCTATCGCATCATGCGCGCCATCGTGCGCCGCGTGCACCAGGCGCAGCACCGCCTGTCGGCGCAGGCGGTGGAACTGCAGAACTACATCTACAAGCAGCACGGGCGCTACTGATGTCCGACCTGTCGCAGACCTTCGGGCACGAACACGTCGACCCGGCCGAGCGCGAGCGGCGCATCCGCCGCGTGTTCGAGTCCGTCGCGCGCCGCTACGACCTGATGAACGACCTGATGAGCCTGGGCGTTCACCGCTTGTGGAAGCGTCGCCTGGCGCGAATGGCCGCACCGGCCCCGGGGCAGTTCATCGTCGACCTGGCCGGCGGCACCGGCGACGTGGCGGCACTGATGGCCGGCCCCGACCGGCAGGTGACGGTGGTCGACCCGAGCGAGGCGATGATGGCGGTCGGCCGCGAGCGTGGCCACCAACACCTTCAGTGGCAGGTCGGCACTGGCGAGAAGCTGCCCTTCGCCGACGCCAGTGTCGACACGCTCACCATCGCCTTCGGCATCCGCAACGTCACCCACGTCAACGACGCGCTGCGCGAGACCTTGCGCGTGCTCAAGCCTGGCGGCCGCTTCCTCTGCCTGGAGTTCTCGCGGCCCTACGCGCCGATCCGCCCCTTCTACGACCTCTTCTCGTTCACCGTGATCCCGCGCCTCGGCGCCTGGGTGGCGCGCTCGCCGGAGGCCTATGCCTACCTGATCGAATCCATCCGCCGTTTTCCGGACCAGCGCGAGTTCGCGTCGATGATGACCGGTGCGGGCTTCGGCGCCGTCAGCTACCGCAACCTGAGCCTCGGCATCGCCTGCATCCACGTTGGCACGAAGCCCATGGCGACGACGCGATGAACGTCGAACAGCAGACCGCCGCCCGCGTCAAGGCGGGTTCCGCCGGCGCCTGGCTGGCGGCGATCCGGCCGCCGAGCCTGCTGGTGGCCCTGAGCCCGGTGCTGGTCGGTGCGGCGCTGGGCTGGCAGCGCGCCGGCACGATCGACCTCACGGTGGCGCTGATCGTGCTCGCCGCGGCGCTGCTGGTGCAGGTGGTGACCAACCTGCAGAACGACGTCGGCTACACCGTGCGCGGCGGCGAGAGCAGCGGCACGCGCATCGGGCTGCCGCGGGCCACGGCGCTGGGCTGGCTGCGTGTCAGCGCGGTGCGCATGGCCATCGTCGCGGTGGCGCTGGCGGCCACGCTGCTCGGCCTGTGGCTGGTGACGCTGCGCGGCTGGCCGGTGCTGGCCATCGGCGTGTCCTCGCTGCTGGCCGCGCTGGCCTACATGGGCGGCCCGCGCCCTATCGCCTACACGCCCTTCGGCGAGTTGACGGTGTTCGTGTTCTTCGGGCTGGTGGCGGTGATGGGCACCGACTGGGTGCTCAGCGGTGGCATCGGCGCGGCCACCGTGGTGGCCTCGGTGGCCATCGGCGGCCTGGCGGCGGCGGCGCTCACCGTGAACAACCAGCGCGACATCGCGCACGACGCACTGGTCGGCCGGCGCACCTTTGCCGTCACCTTTGGCGCCGCGGCTTCGCAGCAGCTGTACGGCGCGCAGTTGCTCGGTCCGTTCGTGCTGGTGCCGGTGATCGCCGCGCTCGCCGGCACGGCGTGGCTGCTGCTGCCCTGGCTGCTGTTGCCGGCCGCCTTGGCGCTGCGCCGTGACTTCCTGGCCTGCCCGCCCGGGCTGCCCTTCAACGACGTGCTGTTCCGCACCTTCAAGCTCGAGCTGATGTTCGCCGTGCTGTTGGCCAGCGGCGCGGTCCTCGACCGCCTCTGGGGCTCGTGATGACGTGGGGGATGGATCGACGGCGGCTGCTGGCCGCCGCGGTGGCCGGTTGTGCCTCAGGGCTGCGCGCCCAGCCGCGCTTTCCCGAGCGTACGGTGCGTGTCATCGTGCCCTACGGTGTGGGCATCGGCCCCGACGTGGTCATGCGCGCGGTGGCCGACGTGCTGGCGGCGCGCTGGCGCCAGCCGGTGCTGATCGACAACAAGCCCGGGGCCTCGGGCATCGTCGCCTTTGCCGAGGTGCGGCGCGTGGCACCCGACGGCCACACGCTGTTCCTGGCAGACACGGCGACGATGTGCGTGAACCCGCTCATCCACGACAACCTGCCCTACGACCCGGCGCGCGACCTGGTGCCGCTGACGCTGCTGTTCCACGCCACCTTCGTCATCCTGGTCGGTGGTGACAGCCGCTTCCGCGGCGTGTCGCAACTGCTCGACGCGGCGCGGCGAGAGCCCGGGCGCATCAGCTACGGCTCGCTCGGCAACGGCCATGCCAGCCAGGTGGCGATCGAGAGCCTCGCGCGTGCCGCCGACGTGCGCCTGCTGCACGTGCCTTTCAAGGATGCTGGCGCGCTGTTCACCGCGGTAGCGGCCGCAGAGGTGGACTTCACCGCCTTCGGCATGAACTCGGTGGGCGGCCTGCTGCAACGAGGACGCCTGCGCCCTCTGGCCGTGGCCGCCCGCAAGCGCCTGGCGGACCACCCCGATCTGCCGACCCTGGCCGAGGCCGGCGCGCCCGACGTGCACATGCACCCTTGGGCCGGATTGGTCGCACCGGCCGGCGTGCCCGAGTCGGTGCTGGGCCAGCTGCAGCAGGACCTGGTGGCGGCGATCAACGCACCCGAGGTGCGCGCCCGCGTGCAGCCGCTGGGCTTCGAGCTGACGCCGTCCACGCCGCAGCAGTTCCGCCAGCGCATCGACGCCGATCTGGCGCTGTACGCGCCGCTGGTGCGCGAAGGCCGCGTGACGCGGCTGTAGACGCAGGAGCGGCCCAGGCACGTCACGCGCCGCCGGCCGCGGCGGCGGATGCGCGCGGGCCGTTGCGATCGGCAACGTCGACGCAAGACGGCCTGCAACCAGCTTGATGCACCGCAAAGCGGTGGGGGGGGCGCAGGCGCATAGTCGCCATCACCCTGAAGATCACAGGGTCTTCCTCGTCCAGGAGTTGCCATGAGACTCTCGCGTCGCACGTTCATCCAGGCCTCGGCCGTAGGCAGCGGCCTGTGGCTGATCGGCTGTGCTTCCACGCAGCCGCAGGTTTCCTTCCCGCCCACCAGCGCCATGCAGGTGCGCAAGGGCAAGCCCGCGGGCGCCCCGCAGGGCGACTGGGTGGCCACCTGCTGCCAGGGCTGCACGCAGTGGTGCGCGGTCGAAGTCTTCGTGCAGGATGGCCGCGCCGTGCGCGTGCGCGGCAACCAGAACTCCAAGACCAACCACGGCTACTGCTGCCCGCGCGGGCACCTGATTCCGCAGGTCATGTACAACCCGGACCGGATCAAGACGCCGCTGAAGCGTACCAACCCGGCCAAGGGCCGCGGCGTGGACCCGCGCTGGGTGCCGATCACCTGGGACGAGGCGCTGGGTACGGTCGCCGACAAGATGCTCGAATTGCGCAAGAACGGCGAGGCGCACAAGTTCGTCTACATCCGCGGCCGCTATTCGTCGACCTCGACGGACCTGCTGTACGGCGCGATGCCGCGCATCTATGGCTCGACCAACTACTTCTCCCACAGTGCAATCTGCGCCGAGGCCGAGAAGATGGGGCCCGGCTTCACGCAGGGCTTCTACGGCTACCGTGACTACGACCTGGGACGGACGCAGTGCCTGGTGCTGTGGGGCACCGACCCGCTTGCGTCGAATCGGGAGGTCCCGAACACGATCCATCAGTTCTCCGGCATCCTGAAGCGCGGGACGGTGATCGCGGTCGACCCGCGGCTGTCGAACGTCGCCGCCAAGGCGCACGAGTGGCTGCCGCTGAAGCCGGGCAGCGACGGTGCGCTGGCCGGTGCGATCGCGCACGTGATCCTGACCGAAGGCCTGTGGAACCGCGAGTTCGTCGGTGACTTCAAGGAAGGGAAGAATCTCTTCGTCGCCGGCAAGACGGTCGACGAGACGGCCTTCGTCGAGAAGGAGACGCACGGCCTCGTCAAGTGGTGGAACCTCGAGCTGAAGGACAGGACGCCGGCCTGGGCCGAGAAGGAAACGCTGATCCCGGCCGCGCAGACGATCCGCGTCGCGCGGGCAATGGGCAAGGCGGCGCCGAAGGTCTGCGTATGGATGGGACCGGGTGCGGCCATGATGCCGCGCGGAACCTACGCCGCGATGGCGGTGCATGCGCTGAACGGCCTGCTCGGGTCGATCGACGTCGAAGGCGGCGTGCTGCAGCCGGCAGGCGGCGTGCCCATAGGCGCGTTCCCGAAGAGCGATGCCTACCTCGACGACATTGCCAAGGGCGCCGGCAAGTTCAAGAAGCTCGACGGCCGTGGCGAGAAGGACATGCCGGCGATGATGAATGCCCGGCCTGGCAGCGGCGTGGTCACCAACAACATCGCCAACGGCATGCTGAAGGACCCGAGCGCGTGCAAGGTGCTGATGGCCTCGTGGGCGAACTTCAACTTCTCGTGCACCGGCGCCGACCGCTGGGACAAGGCGCTGGCCAAGGTGCCGTTCTTCGTCTACATGGCCACCGACCCCTCGGAGATGGCGCAGTTTGCCGACATCGTGCTGCCGGCGACCTTCAATTCGGCCGAAGGGCTGTCGATCGTCACCAACATGGGCAACCTGCATAGCTACGCGACCATTCAGCAGCCGGTGGCCAGGCGGCTGTGGGACGTGAAGCAGGAGGAGACCGAGGTCGTCTGGCTGCTGGCCGACAAGCTGCGCAGCAAGGGCTTCCCGAATCTCCACGACTACCTGTCGAAGGAGTTCAAGGACCCCGAGACGGGCAAGCTGCCGACCAACGACCGCGAATTCTCGGAGATCGCAGCCAAGATCTCCAGCGCGCCGATCTGGAACGCGAAAGAGGCGCCGAAGGGCGACCCGCAGATCAAGGGCTGGGCCGAGTTCCGCAAGCGCGGCATGTGGAGCGGACCGCAGTACACGTTCAAGCGCGGCTGGGGCGGCAAGTTCGCGACCGAGACCAAGAAGTTCGAGTTCTACAGCGCGACGGCCAAGAAGGGCCTCGAGGAGCACGCGAAGAAGTTCAATACCACGGTCGACGACATCATGACCGTAACCGGCTATGTCGCGCGCGGAGAGCTCGCCTTCGTGCCGCACTACGAGCCGCCGAAGCGCCATGGCAGTCGCGAGCAGTACCCGTTCGACTTCATCGACTACAAGTCGCGACTGAACCGTGAGGGCCGCTCGGCGAACCTGACCTGGTATCAGGAGTTCAAGAAGGTCGACCCCGGCGACGTTTCGTGGGACGACGTGCTGAAGATGCACCCGAGCGATGGCGCAAAGCTGGGGCTGAGGACCGGCGACATGGTCAAGGTGAGCTCACCGACCGGTTCGATGACCGTCAAGCTCAAGCTGTGGGAGGGCGTGCGGCCGGGAACCGTGAGCAAGTGCTACGGCCAGGGCCACTGGGCCTACGGGCGCGTGGCGGCCAAGGACTTCGCCAAGGCCGTGCCGCGCGGCGGCAGCAACAACGAGATCCTGGTCGATGACTACGACCGGCTGAGCGGGTCGACCGCGCGCAACGGCGGCTTCACCGGCGTGGCCGTGGCCAAGGCCTGAACCCAGTAACGCACCCAGGAGCACACCATGAGATACGGAATGGTCATCGACCTGCAGAAGTGCGTGGGCTGTGGCGCCTGCGCCTTCGCCTGCAAGGCCGAGAACAACACGCGCACGCGCGGTGACGGCCAGAGCTTCAACTGGGCCGACTTCGTGATGAAGACCGAGGGCACCTTCCCGAACGTCACCCACTGGGTGATGCCGGTGCTGTGCAATCACTGCAGCGATGCGCCTTGCGTCAAGGCCTGCCCGGTGAAGGGCGAGAAGGCGATGTTCAAGACGCCGGAAGGCATCACGATGTACGACTCGAGCAAGTGCATCGGCTGTCGCCAATGCCAGGAGGCGTGCCCGTACAGCGCGACCTCGCTGGACGAGCGTGCGCTCAACGGCGAGACCTACAGCGTGATCAGCTACAACAGCGACGAGGGCGACACGCAGCCATTCTGGGCCGACAAGAGTGCGGCGATCGCCGGTGGCACGTCCTCGGGGGCCGAGGTCTCGGCCCGGGCCGGCGCGACGCCCCCGGCGATGAACACCTGGAAGGCCGGCGAGGTATCGCCGGTGCGGCCCAAGGACGTGGTCGAGAAGTGCACCTTCTGCTACCACCGCGTCACCAACGGCCTGCAGCCCGCCTGCGTCGAGGTCTGCCCGTCGCAGGCGCGCATCTTCGGCGACCAGGAGGATGACAACGCGCTCATCTCGAAGCTGCTGCGCGAGCAGAAGTCCTTCCGCCTGCTGGAGGAAAAGGGCACCAAGCCGAACGTGCACTACATCGGCAAGTACAGTGCGCGCGCCTGACGGGGCACCGTCGCCTGAGCCCAGCGAACAGCAGCTGCAGGCGGCGGGGCGCGATGCGGCCCGGGCCGACTTCTGCCGTTACCTGGCGGCGTGCTACTACCAGCCTGACGCAGCCTTCGGCGAGGAGCGGCTGTTCGATTCGATGGTCGCCGCCGCTGCCCGGCTCGATGACGGCCTGACCGGATTCGCGCGGCAGATGGGCGAGGCCTATGCCGCGCTGCCGCTGCAGGACCTGCTGGTCGACTACACCCGGCTCTTCGTCGGACCGGTACAGGCAGCGGCCAAGCCCTATGCGTCGGTGTGGCTGCGCCGCGGCGAGAACCAGCTGATGACCGAGGTCTCGGAGGCGGTGCGCGCGATGTACGCCGAGGGCGGTTTCGAGCTTGCCGACGACTTCCAGGAGCTGCCCGACCACGCGGCTGCTGAACTGGAGTTCCTGTACCTGCTCATCCACCGAGGCAATGTCGCGCGCTGGAGTGGTGACGCGCCTGTGCTGCAGCAGGTCGAAGCGCTGCGGCGCCGCTTTCTCGAGCAGCACCTCGGGCTTTGGCTCGGGCCTTTCCTGCTGGCGATGCACGATGCCGCGCAGACGCCGTTCTACGAGGCGCTGGCCGAGGCTACCGAGGCCTTCGTGCGGGCAGAGGCCCGCCGTGCCGATGGCGACGCGACCGGTGCGGCTCTGGCAGACTGACGGGCGATGCGCGGCGGCCGCCCGGGCCGCTGCCTGACAGGATCGCCGGCGCATCACCGGCATGGGGGTTGTCGGGCGGTTCCTGCCATCATTCGCGCGATGAATGAGGAACGGGGCAAAGGCGGCCGCGGCATGGGCAAGAACAGGATCGAGGCGTTGACCGACGCGATCTTTGCCGTCGCGATGACCCTGCTCGTGCTCGACATCAAGCCGCCCGGGGAGTTGCGCTTCGAGTCCAGCGCGGCCCTCATCGAGCATCTGGCCACGCTCCGGCACAGCTTCGTCATGTACGTGATCAGCTTCTTCGTGCTGGCGATCTTCTGGCTGGGCCACCATCTGCAGTT
>ERZ1645186.57-NODE-57-length-17689-cov-8.604514_pt1 | contig 17689 bp, 18 predicted proteins | sample MGYA00575349_ERZ1645186 | MGnify/ENA primary metagenome ERZ1645186 (study PRJEB40839, sample SAMN11282943) | freshwater sediment metagenome | isolation source: river sediment | host: Sediment | place: India: Nawabganj, Kanpur | collected 2015-12-17 ...
ACGCCGGCCTCCTGGCGGATCCGGTCGCTGAGGTGGGTCTGGAACATGCGCCCGTAGATCTCGGGGTGCGAGGCGGGCGTGGTCTGGCCGGCGGACACGTCGACGAGGTCGCCGAACTGATCGCCTTCCTTGCCTCGGGCCGGTCGGCCTACATCACCGGCCAGAACATCCGCATCGACGGCGGGCTGACGCGCTCGGTGTGATGGCCTCGGCCCTGACCGCGCTGGCTCTGGCCGCACTGCTGCTGGTGGGAGGCCCGGTGCTGATGCAGGAACGCATGCTCTATTTCCCGACCCGCGTCAGCGTGGCGCAGGCCAGCGCAGACGGCCTGCAGCCCTGGCCTGCAGCGCAGAACTTCCGCGGCCTGCTGGCACCGGCGAAGGGCGAGCCGCGCGGCAGCGCCATCGTCTTCCACGGTAACGCCGGGCATGCCGGGCAGCGTGCTTACCTGGCGCAGGCGCTGAGCGCCACCGGGCTGCGCGTGATCCTGGCCGAATACCCGGGATACGGCCCGCGCGACGGCGCGCTCGGCGAGGCCTCGCTGGTGGAGGACGCGGCACAGAGCATCGTGCGCGCGCACCAGCAGTTCGGCGCACCGTTGCTGGTGGTGGGCGAATCGCTGGGAGCCGGCGTCGCAGCCGCGGCGGCGGCACGGCAGCGCGAGCAGGTGGCCGGCCTCATGCTGATCACGCCCTGGGACCGGCTGGAGAACGTGGCCTCCTTTCACTACCCGTGGCTGCCGGTGAAGTGGTTGCTGCGCGACCGCTACGACAGCGCGGCCCATCTTGCAAGCCTGGGCCGGCCGGTGGTCGTCGCGGTGGCCGCGCAGGACGACATCGTGCCCGAGCGTTTCGGGCGGGCGCTCTACGCCGCACTCCCCGAACCGAGGCTGCTGCTGAGCCTGGCGCAGGCGGGTCACAACGACTGGCCCGCCCACGCCGGCCCGGCCTGGTGGCAGCAGGCGGTGGACTTCCTGTTGACCAAATAGATCCACTTGGAGACCGCATGCCGCAAGCCGAGATCGTCACCGCCAGGACGCGCAGGGTGCAGGATCTGCCGGGCCCGAAGGGCTGGCCGGTGCTGGGCAACCTCCTGCAACTCGAGGCCGAGCGCCTGCATCTGCAGCTCGGCGAATGGGCGCGCACACACGGCCGCTACTACAGGCTGCAGCTGGCCAACCGGCAGGTGCTGGTGTGCGCCGACCACGAGGCTGTGGCCGGCGTGCTGCGCGACCGGCCCGAAGGCTTTCGGCGCACCGACCGGCTGGAGGCCATCGGCACCGAGATGGGATTGAAGCCCGGGCTCTTCGGCGCCCACGGCGAGGCCTGGAAGCGCCAGCGCCGCATGGTGATGGCGGCCTTCGACCCGGGCCACGTCAAGGCCTACTACCCGTCGCTGGTCAAATGCGGCGAGCGGCTGGCCGGGCGCTGGCAGCGGGCCGCACAAGCCGGCACCGCGATCGACCTGCAGGCCGACCTGATGCGCTTCACGGTCGATGCCATCGCCGGGCTGGCCTTCGGCAGCGACGTGAACACGCTGGAGTCCGACGACGACGTGATCCAGCGTCACCTGGACAAGATCTTCCCGAAGCTGTTCAAGCGCATGATCAGCGCCGTGCCCTACTGGCGCTTCTTCAAGCTGCCTTCGGACCACGCGCTGGGCCGGGCCTTGGTGGAGGTGGACCGGGCCATCGACGGCTTCATCGCCGCCGCGCGCCAGCGCCTGCAGGACGACCCGGCGCGCCGCGCGGCGCCGCACAACCTGCTGGAGGCGATGCTCGTCGCCGCCGACGAGCCGGGTAGCGGCATCGACGACGCCCAAGTGGCCGGCAACGTGCTGACCATGCTGCTCGCCGGCGAAGACACCACGGCCAACACGCTGGCCTGGTGCATCTGGCTGCTGCATCGGCATCCCGAGGCCATGGCGCGTGCGGCGGCCGAGGTGCGCGCGGTACGTGCCGAGGGCGGACCGGTGACGCTGGAGCAGCTGGCCCGGCTGGACTACGTGGAAGCGTGCATGCACGAGACCATGCGCCTGAAGCCGGTGGCCCCGCAACTGCCGCTGCAGGCGCTGAAGGACACGGTGGTCGGCGACGTGAGCGTGCCGGCAGGCACGGTGGTCATCAGCCTGCTGCGCCATGACAGCGTGGACGATGCCTTCGTGCCGCAGGGGCTGGCGTTCCGGCCGGAGCGTTGGCTGGGCGAGGGGGGCCTGTCGCCCGGCTCGGCCAAGCGCATCTCGATGCCCTTCGGCGCCGGGCCGCGCATCTGCCCGGGGCGCTACCTGGCCCTTCAGGAAATGAAGATGGTGCTGCTGACGCTGCTGTCGAACTTCAGCATCGAATCGGTGGGCACCGAGGATGGCAGCGAGCCGGCCGAGCGCCTGATGTTCGCGATGGCGCCGGTGGGCCTGCGCATGCAACTGCGCATGCGTTCCTGAGGGCTGCGGCCGGCCAGCCTCAGCGTGCCTGCAGCCGTTGCACCGCCGCTTCGGCCTGTTCCAGCGATCGGACGATCGAGCGCTTCAGCGCCTGCAGGTCCACGCCCTCGGTGCTCTTCTTGCCTTCCAGGTAGCGCGCATAGACGCCGTGCACGATGGCCGCGCTCTTCCAGCGGTTGAAGCCGACGTAGTAGTCCAGCAGCGACAGGTCGCGGCCGGTGCGCCGGGCGTAGCGTTCGGCCAGCTCGCGGCGCGTGGGCCAGCCGGGCAGGGCGGTCGGCGGCGTGCCACGCACCGACGGCGGGTCGCCTGCTTCAGCCCACTGGTTCAGCGCGTAGGCCAGGTCGGCCAGCGGGTCGCCCAGCGTGGAGATCTCCCAGTCCACCACCGCGGCAATGCGGCCGTCCGGGCCGACCAGTGTGTTGTGCAGTCCGTAGTCGCCGTGCACGATGCGTGCCGGCCCCTGTTCGGGCACGTGATCCAGGAAGTACTTCTGCAGCGCGTGCGCTCGCGGGTCGTCCATCTGCGCGCCTGCGATCGACGCGTTCCACGAGCGGTACCAGGTCTTCAGCTGGCGGCCGATGTAGTCGTCCTTCTTGCCCAACTCACCCAGGCCCACGACGTCCGGGTCGATCGAATGCAGCTCGGCCAGCACGTCGATGAACGAGTGCGCGATCTCGCGGCGCAGCTGCGGTGGCGCGTAGGCTTGCGCGTCGTCGGCCGAGTACAGCGCATGGCCGTCGATGCGGCCCATAAGGTAGAACAGCGCGCCGGTCACCGACAGATCCTCGCAGAAGCCCAGCGCACGCGGCACCGGCACCGCTGTCTTGCCCAGCGCACTGATCAGCGCCCATTCGCGCGCCATGTCGTGCGCCTTGGGCAGCAATTCGCCCATCGGCGGCCGGCGGATCACCGCCTGCCGGCCCAGCGTGCCTTCGAGCAGATAGGTCAGGTTCGAGTGCCCGCCCTCGAGCCGGGTCCACTTCAGCGGCGGCGTCAGTTCAGGGACATGCGCAGCGATCCATGCCTCGACCCGCTGAACGTCGTAGCCGACCGGTGCCGCGTCTTCAGCCGAGGCCGGCATAGCGCTGCAGGTGATGGTCGGCATCGCCGAAGCGCTGGCCGATGGTCGTCAGGCGACGGAAGGTGTGCGAGATCTTCAGCTCCTCGGTCATGCCCATGCCGCCGTGCAATTGCACCGCCTCCTGGCTGACGTGGCGCGCCGCGTCGGCGATCTTGATCTTCGCGCCGGAGACGGCGCGCTGCCGCTCGGCCGCGGGCACGCCGGCGTCCACCTTGCTGGCCGCCAGAATGGCCATCGAGCGCGCCTGTTCGGTGTGGATGAACATCTCCACCATGCGGTGCTGCAGCGCCTGGAACGAGGCGATGGGCACGCCGAACTGCTTGCGCGTCTTCAGGTAGTCGAGCGTGGTCTCGTTGGCGTACTGCATGGCGCCGATGGCATCGGCGCATTGCAGCGCGGTGGCGAAGTCCACCGCCTCGTCGAGCAGCGGCAGCGCCTCGCCCGCCCGGCCGAGCAGCGCGTCGGCGCCCAGGCGCACGCCCGCGAAGCGCAGGTCGGCGGCGCGCTGGCCGTCCACCGTGCGGTACGGGTTCAGCGTGACGCCGGCGGCGCGCGGGTCGATAACGAACAGGCTGACGCCGTCGCCGGTGCGTGCCGACACCAGCAAGCGCGCAGCCAGCGGCGCCCCGACGACCACGCACTTCGCGCCGTTCAGCACCCAACCGCTGCCTTCGGCGCGGGCGGTGGTGGTCTGCGGCACCAGCTCGTAGCGCTGCCCCGGCTCCAGGTAGGCCAGCGTCAGCACGCTGCTGCCGTCGATCGCAGCGGGCAGCAGCGCGGCGCGCTGCGCCTCGCTGCCGGCGCGCGCCAGCAGCCGCGCGGCCAGGCCCACGTGGTCGAGCAGCGGTTCGACCACCAGCGCCTCGCCGCAGGCTTCCATCACCGGCATCAGTTCCACGGCACCACCGCCGAAGCCGCCATCGGCTTCGGGCAGCGCAATGGCGGTCAGCCCCATTTCGGCAAAGGTGGCCCAGGCCTGCGCGCTGCTGCCGGCGGCCGACTGCAGGATCGCTTTGCGCTGCTCGAAGCCGTAGGCCTGCGCCAGGTACTTGCGCAGTGAATCGGCCAGCTGTTGCTGTTCGTCGCTGTATTCGAAGTTCATCGTCGGTTTCCTACAGGCCCAAAGTCATCTTCGCGATGATGTTGCGCTGGATCTCGTTGCTGCCGGCATAGATGCTGGTCTTGCGGTAGTTGAAGTAGCGTGGCGAAAGGCGGGAGACGTACGGGTCGACCTGGCCGTCGTCCACTGCCACGAAGGGCTGCGCCTGCGGGCCGGCGGCTTGCATCATGAGTTCGGTCAGCGCTTGCTGGATCTCGGTACCGCGGATCTTCAGCATCGATACGTCGGCGCCCGGCGGCTGGCCGGTGCGGCGCATCCGGTCCAGGAAGCGCATCGAGGTCAGCTCCAGCGCGTCGAGCTCCACTTCCACGCGGGTCAACCGGTCGCGGAAGCGCGTGTCCTCGAGCAGCGGCTTGCCGTTGCGCTTCTCGCGCGCGGCCAGCACCTTCAACGCCGCCAGCTCGCGTTTGGACGAACCCACCGCGCCCGAGCCCATGCGCTCGTGACCGAGCAGGTACTTGGCCACGGTCCAGCCCTTGTTCTCCTCATAGACCAGGTTCTCCACCGGCACCTTCACGTCGTCGAAAAAGACTTCGTTGACCTCGTGGCCGCCGTCCATCAGGATCAGTGGGCGCACGGTGATGCCCGGCGTCTTCATGTCGATGAGCAGGAAGCTGATGCCTTCCTGGCGCTTCTCGGCGGCACTGTCGGTGCGCACCAGGCAGAAGATCCAGTCGCCGTAGTGGCCGAGCGTGGTCCAGATTTTCTGGCCATTGACAATGTAGTGGTCGCCACGGCGCTCGGCCCGCGTCTTCAGCGCCGCCAGGTCGGAGCCGGCGCCCGGCTCGCTGTAGCCCTGCACCCAGAAATCGTCGCCCTCGCGGATGCGCGGCAGGAAACGCTGCTTCTGCGCGTCGCTGCCGAAGCGCAGCAGCACCGACGCGCACATGCTCGGCCCGAAGGGCGCCAGCATCGGCGCGCCGGCCAGGCCGAATTCCTCGTCGTAGATGTAGCGCTGGGTGATGTTCCAGCCGGTGCCACCCCATTCCACCGGCCAGTGCGGCACCGACCAGCCCTTGGCCGCCAGGATCTTGTGCCAGCGGAGGTGGTCGTCCTTGCTCAGGTGGCGGTAGCCGGTGACCTTGTCGCGGATCTCGGCCGGCAGGTTCGCGGCCAGCCAGCCGCGCACCTCGTCGCGGAAGGCCAGTTCCTCGGGGGAGTAGTTCAGGTCCATATGCGTTCCCGGTGGGTGTCCTCAGGGTGACGGCGTCTGCGACGCCGCAAGCGGATGATGATCGCAGTTCGGACGCTGCTGCGGGCTCGAGGTTTTCCATGTCCTGCAGGCGACAGCGCCCGGGGGTTATGCTGCCGCGACGCCACCCACACGGAGACCTGCCTTGGCCCTGAACGATCTGCAGACGCTGCGCTACGAGGTGCAGGACGGCATCGCCACGATCACGCTGAATCGGCCGGACAAGCTGAACGCCTTCACCGTACAGATGCGCGACGAACTGGTGGCGGCCTTCGACGAGACCGATGCCGACGACGCCGTGCGCGCGGTCATCGTCACCGGCGCCGGACGGGCTTTCTGCGCCGGCGCCGACCTGTCGGCCGGCGGCAAGACTTTCGACTACGCCGGGCGCGGCGAGGCCGCGCGCGACCGCTACAAGGTGGGCGAGGTCTATCGCGACGGCGGCGGCATCGTCACGCTGCGCATGTTCCGCAGCCTGAAGCCGATCATCGGCGCCATCAACGGTGCGGCGGTGGGCATCGGCATGACGATGCAGCTGCCGATGGACATGCGCCTGGCCAGCAGCGCGGCACGATTCGGCTTCGTCTTCGCCCGCCGCGGCATCACGCCCGAAGCGGCGTCGAGCTGGTTCCTGTCGCGGCTGGTGGGCATGCAGACGGCGCTCGAGTGGTGCTTCACCGGCCGCATCTTCGACGCCCAGGAGGCGCTGCAGCGCGGCCTGGTGCGTTCGGTGCACGCGCCGGACGAACTGCTGCCTGCGGCGCGCGCGCTGGCGCGCGAGATCGCCGACCACACCGCGCCGGTGTCGGTGGCGCTGACGCGGCAGATGCTGTGGCGCATGTCGGCGGCCGAGCATCCGATGGTGGCGCACCGCATCGACAGCCGTGCCATCCAGGCCCGCGGCACCTCGGCCGATGCGCGCGAGGGTGTGGGCGCCTTCCTCGAAAAGCGCAGCCCGGTCTATCCGGACAAGGTGTCCAGCGGCATGCCCGGCTTCTTCCCCTGGTGGGACGAGCCGTCCTTCGAGTGACGGCCATGGACGCCGACTTCGATGTGCTGATCGTCGGCGCCGGCATCTCCGGCCTGGGGGCCGCGGTACACCTGCGGCAGCAATGTCCGGACAAGCGCTTCGTCATCCTGGAGGCGCAGGCCGGGCACGGCGGCACCTGGCGCACGCACCGCTACCCGGGCATCCGTTCCGACAGCGATCTGTTCACCTTCGGCTACGGCTTCAAGCCGTGGATGGGCAAGCCCATCGCCACCGCGGCCGAAATCCAGCAGTACCTGGCCGAGGTGATCGACGAACACCGGCTGGCGCCGCACATCCGCTATGGGCACCGCATCGACGCCGCCGCCTGGGACAGCGCCGCGCAGCGCTGGACGGTGCGGGCGACGCAGGACGGCCAGGAGCGGCAGTTCAGCGCGCGCTTTCTTTTCATGTGCCAGGGCTACTACCGCCACGAGCAGGGCTACACCCCGCAATGGCCGGGCATGGAGCGCTTCGTGGGCCGCATCGTGCACCCGCAGACCTGGCCCGAAAACCTGGAGCTGAGCGGTAAGCGGGTGGTGGTCATCGGCTCGGGTGCGACCGCGGCGACGCTGATCCCGGCCATTGCCGGCCACTGTGCGCATGTGACCATGCTGCAGCGCTCGCCCACCTTCTTCATCACCGGCCGCAACGCCAACGAACTGGCGGACATGCTGCGGCAGCTGGACATCCCGTCCGACTGGACGCACGAGATCGTGCGCCGCAAGGTGCTGTTCGACCAGGCGGCCTTCACCCGGCGCTGCGTGGCCGAGCCCGAGGTGGTGCGCAAGGAACTGCTGGCCGGGGTGCGCGCCGCGCTCGGCCCGGGGTACGAAGCCGAGGTGGAGCAGCACTTCAGTCCGCACTACCGGCCGTGGCAGCAGCGCATCGCCTTCGTGCCGGATGCCGACCTTTTCAAGGCGGTGCGCGAGGGCCAGGCCTCGGTGGTCACCGACCGTATCGAAGCCTTCGAAGCAGCGGGCCTGCGGCTGGCCTCGGGCCGGCTGCTGGAGGCGGACGTGATCGTCACGGCCACCGGCTTCAACCTGAACGTCATGGGCGACATCCGCTTTGAGGTCGACGGCCAGCCGCTGGACTTCGCGCAGACGGTGGGCTGGCGCGGTGCCATGTTCAGCGGCGTGCCGAACCTGGCATGGGTGTTCGGCTACTTCCGCGCCAGCTGGACGCTGCGTGCCGACCTGCTGGCGGACTTCGTCTGCCGGCTGCTGCGGCACATGGATGCGCGCGGCGCGGGCGTCGTGCGTCCCGCGCTGCGGCCACAGGACGAGGGCATGGCGCTGAAACCCTGGGTGGAAGCCGACAACTTCAACCCCGGCTACCTGCAGCGCGGCCTGCACCTGCTGCCGCGCCAGGGCAGCCATCAGCCCTGGCTGCATCGCCAGGACTACGCGCTGGACAAGGACGAGCTGCCCAAGGCCGACCTCGACGACGGCACGCTGATCTACAGCTGAGACCGCGCGGCCTGGCGGGGTCGGCCGTACCGGCCTTCAGGGCGTGGTCGACGCCGCCTGTGTGGTGATGTCGGCCACGCGCTGCAGCGTGCGGCGCCACGCCGCGTCGATCGGTGGTGTCCAGTCGACTCCCAGGGCCTCGCGGAACACCTGCACGACGATGTCGAAAAAGCGCTGGAACTGCGCCGTGCTGACGCCGTTCATGTGGTGGTTGCTCCACTCCGCGGCGATCATGCCGTCGGCATAGGGCTGGTGCGCGGCCACGTCGAGAAGGGTGTCGACGACGCGATGGAACATCTCGCCGCGCACGCTGCCCAGCGGATCGCCGACGAACATCTCGCGCAGCGGCGGCTCGGCGGCAAACAGCGCGTCGTAGACGCGTGGAACCGGGTCGCCGATGCGCTCGGCCACCCGCTCCAGGCTGAGTTCCAGCAGCGCGCGGTCGTCCATTGCCTGCACCGCTCAGGTGTGCGTGTCCAGCACGGCGGCGTTGACCAGCGTGCGCAGTTCGCGCCGGATCGGGTACAGCGTGGAGGGCATGAACTGCGTCAGGAACACCACGCACAGCTCCTCCACCGGATCGATCCAGAACGCGGTGGAGGCAGCGCCGCCCCACCAGTATTCGCCGGGCGAGCCGGCGATCTGTGTCCTGGCCACGTCGGTGGTCATCGCGAAGCCCAGGCCGAAGCCAACGCCGCGGTAGGTGGCCTCGGTGAACATCGACAGCGACACATCGGCCAGGTCGCGCCCGCCGGGCAGGTGGTTCATGCGCATCAGCGCCAAGGTCTTCGGGCCGATCAGGCGTGCGCCGTTGAGCTCGCCGCCACGGCGCAGGCATTCGCAGAAGCGCATGTAGTCGGCCGCGGTGGAGACCAGGCCGCCACCGCCCGAAGGCGCCGCTGGCGGCTCGCGGAAGCCGCCCAGCTGCGCCGGCGTCAGTTTGCCCTCGGCGGATGCCACGTAGCACTGCGCCAGCCGCGACGCCCGCGCGTCGTCGACGAAGAATGCGGTGTCGTGCATGCCCAGGGGCTCGAAGATGCGGCCTTGCAGAAACTGCGCGAAGGGCTGGCCGGAGATCTTCTCCACCAGATAACCGAGAACGTCGGTCGAGACCGAGTAGTTCCACGCAGTGCCGGGCGAAAACTCCAGCGGCACCGTTGCGAGCGCGTCGACGAACCCCTGCAGACCGTCCTCGCGCGCGAAGGGGTCGATCTTGCGGGCGCGATAGGCGGCGTCGACGTTGGTGCGGTTCTGGAAACCGTAGGTCAGGCCCGAGGTGTGGCGCAGCAGGTCGATCATGCGCATGGGGGCGTCGGTGGGCCGCGTCAGCCAGCCCGGGGGCGTGCCGGGTAGCCCACCCCCGCCACCGACGTACACGCCGAGCTGGCGCCACGACGGAATATGACGGTGCACCGGGTCGTCCAGCGCCACCAGCCCTTCCTCGACCAGCATCATGAAGGCCAGGCTGGTGATCGGCTTGGTCATCGAATAGATGCGCACGATGCTGTCTTCGGCCAGCGGCGTGCCGGTTTCGAGCGAGGCCTTGCCCAGCACCGTCTGGTGGACGAGTTGCCCGCCGCGGCACACCTGCAGCAGCGCACAGGGCAGCCGGCCGCTGTCGACATAGCGTTGCGCCAGGAAGCGATCGATGCGTGCCAGGCGCTGCGAACACATGCCAACCGACTCGGGCTTGACGGACATCGGACCCCCTCCGCACAAAAGGCCATTTTCGTCGAAGCCGGCCAGGGTGCCCGACCTTCGACAGCGGCTCAGCGCGGCGGACCGTCGACTTCGCGTGCCTGGATGTCGATCACTTCGCCTTCTTGTACCGACCCCACGCCGCTGCGCCCGTGCGGCGCCGGGCCCCAGCGGAAATCGACCGTGCCGGGCCTTCGGCCTCGCAGCAGCGCCCAGATCAGCACGCCCGCGGCGACCACCATGCCCATCAGCACGGCACCCACCATCAACACCAGGCCGCCAAGAACGACGACGACGCGCACGACCGGCGCAAGCAGGCGCTGCAGCAGCGACGGGGAGGCGGGTGAGGGACCGGAAGGGTGCATGGGCTACTGGGACTTCGAGGTATGCGGGTGGTTCCCTGCAGGGTACCGGCCTCGAGGAGAACCTTCTGGAATGGCGCATTCTGCTGGCGGGGACGGTCGCGCATCGGATCCCGGCCCCGCGTGCAATGCGAACGAAGAGACGGTAGCACCGATCTACCCGCACGGACGCGTGGGGCGACTGCGGAAGAGGGCGGGCCGCAAGCGTCTTGCGCCGATCGCGACATCGCCCTTGAAACTCGCGTCGGCCCAAAAAAGGGAGCCTGCTGGAGCGGGCAGGCGCCAACTCCCTGCCTCGTTGTAGCAGTGGGGTGGAAGGCCGGCTCCGTCAGCCCTGGCGTCGACGCGCCGGGTAGACGATGTTCTCTTCCAGTGCGATGTGTTCCTGGTACAGCTCGGTGAAGACGGGCACGGCCGCGCGCAGGAAGTCGATGTCGTAGCCGCTGTAACCGTCCACCACCGCGCGAAGCTGCGGCTGCATCTCGAGCCAGTCTTCCTCGAGCCAGCCATGATCCTGTTGCAGCCTGCGCACGTGATGCACCATCTCCTCGTCGCCGCTGCCGAGCAGCTTCGGGAACACGATGCGTTCCTCGGCCGCATGATGCTCGCGCGCGCTGCTGTCGAAGAACTCGCAGATCTCCTTCGCCGTCGCGCGGGTCTGCGCATCGATGCCGTCCGACTCCAACTGCTCCACCCAGTGCTGCAGTCGCTGCAGCGTGCTCATGACTTCACGGTGCGTGGCGTCCAGGGCGTCCATCGCCGGCATCGCCGGCACGGCCGGACGGCTCGGGCGCTCGGATTTCTTGATCCGGGTGCGTGCGGGGTCGGACATGGCAACACTCCTTGCAGTACTGCGTTGCATTGTTGGCCCGACTTGCGTCGGCTTCTTGCGATAGGTCAATTGGCGCGCCGATGCCGCGGTTTGGGGTCGCGGATCCGCCGCAACGCCCCGCCGTGGTGCGTCGCGCTTGCTAACATGAGCGCGCATCTCACATCGATCAGGTGATGACCATGAAGCTTCAACTTCTCATCGGCGCCCTGGCGCTGGCTGCCTCGGGCCAGGTTGCGGCCCAGGAGCACTACCGCCTGCACAACGCGGCCGAACTGGCGCGTCTGTGCGCGACGCCCGCGTCAGCCAGCGACCACGTGACCGCGGTGTCCTTCTGCCATGGCGTGCTCGCCGGAGCCTACGGCTACTTCGTCTCTGCCACTCCGGCCGCGGACCGCTTCGTCTGCCCGCCGGCCAACGGCCTGACGCGCGCGCAGGTGGCCAGCGGCTTCGTCAACTGGCTGAAGGCGCGCCCGCAATACAACAACGACGGTGCGATCGACGCGTTGTTTCGCTACGCGGCCGAGGCCTTTCCCTGCAAACGTTGAGTGTCCGCCACACCCTACCGAGGAATGAACATGAACCGTCACAAGATTGCCATCGCGGCGCTGGTCGTGGCGCTGTCCGGCGCAGGTTGCGCCAACATGGATGCGTCGCAGCAGTCCACCCTTTCCGGTGCGGCCATCGGCACCGCGGCTGGTGTGGCCGTGGGTGCGATCACCGGCGAATGGGCCTGGGCGGCGGCCGGTGCGGCCATCGGCGCCGGCGCCGGCTACCTCACCGAGCAGGAACGTCAGCGCCAAGCCGCTGCACAGCAGAAGGCCTTCGATGCCGGCTTTGCGGCGGGCAAGTCCCAGAAGAACTGATCGCTGGCACGCCCGGTTGCCTATTGCGTGGCCGAGCGCGGTGGCATCGCGCGTGAACCGTGAATTGGATCGCCCGGCTGACTGATCCGACGGCCTCGCCGGCCCGAACGGGGTCGCCAAGGCCCTATGCTTCGCCTTGATGTACACCGAATTCTTCGGACTGAAGCAGGAGCCGTTCTCGATCGCTCCGGATCCGCATTACCTGTTCATGAGCGAGCGCCACCGCGAGGCGCTGGCTCACCTGCTCTACGGGGTCGGCGGGGGTGGCGGGTTCGTGCTGCTGACTGGCGAGATCGGCGCCGGCAAGACCACGGTCTGCCGTTGCTTCCTCGAGCAGGTGCCGCGGCGCTCCAACCTGGCCTACATCCTGAACCCGCGGCAGAGCGCCGCAGAGCTTCTGGAATCGATCTGCGAGGAGTTCCGCATTCCCCCCCGTGCGACGGATGCCGACCGGCCGGCGACCGCGCGCGACCATGTCGCGGCGCTGAACGAGTTCCTGCTGCGCACCCACGGCGTCGGCCAGAACAACGTGCTCATCATCGACGAGGCCCAGCATCTGTCGGCCGAGGTGCTCGAGCAACTGCGGCTGCTGACCAACCTGGAGACGAACGAGCGCAAGCTGCTGCAGATCATCCTGATCGGCCAGCCGGAGCTGCGCGACCTGCTGGCGCGGCCCGAGCTCGAGCAGCTGGCGCAGCGTGTGATCGCGCGTTACCACCTGGGTGCGCTGACGCCGCGCGAAACGGCGCAGTACATCCGGCATCGCATGACGGTCTCCGGCCTGAAGGGTGCGTTGCCCTTCGACAACGCCTCGCTGCGACGCATCCACGAGCGCGCCCGGGGGCTGCCGCGTCGCATCAATCTGCTGTGTGATCGGGCATTGCTGGGCGCCTATGCCAGCGGCAAGCCGCAGGTCGACGTGTCCATCGTCGACAAGGCCGCGGCCGAGGTGGGCGGGGAGGTTCCGGCGCGGCGGCGCGAACGCTCGCATGCCGCCTCTTGGCGCCTGGCCTGGGCGGTCGGTGCAGGCATGCTGGCAGGGGCGCTGCTGCTCGGCGCCGCGCTGCTCGCCTACGACGCGCTGCGGCCGGCGGCCGACGCCGGCGCACATCAGCAGGCGGTGAGGTAGGGCCATGTCGTACATCCTCGAGGCACTGCGCAAGGCCGATGCCGAGCGGGAACGTCAGCAAGGGGCCGTGCCGGGTCTGAACGCCCAGTTGCTTCCGCCGATGGACAGCGGCACGGCGCAGGAAACGGCTGCATTCCCGCTATGGCGATGGGCCGGGTTTGGCTTCCTGCTGTTGCTGGCCGCGGGCGTGGCCTGGGTGTTTCTCAGCCGCACCCCGCAGCAACCGGTGGCCGTGGCTCCGCCTTCGCCTGCTGCGCCCGCTGCCGCCGTTCCGGCGGTCGCGCCACCGCCCGTGCCGGCCTCGGCGCCGGCCGTGGCTGCGGCACCCGGGCAGGGAACTGCGGACCCGGCGCCGCAGGCGCCGGCCAGGGCGGTGGCCGCGCCCGCCAGGCCCACGCCGGCCGTCGAACCGCCCGTGCCTTCCGCACCGCGCCAGGCAGCGCGTCCGCCGTCCGTCGCCACCGGCGGCACGACGAAAGCACCTGGGTCGGCAAAGGGCGTGGTCGCCAGTTCCGGGCCGGGCCGCCCCAAGCAACAGGCCTCCGCGCCGAGGCCGGTGGACCCGCCGCCTGCGCGCTTGCCTGCTCTGGCCGAGCTGCCGCCGGAGGTGCGCCAGCTGGTGCCGCCGTTGGTGGTGGGGGGGTCGGTCTACTCGCCGCAGGCCAGCGTGCGCATGGTGGTGCTGAATGGTCAGGTGTTCCAGGAAGGCAACGAGCTCGGCGCGGAACTGAAGCTGGAGCAGATTCGGCCCAAATCGGCCGTGTTGTCGATCCGCGGGCAGCGCTTCGAGTTGCCGCTCTGAGCGCGGCGAACGTCGATCGTCGGGCGCCGTTTGCGACGGCGGCTGCTAGGTTATCGACTTGCCACGCCGCGGTGTTTACCGATGCGTTTGCATTGCGGCTCCCCGGGGCATGCACAGGGTATCCCCCGCCGTGGCCCGGTGGACGCGAACCTAGAATCGAAACCACCCCCATCCGGAGCGTTTGATCATGTCCGCCCAAAGCCGCGCCGCTGCAGGTTCCGAGCCCGTCTCCGCGAGCGGGCCGCGTGTGCTCAAGAAGTACCCGAACCGCCGCCTCTACGACACGCGCAGCAGCTCCTACATCACGCTGGCCGATGTGAAGGACATGGTGCTGAAGTTCGAGGAGTTCGAAGTGCGCGACGCCAAGACGGGCGAGGACCTGACGCGCAGCATCCTGCTGCAGATCATCCTCGACGAGGAATCGGGGGGCGTGCCGATGTTCTCCTCGCAGATGCTGGCGCAGATGATCCGCTTCTACGGCCATGCGATGCAGGGCATGATGGGGGCGATGCTGGAGAAAAACCTGCAGTCCTTCGTCGACCTGCAGAAGCGCTTCGCCGCTCCGGGCATGGGGCTGAACGAGGCCAAGGCCTTCACGCCCGAAGCCTGGGCGCAGTTCCTCACCGGACAGAACGCGGCCATGCAGGGCCTGGTGGGCAACTACCTCGAGCAATCGAAGAACATGTTCGCCCAGATGCAGGAGCAGATGGCCAAGCAGGCCGGCAGCCTGTTCCCGGGCATGCCCGGCGCCAAGCGCGGCGACTGACGCGCCTGCCGCGATGCGGGACAATTCCCGCATGAGTCGTCCTTCCGCCGCACCCACCATCGGTTTCGTCTCGCTCGGCTGCCCGAAGGCGCTGACCGACAGCGAGCTGATCCTCACGCAACTGCAGGCCGAAGGCTACGCCACCAGCAAGACCTACGACGGCGCCGACCTGGTGATCGTCAACACCTGCGGCTTCATCGACGATGCGGTGCGCGAGAGCCTGGACGCCATCGGCGAGGCACTGGACGCCAACGGCAAGGTGGTGGTCACCGGCTGCCTGGGCGCACGCGAGGGCGAGGGCGGCGCCAACCTGGTCAGGCAGATGCACCCGAAGGTGCTGGCGGTCACCGGCCCGCATGCCACGCAGGAGGTGATGGATGCCGTGCATCGGCACGTGCCCAAGCCTCACGATCCCTTCACCGACCTGGTGCCGCCGCAAGGCATCAAGCTCACGCCGCGGCACTATGCCTACCTGAAGATCAGTGAAGGCTGCAACCACCGCTGCACCTTCTGCATCATCCCCTCGATGCGTGGCGACCTCGTGTCGCGGCCGATCGGCGACGTGCTCGGCGAGGCGCAGCGTTTGCTCGAAGCCGGCGTCAAGGAACTGCTGGTGGTCAGCCAGGACACCAGCGCCTACGGCGTGGATGTCAGGTACCGCACCGGCTTCTGGGGCGGCAAGCCGGTGAAGACGCGGCTGCAGGACTTGTGCGAACGGCTCGGCGCGCTGGCCGATGGCCATGGTGCCTGGGTGAGGTTGCACTATGTGTATCCGTATCCGCATGTGGACGAGATCGTTCCGCTGATGGCCGAAGGCCGCGTGCTGCCGTACCTGGACGTGCCGTTCCAGCACGCCCACCCCGAGGTGTTGAAGCGCATGAAGCGCCCGGCGAGCGGCGAGCGCAACCTGGAGCGACTGGCGCGCTGGCGCGAGATCTGCCCGCAGATCGTGGTGCGCTCGACCTTCATCGCTGGCTTTCCGGGCGAGACCGAGGCGGAGTTCGAGTCGTTGCTCGATTTCGTGCGCGAGGCGCAGATCGACCGCGCAGGCTGCTTCGCCTACTCGCCAGTGCAGGGTGCCGCAGCCAACGCCCTCGAAGGGCAGCTGCCGGCGGAGGTTCGCGAAGAGCGCCGCGCACGATTCATGGCCGTGGCCGAAGAGGTCTCGACGCGCAAACTGCAGCAGCGGGTCGGCGCGACCTTGCAGGTGCTGGTGGACCATGCGCCGGCGCTGGGCCGCAAGGGCGGCGTCGGCCGCTCTTATGCCGACGCGCCGGAAATTGACGGCCAGGTGCGGCTGCTGCCGCCGGACAAGGCCTCGAAGACGCTGAAGACCGGCGAGTTCACGCGCGCGCGCATCGTCGCCACAGAAGGGCACGACCTGGTCGGCATGCCCGTTTGATCCCCACACCATCCCCACCATGTCCGAACCCAAAGCCCTGAGCTCGCGCCTGATCCACCACCCATACCAGCCGCCGGCCGGCTTTGTAGCGCCGCAGCCCGGTGTGTTCAAGGCCTCGACGGTGATCTTTCCCGACGTGGCGGCGCTGCAGGCCCGCAACTGGAAGGACAAGACCGGCTACACCTACGGACTGCACGGCACGCCGACGACCTTCCTGCTCGAAGAGCGCATCGCCACGCTCGAGGGCGGCCGCGACGCGCTGCTCGTGCCCAGCGGGCTGGCGGCGATCGCGCTGGTGGACATGGCGCTGCTTCAGCACGGGGACGAGGTGCTGATTCCCGACAACGCCTACGGCCCCGGCAAGGAGCTGGCGCGGCAGGAACTGGCGCGCTGGGGTATCACGCACCGCCTGTACGACGCGGCCGACCCGGCGGCGCTGGAGGCGATGATCGGGCCGGCGACGAAGCTGATCTGGCTGGAGGCGGCGGGCTCGATCACGATGGAATTTCCCGACCTGCGCGGCCTGGTGCGCGTGGCACGCGACAAGGGCGTGCTCACGGCGCTGGACAACACCTGGGGCGCCGGCATCGCCTTCAACGCCTTCGACCTGGGCGACGGCCTGGGCGTGGACATCAGCGCGCATGCGTTGACCAAGTTCCCTTCGGGCGGTGGCGACGTGTTGATGGGCTCGGTGACCACCGCCGACCATGGACTGCATCTGCGCCTGAAGGGCACGCACATGCGCATGGGCTGGGGCGTGGGCGCCAACGATGTCGAGGGCGTGCTGCGGGCGTTGCCGTCGCTGGCACTGCGCTATGCCGCGCAGGACGCCGCCGGCCGCGAACTGGCGCGCTGGTGGCAACGACAGCCGCAGGTCGCGCAGGTGCTGCACCCTGCGCTGCCCGGGTCGCCAGGCCACGAGCACTGGCGAGCGCTGTGCACGCAGGCCGCCGGTCTGTTCTCGGTGGTCTTCGACGAGCGCCACCACGCGAGCCGGGTGCACGCCTTCGTCGATGCGCTCAAGCTCTTCAAGCTGGGCTATTCCTGGGCCGGCCCGGTCAGTCTGGCGGTGCCCTACGACTTCGGCGTCATCCGCCCGGGCTCGGCCTGGCGCGGCACGCTGGTGCGCTTCTCGCTCGGGCTCGAGGACGTGCGCGACCTGCAGGCAGACCTGGAGCAGGCCCTGGCCCAGGCGTTGCCAGCGACCTGAACCCGCAGCCCGCCGCGGCGGCCGCGTGCGCCGCCACGGCGCGACCAGTCTGACGTCGGGCGCGTCAGCGCAATGGATCCTGACCGGCATGGCCATGCTGACGGTCCATCACCAGGAGCTTGAGGCGCAGTGTGAAATCGGGATCGCGACCGTGCGCCTCATCGGGACGCCGGCGGCGGGGCGGTCGCTGCCGCAGGCAGGCTCAGGCCTTGCTCGACACCTTGTGGCGCATCAGCCGGCCCTTCTCGCGTTCCCAGTCGCGCTTCTTCTCGGTATCGCGCTTGTCGTGCT
>ERZ1645186.58-NODE-58-length-17479-cov-7.897842_pt1 | contig 17479 bp, 15 predicted proteins | sample MGYA00575349_ERZ1645186 | MGnify/ENA primary metagenome ERZ1645186 (study PRJEB40839, sample SAMN11282943) | freshwater sediment metagenome | isolation source: river sediment | host: Sediment | place: India: Nawabganj, Kanpur | collected 2015-12-17 ...
GTGCGCTGGCAGCTCGGCAAGGTGTTCCTTGAGGACGAGCAGGTCTACCAGTTCGACCTGCTGCCCGAGGGCGGGCACAAGATGCCTGCGATGATCAACCTGCAGCAGTACTACGTCGAGCAGACGCTGGTCGACGCCTGCGAGGCGCACCCGCTGATTGACGTCGGCTGGAAGCACAAGGTGGTGGCCATCGAGCAGCAGGCCGACCATGCGCGGCTGACGGTGCAGACACCCGACGGCCGCTTCGAGCTGCTGGCCGACTGGGTCGTCGCCTGCGACGGTGCCAACAGCGACACGCGCAAGATGGTGGGCGCGCAGTTCACCGGGCAGTTCTTCGAGGACCGTTTCCTCATCGCCGACGTGGTGCTCAAGCCGGGCGTGTTGGCGCAGGCGCAGGGCAGGCAGCGGCTGGGTGCCGAGCCCGAGCGCTGGTTCTGGTTCGACCCGCCGTTCCACCGCGGCCAGAGCGTGCTGCTGCACAAGCAGAGCGACGATGTCTGGCGCATCGATTTCCAGCTCGGTCGCGACGCCGATCCCGAGGCCGAGAAGCGCCCGGAACGCGTGATCCCGCGCATCCAGGCGATGCTGGGGCCCGAACTGCCCTTCGAGCTGGAGTGGGTGTCGGTGTACCAGTTCGCCTGCCGGCGCATCGACAACTTCCGCTACGGGCGCGTGATCTTCGCCGGCGATGCGGCGCACCAGGTCTCGCCCTTCGGCGCGCGCGGCGCCAACACCGGCATCCAGGACGTGGACAACCTGGGCTGGAAGCTGAAGCTGGTGCTCGACGGCCAGGCGCCGCTGGCGCTGATCGACAGCTACCACGAGGAGCGCGCCTTCGCCGCCGACGACAACCTGCTGAACTCCACGCGCGCCACCGACTTCATCTCGCCGAAGAGCCCGGTGAGCCTGCGCTACCGCAACGCGGTGCTGGAACTGGCCTCGACCGAGGCCTTCGCGCGCCCGCTGATCAACAGCGGCCGGCTGTCCACGCCCACGCCTTACCTGCACTCGTCGCTGAACACGCCCGACGAGGAGTCCTTCGCCGGGCTGATGAAGCCGGGCACCAACTGCGCCGACGCGCCGCTGCGCCACCAGGGCCACGACGCCTGGCTGTTGAACGTGCTGAACACGCTGCACGGTCCGGCGGGCGGCTTCACGCTGCTGTGCTTCGGCCAACGGCCGGCCGTCGAAAGGGTGGCCGAAGGGCCGATCGTCGCCCGCGTGCTGTCGGTCGGGGGCGACGTGATCGATGCCGAAGGCCTGCTGGCCCAGCGCTACGACGCGCAGCCCGGCACCGTCTACCTGATCCGCCCCGATCAGCACGTGGCGGCGCGCTGGCGCCGCTTCGACGCGGCCAAGGTGCGTGGCGCCTTGCGCCGCGCCACTGCCCAAGCCTGAAGGAGGCGCCATGCCGCTGAACCGCCAACCGAACATCGCCGACCCCGACGACTTCTACCGCGAGCTGATCGACAGCCAGCGCGGCCTGAGCGACGCGCAGGCCGAGATGCTGACCACCAAGCTGGTGCTGATCCTGGCCAACCACGTGGGCGACCGAGCGGTGCTGAGCGAGGCCATGGCGCTGGCCCGCGACAACACGCTGGCGCACACTGCGTCTTGAGCTTGCCGGGCCGTCGCCGGGCGCGCAGGAGATCTTGATGACCATGCTGGACCCCACCCACGACGCCGCGTTGCGCAGCTGGGTCGAATCGGCGAACGCGCCGGACAGCGACTTTCCGATCCAGAACCTTCCCTATGGCGCCTTCCGACGCCGCGGGCAGGACGAGCCGCTGCGCATCGGCGTGGCCATCGGCGACCAGATCCTGGACCTGAAACTGGCACGCCAACAATGTCCTTGGGGTGCCGACGTCGAGGAGCTGCTCGCACCGCTGGCGCAGGGCGAGCTGAAGCCGCTGATGGCCGCACCGCCGGCCATCCGCCGGCGCCTGCGCAGCGCGCTGTCGGCTGCGCTGGCCGAAGGCAGCGACCAGGGACCCTTTCTGGAGCTTTGCCTGGTGCCGCAGGCGTCGGCCGAAATGGCCCTGCCTTGTGCGATCGGCGATTACACCGACTTCTACACCGGCATTCACCATGCCACGGCAGTGGGCAAGCTGTTTCGTCCGGACCAGCCGCTGCTGCCGAACTACAAGTGGGTGCCTATCGGCTACCATGGACGCGCGTCGAGCATCGGCGTCAGTCCGCAGGGCTTCCACCGTCCCTGCGGCCAGGCGCTGCCGGTGGGCGCGAGCGCGCCGCGTTTCGGCCCGTGCCAGCGGCTGGACTACGAGCTGGAGTTGGGCGTGTTCGTCGGCGCGGGCAACGCGCTCGGCCAGCCGATGGACATGGCGCAGGCCGAGGACGACTGGTTCGGCATCGTCCTGCTCAACGACTGGTCCGCGCGCGACTTCCAGGCCTGGGAGTACCAGCCGCTGGGGCCGTTCCTGGCCAAGAACTTCGCCACCACGATCTCGCCTTGGATCGTCACGCGCGAGGCGCTGGAGCCTTTCAGGCTGCCGTTCAGCCGGCCCGCGGGCGATCCCCAGCCGCTGCCATATCTGGATTCGCCGGCCAATCGCGAGCGCGGCCAGATCGACATCCAGCTGCAGGTGCTGCTGCAGACGCAGGCCATGCGCGACAAGGGTCTGCCGCCGGCCGAACTGAGCCGGTCCGGCTTCCGCGACGCCTACTGGACCGTGGCGCAGATGCTGGCACACCACAGCAGTGGGGGCTGCAACCTGCAGACCGGCGACCTGCTGGGCACGGGCACGCAATCGGGGCCGCAGGCAGGGCAGGGAGGCTCGCTGCTGGAGCTCTCGGCCGGAGGCAAGCAGCCGGTGGCGCTGCCCGGGGGCGAGACGCGCACGTTCCTGCAGGATGGCGACACGCTGATCCTGCGTGGCCATTGCGAGCGTGCCGGCGCCAGGCGCATCGGTTTCGGCGAGTGCCGCGGCACGGTGCAACCGGCCCTCCAGCAGGGGGCTTGAGGCCGCGGTGGGCAGCCCCATCTACGGGGCCATGGACACAACCCGCCCCAATGCGCGCCCGGTCAGCACCAAGGCCCAGCTGACCGTCGCGCACCTGCTTGCGCAGCTGCTGCAGCGCCTGGACCGCAGCGCCGCGCCGGTCGGTGCCGAGCAGTACCGTTCGCTCGTCCGCCACCTGTCCCGGGAGATGGACGCACTGCAGGCGCATCCGGGCCTGTCGGCTCTGCTTGACGCCTACCCTGCGGCGGCCGAGTTGTACGAGAACCTGAACTACCGCCACGCCGGTCTGTGCCGCTCGCCGCTCGATACCGCGCTGGCGGCCGAGTTGCAGGCGCAGCAATTGATTCGGCGACTGCGCAGCGGCAGCAGACCGGGCGCGGACTGACCCTCGACTTGCTTCAGGCGCCTTCTGCGTAACGCACGCGCTCCAGCTTGCCGCTACGTGGATGGCGCAGCGGCGGGGCGCGGCCGTGCACGATGCGCACCGCCTCCAGGCCGTGCGTGGCCAGATAGTCGGCGAGCACGGCGCGGGTGGCCTTGAAGGCCGCGGCGGCATCGGCCACGCCGGCCTCGAAGCGCAGCTCCAGTCGCTGCGGCGCGGTACACAGCAGCTGGAACTGCGTGACACCGGCGCCTTCTTCGATCACCGTGCTCAGTGCCAGCGGCAGCAGCCGCACCTCGCGTTTGCGCGCATCCTGCAGCAGCAGGGTGTGATCGGCGCGGCCTTGCACTTCGATCGCCGGAAAGGCGCTGCCGCAGCCGCAGCGCGGCAGGTGGCGCACGCTGTCGCCGAGCTGGTAACGCAGCAGCGGCTGTACACGGTTGGCCAGGTTGGTCAGCAGGACCGCGTGCGAAGCCTCACCGGGCGGCACCGGCCGCATCCGACGGTCGACCGGCTCAAGCACCAGCCAATCGTTGTTCAAGTGCAGGCAGCCCTGCGCACACTCCCAGGCCATCGCGTAGCACTCGGACGCGCCGTAGCTGTTGCGCAGCCTCGCGCCGAAGGCACTGCGGATACGCTGCCGCTGCGCATCGCTCAGCTGCTCGCCGCCGACCCACACCTCCGCGGGGTGCAGATGCAAGGTACCGGCGAGCTGCGCCTGGGCCAGAGCATCTGCACAACTGGGATAGGTGATCAGCACCGTCGGCGCAAACGCCTGCAACTCCTGTCCGAGCCGGTCCAGCGGCTGCAGCACCGAGAAGCTGCGTATCGATGGCGCCAGCCAGGGCATCGCGACCAGCGTCGACGCGGTGAGACGTCGCAGTCGCTCGATGCTGGCCACACCGGCAAAGTGCCCGCCGGTGGCAGCGACGAAGGCATAGCGCTGGGCGGGGCCCCAGGCGGCTGCCGGTGGGCCACGCGGCCCCAGGCCCTGCAGGCGCAGCGCGTCGAGCGCATCGTAGGTCGCCAGCGCCTGCTCGTCCTGCACGAAGATGCCCGGCTCGCCGCTGGTACCGGAACTGGTCCACACCAGATAGCGGCCAAGGTAGGCGTCGCCCACGCGTTCGGGCGAGGCCAGGAAGGCCTCCACGCTGCTGCGCGTGATGCGCCGATCGGTGGCCCAGTCGTCGAAGTGCTGCATCAACTCGGCCTTGCTGACCGGCTCCAGATCCTGCAGGCGCGGCGCGCCGGTGCTGCGCCGCGAACACCTGGCGCGGTACAGCGGCGAGTCCTGGAAGCTCGTGGCCAGCAGCTGCGCCAAACGGGCATCGCGCTGGGCCCGACCCACCCCGTCCGGATCGAGCGCGGCGGCATAGGTCTCACTGAAGGTCCGGGACCACAACCACGGGTTCATCGGCGGCAGTGCAGACATGACTTCCTCCGCGATCAGGCAAAGCCATCTTCGGTGCGCAAAGCGTGGCCGACCTTGAGCCTGCTCAACGGCCGCTGCTGGGTTCGTAGCAGTATCGCTCCTCGAAAGGGGTATGCAGGTTTGGACGGAGGGCGCCATGCGGGTTGGAGAAGCGCTTCGGCACGTCACCGGCAGGAGGGTGGCCTGGTGAACACCGGACCCGCTGGCGAAGAGTTGCGCATCGGCGTGCGGCAGTTGCCCGGCACGCTGCAGCTGCCAGCGCAGGCCGTGGGTCTGGTCGTCTTCGCCCATGGCAGCGGCAGCAGCCGCCTCAGCGAGCGCAACCAGCGCGTGGCCGAGGCGCTGCAGCAACAGCATCTCGGCACGCTGCTGTTCGACCTGCTGGACAGCGGCGAGGCGGACTTGCGCCGGCACGTGTTCGATATCGACCTGCTGGCAACGCGCGTGCTGCAGGCGCTGGACTGGGTCGAGGGCCGGGCCGACCTGTCCGGGCTGCCGGTGGGCCTGTTCGGCGCCAGCACGGGGGCCGCGGCGGCACTGCAGGCTGCCGCGCAGCGCCCGCAGCGTGTGGCTGCCGTGGTCTCGCGCGGCGGGCGTCCCGACCTGGCGAGCGACTGGCTGCCGCGCGTGGCTGCGCCGACGCTGCTGATCGTCGGCGGTGCCGACACGCAGGTGCTGGAATTGAACCGGCGCGCATTGCGCGCCCTGCAATGCAAGAAGCGGCTGGAAGTGGTGCCGGGAGCGGGCCACCTCTTCGAGGAGCCGGGCGCATTGCAGGGTGTGGCCGGGCTGGCGGCAGGCTGGTTCGTCACCCACCTCGGGCCGGGGCGAGCATGAGCGCAGCAACCGGTGGCCGCGCGCGCATGGCGCAGCGTCCGACGCAAAGGGCTCGGGGATGACGCCCGAGCGCTTCGAGCACCGCGCGCAGGCTGGCCAGGCACTGGGGCGGCGCTTGCAGGAGCTTGGGCTGCCGCGGCCGCTGGTGGTGCTGGCGTTGCCGCGCGGCGGCGTGCCGGTGGCGGCCGAAGTGGCGCGCGCGCTGCAGGCGCCATTGGACCTGCTGCTGGTGCGCAAGATCGGCCTGCCCTGGCAGCCTGAGCTGGCGCTGGCCGCGGTGGTGGAGGGCGACCCGCCGCAGATCGTCGTCGACGAGCAGGTGCGGCGCATGGCCGGCCTGGACGATGCCTACATCCACGCCGAGGCGCAGCGTCAGTTGAAGGAGATCGCCCGCCAGCGACAACGCTACCTGCGCGGCCGCCGGCCGGTGGAGCTGCGCGGGGCGACGGTGGTCGTGGTCGACGACGGTGTGGCCACGGGCACCACGGTGCGGGCGGCACTGAAGGCGCTGCCGGCGTTGGGCGTGGCGCGTCGCGTGCTCGCTGTGCCGGTGGCGCCGGCGGAGACGCTGCAGGCGCTGCAGGCGGAGGTGGACCAGCTGGTCTGCCTGATGACACCTGAGCCGTTCCGCGCAGTAGGCTTGCACTATCGACGCTTCGACCAAGTCGAAGACGAAGAGGTCATCGCCGCGCTCGACGCGGCCCAACCCGCAACCCCGGAAGGAGAAACCCCATGAAGATGCTGATTGCGGTGGATGGATCCGAACATGCGCGCCATGCGGTGCAGGCCGCGGCGAAGCTGGCCGCGCAGTTGCCGCAGGCCGAGGTGGTGCTGTTGAACGTGGCCGATGCAATGGTCTACTACGGCGAGTTGCCACCGGTGGACTACGAGAGCATCGAACGCGCGCAGCGCGCCCGTCAGGAGCAACTGCTGTCCGATGCGCTGGAGCACGCGCGCGGCTGCGGGCTGCGCTCCGTGCGGACGCAATCGGCGGTGGGCCAGCCGGCCGCCGAGATCGTGCGCGTCGCCGACGAGTTCGGCGCGGACCAGATCGTCATGGGCACCCATGGCAAGGGCACGCTGGGCAGTCTGTTCCTCGGTTCCGTGGCCCAGCGGGTGGTGCACCTGACGCAGCGGCCGGTGCTGCTGGTGAAGTAGCCGCTCAGGCGTCGGGACCGGAATCCTCCGGCAGTTCCAGGCGGTGCTCAAGGCCGTAGCGGATCAGCGCGGCCGTGTTGGCCAGTTGCAGCTTGGCGAGGATGCGGCTCTTGTGCGTGCTCACCGTCTTCACCGACAGGTGCAGCGCGTCGGCGATGCGGGCCGGCGAATGGCCCGCGACGATGCGCTGCAGCACCTCCAGTTCGCGGTCGGAAAGTTGCTCGTGCGGCGCGGCGTGAACCGCACCGCTGAGTTGCTGCACCACGCGCTCGGCCAGGCTGGCGGTGACGTAGGCGCCTCCGGAGGCGACCTTGCGCAGCGCCGCCACCAGTTCGGCCGAGGCGCTGTCCTTCGTCACGTAGCCGTTGGCGCCGGCACGGAAGGCGCGCAGCGCGTACTGTTCCTCGGCGTGCATGCTCAGCACCAGCAGCTTCACGCCGGGATACTCGGCCTTGACACGGCGGATCAGCTCCAGCCCGCTCATGCCGGGCATCGAAAGGTCGACGATGGCCAGGCGGATCGGTTGCTGGCGCAGTACCTCCAGCGCCTGGAAGCCGCTGCCGGCCTCGGTGATCTGCCATTCGTCGGCCAGCGGCTCCAGGATGCGCCGCAGCCCCTCGCGCACGATGGTGTGGTCGTCGACGAGCAGCAGTCCGTGACGCACCGCCCTGCAGCCGGAATCTTCGGCCGTCACGCGCGCGGCTCCCTCGTGAGGCGCAGCGGCAATCGAACGCTGATGCGCCCGCCGCCGTGGCGCGCGTTGCCGATGCGCAGCTCGCCGCCGAGCATGTGGGCGCGTTCGCGAATGCCCATCAGGCCGTGCGAGCCTTCGCGATAGATCGAACCCTCGTCGAAGCCAACACCATCGTCCTGCACGCTCAGGCGCAACGCGTCGGCACTGCGCCGCAGCTCGATGCGTACCTCGCGGGCCCGGGCATGGCGGGCAATGTTCGTCAGCGCCTCCTGCACCACCCGGTACAGCGCGATCGTCGCGGCATCGTCGATCTCGGGCAGAGGCTCGAGGTGCAGCTTCACGCGCACTCCCATGCGTGCAGCCCAGTTCTGCGCCAGCCATTCGATGGCGGCATTCAGCCCCAGGTCATCCAGCATCAGCGGCCGCAACTCGGTGGCGATGCGTCGCACCGAGGCGACGGTGTCGTCGACCATCTCCACCATCGACGCAATGCGCCGCTCGCGCGTCGGCGCATCCGCTTGTGTGGCCAGGGCGGCGAGTTCCATCTTCAACGCCGTCAGGCGTTGGCCGAGCTCGTCGTGCAGCTCGCGCGCGATGCGGCGGCGTTCATCCTCGCGCGCGTTCACCAGGTTGGCGGAGAGCTTGCGCAGGTCGCTGCGCGAGCGCTCGAGCTCGCGGCCCTGCTGCGCGCTTTCCGAGACGTCGGTGATGACCATCTGCACCGCGGTGCGGCCATGGTCGGGCAGTGCAGCCACGGCGATGACCACGTCCCGCGTGTCGCCGTCGAGCCGCACGATGCGCTCGGAGAGGACGGGCACCGCATGTCCGCTGCTCAGCACCCGGGTCACCGCCTTGCGCACCTTGGCGTGCGAGTCGGGGCTGAGCAGATCGTAGATCGACCTCCCCTGCAGTACGGGCCGGGCGGCTGCGCCGAACAACGAGGCACAGGTCTGGTTGGCGAAGACGATGCGGTCGGCGTCGGTGATCCAGATGGCCACGGGCGCCAATTCGAACACGGTGCGCATCTGCAGGTTCATCGCGTCGATGCGTTCGCGCAGCCCCTGCTCCTGGCTCAGGTCGCAGAGCAGGGCGGTGTAGTACCGCTGCGGGCCGGCGCGCGTGCGCACCTCCACGCTGGAGATCGTGGCCTCCAGGGGGAAGACCTCGCCATTGGCGCGCACGCCGCTGACCTTCCGGTGCAGATCGGCCGGCACCCCGGCGCCCGGCTGGCCGTGGTAACGGCGCACCCATTGCGGGTGAGCCCGGCGGAAGGCCTCGGGCATCAGCCGGGCCAGCGTCTTGCCACGCACTTGTTCGCTGCTGAAGCCGAACATGCGTTCGGCGGCAGCGTTCATCATGACGATGCGGTGACGGGCATCGATGGTCAGCACACCCTCCTTCGCCGAGGCGATGGCGCTGCGGTACACCACTTCCGGCAGTTTCGGGACAGGCGTGCTCATCGTGTCCCGATGCTATGCGATGCCGGTACGGCGCGGCCTTGCTGACCGGCGCCAGGGCATTCGGAAAATTCCGAATGCGGCCTCGGAATCGGCGCCAGGTCGTCGGACGCCGCATACGAAATCAAACTGTGCTTGCCGATTGCCGCCATGGCAGTTGTGCGTCAAGCTGCATTCCAATGAATGCCCCCAATTGCAGGAGCCTGGGATGAGCAACGTGATCCGGTTGGTCGAAGCTCGAATGGCCATGCCGCCGGCTTCGGGCCGGTGCAATGTGCGGATGGGTGGCGAATGCAACTCCGCGCAGGAATTGCTGCTGATGCTGGGCGCGGAGCCGCTGTCGATGCTCGAACTCGCATCGCTGCCGGTGCTGACGCGCCGTGTGCGTGCGGGCGATGCCCTGTTTCACGAGGGTTCGGCCGCCGAGGCACTTCACTTCGTGCGTGCCGGTAGCTTCAAGATCGTGCGCACCGCCGAGGACGGCTACGAGCAGGTGCTGGGTTTCGCCGATCGCGCGGAAGTGCTGGGTTTCGACGCGCTGTGCACCGCGACGCACCCTTCGGCAGCTATCGCGCTGGAGGACGCCAGCGTCTTCGGCCTGCACCTGCGCGACTTCTTCGAGCTGGGCGAGCACGGTGCTTCGCTGCACCGCTTGGTGTACCGCGCCGCGAGCAGCGCTCTGGCCAGCCGCGGCGACCTGGCCGACGTCATGGCGGCGGTGGCGGCAGAGGTTCGCCTGGCACGTTTCCTGATGCAGCTGTCGCGGCGCATGGCCGAGCGGGGCCAGTCCCCGCGGCGCTTTCACCTGCGGATGACGCGTCGCGACATTGCCAGTTACCTGGGTGTGGCTCACGAAACGGTCAGCCGGTCCTTCGGCGTCCTGGCGCGCCTGGGGGTGGTGCGGGTCGACAACCGCGAGGTCGAGGTGATGGACATGGCGGCGCTTCACGCCTTCGCGATGAACACGCGCCGTCCGTTCGACGAGCCCGATCCGTCGTCGGTGTCGGCGCGACGCTCAATGCGCGCCTGATGCCGCCGCGCAGTGAGGGTGCGTGGGTGTGCACTGTTGCCGTTTGCAGTGGAGGCACGCCGCCCGAATGCCGCTCGATTCCCCGGTGACGAGCATCACGCCCGACGGCGCCGGCTGCACCGTCATGTGGACCCGGCACGGCTGGCGCGAATCTCGGCGATGCGCTGGTGATCGGCGGGAGGGCCGTGCGGCGTGATCGATTGCGAACCGTTACGAGGTCTTGCTGACCCGGTCAGCGGCCGCGCCAGGCCGGCTTGCGTTTCTGCAGGAAGGCCGTTATGCCCTCTCGGCTGTCCTCCGACGCGCGCACGCGCGCCGCGGCCTCACCGCTGAGCTGCCAGGCCAGCGCGTCGGCCGCGTCGATCGCCTGGTTCAGCACGCCCAGGCTCTCGCGCACGGCCACGGGGCTGTTGGCGCAGATTTCCTCGGCCAGTTCCAGCGCGGTGTCGAGCGCCGCACCGTCGTCGCACAGGCGGTTGACCAGGCCCAGTGCATGGGCGCGTTCGGCGCCGATCGGCGCGCCGGTCATGACCATCTCGCGCGCCAGGTTCGGTGGCAGGGCGCGCGCGGCGCGGAACACGCCGCCATACAGCGCCAGCAAGCCGCGCCGCACCTCGGGCAACGCGAAGCTGGCGCGGCGCGACGCGACCACCAGGTCGCAGGCCAGCACCAGCTCGAAGCCGCCACCGAAGGCAAGGCCGTCGACGGCGGCGATCAGCGGCTTGCGCCGTTGGCGGCGGATCAGTCCGTAGGGCCCGCCGCGCTCGGTGTGGTTGCGGTCGGGGTCGGCCAGGTCGCTGCCGGCGCTGAAGGCGCGGCCGTGGCCCGTGAGCACGCCCACCCAGAGCGCGTCGTCGTCCTCCAGTCGATTCATCGCCGCATCCAGGCCCAGCGTCATCGCGTGGTCCATCGCGTTGAGCTTGGCGTCGCGGTCCAGGCGCACCAGCAGCACACGGCCGCGAGCTTCGGTGGTCACCGGCATGTCGACACCGATTCTCAGTATCCCGGCGGCGGCTGGTAGCCGCCGATCAACCCGGCCAGTTCGCCGGCGAGCCAGATCGTGCCCAGGTCTGCGAACTCGGGCCCGACGATCTGCATGCCCACCGGCAGGCCTTCGCCCGTCAGGCCCACTGGCGCGACCGTGGAGGGCAGAAAGGGCGCGGTCGCGAGCCCGGCCCAGAACAGCTGGGCGAAGTAGGGGTGCTCGGCATCGTTGATGCGCATCCTGCGCGCCGGCATCGGCTCGCTCTGGTCGTGCGGGAACGCGGCGGTGGCCGTGATCGGCATCAGCAGCAGGTCGTGCCGGCCGAAGAAGTCGTGCCAGGCCCAGCGCAGCTGCTCGCGGGCCTGGTTGGCCTCGAACACCTCCTTGTAGCTGGCGGTGGACGCGCGCAGCGCCATCGCATGGTCGCTGGTGTCGTCGTCGCGCAGCCGGGCGCGCGAGGCGGCCAAGCTGGCGTAGTCGGCGCGGCGCGCCGCCAGGTTGGAGTGCAGCAGCATCAGGTAGGTGCGGTGCGCCTGCAGCGCATCGAAGTCGGGCCGCGCCTTAAAGTCGACCTTGGCGCCGGCCTTGGCCAGGGCGCGCGCCGCGTTCTCGATGCGGCCCTTGACGCCGTCGTCCACCGGCGCGATGGCCGGCTCGTCCAGCCACACCGCCACGCGCAGGCCCTTCAGCGACTTGGGCGGGGGGGGCAGCCGGTACTGCATGCCGCGTGCGCTCAGCGCGTCGGGGCCGACGGTGAGCTTCAGCGCCAGCGACAGGTCGGTCGCGCTGCGCGCCAGCGGGCCGATCACCGACAGGTCGGCCTCGGCGCCGGGCGTCGGCGCCAGCGAATGGCCGCGCTTGGGCACGATGCACCAGGTGGACTTGTGGCCGTAGACGCCGCAGTAGGCGGCCGGATTGCGGATGCTGCCGCCGATGTCGCTGCCGTACTCCAGCGCGCTCAGTCCGGCCGCGACCATCGCCGCGCTGCCGCCGGACGAGCCGCCCGGGCCGCGCGTCAGGTCCCAGGGGTTGTTGGTGGTGCCATAGACGGCGTTGTAGCTCTGGAAGTCGGCCAGGTTCAGTGGCACGTTGCTCTTGCCGAAGACCACTGCGCCCGCGGCCTTCAGCCGCTGCACCGCCAGCGCGTCCTGTTCCGCCACATGGTCCTTGCGCGGCAGATGGCCCCAGGTGGTGGGCTGGCCTTGCAGGTCGAAGGACTCCTTCACCGTCATCGGCAGGCCGTGCAACGGGCCCCAGAGCTCGCCCTTGGCCCGCGCACGATCGGCAGCGCGGGAACGGCTCAGCGCCGCCTTGCGGTCGTCAACCACCAGCGCATTCAGCGCCGGGTTGAAGCGGTCCACGCGCTCGAGGTAGGCCTGCAGCAACTCGACGCTGCTCACCCTGCCGGCGCGCAGCGCGGCGGCCTGCGCGGTGGCCGAGCCGAAGGGAAAGGACTTCAGGTTCATCGTGTCGTCTGTGGATCGAGGGGATAGACCGGCCGGCGCAAGCGCTCGAACCTGTGCTGGCTGTAGTCGGAGGTGCAGACGCCGACGCCGGCGCATTCGACCACAGCCTTGGCCAGGTGCGCCATGCCGGCGCGCCAGTGGATGCGGCTCTTCAGCATCACGTAGCGCTTCTGCATCGGGTCGATGCCGAGCGACAGCAGCGTGTTGACGTCGAAGGGCTCGACATGGCGCGAGAACAGCACGATCTGCACGCGGCCGGTGTCCAGCACCACCGCGAGGCCCATGTCCTGCTGCGTGCCGGCGGCCATCGGGCCCTTGGCGCGGTACTTGCCGTCGAAGATCGTGCGCACCTTGCCGGTGACCACCAGCGGCTCGCTGGGCTCGGGGCACAGCGGCATCTTCAGCTTGCCGCCGATGGGCAGCGTCAGCGTGCCGCCGATGCCGGAGGCGATGCACTGCTGCACCGCCTGCGGGTCGTAGATGCCGAAGGCCGCGACATCCTCCAGTTCCTGGCGCAGGATCTCCGCCAGCACGCGGGTGGTGTCCATCGGCCCACCGCTGGCGGCGTTGTCGTAGTGGTCGAGCAGGAAGACGGGACCTTCGGTCATGGCCTTGGCCCGCGCCACCGACTGCGCCAACGGCTCGAGCCGGTAGACGAAGGCCTCGCGCTGCGCCCAGGCGGCGTCCAGCAACTCGTCGCGCAGCCGCTCGGCCCGCGCCTGGTCGTTGTCGGTGGTGACGACCACGCTCAGGCCGGCGTAGGTGATGTCCGCGTGCGGAAAGCCGACGAACAGGCTGGCGCACAGCGCACCTTCGGCCTCCATCTCCTTGCAGCGCGCCTGCAGCGACTTGTTGGGCTCGTCGGCCGTGCCCTGGCGCATCACGTGCGGCAGCATCGGCAGCCGGCCCCAGGCGGTCGTGGGGCGCACCTGGCCCTTGATCATGCGGATCAGCGCATCGCCGGCGCGCCGGCCGGTGCCGTACATGTCCACGTGCGGATAGGTCTGGTAGCCGGCCACTACGTTCGCATGCTCGACCATCTCGGCGTAGACGTTGGCGTGCATGTCGTAGCCGACCGCGATCGGCGTGGTCGGCGCGATGGCGCGGATGCGCTTGAGCAGCGTGCCTTCGCCGTCCTCGTGGCTGCGCGTGACCATCGCGCCGTGCAGGTCCAGCAGGATGCCGTCCCAGGGGCCGCGCTTCACGGCCTCCAGGATTGTGGCGCACATCGCCTCGTAGGCATCGTCCTCCACCGGGCCGCTGGGCCAGGCGTCGGCGGCCAGTGCCAGCTCGTACTGCGCACCCTCGCGTTCGGCGATCTCGATGTAGGCGCCGGTGACGGTGCCGGTGCCGCGGTAGGCGGCGATCGCCGCAGCGCCGCGGTCCGGCGCCGATCCGCCGGCGCGCGAAAAGCGCGCCAGGTCGGTGAGCACCGGCGAAAAGGTGTTGGTCTCGTGCTTCATCATCGCCAGCAGCAGGCGCATCGTGTCTCCTCCAGAGCCTGAAGGCCGCTCAGGCGGCGGCCTTGGCGAAATCGAAGTCCCGGCCCGGCGCGGCGTTGAACAGCGCGCGGGTGTACTCGTGCTGCGGCGCGCCGAAGACCTGGTGCGCCGGGCCGTACTCGACCACCTTGCCCTTGCTCATCACGGCCAGGTAGTCGCACACCTGAGAGGCGACGCGCAGGTCGTGGGTGATGAACAGCATCGCCAGGTTCAGCCGCGACTTGATCTCCTCGAACAGATCCAGCACCTGGGCCTGCACCGAGACGTCGAGCGCGGAGACGGCCTCGTCGGCGACCAGCAACTCCGGCTCCATCATCAGCGCGCGGGCGATGCAGATGCGCTGGCGCTGGCCGCCGCTGAACTGGTGCGGATAGCGCTCCATCGCGCTCGAGTCCATACGCACGAGCTTCAGCAGCTCCAGCGCTCGGCTCTCGGCCTGCGCGCGCTGCATGCCGTAGTTCATCGGTCCTTCGACCATCGCCTGGCCGACGGTGCGGCGCGGGTTCAGCGAGCGGTACGGGTCCTGGAAGACGATCTGCACCCGCTTGCGCAGCGGGCGTAGCTGCGAGTGCGGCATCAGCGCGATGTCGTCTGCCCCCAGCTTCACCTGTCCGGCCGTGGGGTCGATCAGCCGCACCACGCAGCGCGCCACCGTGCTCTTGCCCGAGCCCGATTCGCCGACGATGCCCAGAGTCTGGCCGCGGCGGATGTCGAAATCCACGTCGGCAGCGGCATGCACGGTGCGCGCCTTACCGAACCAGCCCTTGTCTACATAGGTCTTGGCCAGGCCGCGGGCCGACAGCACCACCGGCGCCGATGGGTCGTTGGGCTTGGCGTGCAGGTGCAGCGTGGGCACCGAGCCGATCAGCATCTTGGTGTAGTCGTGCTGCGGGCGCTGCAGCACGTCGTGCTTGGCTCCGACCTCGACCAGGTCGCCCAGGCGCAGCACGGCCACGCGGTGCGCCAGCTCGGCCACCACGCCGAAGTCGTGGGTGATGAAAAGCACGCCGGTGCCGTGCTTGTGCTGCAGCTGCAGCATCAGCTCGAGCACCTGCTTCTGCGTGGTCACGTCCAGCGCGGTGGTCGGCTCGTCGGCGATCAGCAGCACCGGCTCGAGCACCAACGCCATCGCGATCATGATGCGCTGGCGCTGCCCGCCCGACAGCTGGTGCGGGTAGCTGGCCATCATGCGGTCCGGATCGGGCAGCAGCACCTCCTCGATGATCGCGCGCACCTTGGCACGGCGTTCGGCGGGCGACAGCTTGGTGTGCTCGGCAAGCACCTCGTCGATCTGGTCGCCGCAGGTCATCACCGGGTTCAGCGCCGTCATCGGTTCCTGGAAGATCATCGAGATCTTCGTCGCGCGCAGCTCCCGCAGGCGCGCAAGCGGCGCATGCGTGATGTCCTCGCCCTGCAGCAGGATGCGCCCGCCGGTGACCGGCAGCTGCTTGGGCAGCAGACCCATCACGCCCTGCGCGATCACGCTCTTGCCCGAGCCGGATTCGCCGACCAGGCAGACGATCTCGGCGCGCCCGACCGTGAAGGAGACCTTCTGCACCGCGGTACTGCGGTCGCCGCCCTTGGGCAGGGCGATCGTCAGGTCCTGCACCTCCAGGATTGGCGCGACCGCGTTCATACGCGCTTGGCCATCTTCGGGTCGAGCGTGTCGCGCAGCCCGTCGCCCAGGATGTTGACCGCCAGCACCGTCACCGCCAGGAAGATGCCGGGAAAGAATATGTTGTGCGGGTACTGGTTGAACTGCGCGCGGCCCTCGGCCATCACGTTGCCCCAGGTGGGGATGTCCGGCGGCAGGCCCACGCCCAGGAAGGACAGGATCGCCTCCACCAGGATGCCCGAGGCGCAGATGAACGTGGCCTGCACGATCAGCGGCGCCACGGTGTTGGGCAGGATGTGGCGCCACATGATCAGCGGCGTGGGCGTGCCCAGCGAGATCGCCGCCTCCACGTAGGGCTCCTCGCGGATCGACAGCACCAGCGAGCGCACCAGCCGGGTCACGCGCGGGATCTCGGGGATGGCGATGGCGATCACCACGGTCAGCAGGCTGCCCTTCCACATGGCCACCAGCGCGATGGCGATCAGGATCGCGGGGATGGCCATCAGCCCGTCCATCACCCGCATCAGCGGGCCGTCGAGCCAGCGCAGGAAGCCGGCCATCAGCCCGAACAGGATGCCGAAGACCAGCGCCACCACGGCGGTGGCCACGCCGACCAGCAGCGACACCCGAGTGCCGTAGATCACGCGGCTGTAGATGTCGCGCCCGAAGCTGTCGCTGCCCATGATGAAGCGGTGTTGCAGCGTTTCGCCTTCGAGCGTGGTGATCTCGCCAGTCTTGCCCGGCGTCAGGTCGCGGCTGGCGGGGTCGAACAGCGACGGATCCACCGTGCCGAGCCAGGGCGCGGCGATGGCCACCAGCAGCAAGATCAGCAGCGCGATGCCGCCCAGGCGCACCGAGCCGTTGCGCTTCACCCTCTGCCAGGTGCTCGGCTGCGTGACGACGGTGGCCGATTCGACCGACAGCGCTTCGAAGTTGGCGGGCTGCGTCATCAGTACCTGATCCGCGGATCAAAGAACACGTAGCTCAGATCGACCAGCAGGTTGATCAGCACGTAGACGAAACTGAAGAACAGGATCACGCCCTGAATGGTGGGGAAATCGCGCGCCAGCACGGCATCGACCGTCAGCCGGCCGAGGCCGGGGATCGCGTACACGGATTCGGTAACGACGACGCCACCGATGAGCAGTGCGACGCCGATGCCGATGACGGTGACGATCGGCACCGCGGCGTTGGCCAGCGCATGGCGCATCAGCACCTTCGCCTCGGGCAGGCCTTTGGCGCGTGCGGTGCGGATGTAGTCCTCGCCCAGCGTGTCGAGCACCGAGGCACGCGTGACACGGGCAATCAACGCGATGTAGATCACCGACAGCGTCAACGCCGGCAACATCAGCTGGTACAGCCAAGGCCCGACGCCTTCGGACAGGCGCTTGTAGCCCTGCACCGGCATCCAGCCGAGCTTCAGGCTGAACAGCCAGATCAGCAGGTAGGCGAGCACGAACACGGGAATGGAGAAGCCCAGCACCGAAAAACCCATCAGCGTGCGGTCGAGCAGGCCGCCGAAGCGCCAGGCCGCCATCACCCCCAACGGCACGGCCACCGCCACGGCGATGGTGATGGTGATCAGCGCCAACGACACCGTGGGTTCCAGGCGCTGGCCGATCAGCGTGGTCACCGGCATCTTGTAGTAGTAGCTCTGGCCGAGGTCACCGGTGAGCATGTGGCCGAACCAGATCGCGAACTGCTCGGGGATCGAGCGGTCCAGGCCCAGATTGGCTCGGATCTGCGCGATCTGCTCGGTCGTGGCCGCGTCGCCGGCCAGCACCGCGGCCGGGTCGCCTGGTGTCAGCCGCAGCATCAGGAACACCAGCACCGCCACCACGAGCAGCACCGGCACCGTCGACAGCAGGCGGCGGAAGAGGAAGCGGAGCAACTCAGTCCATCGGCAAGAGGGTCCACGCGGCCTGCCCGCGGCAGGCCGC
>ERZ1645186.59-NODE-59-length-17402-cov-7.880440_pt1 | contig 17402 bp, 13 predicted proteins | sample MGYA00575349_ERZ1645186 | MGnify/ENA primary metagenome ERZ1645186 (study PRJEB40839, sample SAMN11282943) | freshwater sediment metagenome | isolation source: river sediment | host: Sediment | place: India: Nawabganj, Kanpur | collected 2015-12-17 ...
AGCCCCCAATCTTCGGGACCGCCCTGGGGCGACTCCGCCCAGTAGCGCGCGCCCAATGTGAATTGCATGATCTGGGGGCCGATCTTGAACATCTGTGCGACGGTTGCGATGAGCGGCACGGACCATGCGCTATTTTTCCAGTCATACGTGGATTCGGTCGTGAAGCCGAGCGTTGTCTTCGTCTTCGTGACGTAACCGAAGAATGGCTGGAGAAAAGTCGCGTTGACGTCGGCCCGGTCGTCGTCGCCGGCCACGGACCAGATGTGGTTGGCAAGCACGCCCATCGTCCAGGGTCCTATCTGTTTCAGCGCCACGGCTGTTGGGCCAAGACCCCATTTCTCGGCGCCCAGCACCTCGTCCGACGCCGTAGGCAAGAGTTCGGCCGGGCCCACACCCCAGATCCAGCCGCTTTCGGTCGGCGCCTTGGGCGAAAAGAACTGGCTGGCCAGCACATCGCCCAGGCCCGACTCGTTCATGGCACTGGACGAAAAGCCCTGCTGATCGACGAGCGGAACGACGGTCCGAGTGATCAGGTTCCAGTCTTCCGAGATAGAGATCGGAATGACCGGCTTGATGTTCAGGCGGTCGACGGACGCCCCATCGTTCGCCCCGCCGTACTCGTCGGAGTCGTATTGCAGCGGCACGCTGATCAACGCGGAGATGGGGTTCGCGAGCTTCTTCGCCAATTCGGCGGCCGCATCGGGACCCGCGTCCTGCGCTGCGGCCGGCACGCATGCCGCTGCCAGCAGTCCTGCCAAGGCCGCGCTGCTCAAGTGGTTCACTTTCATCGTCAGCTCCAACTACGGCCCACGCCGCGTCGGCACAAATCATCTCGCATGCACGCAGGCATATCGACTTGCGATTTTCCGTAGGGGTCGCTTCGGACGGGCCGCGGCGCGGGGTCTCCATTACCAGATAGTCCACGGGCATTCCTGCCGCCGAATGTCGGGAATGGGTCTATTCCGTTGAAAAACTCGGCGGCAAGTTTCGCGGCGCCGTTTCCTGCGCCTCGATTCTAGTGCCGATATCGGCGGCGAACGGAAGTCGAAGCTGCCCTGGCGGGCTCAAGTGGCCCTGATCGGCTCGATCACCGGCATCTGCATCGCTCTCTTCGCCATGCGTCGTAAGTTCTGGGCCGTGGCGGCCAGCAGGAACTCATCGCGGGCACCGCGCCGGCCGCGAAGTCGCAGTCGGTCGAGCTTGAGGATGCGTTTGAGGTGCGCGAACAGCACCTCGACCTTCTTCCTATCCTTGCGCGACTGCCGGTAGGCGGCCGTGTCGGCGATCCGCCGCGCCACAGCGCGAGACTGCTCGTAGAGGCTGCGGGCGATCTTGCGCATCGGCGTGTTCGGACAGCAGCGCGGCTTGAGTGGGCAGCTCGCACAGGTGCGCTGACTCGAGCGGTAGATGATGGTGTCGGCTTGGGTGACGTGCGATCGCGGTGTCTTGAACGGTCGCCACTCGCTGCGCAACGGCTCGCCGCGCGGGCAGCGATACTCGTTGGCCTGCTCGTCCCAGCGGAAGTCCGTCACCGAGAACGTTCCGTCGTTGCGCTCGGTCTTCTCCCACACGGGCACGTGCGGCTCGATGCCCTTGTCCTGGACCATCCACTCCAGCATCGGTCCGGTGCCGTAGGCCGTATCGCCGATGAGTCGCTGTGGCGTGATCTCGTGACGTTCGGCCACGCGCTCGATCATCACCTTCGTCGCCTCGGTCTCCTCGGTCCGATGCGCGGCGGTAGCTTCGACATCGACGATGACGCCCGACTGTACGTCCACGAGGTAGTTGGTGGAGTAGGCGTAGAACGCCGGACAGCCAGGCGCCGCTGTCCAGCGCGCGGCCGGGTCGGTCATCGACAGGTACTTGGGCGGTGCGCCGACGGGCTCTGCAGCATCGAGCGCGTCGAGGTACTCGCGCACGGCGCGGGATCGCTGCTCGGGCGAGGGCCACTCGACGGGCTCGGTCGATGGCGTGCCACGGCGCCGGTTGGCGTCGGCGCGGATAATGCTGGCGTCGATCGCGAAGCCCTCACCGCCGACGAGGCCCTCCTTGATGCAGCGCTCGACGACGGACTCAAAGAGCTGCCGGAACGCATCGCTCTCGCGGAAGCGGCCGTGTCGGTTCTTGGAGAACGTAGAGTGATCAGGCACGGGGTCCTCGAGGCCGAGGCGGCAGAACCAGCGATATGCCAGGTTCAGGTGCACTTCCTCGCACAGCCTCCGTTCCGAGCGAATGCCGAAGCAGTAGCCCACCAGCAGCATCCGCACCATGAGCTCCGGGTCGATCGAGGGCCGCCCGGTGTGGCTGTAGAACGAGGCGAGATGACGCCGGAGGTCAGTGAGATCGAGCACCCGATCGATGCCGCGGAGCAGGTGATCGGCGGGAACGTGTGCGTCGAGGTTGAAGGAATAAAACAGTCGGTCTTGCGTGCCGTTCTGCTGTCCCATCATGCCGCTACGGTCTCCCTGCGAGCTTCACCGTGAGACCGCAAAAGCGGCTGGACGTTCAAGAGTTTTTCAACACAATAGGTCGGTTCTCACCGTTGGCCGTCTGCTGTCGGGGGCGGGTCTGGGGTTGCTGCCCGCGGCCGGAGAGAAGCGGACTTCCGTGTAGGGGTTAGATCGGCCAGGAGCAGCCGGATGAAAGCTGTTTCTAAAGCAGACTGTCGCCCAACGCCAAGGCATCGCAGATCGTCCCGTGTGGGCGCATGGCGGGGCGCATGCGGCAGGTCTAGCGCGGCGTCTGGAAATCGTCGCGCGACGCGCTAGCTGGGATTTTCCAGGCTGAACAGCAGGTTCTGGTCGTCATACGCAAACAGCTCGGCGTATCGCCCCCAGCTGATGATGGCCCGCAACGTCTGCTCGGCTTCCTCGTCGCCCATTGAATCCTCGAGTTCGTCGATGAAGCGAGCCTTCGGAGCCGTGTGGCTGGCACGTTCGTCGAGGATCCGACAGACGTGCGCGGCCAATGGCACGTAACGCAACAGCTGCTGGGCGAAGATGCCTTTGCGCTCCGGGAGTTCCGCATTGGCGAAACGCAATCCAGCTTCGGTGAGCTTCAGGTCGCCCCCCTCGATTTCCGCGAACCGCATCATCTGCAGCGTCTCCGCCACCGGAAACAGGTCGTCGATTTGCATCTGCAGGTCGGAAGCGATCTTCGGCAGGTCGGCGGTTCCGTTGAATGGAGACGCCGCAACCGTTTCCATCAGCCCCGACAGGAGGTTGGACGACACGCGAGGCAGGACGCTCGCGATGCCGTGTCCCGGAAACCACTCGGTCCGGCCCGCCGGCGTACCCGCGGAAGGACGCGCCGTCATCTCCACGTAGATGCGCTCGACGAGGTCGCGAAACGTCGGATCCAGCCGATCACGTGGCTGCGGCAGGCTCACCGCGATTTCGGACACGATGCGTCCTGGATTGCTGCCGAACACCAGGATGCGGTCGCACATCAGTACCGCTTCCTCGATGTTGTGGGTCACCAGGATCACACCCTTGATCGGCATGCGTCCTTCGCTCCAGAGGTCGAGAAAGTCGGTGCGCAGTGTCTCCGCGGTCAGCACGTCGAGTGCCGAGAACGGTTCGTCCATGAGCAGGATGTTCGGGTGCACGACCAGCGCGCGAGCGAAACCGACGCGCTGGCGCATGCCGCCGGACAGCTCCCGCGGATAGGCCGATTCGAAGCCATCCAGACCGATCAGGTCGATGGCTTGCAGCGAGCGCTCGCGTATCTGAGTTTTGGGCAGGCGCTGGGCCTCCAGGCCGAGCGCAACGTTCTCGAAGACGGTCAACCACGGGAAAAGCGCGAAGCTCTGGAAAACCATCGCGATGCCTGGGCTCGGTCCGCGTACGTCCTGTCCGAGGTACCTGATTGAGCCGGCGCTCGGGCCGGTCAGGCCAGCGATCAATCGAAGCAGTGTCGACTTGCCTGATCCGGAGCGCCCGAGCAGGCCCACGATCTCGCCTTGCGTCAGCGCGAGGTCGACGCCCTCGAGCACGAGCAAGTCGCCCGCGTCCGCCTTGGGGTAGGTCTTGCGCACACCGCTGACCGTGAGCAGGGAGTCGCCGGTCATGCTGAGTTCCTCGTCATGTCAGCCGGAACTTGCGTTCGGCGTAGTAGTAGAGGCGTCGCCAGAACAGCCGATTGATGGTCACGATGAACACGCTCATGGTCGCGATGCCTAGCACAATGCGATGAAAATCACCCGCGGCCGTCGCCTCAGCGATGTAGGCGCCGAGCCCGTGGGCCTGTACGCGCGTGCCGCCCCAGTTCGCCAGCTCCGCCACGATTGCCGCGTTCCACGATCCGCCCGACGCCGTGATGGCGCCCGTCACGTAGTACGGCACGACGCCGGGCAGCGCCACCTTGCGCCACCACAGCCAGCCGCGGATGCCGAAGTTGCTCGCGACTGAGCGCAGTTCTCCCGGCATGGCCGACGCGCCCGCGATCACGTTGAACAAGATGTACCACTGCGTGCCGAGGATCATCAGCGGACTGAGCCAGACGTCGGCATTCAGGTTCCAGGTCACGATGCCGTAGACGGCAACGGGAAACAGCAGGTTGGCCGGGAACGCTGCGAGGAACTGCGCGACCGGCTGGACGATGCGCGCCGCCCGCGGGCGCATGCCAACCCAGACGCCGACGGGCACCCAGATCAGGCTGGCAAGGCCGATCAGGACAAAGACCCGCGTCATCGTCATCAGCGCCAGGCCGATCACGCCCAGGGCTTCATGCGGCGTCGTACCTGCGAGCAGCACGCGGGCGATGCGCCAGAGCGCACCAAGAACCAGTGCCGACAGTACGGCGAATAGCAGCCGCTCAGCGGCCCGGCCACTCTTGTCCTTGCGCGGCGGCGTGAACACACGACGTGGACCGAGGCGGCTGACGAATCGAATCCCCGCATAGGCCACCCTCGTCAACCACGCGACCAATCGGGCCCGGCGCAGCATCGTCAGTACCCAGGACTTCGGCGCTCGCGCGCCCGGTTCCTGCTCGACACGAAAGCGGTCAGCCCACGCCACGAGCGGGCGAAACAGCAGCTGGTCGTACAGCAGGATCACGATCAGCATCGCGGCGATGGCCCAGCCGATCCCCGTCAGGTTGCGCTGCGCGATCGCAAGTGCGATATAGGAGCCGATGCCCGGCAGCGCGATATTCGTCTGGCCGACGCTGATCGATTCGGAGGCCACGACGAAGAACCAGCCGCCCGACATCGACATCATCATGTTCCAGATAAGCGCGGGCATCGCGAAAGGCACCTCAAGCTGCCAGAATCGCATCCACGGCGTGAGCATGAACGAGTCCGCGGCTTCCGAGAGTTCTGCGGGCACGGTGCGCAGCGACTGGTAGAAGCTGAACGCCATGTTCCAGGCCTGGCTCGTAAATATCGCGAAGACCGCTGCGAACTCCGCACCCAGCACGCGCCCGGGCACCAGCGACAGGAAGAACACCACCGTGATCGAGATGAAGCCGAGGATCGGCACGGACTGCAGGATGTCGAGGATCGGCACCAGCAGCTTGCCTGCTCGCTCGCTCTTGGCAGCCCAGGTCGCGTAGGTAAAGGTGAACAGCAGCGATAACGCGAGCGCCGCGAGCATGCGCAGTGTCGTGCGGGTCGCGTACTCGGGAAGACGGGACGGGTCGAGCGAAAGCGGTGTCGCCTTGAGCTGTGAAAGCGGCTCGAGCAGATTTCTGCTTGCCTCCCCGAGGAACGCCACGAGGCCAACGACCAGCACTAACGCCAGGACGTCCCAGCGCGTCGCCAGGTCTCGCAGGAATGAGAAGTGCTGGAGGCGGGCCATCGATGGGCGGTGATTATCCGGGAATCGGCCCGATTACGCAGTTCAGCACGCACGAATCAGCAATGAGTTCGAGGTCCGATTCGGGTGGGTAGCAGAACATCGTCATCGGGGCTTTGCCGTCCATGGTTCGTTTGCGGACAATGCAGCAACCCCGACCGTTCCGGCAATCCATTGCGACCCTATCCGGCGAAGGATTGATCTGAATGCGATCCCAGAAGAGAAGCGGGTGGGCACCGATTTCGCGGTCGATTCGCGAGGGGCAGCCAGTTCATCGACGGACGTGCTGATGAGTGGCGACGCAGCGGTCCGCCGCATCGTGGCACTGCATGCGCCAGGACTGAGGGCAGAATTGACCACGAGGCGTGCGCTGCGGTACGCAACGAACCCGGGCGCCGCGTCCGGACTCGCGAGCCACGTTCGCGCGGCGTCTGCCATTCGTCGACTGGGGTCGCGACTGATCGTGGTGCAGGATGATGTGAATGCACTTGTGGTGGCGGACGCCTCGTCTGGCTTCAAGCCGCTGCTACTGCCGCCGGGAGCCGATGGCCGTCGGTCATTCGACGACACGATCGGCAACAAGCATCTGAAGATGGACCTCGAGGCCGCGGTGGTCCTGCCGGACGGGCGAGTCCTGGCCTTCGGCTCGGGATCTGCCGAGGCGCGCGAATACGTCGTCGTCTTCGAATCCGGGACGGGCGTGCGGGTGCGGCACGCGCGGGGCCTGTACGAGCGACTGCGAAAGCTCTGCGAGGCATTGGGCAGCGACCTCAACATCGAGGGCTCCGTCATACAGGGCCGTCGGTTGCGTCTGTTCCAGCGAGGCAACGGCGCGCGGCTCACGGGCCGAGGGTCAGTCAGCCGGGTATTCGACGTCGACCTCGATCAGTTTCTGCGATGGCTGGCGGGTCGCGGGCCGGTCCCCGGCGTCGTCGACGTGCTGGAGGTCGATCTGGGTTCGATCGAAGGGGTGCCGTTCGGCTTCACCGACGCGGCCGTGACGCACGACGGCCGCGTCGCCTTCATCGCGTGCGCGGAAGAATCCGCTGACGTACGCACCGACGGGCCGGTCCTCGGCTGTCGCTTCGGTTGGCTCGACGACACGGGCGCGCAAGTCGCGGACGTGATCGAGCCGGATGGAAGTGCGACCCTGCTCAAGCTCGAGGGAATCGAACCGCGCCCGGGATCGAACAGGGTGTTCGACGTCGTGGCCGACATGGATCGACCGGACCAGCCGGCATGGGTGGCGGAATTGCGGGTTGGCGATGGGCCCGAATCGGGTCCTGTTGGCTTGATGGATTCGTGATTCCGATCACCCCGACGATCGCCCTGGCTTTGGTGACCCAGTCCCGGACGCCTATGATGCGCAGCTTTCCCCAGGTCCGCGCGACCGGAGGCACATGGAAAGTCTGCTGCAGGTCGTCCTGCTCGGCATCATCGAGGGCATAACGGAGTTCCTGCCGATATCGAGCACGGGACACCTGCTGATCGCACAGCATTGGCTCGGCCGGCGCTCCGACCTGTTCAACGTCGCCATCCAGGCCGGAGCGATCCTTGCGGTCGTGGTCATCTACCGACAGCGCCTCTGGAATCTCGCCGTGCATTTCTCGAGTGCAGAGAACCGCAGCTACCTTTACCGACTCTCCCTCGCTGTCGCGATCACGGTGATCGGCGGCTTCGTGGCGAAACAGATGGGCCTCGAACTGCCGGAGACCGTCGCGCCGGTTGCCTGGGCACTAATCCTCGGCGGAATCGCGATCTTCGCGGTCGAAGCGTACGCGAGACGCCAGCCTCCGAACGACGCGCTGACGTGGCGGGTCGCGTTCTGGGTCGGCATCGGTCAGATCCTGGCGGCCGTGTTTCCGGGAACCTCTCGATCAGCGGCCACGATTTTCGCGGCGATGCTCGCCGGCATGACTTCTCGGCCGGCGGCGGCAGAATTCTCATTCCTGGTGGGCATCCCGACGATGTTCGCAGCCACTGCCTACGAGGCCTTCGACCTCTACCACTCTGGTCATGTCGCCGACGAGAACTGGACCGAACTCGGCATAGGCTTCATCGTCTCGGCGGTCGTCGCCTTCGTCGCGGTCAAGTGGCTGCTGAGATACGTGCAGACCTATAGCTTCACGCCGTTCGGCTGGTACCGAATCGCGCTCGGGCTGGTCCTGGTCGCAACGACCGACTGACATCCTGGCGCCAGGCCTCGCCGGACTCACGTGTTGCACGAATGGCTGCTTTCATGATGCCGACCGGCCGCTCCGGGTCGTAAGTTCCCGTAGGAGGTCGTCTTTGGAGGGCATGCTCTGGCAGCCGCACTGCCGTTGCCATGAGCAACCAGAATCGGCAGGGTGCGCATGTGGCCTGCACATCTATAGTGGATCGTAATCCGACTGAGCCGCGCTACCGAAGGCTCACCGCGAGTCTGTTGACTGCAGACGCATGCGCAACTGGCAGTTACTTTCGCCAGTACATCGGTGTTAGTAGCACCAGAACACTAAAGATCTCCAGCCGTCCCAGCAGCATCGCAACCGCACAGATCCAGGTCTGCAGATCAGACAAACCTTGGTAGTTGTTCGCCGGCCCGACTGTCCCGAGGCCCGGACCGGCGTTGTTGATGCAGGCGATGATTGCAGAAAAGGCACTGATAAAATCGAGGCCGCTGGCTAGTAGTGCAAATGTCAGGACAACGACGGTGCCAAAATACAGGACGACGAAAGCCAGTACTGCGAACACGACCTGGTTCTGCACGACCTGCCCACCAACGCGGACCGGCGCAACCGCAGCCGGGTGAACGAGCATCAGCATCTCACGGGTGGCCTGCTTGAAAAGTACCAGCGTGCGAAACATCTTGATCCCACCGCCGGTCGAGCCTGTGTTCGCGCTGTAGCAGGACAGCATCAGGATCCAGATTGGCGCCAGCATCGGCCATGCTGCGTAGTCTTGACTGGCGAATCCGCAGTCCGTGGCTATCGACACGAGGTTGAATGCCACGTGTCTGAGGGCGGTCCAGAAGCTCTCGTACACTCCGAGAATCCAGACGTATATCGCAAGGCCGAGGGTACTCAGCCCAACGAGCAGCAAGAGAGTCCGGGCCTCGACATCGGTCAGGTAGGTACGAAGGCTCTTCTTCTGCCACGCGATGAAATGACGACTGAAGTTCATCGCGGCGATTAGCATGAAGACGATTAGAACCGCTTCAATATGCGGTGACTCAAAATGGCCCACGCTCGCGTCGTAAGTCGAAAAGCCCCCCAGTGACAGCGTTGAGAAAGCGTGACAAATGGCGTCGAACCACTCCATCCCGGCAACGTGCAGGGCAACGATGCAGGCGACGGTGATCAGGAAGTAGACGAACCAGAGTGCCTTGGCAGTCTGGGCAATCCTCGGTGTCAGCTTGTCGGTCTTCATCGGGCCGGGCGTCTCGGCCTTGTACATCTGCATGCCGCCGACGCCCAGCAACGGAAGGATCGCTACCACCAGCACGATGATGCCCATTCCGCCATACCACTGCAGCGCATGGCGCCAAAGGTTTATCGAGGGAGGGAGGTGTTCGATACCGACGAGCACCGTCGCCCCTGTCGTGCTAAGGCCGGAGAGGGTCTCGAAAAAAGCATCCGTGAACGATAAGCCCGGGAGGGCTACCAGCAGGGGGATCGAGCCGATCGCAGACATCAGTATCCAGCCGAGAGTGACCAGCAGGAAGCCGTCGCGCGACCGTAATTCTCGTTTGTGGGGCAGTGTCACGCGCCATAACACTCCGCCCGTCACCAGGCATGAGGCGGCGGCGATGAGGAAATCCCCCAAGTGCCCATCTTGGTACAGAACGGTCGTCGCGACAGGTAGGGCATACGTCATGCTGAACATCATCAGCATGGAGCCCAGGACATGGATGACGGAAAGCATTCGGAGCGTCAGGCCACTGCGGCGGCGCAAGTATGGGCGGCCGGCGGGATACGCCACTACGGGTAGGGTTTTTTTTCACAGGATTTGAACATCCGCGATTGGCCCTGGGTCCTGATCGGCGGCGAATCCCGAAGGGGCGATATGATTCTCGCGTCGCCAGTTCTACGTGCTTGGTCAAGTCACCAGCACCACTAAGGCAGCGTTCCGAATGAGCGAAGTCAATCAGGCCCCGTTAAGCTCGTTTCCGGCAGGTCGATATGCCTGGGGCGTGGTGATCACCGCTGCGACGACTGTCATCGCATGGGTGATGTACGGGCACCTCAACGTGACCAGCCTCGCGATGATTTATGTGCTCGGGGCATCACTGGCGGGTGCTAGGCTCGGGCGAGGACCGGCGGTGCTGACATCGGTACTCGGGGTTCTCGCGTTCAATTTCTGCTTCGTAGAGCCCCGATTCACGTTCGCTGTTGCCCACATTGAGTTCGGGCTGACGCTTTTCGTGCTGCTCGCGATTTCGCTGACCATTGGCTCCCTGGCGGCCGATGTTCGTCAGCAGACGTGGCAGGCGGCCGCTCGAGAGCGACGAACTCGCCTGCTGTATGAGATGACCAGCGAACTCGTCCGGCTTCAGGATCGCGACAGCATGGCCACCGTGGTGGCCAGACATGTCGGCGAAGGCATCGCTGGCCGTGCTGCGCTCCTTACTCCGGACGCTAACGGTCGCCTCACCCCGGTCCCCAGCCTGAATGATGAGTCCACGTCCAACTGGTGCGACACCGGCCTAGCTCAATGGGTCATGGATCACGCCAGCCCGGCGGGATGGGGCACGGAACACCTGTCGCATTCTCCTGCAACGTACCTTCCGCTGGCCGTGCCGGGCCGACTGCTGGGCGTACTGGCAGTCAAGTCCCACGATCCGGTCCGTGTCCGCGAACCGGAGCAGGAGCAGCTACTCGCTGCGTTTGCCAACCAGATTGCGCAGGCCCTGGAGCGCACCAGACTGGCCGAAGAAACCCAAGCGGCGCGAGTGGCGGCCGAGACCGAGGCATTGCGCAACACGCTCCTCGCATCGATATCCCATGACCTTCGGGCGCCGCTCGCCGTCATTACGGGCGCAAGTACAGCCTTGGCAGACCCGTCCTTGTCTTTCGACCCCGAGGCGCGAGCATCGCTCGCGAGAACGATCGCCTCCCGTGCCAGAGACATGTCGGAACTGGTCTCAAACGTGCTGGACCTGATGAGATTCGAATCGGGGCAGGTCCCGCTGCGCCGCCAGTGGGAAACGCTGGATGATCTCGTCGGCTTGGCGCTCGGTCGGGTTGAGCCCCGACTCGGTCGTCGAAGCGTCTCCGTCGAGCTACCGAAGGACCTTCCCGCAATAGACGTCGATGCGGTCCTGTTCACGCAGGTGCTCACAAACCTGCTTGAGAACGCGGCGAAGCATACGCCGGACGGAACGCGGATCCGGATTACTGCCCGCGTGGAGAACCGGCAGATCAGCATCCTTGTGGAGGATGACGGGCCGGGACTGCCCGCGGGTGATCCGAACCGGCTGTTCGCAAAGTTCCAGCGAGGCCGGAGCGAGGGTGAGATTCCGGGTGCAGGACTCGGGTTGGCCATCTGTCGGGCCGTTGTAAAGGAGCACGGCGGCAGCATAAGTGCGTCGAATCGTGACGGCGGCGGTACACGGATAGCGATCTGCCTGCCAGCCGCGGACCAGCAGCATGACTGACACCATGTTCCGAGTCCTGGTGGTCGAAGATGACCAAGACCTGAGGGATGTACTGCGTGCACTCCTCGAGGCAGAGAGCTACCGCGTTGTGGAGGCCGAGACTGCGGCTCGCGCTCTGATCGAGGCACGCAGCAACAAGCCCGACGTGGTGCTGGTCGATCTTGGGCTGCCCGACCGTGACGGGCAGACCGTGATTCGCGAGATTCGTGAGTTCGCATCCGTTCCCATCATCGTCCTGTCTGCGAGGGCAATGGAGTCCGACAAGGTTTCGGCGCTCGATGGCGGGGCGGACGATTACGTCATGAAGCCGTTCAGTTCAACGGAGCTTCTGGCGCGCGTGCGTGCCGCACTTCGACGCAGTGTCAGGTCGGTGGAGCATACGGAGAAACTGAGGTTCGGTGACCTGACGATCAACCTTGGGACTCGCGAAGCGGAAGACGCGGACGGTCCGGTGCATTTCACCCCCACCGAGTATCGACTCCTCGTCTGCCTGGCTCGGGGACAAGGACTAGTCGTCACGCAGGATCAGATTATCCGCGAGGTGTGGGGGCCTGACCGAGTCAGCGATACGCGGGGGCTACGCTCTTACGTGAAGATGCTTCGGGAGAAGATCGAGCCGGATCCTGCGCGGCCTATCCACCTCGTGACAGAGGTAGGTGTCGGATATCGACTCATTGGTTCTCGCGACCGTGTATGAAAGCACGGGTCGCCCAAGGTCGAGCTCCCCCGGCCAGCGAGCCCATTCGGCTACTCCACTCGGTTTGTTTCGGAAGCTTGTGTACGGCGGCTTAGGGTCGATCTCGGAACTTTGGCGTCTGCTTTCGGTGCGTCAGAACCGCGTGTCTGGATGAAGTCTGGAGACTTCTCGACCATACCTCGGGGCATGGTCCGGCGACCCCGATGAGCGGAGGGAGTCCGGACAACCATCTCGAGGGCGCTTCGATCGATATCACAACTGCTGCGGCGCGGCCGGACGCTTGTCCGCCTGCGCGAAGAACAAAGAAAACGAGCCCTGGAAAAAGGGCTCGTGAATTTTCTTTACTAATGAACCTCTGTCGGTAGATCAGCGTGCCAAGGCGGTTCCGCGAAGTAGTCGTCCGCGTACGCTGGTACGGTCTTCGGGAGCGACGATGACCGATACGGGACAGCTCGTAGGCGATGAACGCTACGCGGTGCTCCGAGTTCGGTACGTAGATGCGTGACCACGCGGCGACACGCCTCAGCGGCATCTTGTGCCACCACAATCGCGAGCGCTCGCGATGGGTGACGACGTAGCACTAGGTACTTGCCTGGGTGACTCACAGAGCTCACCGCGACTTGTCCGTGTCCGACGAAGTCCGAGAGAGTGCCACGTGACGCAAGAGCGATCGTTCATGCCGCTGCGCGACGTCGTTCTCGAGCGCACTCAGAACGACCTCCGAGATGACGCCGACACCAAACCAACCAGTATCGAGGTCAGGGTCGATCTGCCGGGAACTGGCAGGAGGGCCTAGTCGCATCGTCGGAAACGACGAGCGGACCAGACGAGCGCGTTCGATTGCGTGATCGGCGTCCCGCGCGGGCAGAATGATCATCGGCGCGAAGGCGTCATCAGCCGCGAATACTGCGTACAAAGTATGGTTAGTGACCTTCATTGTTGTTGTCCTCGTAATGCCAGCGAAGCTGCTAGCCTTAAGTCTAGTAACCGGCGAGTTGGGAAAGCGGTCAAGCCTTCGGGGCCAGAGGGTGGTGGTTATCTGCGTACCGGTCGTTCGCAGCAAATCGTCAGCCTGAGCGAATCGCACGGCCCATGCGCACTGGTGAACGGCCGGTTCGCTGGCTTGCTCCTGCTGGTGCGGCAGCAGGTGCGATATGAAGCACGGAAGCCGTACTTGCTCCGGCATTCGCCGGAGCTTGGAGAACGAACCCTCGGCCTCGGGGATCCAGGGTCGAACCGGGAGAGGAAGGCCATGCCCCTGTCGCATGGTTCTCCGCATCGGCTTTCCCTTGGAAAATTCCGGGCGCGCCATGAGCGCGCCCAATGATCGCTAGCCAGTCAGTATTGGTTGGTAAGAGAATCCGAACTCACAGGATTCGCTGGATTTCTCGATGCAAGCTGACGGGTGCACCAGCGTCTGGTCCGCAGATCTCATCGATTGGTGCGCCACCCGACCACTCCTACGAGTCTTGGGCGATGTTCGCGCGGATCGACTTCGTCGCGCGGGCTTATTCGCTGTACGGGCGACGGTAACGATGTCGGAATCGACCGAGACCTCCCACATCGGCAGCGCAGCAATTTGACCAATAGCATCCAAGAGCTGAGCGCGCCGTCGACCTCGATTCGCTGGGTGCGGCGGATGGCTCCAGACATGCTGCTCGAGAGTGGTTACGCGAATCGTTCTTGATCGTCCCTGTCGTAGCCATACGCTCAACCAGGCGTGGAGTAATTTCGCCGGATCCGAAGTTAGTCTCGATCGCTCTGTCAGCGAGATGATCGAGAACAGCCCGTTGCCAGTCCCGAGGTGTGCCGCGATCAAGCGCTCGCTGAGGCGCGGGCACAAGGCCACACGAATGGTTTGTCGACCTGCCTCACTGGCGATGAGTCGCGAGGAGTGGCGCTGGTCCAGCGACACGACGGTAACGGTAACGTCAGCAAGCCGTTGCAGGGACTCCCTAATGAGACGGGTCGTTCGGCCACCGCGTCTGCTCTTGCCGAGGGCGCGGACTAGCTGTGTCCATCGGATCTCGCTGTGAAGAACCGGAGCGCCATAATCGCCGACGATCTGGAGATCATGCAGGAGGTCGCTCGGACAGCGACCGGCGGCTGCCGGGCTTGTTCGATGCAGCAAGCGGTGCAGGACCAATAACAGGGTCTGCTCAGACGGGCCCAGCGGCTTTGGTCCCGACCAGCGGATGCTCCGCAATCCGCGATTCTCAGAGCCTTTGTAGAGAAACGGAGTGTCGGTCTCGTCCGGGCGCGTGAGTCGGAATACCCGCGACACGCCCAGGATTGCGTCGAGGCATGCGTAATCGTCAGCGGCGACGGCGCGAGTTGCCATGGCTTCGGGCCTCCCTGGTTGGTGACGGAATCATCGTCATCACGCCGCCTTTCATACGTCGCAGCCACACGGGCGCATAAGGCGGGATGTAGTTGGCCTTCGTGATCTCGAAGCGCAGATATGTCTTGCGGTCGCGTTCGATTCCGTACGCGATGGCCTCGTCTTCGGAAAGGCCGTAAAGGTTAGCTTGCCAGCGGCAGTTGTCCGTCAGGGCTGCTGAACCTCGCGCGGCGTGCGGCGAGTCTGGGCTGTTCAGGGCCGCGAATTTGCTTGTTTGATGGATGGCAACAATAGCGCAGTTGGTTGGTACCGCCACGGATTCGAGGGCGTTCACCAAGGCTGTCATTTCTGTCGCGGAGTTCTCATCTCCGTCGTGCAGACGGCTGACTGTTTCGACGAAACCGAGATGGCAGCCCTGCAGCGCCTCAGCGAGCTCTGATACGAATTCGGTTCTCTCGCCGTCGCGGAGCAGGCTGATTTGCATGCCGGAACACGGGAAAATTCTGATTCCGTGCTCGAGTCGGTCGATGATCTCGGCGCGCGTGATACTAGGGAAGAGCGGCGTGTCCTCGGATTCGAGCAGCGAGTCGACAATGGAGTGCAGGCGTATCGCGATGATTTCCTCGTGCTCCTCGCCGGTCACCAGCGCGACGGGAATCGGTTCGGGTGGTGGTGGAAGCAGGCGGCCGGCGGTCGGCAGGCCAGCGGCTAGGCAGACGGCGATTTGCTGAGCGAGGGTCGTCTTGCCGGACGCACCGGTCCCGCACAGAACTCCGACATGGCCTCGGATCAGGCCCGGCAGCACTTGAATCGGGCGTGGCGGCGGCTGGTCCAGCACCCGGCGGACATTCATTGGAACTAATTTGAAAGCCATGAAAACCTCCTTTGATTCGCCGTCGCACTTGCTCGGCGGTGCGGTTAGTCCGCACAGAAGGTCTAGTCATGCTGTTTATATCAGCGACTCGTGAAAGCTAAGTCGCAGAAAAATAAGAGAAAATAGAACGCGGGTGAAACAAATTCTTGCAATAAAAATGCGTGACGTGAAACTGCCGCCGACGTGCCTCCATTTCGTGATGGCGCACGAGCTAGTGCATCTCAAGATCCCGAATCACAGCCCGGGGTACTGGCGAATGCTCGGGCGGGTGGTGCTGGATTGGGAGCGCTGGCTGGAGCGCCTAATCAAGACCGATATCTGAGTGCCGATTGGCCAGAGCGTAACAAGCGAGTACGCGCGAATTGGAGGTCGAGCGCATCTATGACCGCCGTCGCCGTGAGCGAGACGGCTTCGGAAGCGGCGGCGCTGTGGCTTGAACTTCGCGGGCCTCCGGTGCCGGCGACTCGACGCCCTGCGCTGAGTCGAACACCTGGCCTGGGGACTGCTCGGCAGCACTATTTCTGCTCTCGCGCTTTTCACGCTCTCTCTGCCTTGCCGCGAGCGTCCGCCGCATTCCGGCCAGCAGGGACGCCTTAGCTTGTGGGGAATCGGCGACCAGACCAGCGAGGTAGTGCAACTTTTCAAGAACTTCGGTTGAGTACAGGAGTTCGTCGCCGGTGTCCTTGAGGCCCACTTGCTCGTCGGCCGACCTGCGTGACGCCAACAGTCCTGCGATGATGGCTGCTGGTAGGTCCAGCACTTCAGCGAGGGACTGAACACGTTGCGGGCGCATGACTTTATTGTCGACCTCCGCGAGGTCGCCGCGGAATTGAATGTTCCGGACGTGCTTGTAGATCTCCATCGATGCGGGACTGTGGTGGCCAACGATTGCCATGATTCTCGAGTCGTCGAGCTTGCTGGACTCAACTAGCAAGCTGATGAACTCATGGCGGCCGGTATGAGCGCGCAGGCTTTTCGGAAGGAGGTTTTTCGCTTTCGCGTCACGTAGTGCTCCGGTGTAGTGCATCGGTCTGACTTTTCGGTCGCGACCGACGGTAGGGAACAGCAGGTCGCTCGCTAGGAACTTGTCATCCTGATCGAACGCGACATCTGCGAGATGATCGGCGAGCAGCTTCGATGCAGACGGTGTTAGCGGTACGGTCCGAGGTTGTTGCTTGTACTTTGTGTTGCGAAAGACAATCGTATCCTTTCGGAGATCGACATCGCTCAGCTTGGCGTTGACCCACTCTCCAGGCCGCGCGCCGGTCTCGAGTACCAGAAGGCACAGCCGTGCTGCGAAGCGGAATCGAGGGTTCTTGTGTCGGAGTAGTTCGATCAGGTGCCCGCGCTCCTCAGAAGACATTCGCTTGGGAGTGCGGGTAACGGTCGGTCGAGTGACTCCGATGCATGGATTTGCTGGGATCCATCGCTTCTTCACGCAGTACTTCATCAACGCTGAGAAGGCTGCGACCTCCAATCGGATGGCGTCAGGGGAGGGTTCAGGCCGGGATCGCTTTCGCCGAGCAATGTAGTCCTCAACGTGCTGAGGCTGGATCGCGCCAACAGGCGTGTCGCCCAGTCGCTCAATCCATTTCTTGATTCTGGACGCCTCGGTTCCCCTAGTGCGTGGGCGCTTGTTCGCGAATTCGAGCGACTTCTCGTACTGGTCCCAGGCATTGCTGAGCAACGGCGAGTCGGCCTTGGGGTCGATCCGCGCGACGTAGCGCGCGAGGAATGTCCTCGCTTCCAGTTCGGTCGGGAAAGTCTGGTCGACCTTCAGGGATCGACGCCGAACCTGAACTCGCCAAGCGCCAGATGGGAGTAGCGTAACGCCCATGTGCAATTGCTCACAAAGCCAGTAAAAAGCGCTATTGCTGTGCAATCAGTGCAATTCGTTACGTTACTATGTAGTTGATTAAAGGAAGAAACAAGCTTTTGTGTAGAAAAGCATGGGACTGAAAATCCGCGTGTCGTTGGTTCGATTCCGACCCTGGCCACCATTTCCAACTCGATGATTCGCAACGGGTTCCGGGCATCACCCGCGGACCATCCGGGGCCAT
>ERZ1645186.60-NODE-60-length-17205-cov-8.652536_pt1 | contig 17205 bp, 16 predicted proteins | sample MGYA00575349_ERZ1645186 | MGnify/ENA primary metagenome ERZ1645186 (study PRJEB40839, sample SAMN11282943) | freshwater sediment metagenome | isolation source: river sediment | host: Sediment | place: India: Nawabganj, Kanpur | collected 2015-12-17 ...
TCTCGGGCAACCTCAACGCGCACGAGATCGAGTCGCTGATGGACAGCGAGATCGACACCCACCACCACGAGCAGCATGCCGCGGTGGCCGCGCTGCAGCGCCTGGCCGGCGCGCTGCCGGCCTTCGGCATCGTCGCGGCGGTGCTGGGCGTGGTCAACACCATGGGCTCGGTCGGCCAGCCGCCGGCGGTGCTGGGCGGGATGATCGGCTCGGCGCTGGTCGGCACCTTCCTCGGCATCCTGCTGGCCTATGCCTTCGCCGAGCCGCTGGCCGGCCTGCTGGAGCAGAAGGTGGACGAGGCCGGCAAGGAGCTGCAGTGCATCAAGACCACGCTGCTGGCTTCGATGCAAGGCTATGCGCCGCAGGTGGCGGTGGAGTTCGGCCGCAAGGTGCTGTACTCGACCGAGCGGCCCACGTTTGCCGAGCTCGAGAAGCACGTGAAGGGCAAGAAGTGACCCCACCCCGTAGCGCCTTCGGCGCTCCCCCCCAGGGGGGCGCCGCCAGCGGCCCGGCCAAGCCGGTTCCGCGGCGGCCGCTCGAAGCGGCAGGGGAGGACGCTGCTTCGGCGCATCTGCGAGAGGCTGCTTGAAATGGCTGGTGACGCGAAGAAGCTGCAGCCGATCATCATCAAGCGCGTCAAGAAGGGCGGCCATGGCCACCATGGCGGCGCGTGGAAGATCGCCTATGCCGACTTCGTGACGGCGATGATGGCCTTCTTCCTGCTGATGTGGCTGCTGGGCAGCACCAGCGAGGGCGACAAGAAGGGCATCGCCGACTACTTCCAGACGCCGCTGAAGATCGCGCTGCTGGCCAGCGGCTCGGGCGCGGGCGATGCATCGCACGTGATCAAGGGCGGCGGCGAGGACATGTCGCGCAGCGCGGGGCAGGTCAAGCGCGGCGACATCGAAAGCAAGCGCAAGACGGTCAACCTGCAGGCGCTGAAGGCCGAGCAGGTGCGCGCCGAGATCGCGCGGCTCGAGGAGCTGAAGAGCAAGATCGAGCAGAAGATCGAGCAGACCCCCAAGCTCGCGGCGATGAAGTCGCAGATCCGCCTGGACATGACCGCCGACGGGCTGCGCATCCAGATCGTCGACGAGAACCAGCGGCCGATGTTCGCCAGCGGCAGCGCAGTGGTGCAGCCCTACATGCGCGAACTGCTGCGCGAGATCGGCGGAGTGCTGGCCGAAGTGCCGAACCGGCTGACGCTGGAGGGCCACACCGACGCCGCGCCCTTTGCCGGCGGCGCCCTGGGCTATGGCAACTGGGAGCTGTCGGCCGACCGGGCCAACGCCTCGCGCCGCGAGCTCGCGGCCGGCGGCCTGCCCGAGGACCGCATGCTGCGCGTGCAGGGCCTGGCCGCCAGCCTGCTGTTCGAGCCGAAGGACCCGCTGGCCGCGACCAACCGGCGCATCAGCATCATCGTCATGAACCGCGAGGCGGAAGACCGCATCTTCCGTACCGGCGCCGACGTGCAGGAAGCCACCGCGCACAGCGACGCCCAGCCCAGCGGCACCGGCTGGCTGCCCGGACTGCCGCGCTGAGCGAAAGCCCGCGGCCGCGCTGCCGCACCCCGGAACATCGGCGCCTTTAGCCCTCTTATCGGGCTCAAGTTACAAGTCCCCGACGGCAACATGGCGGGCACGCCTTCGAGTGCGTACCCAATGCCATGGCCGACGCCCAGGACCGCCGCCTACCCGCCACTGAACGCAAGATCCGCAAGGCCCGCGCCGAGGGCCAGGTGGCGCGTTCGCGCGACCTGGCGCACTTCGCGGCCATCGGGCTCGCCGTCGGGCTGCTGGTGGCGGCGGCGCCGGCGCTGACCGGCTGGCTGCAGGGACTGCTGGCGCGCGGGCTGCGCTTTGATGCGCGCGTGCTGGCCGAGGCCGACCAGATGCAGCGTCACCTGGCCGCGCTGGGCGGGCCGGCGGCGCTGCTGGTGCTGGGCCTGGGGCTGGTGATGCTGCTCGCGGCGGTGCTGGCCGGCGTCCTCAGCGGCGGCTGGAACTTCAGCTGGCAGGCGCTGCAGCCCAAGCTCGACAAGATCAACCCGATCACCGGCATCGGGCGTCTGTTCTCGGCCCAGCAATTGATCAACACCGGCAAGTCCTGCCTGCTGGCGCTGATCCTGGGCACGGTGGGCGCGTTGTACCTGTGGCACGCGCTGCAGCGCTTCGGCGATGCGGTGGCGATGCCGCTGCCGGCCGGCATCGTGCATGCCGGCGGACTGGTACTCGGAGGGCTGCTGCTGCTGCTGCTGGCGCTGGCGCTGTTTGCCGTGGTCGACGTGCCGCTGCAGCGCCACCAGCTGGCGAAATCGCTGCGCATGAGCGTGCAGGAGATGAAACAGGAGATGCGCGAGGTCGAGGGCAGCGCCGAGATCAAGTCGCGCCAGCGCTCGCGCATGCGCGAGCTGGCCAACCGCCGCATGCTGGCCGCGGTGCCCGGCGCCGACCTGGTGGTCATGAACCCGACGCACTACGCGGTGGCGCTGAAGTACGACGAGGGCCGGATGAGTGCGCCGCGCGTGGTGGCCAAGGGTGCCGACCTGCTGGCGATGCGCATCCGCGACGCGGCCGAAGGCGCCAAGGTGCCGGTGCTGCGCTCGCCGCCGCTGGCGCGCGCGCTGTACGCCCATGCCGAGCTCGACGGGCCGGTGCCGGCGGCACTGTTCGCGGCGGTGGCCCAGGTGCTGGCGCACGTCTACCAGCTGCGCGCCCACCTGCAGGGCCGTGGCGCGATGCCGCCACCGCTGCCCCAGGTGGCGGTGCCGCCCGAGCTGGACCCGAAGCACGGCCAGCCGGAGGCTGACGCATGAACGCACTGCGGCCCCGCTTGCAGGCGCTGCTCGGCCGGCGCGCGGCCATGCTGCAGGCACTCGGCGTGCCGGTGCTGGTGGTGATGGTGCTGGCGATGATGGTGCTGCCGCTGCCGCCCTTCGTGCTGGACTTGCTGTTCACCTTCAACATCGCGCTGGCGCTGATGGTGGTGATGATCTCGGCGCAGATGGTGCGGCCGCTGGACTTCGCGGTGTTTCCGGCGGTGCTGCTGATCACCACGCTGCTGCGGCTGAGTCTGAACGTGGCCTCCACCCGGGTGGTGCTGGTCGAGGGCCACACCGGGCCGGCCGCCGCCGGCAAGGTGATCGAGGCCTTCGGCCACTTCCTGATCGGCGGCAACTTCGCCGTCGGCCTGATCGTCTTCGCGATCCTGGTGGTCATCAACTTCATCGTCGTCACCAAGGGCGCCGAGCGCATCGCCGAGGTCGGCGCGCGCTTCACGCTGGACGCGATGCCGGGCAAGCAGATGGCCATCGATGCCGAGTTGAACGCCGGCATGATCGACGAGAAGGAAGCGCGCCGCCGGCGCGCCGAGGTCGGCGAGGAGGCCGACTTCTTCGGCAGCATGGACGGTGCCAGCAAGTTCGTGCGCGGCGACGCCATCGCCGGCATGCTGATCCTGTTCATCAACGTCGTCGGCGGCTTCGTCATCGGCATGGCGCAGCACGGGCTGTCGGCGTCGCAGGCTGCCAGCAGCTATGTGCAGCTGGCGGTGGGCGACGCGCTGGTGGCGCAGGTACCGGCGCTGCTGATCTCGGTGGCCGCGGCAATGGTGGTGTCGCGCGTCGGCAAGGACCACGCCATCGGCACGCAGATCGGCGCGCAGCTGTTCAGCTCGCCCAAGGCGCTGTGGATCACCGCCGGCATCGTCGGCGCTCTGGGCTTGGTGCCGGGCATGCCGCAGGTGGTGTTCCTGCCCATCGCGGCGGGCATTGCCGCCCTGGCCTGGTGGGTGCAGCGCCGGCTGCACCGCGCCGCGGCCGTCGCCGCGCTGCCGAAGGAGCCCGAGGTGGCGGCACCGCACGCGGAGGCCAGCTGGGACGACCTGGTGCCGGTGGACACGCTGGGGCTGGAGGTCGGCTACCGGCTGATCGCGCTGGTGGACAAGGCGCGCTCCGGCGACCTGCTGGCGCGCATCAAGGGCGTGCGCAAGAAGTTCGCGCAGGACGTGGGCTTCCTGCCGCCGGTGGTGCACATCCGCGACAACCTGGAGCTCAAGCCGGGCATGTACCGCGTGACCTTGCGCGGCGCGGTGGTCGGCGAGGGTGAGGCCTTTCCCGGCATGTGGATGGCCATCAACCCCGGTGGCGCCACGCAGGCGTTGCCGGGCACGCGCACCACCGACCCGGCCTTCGGCCTGCCCGCGGTGTGGGTCGAGGAGCGCCATCGCGAAATGGCCCAGATGGCCGGGTTTACCGTGGTTGATTGCGCGACCGTCGTCGCCACCCACCTTTCACACTTGATGCAGGTGAATGCCGCGCGGCTGCTGGGCCGCATGGAAGCACAGGCCCTGGTCGACCATGTCGCCAAGCTGGCACCCAAACTGATGGAAGACGTGGTTCCCAAGATGGTCGGCATCGCCACCGTGCAGAAGGTGCTGCAGCTGCTGCTGGAAGAGGGCGTGCACATCCGCGACATGCGCTCCATCGTCGAGTGCCTGGCCGAGCATGCGCCAGGCACCACCGACGCCGGCGAGCTGGCGCGCCGCATCCGTGTGCAGCTGGCGCCGGCGATCGTGCAGCAGATCTACGGCCCGGTGCGCGAGCTCGACGTCATCGCGCTCGACCCGGAGCTGGAGCGCCTGGTGACGCAGGCGCTGAACTCGCCGCATGGCGCCGCACTCGACCCCGGCGTGGCCGAGACGCTGGCACGCCAGGCCGCACACAGTGCCAAGGCGCAGGAGGACCAGGGCGTGCCGGCCTGCCTGCTGGTGCCCGACCTGATCCGTGCACCCGTGGCGCGGCTGCTCAAGCGCGCCGCGCCGCGGCTGAAGGTGCTGTCGCACAGCGAAATCCCTGAAACCCACTCGATCCGCATCGGCTCGGTCATCGGAGCTCACCCATGAACGTGAAACGCTTTTCCGCCCGCACCGCACGCGAGGCCCTGAGCCTGGTGCGACAGGCCTTCGGCGAGGACGCGGTGGTGCTGTCCACGCGGCCCTGCACCGATGGGGTCGAAGTGATGGCCATGGCGCCGGAGGGCATCGAGCACATCGAGCGTTTCTCGGCCGAGCGCGAGCCGGCGCCGGTGGCCCCGGCAGCGCCGTCATTGCCGCTGCCGCCGCTACGCCGGCCGGTGGTGCCGTCGATGCGCGTGCGCGAAGAGGCCGCTGCGGCCCTGCCGCCGGCCGCTGCGCCGACCACGGTGGAGCAGGACGTGGCCGAGCTGTCGATGAGCACGCTGTCCTTCCAGGACTACGTGCGCGAGCGCATGTTGCGCCGCCGCCGCGCGGAACAGCAGGCCCAGGAGCAATCGCGGGCCGAGGCGGCCGCGGCCGAAGCGCGCCACGCCGAGTTGCAGACGCGGCCGGCACCGCCCGCGGGCAATCTGCTGCGCGTGCGTGCCGAGTCGCCGCGTGCCGAGGCGCCGCCGGCTGCGCCGACGCCCACGCTGCACGACGACCAGCCCGAGGCCCCGGCCGCGGCGCCGGCGCTGCCCGAAGCGGGCGTGCCCAAGGCGCTGGCCCCAGCGGCCGAGGCCTTGTCGCCAACGGCGCAGCACGAGATGCTGAACGAGCTGCGCGCGGTGAAGGGGTTGATCGAGGACCGCTTCGGTGCCCTGGCCTTCATGGAGAAGCTGCAGCGCCAGCCGCGCCAGGCGCTGCTCACGCACCGGCTGCTGGACCAGGGCTTCTCGCCGGTGCTGGCGCGCAAGCTGGCCGACGGGTTGCCCAACGACACCGAAGAGATCGCCTGGGCGGCCAGCGTGCTGGAACGCAACCTGCTCACGGGAGACGGCGAGGCCGCACTCGAGGACACCGGCGGCGTGTTCGCGTTGGTCGGCGCCACCGGCGTGGGCAAGACCACCAGCACCGCCAAGCTGGCAGCGGCCTTCGCTACGCGGCATGGCGCAGCCAACCTGGGGCTTATCACGCTGGACGCCTACCGGGTGGCCGCGCACGAGCAGCTGCGCGCCTACGGCCGCATCCTGGGCGTGCCGGTGCACACCGCGCACGACCGCGCCTCGCTGGACGATCTGCTGGAGCTGCTGGCCGGCAAGAAGATGGTGCTGATCGACACCGCCGGCATGGCGCAGCGCGATGCGCGCACGCGCGAGCTTCTGGACATGCTGTCGCACCGCAGCGTCAGCCGGCTGCTGGTGGTCAACGCCGCGGCGCAGGGCGAGACCATCGACGATGTGCTGCACGCCTATCGCGCCAGCAGCTGCCGCGGCGTGATCCTGTCGAAGGTGGACGAAGCGGTAAAGCTCGGCCCGGCCCTGGACGCGATGATCCGCCACAAGCTGAAGGTGCTGGGCGTGGCCAATGGCCAGCGTGTGCCGGAGGACTGGCACCGCCTGTCGGCGCACGCGCTGGTGCAGCAGGCGCTGCGCAGCGCGCCGCATGCGGCCTGGCGCATGGATGCCGCCGACGTGAACCTGGTCTTCGCCGGATTGCGCGGCACGCCGGTGCAGGCGGGTGCACAGGCGCTGCACGCCTGAACCTGGGAGCTCGTGGTCGATGAATTCGAGAGCCTTCCACGATCCGGCGATGGGTGACCAGGCGCAGGGCCTGCGCCAGCTGTTCGCCGGCGCCACGCCGCGGCACCTGGCGCTGGTGGCCAACCCGCATGTCGCCTTCGGCCACGTGATGCTGGAGCGGCTCACCACCGTGCTCGACGCGATGGGCCTGGCCACGCTGGTGGTCGATGCGGCCGACAGTTCGCCGGCGCCGCAGGAACTGGCCGCGCTGGACCTGCGCGCCTGCATCGAGCCGCTGTCCTCGCGGGTGTCCTACCTGGCCGCGCGCGGCCTGCCGCTGCGCCACGTGGACACACGCGGTTCGGCGGCGCATTTCCTGGAGCGCCTGCAGGCCGCCGCGCCGCATTGCCGCGTGCTGCTGGTGCATGCCGGCGCCTCGGACCTGGCGCGGTTGTACACGCGACGCGCACTGCGCCCGCTGCTGCTGGCCGCCGACCTGCCGGAGAGCATCACGCAGGCCTATGCGTCGATGAAGCTGCTGGCGCTGCGCAACGGGCTGATGAGCTACGACCTGCTGCTGGCCGCGACGCCGGCGGCGGCGCGCACGACGGCCATCGCCGAGCGGCTGGCCAGTTGCGCCGACAGCTTCCTCGGGGCCGCACTGCACGACTGGGCGGCCGTCGATCCGTCCTGCGACGTACGCGAAAGCCCCGGCCCGGCCCTGATGCGGCTGGTGGCGGCGCAACTGCAGTCGCAGGCCGAACCCGATGCCGAAGCCTTGCCGGCGGCGCCGCTGTGGCCCACGGGTGGCGGCGTGGCCGCGTGGCCGCGCGCAGCAACGTCCCATTGAACTGAAGAACGATACCGGAGCACCCAGCATGTACACCGCCAAGGGGCGTCTCGACGCCAACGCGATGCTCAAGCAGTACAGCCCGCTGGTGCGGCGGCTGGCGCACCAGATGATCGCCAAGCTGCCGGCCAACGTCGAACTGGACGACCTGATCCAGGTGGGCATGATCGGCCTGTCGGACGCGCTGAGCCGCTTCGATGCGGCGCAGGGCGTGCAGTTCGAGACCTTCGCCACGCAGCGCATCCGCGGCGCGATGCTCGACGAGTTGCGCGGCAACGACTGGATGAGCCGTGGCGACCGCCGCCACCAGCGCAGCATCGAAGCCGCCGTGCGCACGCTGGAGCAGCGCCACGGCCGGCCGCCGACCGAAGGCGAGATCGCCGCCGAGATGGGAATGAAGCTGGCCGACTACCAGGAGCTGCTGTCCAAGGTGCGCGGCACGCAGCTGGTCTGCCTGGAGGACATGAGCGGCGACGAAGGCGACGACGACTACCTGGACCGCCATGTGGCCAGCGAGGAGCATAACCCGCTGGCGCTGCTGCAGGACCAGCGCATGCGCATGGCACTGGTCGAGGCGATCAAGAACCTGCCCGAGCGCGAGCAGTACGTGATGAGCATGTACTACGAGCACGACATGAACCTGAAGGAGATCGCCGCCGTGCTCGGCGTCACCGAAAGCCGTGTCTGTCAGCTGCACAGCCAGTCGATCGCGCGGCTGCGCGCCAAGCTGCGCGAGTGGTAGGACGCACCGGCGTGGGCCCGCCGCGGTCCCGTCATACGGAAGCGCGTTCGATCGGAAAGAAGCCTTTGGCCGCTTTACGCCGTGAGACGCCCTCGGCTTCTATCTGCTTGAACGCACCTGCATATCAGGTGGCGCGCGCAAGGGACTGCGGTGCGGGCGCTGTGCCGATTGCGTCGGGCGGTGACACCGGTGCTGCGATCGCCGGCAGCGTGAACTCGAAGCACGCGCCGCGGCCGGGTTCGGCCGCGGCCTCGACGCTGCCGCCGTGCCGCTCGACGATGCGTTGCACGATGCTCAGGCCGATGCCGCTGCCCGCATAGTCCTCGCGCGGGTGCAGCCGCGCGAAGGGCTTGAACAGCTGCGGCGCACGGTCCGGGTCGAAGCCCACGCCGTTGTCCTGCACGCTGATGCGCAGCCGCTCGCTGCCTTCGGCACGTAGGCCGATGCGTGCCCGGGGCGTGGCGCCGTCGCGGGTGAACTTCGCGGCGTTGCCCATCAGGTTCAGCAGCACGATTTTCAGCGCGGCGGCATTGGCCGTGACGTGCATATCCAACTGGATGTGCCAGCGCAGCGGCGCTCGGCGCGAAATCGCCGGCAGCTCGGCGGCCACCTCGTGCGCCAGCGCACTAAGGTCCACGTCCTGTAGCGGCATCGGCTGCAGCGTCGAGCGCGCCAGCGACAGTAGCGCGTCCACCGTCTCGCGCATGCGCTGCGCCGCCTGCACCTGCAGCTGCAGCAGCTCCTGGTCCTCGGCCAGCAGGCGGCTGGCGCCGCGGTCGGCCAGCATCTGCGCCAGGCCCTGCACGTGGCCGATCGGCGTACGCAACTCGTGCGCCAGGTGCCTGGCAAAGGCGTCCAGGTCCAGGTTCATCTGCTGCAGATCATGCGTGCGCTCTTCCACGGCCCGCTGCAGTGCCTCGTTGTGGCGCAGCAGCAGGGCCTGCGCCTGCTGGCGCGCCGTGATGTCCCGGCCGACGCCGTGGTAGCCCAGAAAGCGTCCGCTGGCGTCGAAGCGCGGCATGCCGCTCAGCGAGATCCACAGCCAGCGGCCTTCGGTGGCTTCCACCTCCAGCTGCAATGAACGGAACGGGCGGCGGGCGTCCAGGTCGGCGCGATGCTCGGCCCACTGCTGCGGCGTCAACGCAGCCGGGTAGGCTTCCCAGCGCCTCTTGCCCTCGAGCCGCTCTGCCAATTCGGATCCGACGCGCTTGAGCTGCTCGGGGCCAAAGGGCAGCAGACGGTGTTCGGCATCGGTCTGCCAGTACCAGTCGGCGGCCAGCCGCGTCATGGTCGACCAGCGTTGCTCGCTGGCCAGCAGCTGCTCATGCGCGAGGCGCTGCTGCGAGATGTCGCGGCCCACGCCTTCGAAGCCGAGTACGCCACCCTGCGCGTCGCGGCGAGGCCGCCCGCTGATCGAGATCCAGCGTGCCGGCCGGCCCGCCACCACCACCTGGAACTCCACGTCGCGGAAACTCTCCAGCCGTGCCATGCCGGCATGCAGCGTCGTCCAGCCTTGCTCGGGCGAACGGAACAGGCTTACCTGGTCGAAGCGCCTGCCGAGCAACGCGGACTCGTCCATCCCCGGTGCCAGCAACTGCGGCGCCGCGGCCGACAGCCAGCTCAGCCGCTGCTGGCGGTCGGTTTCCCAATAGCAGTCGGCCGACAACTCGGCCAGCGCCTGCCAGCGCCGCTCGGACTCGCCGAGCACGCTCTCCATGCCGGAGGCCAGGGCGTCGAATGCCGACGGCGTGCCTGCTCGCTCGTCCCGCAGCCGCTGCACGGCTTCGCGCCAGTTGCCGCTGTCCATCGCGTCCGGCCTGCGGCCCGCCGCGCCGGTGCCTTGGCGCTTCCGGCGCAGCGCCTGGGCTGGCAGCAGGAGCGCAGGCAGCAGAAGCGCCAGGGCGACGATGGCCTGCAGCGGCGCGTCGGCATCCTGGAACCGCCAGTTCAGACCGACGACCAGTGCCGCGGCGGCCAGCACGGCGCCCAACAACCAGGGCAAGACCTGCACGCCGCGGCGGCGCCGCGGGGCTGTGGCCGGATCCCAGGGATCATCGTCGTCGGGCTGTGCCCGGGGCGTGCGCTGGCGTGTCTTCATTCCCACCGACTTGGAGTGTTCTCGTCGGCCCGTCGAATGCAGGCCTGGGCATCCGGCGCCGGCAATGCGTCAGCGCGACCGGCGCGGAGTACCCGCAACGAAGTATCGGGCTTTTTCGGGGGCAAGCAGATCGGCGCGGACCCGTAGTTGTCGCGCCCACGCATCGGGGCCGCCGCAGCCGCCCGCCAGTGTCGGCCTTGCGTCGAGCCGCAGTTCAGGCCTGGAGCAGCCCGCGCTGGGCGCTGCGCTCGGCCATGCCGTTGGCCGAATAGGGGCCGCGCGGCAGGTTGCCGGGCAGCAAGACGTCGATGGCCCGGTCCAGCGCCGCGCTGGCGCGCGCCAGCGCTTCGCGCTGTGCCGCCACCTGCCCGCTGGCCAGGGCCAGCCGTTGACGCAGGGGCATCGGCAATTGCCCGTCGCGGGCGTTGCGGCGCAGTTGCTCCAGCGCGGCGGCCAGCGCGCGCTGCAGCTCGCCGGCTTCCGCGGCCACCGCCTCGGCATGGTGCAGGCGCAAGGCCTCGCCCAGCGCCGCCAGGCGCGCTTCGACTTTTTCGACCAGGGGTTCGAGTGGGGTATCCGGTTGCATGACGCCGGGTATGGAGAGGAGAGCGCCGCCGCGGCGGCGGCGAGGGCCGCGCCGGTTGGGCCCGGTCAGTGAGGCGACTTTGGCAGCAGTTCCTGCGCGTTGGCGATCAGTTGATCGGCAATGGCCTCGGCATTGATCTGGAAGCGGCCTTCGCGGATGGCCTGGGCGATGCGCGCCACCTTGTCGCTGTCGAAATCGGCGCGGCTGGCCTCGCTGGCGGCCAAGCCGGCCTCCGGCGACAGCTGCACCCGCGCGCTGGGTTCGGCGGCCGCGACGGGTTCGGCGGGACCGCGACGCTCGCCGGCCTTGGTCGGGGCGGCAGGCGTGATGTCGATGGGACCGATCTTCATGGCGAACTCCTTATTGGCAGACTGCCCGGACCACGCGGGTCTGCGCGGTGCCGGCGGTCCGGCGCGCCGGTGGTCGACCGACGTGCATGCGCGGGATATCGGCCGCGTCCGGCGCCGACTTGAGCCCTGGATCACCCGATTCTGTCACCAGCCCCCCCGAACCAGGGGGTGGAGGACGCAAGGCCAACCAGACGTTGATCACAGGCTGACCTCGACGCGGTTGCGGCCGGTGGCCAAACCGCTGACGATGCGGCCGTTGTCGATGCGCACGCGCACCGGTTGGCCTTCGATGCCGGGGCTCAACGCCTGCCCCTCGCCGGTGACGCTGAAGCCCTGGCCGCGGGCCAGAACCTGCACCGTGTCGCCGGCACCGAACCACTGGCGCTGCCGCAGGTCCGCCACGCGCACCGGCGCGCCGGCGGCCAGCGGCCGCAGCAGCTGCCGGCCCACCAGCAGCGACACATCGGCGACCGGCGGGGTGGCCGCAGCGGCCCAGTCCACCTCGGCCTGTTGCAACTGCGCCGCCTGCAGCACCGCGCCGGCCTGCAGCGGCTCGGACAGCACCCAGGCCGGCGCGAACACCTTCACGGTCACCGGCAGGCTGACGCTCCAGTTCGCCGCACCCTGTACACAGCGCAGGCCAACACGCGTGCGGCCCCAGATGCGGGCGTTGGCCGGCAGGAAGGGCTCGATGCGCTCGCACGGCGCCAGCCGCAGTCGCGGATCGAGCCGGCCGGGCTCGACCTCGACGCGTACCGCCCCCGGCGCCAGCGCCGCACCCGCTTCCGCGCCCAGGGCCTGCACCTGCTGCAGCGTATGGGCGTCGAGGGTGCCCTCCTCGGTGAGGGCCTGGCCGACGGCCAGCAGCGGCCAGCAGAGCAGCGCCGTCATGCCGAGGCGCCGCATCGCAGCTCGGCGCGGGATCGCAGCCAGGCGCAACGGTGCCCACAAGGCGCTCGCAAGAGTGTGTAACTCGCACGGCGGCGCGGGGCGGAATTGGGAGTGAAACGTCTGCACGAGGCGCACTCTAGGGTGCCGCGGTGTTACGTAACAGTCGGAAATGGCGTCGCTTCGCTGTCCTATTCGCGCTCATGTCCGGCAGTCCCGCTGCCCACAATGCCCCTGCAGGATCTGCTGCCACCACGCCACCGCCATGATCAACCGCCTCGGCAACAGCCTCGACTTCCAGAGCCAGGCGCTGCAGTTGCGCTCCGAGCGACAGCGCCTGCTGGCCAGCAACATCGCCAATGCCGACACCCCGGGCTATGTGGCACGCGACATGGACTTCGCCGCGGCATTGCGCGAGGCCACCGGTGCCGCTGGCGTGGCCGGCGCCGTGCTGGGGGCGCTGCGCGACGCGCTGCCGGCTGGCAGCGGCCTCGGTGGCTTCGGTGCCGGTGGGGAGGCCCACCTGCGTTACGCCACGCCGAGCCAGAGCAACCTGGACGGCAACTCGGTCGATCTGGACCGCGAGCGCGCCAGCTTCGTCGACAACAGCCTGAAGTACGAAGCCACGCTGCGCTTCATCAACGGGCACGTGCGCACCATGCTGGAGGCGATGAAGTCGCCGCAGCACGGCTAGGGAGAGTTTTCATGAGCATGTTCCGCATCTTCGACGTCAGCGGCAGCGCGGTCAGCGCACAGAGCCAGCGGCTGAACGTGGTCGCCTCGAACCTGGCCAACGCCGACACCGTGGCCGGCCCCGGCGGGCAGCCCTACAAGGCACGGCAGGTGGTGTTCCAGACCGAGCTCATGGGTGCGCTCGGCGCGGCCGGCGTGCGCGTGGCCGCGGTCGGCGAGGACAACACCCCCGGCCGGCGCGTGCACGACCCCAAGCACCCGGGTGCCGACGCGGAGGGCTACGTCACCTACAGCAACGTCAACACCGTCGAGGAGATGGTGAACATGATCTCGGCCTCGCGCTCGTACCAGAACAACCTCGAGGTGATGAACACCGCGAAGAGCCTACTGATGAAGACCCTGCAGATGGGGCAGCCGTGAGTTTGCACGGGCTGCAGCATCACGAAGGGCCCGTCGGCATGCCGGCGGGCGGCGCCGGGGAGTTCGCATGAACAGCTTGATCAACGCGCTGGACGGCACCGGCAGCGGCCAGACCACGTCGGCGACGAAGAACGACGCCGGCAGCGCCGACCGCTTCCTGAAGCTGCTGGTGGCGCAGATGCAGAACCAGGACCCGCTGAACCCGCTGGACAACGCGCAGGTCACCAGCCAGATGGCGCAGATCAACACCGTCAGCGGCATCGAGAAACTCAACACCACCGTCGGTGGTCTGAACGCGCAGCTGGTGCAGTTGCAGGCGCTGCAGGGCGTGACCCTGGTCGGCCGCGACGTCACCGTCGTCGGCGACCGGTTGTCGGTGCGCGACGGCGTCGGCGTCGGCGGCTTCGAGCTCGGTGCGGCTGCCGACCAGGTCAAGGTCGAGATCCTCAACGGCGCCGGCCGCGTGGCCGGCACGCTGAACCTGGGCGCGATGAGCAGCGGGCGCCATGCCTTCGAATGGCCGGCTGGCACGGTGCAGGACGGCGACGGCTACCGCTTCCGCGTCACGGCCACCGCCGGCAGTGCCAGCGTGCTCGGCAGCGCGCTGATGCGCGACCAGGTCGAGGCGGTGAACAGCAGCGGCCAGTCACTGAACCTCGAACTGCGGCACTCCGGCCAGGTGAGCTACGACACCGTCAAGGCCTTCAACTGAACGACTCCCCCCACAGGACCCATCATGAGCTTCCAGCAAGGACTGTCCGGACTGAACGCCTCGAGCAAGAACCTCGAGGTCATCAGCAACAACATCGCCAACGCCAACACCTTCGGTGCCAAGACCTCGCGCGCCGAGTTCTCCTCCGTCTACGCCACGGCGTTGAACGGCTCGGGCACCAACCAGGTGGGCATCGGCACGGCGCTGCAGGCGGTGGCGCAGCAGTTCACGCAGGGCAATGTCTCGACCACCGAGAACCCGATGGACCTGGCGATCAACGGGCCGGGCTTCTTCCAGATCAGCGACGGGAACAGCCCGGTGACCTTTACGCGGAATGGCCAGTTCAAGGTCGATCGCGACGGCTACATCGTGAACAACAGCCAGGAGCGGCTGCTGGGCTACAGCGCCGACGGCAACGGCGTGATCCAGCCCGGCCAGCTCTCGCCGCTGCGGCTGCCCACCGACGGGATCAACCCCAACCCGAGCAGCCGCGTGGCGGTGGAGATGAACCTCGATTCACGCCTGGCCGTGACCCTGCCCGCGGCGGCGCCGATGATCGACTTCGCCAACGCCGGCAGCTACAACAACGCCACTTCGCTCACGCTGTACGACGCCAAGGGCCAGGACGTGGCGATGAGCTTCTATTTCCAGAAGGCTGCCAACGACCAGTGGAACGTCTACGCCACGGCCAACGGCAGCACCGTTTCCGGCACCAACGCGGCACCCACGCCGATCACCACCATCACCTTCCAGAGCAACGGCAGCGCACCGATCGCACCGGCCGGCCCGGTGACGATCAACGTGCCGGCCTCAACCAACGCGGTGGGGGCGCAGACCGAGCCGATCGCCGGGCTGCTGTTCGATCTGAGTGGCGCCACCCAGTTCGGCTCGGGTTTCGGCGTCACCGACATGCGCCAGGACGGTTACAGCGCCGGCCAGCTCAGCACGATTGCCATCGAGCCGAATGGCGTGGTCATGGCGCGCTACTCGAACGGCCAGTCCAAGCCCTCGGGCCAGATCGAACTGGCAAACTTCCGCAACCCGCAAGGGCTGCAGCCGCTGGGCGACAACGCCTGGGCGCGCACCTTCGCCTCGGGCGACCCGATCTTCGGCGTGCCCGGCGATGCCAACCTGGGCGTGCTCCAGTCCGGGGCCCTCGAGGAAAGCAACGTCGACCTGACCGGCGAGCTGGTGAACATGATCACCGCGCAGCGCATCTACCAGGCCAACGCGCAGACCATCAAGACGCAGGACCAGGTGCTGCAGACGCTGGTCAACCTGCGCTGACGCCGACGTCGACTGAGGGCCGCGCATGGACCGCATGATCTACCTGTCGATGTCGGGCGCGAAGGCGATGCTGCAGCGCCAGGACATCCTGGCGAACAACCTGGCCAACGTCTCCACCCCCGGCTTCAGAGCCGAGATCGCGGCCTTCCGCTCGGTTCCCGTGGCGGGCAGCGGCGCGAGCACGCGGGTGTACGCGCTGGAAAGCACGCCGCGCCACAGCGACGCGCCCGGCGTGGTGCAGACCACCGGACGTTCGCTCGACGTGGCCGTGTCCGGCAAGTCCTGGCTCGCCGTGCAGGGGCTGGACGGCACCGAGGGCTACACCCGTGGCGGCGCGCTGGACATCGACCCCGAGGGCCAGCTGGTCACGCGCAGCGGCCTGCCGGTGATGGGCGACGGAGGCCCGATCACGGTGCCGGCGAACGCGCACATCGAGATCGCTGCCGACGGCAGCATCACGGCGCGCGTGGGCAACCAGCGCGCACAACAGGTCGGGCGGCTGAAGCTGGTGACCGCAGAGGCGCCGCTGCAGCGCGGGCCGGACGGCCTGTTCCGCTCGGGCGCCGGCGACCTCGACGCCGACCCGTCGGCCCGGATCCAGCAGGGTGCGCTCGAGGGCAGCAACGTCAGCGCCGTGGAGACGATGGTGGCGATGATCGCCGCGGCCCGGCAGTTCGAGCAGCAGATGAAGCTGCTGCAAGCCGCCGAGCAGAAGGAACAGACGGCGACCAAGCTGCTGTCCAACAACCCGATCTGATCGGCCGCCCTCCAGCCGCCGCAGATGTACTGGCCGCTGCGCCGCCAGCGGCATCGCGAGTGAACCGGCGTCTCGCGCTCGCGGCTGCGCTCGGTGCGGGGCCTTCATGCGCAAGTGCGTTCAAGAAGATTGGAACCGAGGGCGCTTCACCTCGCTTTGCGGTCCTTCAAGACTCTCTCGAGGCGCACGCTGTCCGCCAGCGGGGTGGCCAACTCCGTTCAGCCAATTCCTATGGCTCCGTTGGCCACCCCGCTGTCGGCCAGAGTCCATAGACCGCCAACGACGCTCAGCGTGGTGCCGTGCGCGTGTGGTCTTCCGACTGCCGAAGCGCGATGCGGGTGCCGGCTTTGCCTCAGCAGCCCAAGAACGCGACAAGAACAGCGTGTGCCAAATGAAGGGCAGCAAAGTGCCGGTAACGCCCAAAGGCATCTTGCCTCTTGAGCGCGCTTCCGTATCAGGTGGTCCGGCCCGACATCAGGCACTCAGGCCCAAGGCCAGCCGGGCCGCGTCGCAGGATGCGGCCGGTTGCGTCACGTCGAACCACACTGCGACCATGCCGAAGGCCGCAGCGCCATCGACATTGCGCCGCTGGTCGTCGACGAACACGCACTCTTCCGGCGCCACACCCAGCTGCTGCACGCACTGCGCATAGGCCCGCGCGTCGGGCTTCAGGATGCCGGTGTAGGTGGCATCGACGATCACCCGCACGTCGCGCAGCGCCGCCATGCGCTGGCGCAGCGCCGCGCCGTAGAACAGGTCCAGCTCGTTGGACAGGATGGCCAGCGTGATTCCCGCAGCATGGGCTTCGCGCATCAGCGCCACCGTCTCCGGCCGCGACACGCGGTCGGGCTCGGCGCCGCGGGCGCGCTGCACCAGCGTCTGCATCTCGTGCCAGTCCTCGCCAAGCAGGCGGCCGACCTCGCGCGTGCGCAGCAACCAGTAGTCGCGTTCGCTGATGCGGCCGGACTGCATGTCGCGCCAGGGCGCGTCGGTCTCGGGCGCAAAGGGGCCGCGCCAGGTCAGCGTGCCGGCGGGCAGGCCGAGCGCGGTTTCGGTGTCGGCATGGGTCTCGAACAGCGTGCGACTGATCACGCCGCCGAAATCCAGCACCAGCGCGCGCATCCTCAGCGCACCCCCGGCGGCACGATGCCCTGCGCCACCCAGTCGTCGAACACCGCCAGCGCGGCGTCGCAGAAGGCGTCGTCGTTGATGTGCGCGTCCAGTTCGATGCAGCGCAGCGGCGGCTGCACGGCGGCGCGCATCGCGTCGATGAAGGCCGCCAGGCCGTCGGCATCGTGCAGCGGCTCGCCAGGCCGGTCCCACTGCTCGACGCCGCGCAGCGGCAG
>ERZ1645186.61-NODE-61-length-17103-cov-8.081417_pt1 | contig 17103 bp, 16 predicted proteins | sample MGYA00575349_ERZ1645186 | MGnify/ENA primary metagenome ERZ1645186 (study PRJEB40839, sample SAMN11282943) | freshwater sediment metagenome | isolation source: river sediment | host: Sediment | place: India: Nawabganj, Kanpur | collected 2015-12-17 ...
CAGACGCCGCTGAAGCTGGCGCTGGAGCTCGAGGCCAACGGTGTGCCGATCATCGGCACCAGCCCGGACTCGATCGACATTGCCGAAGACCGCGAGCGCTTCCAGCAGTTGCTGCACAAGCTGGGGCTAAAGCAGCCGCCGAACCGCACCGCGCGGACCGAAGAGGCGGCCCTGCAGCTGGCGCAGGAGATCGGCTACCCGCTGGTGGTGCGGCCCAGCTACGTGCTCGGCGGCCGGGCGATGGAGATCGTGCACGGCGACCGCGACCTGCAGCGCTACATGCGCGAGGCCGTGCAGGTGTCGGAGAAGTCGCCGGTGCTGCTCGATCGTTTCCTCGACGACGCCATCGAGGTCGACGTCGACTGCATCAGCGACGGCCGCAACGTGCTGATCGGCGGCATCATGGAGCACATCGAGCAGGCGGGGGTGCACTCTGGCGACTCGGCCTGTTCGCTGCCGCCGTATTCGCTGACCGCCGCGCTGCAGGACGAGCTGGCGCGCCAGACCACGCTGATGGCGCAGGCGCTGAAGGTCGTCGGCCTGATGAACGTGCAGTTCGCCATCCAGGGCGAGGGCGACGACGCCGTGGTCTACGTGCTGGAGGTGAACCCGCGCGCCTCGCGCACCGTGCCCTTCGTCAGCAAGGCCACCGGACAGCCGCTGGCCAAGATCGCCGCGCGCTGCATGGCCGGCCGCGCATTGAGCGACCAGCGCAGCCCCGATGGTCGCGAACCGCGCCAGGTGCAGCCGCCGTACTTCAGCGTCAAGGAGGCGGTGTTCCCGTTCAACAAGTTCCCGGGCGTGGATCCGATCCTCGGGCCGGAGATGCGCTCCACCGGCGAGGTGATGGGTGTGGGCGCCAGTTTTGGCGAGGCCATGCTGAAGAGCCAGCTGGGCGCTGGCTCGCGCCTGCCGGACAAGGGCACCGCGGTGATCACGGTGAAGAACGCCGACAAGGCGCGCGCCGTCAAGGTGGCCGGCGATCTGGTCGGCCTGGGCTTCCAGGTGGTGGCCACCAAGGGCACGGCCGCAGCCATCGCCGAAGCCGGCCTGCCGGTACGGACGGTGAACAAGGTCAAGGACGGCCGGCCGCACATCGTCGACATGGTCAAGGCGGGCGAGATCCAGCTGGTGTTCAGCACCGTGGACGAGACGCGCACCGCGATTGCCGATTCGCGCCACATCCGCACCGCGGCGCTGGCCAACCGGGTGACCTACTACACCACGATGGCCGGCTGCGAGGCGGCCACCGAGGCGATGCAGCACCAGCACGAGCTGGGCGTGCGCTCGCTGCAGGAGCTGCACGCCGAACTGCCCTAGAATTCAGCACAAATCACCGCCGCCGCAGCCGACCGTTTGCCCGAGCAGACGGGGCCGAAGCGGCGGTTTCCTTTTGGGAGCCGAAGCCAACATGAGCACCATTCCCCTGACACGCCGCGGCAGCGAAAAGCTGAAGGAAGAGCTTCAGCGGCTGAAGAGTGTCGAACGCCATGCCGTGATCCAGGCCATCGCCGAAGCGCGGGCCCAGGGCGACCTGTCGGAGAACGCCGAGTACGAGGCCGCCAAGGACAAGCAAGGCTTCATCGAAGGCCGCATCCTGGAGATCGAGGGCAAGCTGGCGGCCGCGCAGGTCATCGACCCGGCGACGCTCGATGCCGAAGGGCGCGTGGTGTTCGGCGCGACCGTGGACCTGGAGGACGAGTCCTCGGGCAGCCGCGTCACCTATCAAATTGTCGGCGACGACGAAGCCGATCTGAAGCTGGGCCTGATCTCGATCAGCAGCCCGATCGCGCGTGCGCTGATCGGCCGCAGTGCCGGCGACGTGGCCGAGGTGCGCGCGCCCGGCGGCCTCAAGACCTACGAGATCATCGACGTCCGGTACCTCTGATGCTGCCGCGGCTGATGCGGTTGCTGCCCGCGCTGTGGGCCGGCATGCTGCTATGCGTGGCCGGGCTGGCGGCGCCGGCGGCCTTCGCCACCTTGCCAGGCGCCGATGCCGGCCGGGTGGTCGGCTGGCTGTTCCGCCGCGAGGCCTGGCTCAGCCTGCTGCTGGCCGTCGCATTGCTGGCCTGGCGCTGGCCGGGGCCGAAGCCGGACCGGGGAACCGATGCCGCCTTGCTGGCAGCGGCGGCGCTTTGCACCTTGCTGGGCTACTTCATGCTTCAGCCGTTGATGGCGGCGGCGCGGGCAGGACAGGGGCCGCTCGGCTTCGGCGCCCTGCATGCGCTGAGCACGGTCTTCTTCGGGCTCAAGACGCTGTGCGTGCTGTACCTGGCCTGGCGCATGACCATGCCGACGGTCTCGGCACGCTGAGTTTCCCGGACCGGCGCGCTGCGGTCGCGTTCAGTCCAGCGCTTTCTTCTTGACGCTGGTGGTGCGCGGCTTCGCGCGCTTGATTGAACCACCGGAAGTAACCCGCTGGTTGCCGTAGACGGTGACCTTCTTGATCTGCGGCCGGTGGTTGCCGCTCTTGCTGAACTTCAGGATCTTCACCATCCGGGGGGCGGGCCGGGCGGGGTCGTTCTCGGAGGCGTGCACTTCGGGCCGCGGGCGCCACAACACGAGCAGCTTGCCGATGTGCTGAACCGGCGCTGCGCCGAGTTCCGCGGCCAGCCGGCCAAGTGCTTCCTCGCGCGCGCTGCGATCGTCGGCGAACATGCGCACCTTGATCAGTCCGTGCGCCTTCAGGGCGGCATCGGTTTCCTTCAGCACGGCAGGGGTCAGCCCATCGGCGCCGATCAGCACGACCGGGTCGAGGTGGTGGGCCTGGCTGCGCAGGGTCTTGCGCTGCGCGGGTGTCAGGGCAATCGCGGTCATCGCCGTATTATCCCCGTGGCATGAAGATCCACACCAAGAGCCGAAAGGTCAACAAGGCCTGGCTCAACGATCACGTCAACGACCCCTACGTCAAACTGGCGCAGAAGGAGGGCTACCGCGCGCGGGCGGCCTACAAGCTGAAGGAGATCGACGAGGCGCTTGGCCTGGTCAAGCCCGGCCAGCTGGTCGTGGACCTCGGCTGCGCGCCCGGAGCCTGGAGCCAATATCTGCGCCGGCGCTTTGCACCGAAAGTAGCCGGCGCCGGCGGGGCGGCCAGCGGCGAGCTCCAGGGTCGCATCATCGCCGTCGACCTGCTCGATTTCGAGCCGGTGGACGGCGTGCAGTACCTCCAAGGCGATTTCCGCGACCCCGCCGTGCTCGCGCAACTGGTGTCGCTGATGGAAGGCCGCAAGGCCGACCTCGTGGTCTCCGACATGGCGCCGAACCTGTCGGGCATCGCCGCCGCCGACGCGGCCCGCATCGCGCACCTGGTGGAACTGGCGGTGGAGTTCGCGCAGCAACACCTCAAGCCGGAAGGCGCGCTGGTCTGCAAGGTGTTCCATGGCAGCGGCTACAGCCAGCTGGTCAAGCTGTTCAAGGACAGTTTCCGCGTCGTCAAGCCGATCAAGCCGAAGGCGTCGCGCGACAAGTCGTCAGAAACCTTTCTGGTCGGCATCGGTCTCAAGGAGGTCTGAGTCCGGGTGGCGCACGGGTTTCGGGTGCGCAAATTCGCACGCCAATGGGTTCCAAGGGCGTTTTGTCGTCGTCGGCGCCCGGGTACTTGTCTGAAATAGAATCGGCCCCATATCTCGCACCATCCGGCGGCTGATCCTGTGCCGGCGTGGTTCGAACTGGAGCAGGAGCCTCGGTGAACAATCAATGGTTCTCTAAAGTCGCGGTCTGGCTGGTGATCGCCCTGGTGCTATTCACCGTGTTCAAGCAGTTCGACCGGGGAGCGATGCAGGGCAACCAAATCGCCTATTCCGACTTCCTGGAAGAGGTGCGCAACAAGCGCATCAAGGCCGTCACGCTGCAGGAAGGCAACGGCGGTACCGAGATCATCGCCATCACCAACGACGACAAGCGCTTGCGCAGCACCGCGACCTATCTTGATCGCGGGCTCGTCGGCGACCTGATCAACAGCGGCGTGAAGTTCGACGTCAAGCCGCGCGAAGAACCCTCGCTCCTGATGAGCATCCTGGTCAGCTGGGGGCCGATGCTGCTGCTGATCGGTGTGTGGATCTACTTCATGCGGCAGATGCAGGGCGGCGGCAAGGGCGGGGCATTCAGCTTCGGCAAGAGCAAGGCGCGCATGCTCGACGAGGCCAACAACAGCACCACCTTTGCCGATGTCGCGGGCTGCGAGGAAGCCAAGGAAGAGGTCAAAGAACTGGTCGACTTCCTGAAAGACCCGCAGAAGTTCCAGAAGCTGGGCGGGCGCATCCCTCGCGGCGTGCTGCTGGTCGGCCCGCCGGGCACCGGCAAGACGCTGCTGGCCAAGGCCATTGCCGGCGAGGCCAAGGTGCCGTTCTTCACCATCTCTGGCTCCGATTTCGTCGAGATGTTCGTCGGCGTCGGCGCGGCCCGCGTGCGCGACATGTTCGAGCAGGCGAAGAAGAGTGCACCTTGCATCATCTTCATCGACGAGATCGACGCCGTCGGCCGCCACCGTGGCGCCGGCCTGGGCGGCGGCAACGACGAGCGCGAGCAGACGCTGAACCAGATGCTGGTCGAGATGGATGGCTTCGAGACCAATCTCGGCGTCATCGTCATGGCCGCCACCAACCGGCCCGACATCCTCGACCCGGCGCTGCTGCGCCCGGGCCGCTTCGACCGCCAGGTCTACGTTTCGCTGCCTGATGTGCGCGGCCGCGAGGCGATCCTGGGCGTGCACATGCGCAAGGTGCCGGTGGGGCAGGACATTCGCGCCGACGTGCTGGCGAGGGGCACGCCCGGCTTCTCCGGTGCCGACCTGGCCAACCTGGTCAACGAGGCGGCGTTGTTCGCGGCGCGGCGCAATGCCCGCGTGGTGGAGATGTCCGACTTCGAGAAGGCCAAGGACAAGATCATGATGGGCCCCGAGCGCAAGAGCATGGTCATGCCCGAGGAGGAGCGCAAGAACACCGCCTACCACGAGGCCGGCCATGCGCTGGTGGCGAAGCTGCTTCCGAAGACCGATCCGGTGCACAAGGTGACGATCATCCCGCGCGGCCGGGCGCTGGGCGTGACCATGCAGCTGCCCGAGCAGGACCGCTACGCCTACGACCGCGAGTACCTGCTGAACCGCATCGCGGTGCTGTTCGGCGGCCGCATCGCCGAAGAGGTGTTCATGAACCAGATGACCACCGGCGCCAGCAACGACTTCGAGCGTGCGACGCAGATTGCCCGCGACATGGTCACGCGCTACGGCATGACCGACGAACTGGGCCCGATGGTCTACGCCGAGAACGAGGGCGAGGTGTTCCTCGGCCGCTCGGTGACCAAGCACGTCAACGTTTCCGAGCAGACGATGCAGAAGGTCGATTCGGTGATCCGCCGCATCATCGACGAGCAGTACGCGCTGGCGCGCAAGCTGATCGAGGGCAACCAGGACAAGATGCACGCGATGGCCGGTGCGCTGCTCGAGTGGGAGACGATCGACAGCGACCAGATCGACGACATCATGGAGGGCAAGCCGCCGCGTCCGCCGAAGGACTGGTCGCCCGTGTCCAGCCGTCCTCCCGGCACGCCGCCGCCCGTCAACCCAGACGGAGCCCATGCACCGGCCTGAGCGGCAGGCCGGAATGCCAGGCAAGCGGGGCCACTGGCCCCGCTTGTGCTTTGGGGGTGTCCCTGACGGTCCGGCCGTGGCTGTGAAGGCGCGCGTGGCATGACGGCTTGGCGTACCACGCGCTTCCTGGTCGACCTGACGCGGCCGCGGGTGATGGGCATCGTCAACGTCACGCCCGACTCCTTTTTCGACGGCGGGCTGCATGCCCGCGCCGAGGCAGCGATCGCGCTCTGCGAGCGCCTGTGCGACGAGGGCGCCGACCTGCTGGATATCGGTGGCGAATCGACGCGGCCGGGAGCCGCTGCGGTCAGCCTGGAGCAGGAGCGCGAGCGCGTCCTGCCGGTGTTGCGGCATGCGCTGCGGCTCGGCGTGCCGGTGTCGGTGGACACGCGGCGCACGGCGCTGATGCGCGAGGCGTTGGACGCCGGTGCCGACATCGTCAACGACATCAACGCGCTGCGCGACGACGGCGCCGAGGCTTTGCTGGCACGGCATCCCGCCGCAGGCATCTGCCTGATGCACATGCGCGGCGAGCCGGGCTCGATGCAGCAAGCGCCGGTCTACGGCGACGTCGTCACCGAGGTGCGTGACTTCCTGGCGCAACGCGCCGCGGCCCTGCGCGAGCGCGGCGTGGATGGGCAGCGCATGGTCATCGACCCTGGATTCGGGTTCGGCAAGACCGACGCGCACAATCTGGCCTTGCACCACGGCCTGGGCGAGTTGCTCGGGCTGGGCTTTCCGGTACTTGTAGGCTGGTCGCGCAAGTCGACGCTGGGCAGAATCACAGGCCGGCCGGTGCACGAGCGCCTGGCCGCCAGCCTGGCCGCGGCGCTGTCGGCCGTGCAACGCGGCGCCCGGGTGGTTCGGGTGCACGACGTGGCCGCGACGGTGGATGCGCTGAAGACCTGGCAGGCGCTCGAAGCGGACACGGCCCCGATGGAACACCCGACCCTCAATTTGGCGAGATACCCATGAGCAGACGCTATTTCGGCACCGACGGCATTCGTGGCACGGTCGGCATGACGCCGATCACCCCGGACTTCATGCTGCGCCTGGGCCACGCCGTGGGCAGCGTGCTGCGCCGCGCGGCGGCGCGACCGACGGTGATCATCGGCAAGGACACACGCATCTCGGGCTACATGATCGAATCGGCGCTGGAGGCCGGATTCGCCTCGGCGGGCGTGGACGTGCTGCTCAGCGGCCCGCTGCCCACGCCGGGAGTGGCCTATCTGACGCGCGCCTTGCGGCTGGACCTGGGCGTGGTCATCAGCGCCTCGCACAACCCCTTCGCCGACAACGGCATCAAGTTCTTCTCGGCGCGCGGCGAGAAGCTGCCCGACGAATGGGAGATCGCCGTCGAGGCCGCGCTCGACGAGACGCCGCGCTGGGTCGATGCCGCCGGACTGGGTCGGGCGCGCCGGCTGGAGGACGCGCGCGGGCGCTACATCGAGTTCTGCAAGAGCACGGTCGGCAGCGAACTGTCGCTGCGCGGGCTGAAGCTGGTGGTGGATGCAGCGCACGGCGCTGCGTACCACGTGGCGCCCGATGTATTCCACGAGCTCGGTGCCGACGTGGTAGCCATGGGCGTCAGCCCGGACGGCATCAACATCAACCAGGACGTCGGTGCCACTGCGCCGGCGGCGCTGGTGCAGCGTGTGCGGGACGAGGGCGCCGACTATGGCATCGCGCTGGACGGCGATGCCGACCGGCTGCTGATGGTCGACGGCCAGGGGCGGCTGTACAACGGCGACGAGTTGCTCTACGTGATGGTGGCGGACCGGCTGGCGCAGGGTCAACCGGTCCCGGGCGTGGTGGGCACGCTGATGACCAACATGGCTGTCGAACTGGCACTGCGCGGGCGTGATGTCCCACTGGTGCGGGCCAAGGTCGGCGACCGCTACGTGCTCGAGGAACTGGTCGAGCGTCGCTGGCAGCTGGGTGGCGAGGGCTCCGGGCATCTGCTGGCGTTGGACCGCCACACCACCGGCGATGGCATTGTCAGCGCTTTGCAGGTGCTGCAGGCCGTTAGCCGCAGCGGCATGAGGCTGGCGGATTTGCTGCGTGCGGTGGTGCTTTTCCCGCAGACCCTGATCAACGTGCGTCTGTCCGAAGGCAGCGATTGGCGCCGCAACGCCCAGTTGGCTGCAGCACAGGACGAAGTGACGCGCGAGTTGGGCGACGATGGCCGGGTGCTGATCCGCGCCTCCGGCACCGAGCCGGTACTGCGCGTCATGGTCGAGGCACGCGATGCCGGGCAGGCTCGCCGCTGCGCGGAACGGCTGGCTGGAGCTGCCCGCGCGGCTTGAAATGCGTTTCTTGGGGCACTTGCCTAATCGACGGCTGTCATGAAGAGGCAGCCGTACTGTCACGAAAGATTCATGTACCGCTCCTAGAGTGGCCGGGTTGTGATTTTTCTCACCCGCACAGGAGTATTCATGAACGCTTCCTTCAAGCTTGCCGGCAGCGCCGTGACCGCGCTTTGCCTGAGTCTGCCGATGTGGGCGGCCCATGCCCAGACCATCAGGATCGATGGTTCCAGCACGGTGTTTCCGGTCACCGAGGCCGTGGCCGAAGAATTCCAGAAGGCCAACAAGGGGCTGAAGGTCACGGTGGGCATCAGTGGCACCGGCGGCGGCTTCAAGAAGTTCTGCCGCGGCGAGACCGACATCTCGAACGCGTCGCGGCCGATCCTGGCCGGCGAGATGAAGGACTGCCGCGCCAACGGCGTGCAGTACATCGAACTGCCGGTGGCCTTCGACGCGCTCACCGTGGTCGTGCACAAGGACAACCCGCTGAAAGAAATCTCCATCGACGACCTGAAGAAGATGTGGGAGCCCGGTGCCCAGGGCAAGGTGATGAAGTGGAAGGATGCCAACGCGGCCTTCCCGGACCAGCCGCTGGCGCTGTTCGGCCCGGGTGCCGACTCCGGCACCTTCGACTACTTCACCGAAGCCGTCACCGGCAAGAGCAAGTCCAGCCGCGGCGACTTCACCGCCAGCGAGGACGACAACGTCATCGTGCAGGGTGTCAGCCGCAACAAGAACGCGCTGGGCTTCTTCGGCTATGCCTACTACGAAGAGAACAAGGACAAGGTCAAGGGCCTGCCGATCAGCTGGAAGGGCGGCAAGGCGGTCGGCCCGAGCGCAGCCCACGTGCTCGACGGCACCTACCAGCCGCTGTCGCGTCCGATCTTCATCTACGTCAACGCGAAGTCGCTGGCCAGGCCCGAGGTCAAGTCCTTCGTCGAGTTCTTCATGAAGCACGCGCCCAAGCTGGTGACCGAGGTGAAGTACGTGCCACTGCCCGCCAAGGCCTACGAGTACAACCTCGCCGCGGTGCAGAAGGGCCGCATCGGCACGAAGATGGGCGGCGAGAACAAGGTCGGCCTGACCATCGAGCAGTTGATGTCGCTCGAAGCGAAGGAGTAAGCAAGCGGCGCTCTGCCCGCATGCCGCGGGCAGAGCGTAAACTGGACCTGCCGGTGCAAGCCGATGCAGGCCAGTGACAGTGGCTCGGCCTTGGTCGCCCGCCGGTGGCCGAACGGAGGAGCCTTCATTCCTGCGGAGGCAGTTTGGCCGTCGTCCCTCACGTCCTACCCAAACAGGCATCTGTAGATCCGATGCGGCTGAAGCACAAGCTCACGCGCAACCTCAAGGAGCGCTTCATCGAGCTGGTGCTGATGGGGTGCGGCCTGGTCGCGGTGTTCACGACCGTGGCCATCACCTCCATCCTGGTCTACGAATCGATCGGCTTCTTCCAGTTCGTGTCGGTGTGGGACTTCATCACCGGTACCGTCTGGACGCCGTTGTTCGAGAATCCGCAGTACGGCATCCTGCCGCTGGTCTCCGGCACGTTGACGATCACCGCGATCGCCATGCTCGTCGCCGTGCCGATGGGCACGGTGATCGCCATCTACCTGTCGGAATTCGCGCCGCACCAACTGCGCGAGGTGGTCAAGCCGGCGCTGGAACTGATCCAGGCCGTGCCGACCATCGTCTTCGGCTACTTTGCACTGTTGTTCGTGACGCCGCTGCTGCAGGCCACGCTGCTGCCGGACCTGCCCGGCTTCAATATGCTGGTGCCGGGGCTGGTGATCGGGGTGGCGACGATCCCGACCATCGCCTCGCTGTCCGAGGACGCGATGCGCGCGGTACCGATGGCCATGCGCGAAGGCGCGTATGCAATGGGCAGCAACAAGATGCAGACGGCGCTGACGGTGGTGATGCCGGCGGCCATCTCGGGCGTGGTGGCGGCCTTCGTGCTGGCGGCCGCCCGCGCGATCGGCGAGACGATGATCGTCGCCATCGCCGCCGGCCAGAACGCGAACTTCAGCTTCAACCCGATGGAGGCCGCGGCCACGCTGACCGCCTACATCGCGCAGGTCAGCATGGGCGACCTGGAGCACGGTTCGGTGGGCTACCGCAGCATCTTTGCCGCGGGCTTGATGCTGCTGATCATGACGCTGGTGCTGAACCTGATCGGCCACTTCCTGCGGCGCCGCTACCGAAACGCGTACTGACCATGAACACCACCACCTCGGCGGCACTGCCGGCGCGCGACCTGGCGGCGATGCGCGCGCGCATCCAGTCCGGCATCCGGCGCCAGAAGATCTTCGCACTGACCGGCGTGCTCTTCACCAGCTTCGCCGTGCTGGTGCTGCTCGCGGCTTTCCTCGACCTGCTGTTCGACGGCCTGCCGCGGCTGTCCTGGGACTTCATGACCAGCTTCCCGTCGCGCAAGGCGTCGCAGGCAGGCATCCTGTCGGCCTGGGTGGGCAGCGCGCTGGTCATGCTGGTGACCATGCTGGCGGCCGTACCCGTAGCCATCGGCGCTGCAATCTACCTGGAAGAGTACGCTGGCAAGAACTGGTTCACCGACCTGATCGAGATCAACGTCACCAACCTCGCCGGCGTGCCGTCGATCGTCTACGGCCTGCTGGCGCTGGGCCTGTTCGTCTACCAGTTCGGCTTCGGCGAGAGCATCCTGACCGCGGGTCTGACGCTGGGGCTGTTGATCCTGCCGATCGTCATCGTCTCGTCGCGCGAGGCGCTGCGCGCGGTGCCGATCCACATCCGCGAGGCGGCCTACGGTGTCGGCGCGACGCGCTGGCAGATGGTCAGCGACCACCTGCTGCCCTACTCGCGCGGCGGCATGCTCACCGGCGTCATTCTCGGCATGGCCGAGGCCATCGGGCAGACGGCGCCGATCATCACCATCGGCGCGCTGACTTTCATCGCCTTCCTGCCGCCATTGCCGGTCACCGGCGAGTTCCCGTTCCTGAGCCTGGAATGGATATGGTCGGAGTTCACCGTGCTGCCGATCCAGATGTACAACTGGGTGTCCCGGCCCGACAAGGCCTTCCAGGTCAATGCCGCTGCGGCGGGCGTGGTGCTGCTGGGCATGACGCTGCTGATGAACGGCCTGGCCATCTACCTGCGCTATCAAGTCCGGAAGAAGATCAAATGGTGACCGATACGCTCGAACGACCGGCCGCGGCGCCTGCTGTGGTGTTGAAGGCGGAGGTGCGCAACCTCGGATTCTTCTACGGTGACTTCAAGGCCCTGAAGGGTGTCTCGATGCCCGTCGAGGAACACAAGGTCACGGCGCTGATCGGCCCCAGCGGCTGCGGCAAGAGTACGCTGCTGCGCTGCTTCAACCGCATGCACGACCTGTACCCGGGCAATCGTTACGACGGCGAGATCGTGCTCAAGCCGGACAACGTCAACATCCTGGCCAAGGATGTGGACCCGATCGAGGTGCGGATGCGCATCGGCATGGTGTTCCAGAAACCGAATCCGTTCCCGAAGTCGATCTACGAGAACGTGGCCTACGGCCTGCGCGTCCGCGGCGTGCGCAACCGCAGCGAACTCGACGATCGCGTCGAGGCGGCGCTCAAGGGTGGCGCGCTCTGGGAGGAGGTGAAGGACCGGCTCGACGACGTGGCCTTTGCCCTGAGCGGCGGCCAGCAGCAGCGGTTGTGCATTGCGCGCGCTCTGGCCACCGACCCGGAGCTGCTGCTGTTCGACGAGCCCACCTCGGCGCTGGATCCGATCGCCACCGGCAGCATCGAGGAACTGATCAACGAGATCAAGCACAAGGTGACGATCCTGATCGTCACCCACAACATGCAGCAAGCCGCGCGGGTCTCCGACTACACGGCCTACATGTACCTCGGCGAACTGGTGGAGTTCGGCGCCACCAACGACATTTTCATGAAGCCCAAGCGCAAGGAGACCGAGGACTACATCACCGGACGCTTCGGTTGAGGACCAGGCCATGAACGACAAGCACGACAAGCACATTTCATCGCAGTTCGATGCGGAGCTCGGTTCGATCTCCACGCGCGTGCTCGAGATGGGGGGCATGGTGGAGGCGCAGGTCGGCCAGGCCATCTATGCGCTGACGCACCTGAGCAACGAAACCGCCGAGCAGGTCCTGACGACCGAGGAGCGCGTCAACGCGCTCGAGGTCGAGATCGACCGCGAGCTGTGGACGATCATCGCCCGGCGCCAGCCGACGGCGCGCGATCTGCGCCTGCTGGTGGCCATCGCCAAGGCGATTGCCAACCTGGAACGCGCCGGCGACGAGGCTGCGCGCATCGCCCGCACGGTGCAGAAGCTGATCGGCACCGGCGTCTCCAGCCGCTTGCGGCTGCCGCTCGAAGACCTGGCCTACGCATCGACCTTGGCGGTCAAGCAGCTGCACCAGGCCTTGGACGCGTTCGCCCGCCTCGACGTGCAGCAGGCGCTCGACGTGCTGAAGGCCGACAACCAGATCGACCTGGAGTTCGAGGGTCTGATGCGCAAACTGGTGACCTACATGATCGAAGATCCACGAACGATCTCCTCGAGCATCGACCTCGTGTTCGTGGCCAAGGCCATCGAGCGCGTCGGCGACCACGGCAAGAACCTGGCCGAGGCCGTGATCTACGTGGTCAAGGGCACCGACGTGCGCCACAACCCGGTGGAGTCGGTCGAAGCGATGGTGCGCTGAGGGGCGAAGATGGCACGTGTTCTGGTCGTCGAGGACGAAGCGGCGATTGCCGAACTGGTGGCGATCAACCTGCGCCATTCGGGTCACGAGGTCACCGTGGCGGCCGATGCGCGGCAGGCGCAGCTGGAGGTCGATGCCGTGCTGCCCGACCTGGTGGTGCTGGACTGGATGCTGCCCGGGCAGTCCGGTCTGGCTCTGGCACGGCAGTGGCGCGACGGCGCACGCACGCGTTCGTTGCCGATCATCATGCTCACGGCCCGTGCCGATGAATCCGACAAGATCACCGGGCTCGATGCCGGCGCCGACGACTACCTGGCCAAACCGTTCTCGACACAGGAGCTGTTGGCGCGCATCCGCGCGCTGCTGCGCCGCAAGGCGCCGCAGACCCTGGACCAGGCGGTGGAGATCGCCGGGCTGAAGCTGGACCCGGCCACGCGGCGCGTCACGCGGCGCATGGGCGAGGCCGTGCAGGAGGTCCGCATGGGCCCCACCGAGTTCAAGCTGCTGCATTTCCTCATGACCCACCCTGAACGCGTGCACAGCCGCGCGCAGTTGCTCGACCGGGTCTGGGGTGACCATGTGTTCATCGAGGAGCGCACCGTGGACGTGCACATCAAGCGCCTGCGTGATGTGCTCTCGACGGTGCAATGCGCGCATCTGGTCGAGACGGTACGCGGCGCCGGCTATCGCATGAGCCAGGCCGCATCGGCCACATCGGCCTGATCGGGCCCGCGGCACGTGGGACGCGGGCTGCAGGGCATTGGTGCGCTGCTGGCCGCGCTGCTGGCCTGCCTGGTGGCCGGCATCGTTGCCGGGCGGGCCACCGGCAGCGCATGGATCGGCGTGCTGGCCAGCGGCTTCGTGGGCGTGCTGGCGCTGCTCCTGGGAGAGTCGGTCAAGGGGGCGCGCCTGGTCCGCTGGCTCCGCGCCGAAGCGCCAGAGCCGGTGCCCGAGGTGGCGGGCATCTGGGGGGAGGTCGCGTACCAGGTTCGGCGGCTACTGCGCGGCCAGCAGCAGGTCATTGCACGCGAACAGCAGCGCCTGGAGCAGTTTCTCAGCGCGGTGGAGGCCTCGCCGATCGGCGTGGTGCTTCTGGACGCCCAGCAGCACATCACCTGGTGCAGTCGCATGGCCGCCGACCACCTGGGACTGGACCCGCAACGTGACCTGGGCCAGCGCGTGACGAACCTGGTGCGCGCGCCGGCCTTCGTCGAGCTGATGGCCGGTGACGCCGACCAACCGCCAGTCACCTTTGCAGGTGCCGCAGGCAACCGGCTGTCCACGCTGGTCCAGCCCTACGGCGATGGTCTGAGACTGGTGCTCACGCAGGACATTACCGAGCGCGAGCGGGCCGAGCTGATGCGCCGCAATTTCGTGGCCAACGTGTCGCACGAGATTCGCACGCCGTTGACGGTGCTGGCCGGCTTCGTGGAGACGATGAGCGAACTGCAGTTGTCCGAGGTCGAGCGCAAGCGGGTGCTGGCGGTGATGGCATCGCAGGCGCAACGCATGCAGGATCTGGTGTCGGACCTGCTGACCCTGGCACAGCTCGAAGGCAGCCCTCGGCCTGCGGCCGACCGCTGGGTTGACGTGTCTGCGCTGCTGAAGCAGGCGGAGGCGGACGCCCAGGCACTGTCGGCCGGTCGTCACGAGCTGCTTTTCGACCGCGGCGACGACGCGCAGATTGCCGGTAACGAGGCCGAGCTGCAGAGCGCGCTGAACAACCTGGTCTTCAATGCCGTGCGTTACACGCCCGTGGGTGGCCGCATCGAGGTGGACTGGTCGGTGCAGGACGGCGGCTGGGGCATGCTGCGCGTCAGCGACACCGGCATCGGTATCGAGCGCGAGCACCTGCCGCGCCTGACCGAACGTTTCTATCGGGTGGACAGCAGCCGCTCGCGCGACACTGGCGGCACGGGGCTCGGGCTGTCGATCGTCAAGCACGTGATCCAGCGACACGGCGGCGAAATCGACATCCAGAGCGAGCCGGGCAAGGGTTCGACCTTCCGCCTGCGCCTGCCGCCGTCGCGCGTACGCAGCGCGACGCGCACCGCGCACGGTGTCGTCAGTACCCCCGCGCTGCCCTGACTCATCGGGCCGCACTGCGGCGGTAGACCGTGGCCAGGTTGTTGCGATCCGTGGGCCGGCGTTCGCGTGCGATGCGTGTCCAGCCTTCGGGCGCGGGGGCGGGCTGTGCGGCCGGTTCGATGCGCACCATGTAGCTGCAGCGCGTGTTCGCCGGGCCATGCCGGGCATCGACACGGTAGCCGCCGAAGACCTCTAGCGAGGCCACCAGCGACGTGGCCTGGGCCGGGGCAGCGATGCACTCGCCAGCCGGCACATGACGCGACAGGCGTTCGACCAGCAGCCGGTTGCTGCGGGCGTAGTCCAGGATCGGCAGGCCGAGCGTCATCAACAGCAGCCAGCACAATGCCACTCCGCCTGCGGGCAGCACCAGGCTCTTCCAAAGCGCCTCGCGGTGTCGCCCGGTGCGCCAGCGCAGCAGCCAGAACCAGCAGAGGGTGGCCGCCAGCGCGATCAGCAGAGCCACCCATGAGAACACCGGTACGAAGCCCGGTGCCAGCTTGACGACGTTGGCCGCCGGCTTGGCTGGCACCCCCAGCATCAGCGAGCTGTAGATGACCCACAGCGTGCCGGCACACAACGTGAAGAGGATCATCGAGAACCAGTCGATCGCTGCGGTGGTGCTGCGATGCAGTGTGGGCAGTGCAAAGGCGGCCAGCACCGCCAGCCCGGGAAGGCCGAGCAGCAGCGCCCGGTCGGAGCCGCCCATCGCGAAGCTCGAGGCCAACGCAACGACCACCGTCACCAGCGGCACCGACACATGGCGGTTCTGAAGGTGGCGCCGCCAGCGCCAGAGCGTCCACAACGCCAGCAGCCACGCCGGCCACATGAACCAGAGCCACAGCCGGCCTGTGGACAACAGTTCGGCGGCGCTGAAGTCGCTGGCCAGACGCCAGGCCCAGGCACCTTGCACCCAGGCGAGAAGCGACGCTGCGACGGCGCCGGCAGCCACCCAGGGCGTCAGGCGTCGGACCTGCTCGTAAGCCGAGCCGCCGAGGACGACCAGGCCGCCCAGCGCCAGCGCCAACGACATCGCGGGAGCGCCGCTCCCGGCCAGGAGCACCAGCGACAGCGGCGCGAAGGCACGGGTGAGCCAGATCCGGAAGGGGGCCGCGGCCAACGACCAGAGGAACAGGCTGACGGCGAACAGCTGGGCCAGCTCGGGGGTGGTCTCATGGCCCAGTTGCAGCAGCCCGAGGCTCGCGATCAGCGCCAGTACCGAGGCGTCGGCCACCGCACGGGCATAGTCCACCGGATCGGCCTCGCCGCCAAAGGCAAAGGCCACGGGCTGCGCCGCCTCGGTGCGCGCCAGGTGGTAGCAGCTATACCAGGTGAGGGCCAGCACCAGCGCCAGCAGACCGGCAAAAGGCAGCCTCGCCGCCCACGCGGGATCGATCCACGGCGCAAGCCATTGCACGAAGACCGCACCCAGCCAAGTGGGCAGCGAGGCCGCTTCGACGGGCACGCCCCCCAGCGCCGGTGCCAGCCAGGGGCTGCGGCCTTCGGCCACGCTGAGCATGTAGCCGAACGCGGTGACATCGGCGTGGCGCCACGGGTCGCGCCCGAACAGGCCGGGCAGTACGTAGGCCGCGCACAGCAGCAGCAGCGCCAGTCGCGGCATGCGCCGGGCACCGCGCTTGGTCACCAGGGCCGGGGAGGGCGTGTTCACCTCGCCATCATGCCGCAGGGCCGCAGGGGGGGCCAGGCAACAAAAAAGGCAGCCGAGGCTGCCTTCGACTCGCGCTGCGGCAGGTCACTTCTTCATGCCGACACGGGCGAACTTGTTGCGGAATTTCTCGACGCGGCCGCCGAGGTTGTCCACGCTCTTCTGCGTGCCGGTGTAGAAGGGGTGCGTTTCGCTCGTCGTCTCCAGCTTGATCAGCGGAAGCTCGCGGCCATCGTCCATCTTGATCGACTCCTTGCTGGTCACGCAGGAGCGGGTGACGAACTTGAAGCCGTTGGACAGGTCCACGAAGCAGACGTCGCGGTAGTTGGGGTGAATGCCTTCTTTCATGCTGATTCCTTGCGCTTTGCTGCAGCAGCCACGCCGAAACCGATCAGCGCACTTTCCGCCCGCGGAAAACGTCGAATTCTAACCTAGCCGCCTCGACGCATCATGTCGAAGAAGTCGAGGTTGGTCTTGGTGGCCTTCATCTTGTCGAGGATGAACTCCATCGCCTCGATCTCGTCCATCGGATAGAGCAGCTTGCGCAGGATCCAGGTCTTCTGCAGGATCTCCGGCTTGAGCAGCAGTTCCTCGCGCCGCGTGCCGCTCTTGTTGAGCAGGATCGACGGGTACACGCGCTTCTCGGACATGCGGCGGTCGAGATAGATCTCGCAGTTGCCGGTGCCCTTGAACTCTTCGTAGATCACCTCGTCCATACGGCTGCCGGTGTCGATCAGCGCGGTGCCGATGATGGTGAGCGAGCCGCCTTCCT
>ERZ1645186.62-NODE-62-length-17025-cov-9.289275_pt1 | contig 17025 bp, 14 predicted proteins | sample MGYA00575349_ERZ1645186 | MGnify/ENA primary metagenome ERZ1645186 (study PRJEB40839, sample SAMN11282943) | freshwater sediment metagenome | isolation source: river sediment | host: Sediment | place: India: Nawabganj, Kanpur | collected 2015-12-17 ...
GCGATTTCCCGCTGGCGGTCAAGCTCAATTCCGACGACTTCCGCCAAGGCGGCTTTTCGCACGAGGACTGCCTGGCGGTGGTGGCGCTGCTCAACGCCGAGGGCATCGACCTGCTGGAGATCTCGGGTGGCAACTACGAACAACCGCGCCTGCTCGGCGTGGCAGGCCGGGCCGGCGATGCGGTCGCGGTGCGGCCGAGCACGGTGGTGCGCGAGGCCTACTTCATGGCCTACGCGGCGGCGATCCGGCGGGTCGCGACGATGCCCTTGATGGTCACCGGCGGCTTTCGCAGCCGCACGGGCATGGAGGCGGCGCTGGCCAGCGGCGACACCGACGTCATCGGCATCGCGCGGCCCTTTTGCACCGACGCCGACGCCGCGCGCCGGCTGCTTGCGCGCGCGATCGACAGGCTGCCCGAACACGAGCAGCGGCTGCGGCTGGCCGCCCGCGGCTGGCTGTCGCCGGCGAGCCCGCTGCTGCTGCTCAAGGTCGTTAACGTGATCGGCGCGCAGGGCTGGTACTACCAGCAGATGGAGCGGCTGGCCGACGGCCGTGCGCCCGACCTGGAGCGCGGCGTGCTGCGCAGCTTTGTGCGCCATCAGTGGGACGAGTGGAGCCGCGCTGCCCGCCTGCAGCGCTGAAGCACATGCCGGATCGGGCGGCGGCGCGCACCGGTGCGCCGCGGCCGGGACTGGCGCCCCTCGGGCAGCCGGGTGCAACTCAATGCCGCCGGCGAGGTGGAGCTCAAGCTCGAGACGCCGTGGCGCGACGGAACCACGCACCTGGTCATGAGCCTGCTGGAATTCGTGCAATGGCTGGCAGCGTTGGCGCCGCGGCGCATGCTGCACCGGGCCGGCCGACCCGACAGCGGCCGTTCGCGAGCGACTCTTGATGGCCCGTCTCCGCGAGTCCAGCCCGGGGCGCCAAACGTCGGCGATGCGATGCCGATTGAAGGCGGTCGCCGCCGCGCGCTCGAACGCAAGTCCGCACGAGCCCCTCGTGCCCGAGGCCGCACCCGTCCGTACCATGCAAGGTACATTCGAGGCCAAGCGATGAAAGAAACCCGCTTCACCGAGTTGCGCAACCAGGCCAGTCACTTCGTCGACCTGGTCGAGAGCGGCGAGACGGTGCGCTTGCCGCGTAAGAGGCGCGCCATCGCGGAGATCCATCCCGTCGTCCGTGACCTGCCGTCGTGGAAGCGGCGCACGTTGCGGCCGCTGCTGACCGGCAGCGCAAGCGGGGCCGGCAGCGTGCGCGTGTTCTTCGGTCCCTCGGCGCTGGCCAGGCGCTGCGCCGACGCAGCGGGCACCGCGAAGTGCCGGTGTGCGGCGGCTCGCGGTGCGGGCCTGAACGTGCCAGCGCGGGCATGAACGCCAACGCAGATCTCGCCGACGCCGCGCGCACCGCGCTGCGCTGCCTGGACCTGACCAGCCTGAACGATGCCGACACCGCGGTCGACATCGAGCGCCTGTGCGCCCGCGCGCTGACGCCGCACGGCACGGTGGCCGCGGTGTGCGTGTGGCCGCGCTTCGTCGACCTGGCACGGCAGCGCCTGCCGGTGGGCGTGCGCGTGGCTGCGGTGGCCAACTTCCCGGCCGGCGGCCGCGACGTGGACGCGGTGCTGCGAGAGGTCCAGGCCATCGTCGCCGCCGGCACGCAGGAGGTGGACGTGGTGCTGCCCTGGCGCGCGCTGCAGGGCGGCGACGAGACCACGGCGCGCACGTTGCTGTCGGCCGCGCGCTCGGCCTGCTCGCGCCAGGTGCTGAAGGTCATCCTGGAAACCGGCGAGCTGGCCGATGCGGCGCTGATCGAACGCGCCTCGCACCTGGCGATTTCCGCCGGAGCCGACTTCCTGAAGACCAGCACCGGCAAGGTGCCGGTGGGCGCCACGCTGCCCGCAGCTGAAGCAATGCTGCGCGCCATCGCCTCGCATGCCGGTGCTCGCGAGCGGGTCGGCATCAAGCTGTCCGGCGGCCTGCGCCGCGTGGCCGACCTGCCGCCCTATCTGGCGCTGGTGCAGCGCACGCTGGGCCCCGACGCGCTGCAGCCGGGCCGTCTGCGCATCGGCGCGAGCAGCCTGCTCGACGACATCGAAGCGGTGCTCGGCGGTGGCCCCGCCCCGGCCGCCAGCGAAGGCTACTGAAGATGCTGGCGCAGGAAGTCATCCGCCTGAAGCGCGACGGCGGCGTGCTGTCGGCCGCGCAGATCGAGGATTTCGTGGCCGGCCTGGTGGACCACCGCTGGAGCGAGGGCCAGGCCGCGGCCATGGCGATGGCCATCTTCCTGCGCGGCCTGTCGCCCGACGAGACGGTGGCATTGACGCGCGCGATGACGCATTCCGGCGAGGTGCTGGCCTGGCCGGCCGCCGAATGGCACGGCCCGGTGCTGGACAAACACTCCACCGGGGGCGTCGGCGACAAGGTGAGCCTGATGCTGGCGCCGATCCTCGCCGCCTGCGGCGCCATCGTGCCGATGATCAGCGGCCGCGGCCTGGGCCACACGGGCGGCACGCTCGACAAGTTCGATTCGATCCCCGGCTACCAGACCGCGCCGAACCTGGACACGCTGCGCCAGGCGCTGCGCGCGGCCGGCTGCGCGATCATCGGCCAGACGGCCGAGCTGGCGCCGGCCGACCGGCGGCTGTACGCGATCCGCGACGTCACGGCCACGGTGGAATCGATTCCGCTGATCACCGCCAGCATCCTGTCGAAGAAGCTCGCTGCCGGCCTGCAGGGGCTGGTGATGGACGTCAAGTGCGGCAACGGCGCCTTCGCCGACACGCCCGAGATGGCGCTGGCGCTGGCGCGCTCGATCGTGCGCGTGGCCACCGGTGCGGGCCTGCCGACACGCGCGCTGGTCACCGACATGAACCAGGTGCTGGGCCATGCGGCCGGCAATGCGCTGGAGGTGCTGGAGGCGGTGCAGTTCCTGCGTGGCGAGCACCAGGCGCCGCGGCTGCTGCAGGTGACGCGGCTGCTGTGCGCCGAGGCACTGCAGATCGGCGCCCTGGCGGTCGATGAAGGGGCGGCGCTGGCACGCGTGGACGCGGCGCTGTCCAGCGGTGCGGCGCTGGAGCGCTTCGCGAAGATGGTGGCCGCGCTCGGCGGCCCGGCGGACTTCTGCGAGCGGCCGCAGCACTACCTTGCGGCCGCACCGGTGCAGTGTGCGGTGCCGGCGCCGCGCGCCGGCTGGGTGCAGTCCAAGGCCACGCGCGACATCGGCCTGGCGGTGGTGGAGCTTGGCGGCGGCCGGCGCATGGCCAGCGACCGCATCGACCACCGCGTCGGCTTCCACCAGGTGGTTTCCATCGGCCAGCACGTCGAACGCGGCCAGCCGCTGGCCATGGTGCATGCCGCCAGCAACGACGCGGCCGCGGCCGCGTCGGCAATGCTGCAGCGCTGCATCCGCATCGTCGACGCGGCGCCGGCGGCGTTGCCGCTGATCGTGGCGCGCATCACCGAAGGGGATCTGTCATGACCCGCCAGCACATTTCGTCCGGCTCGCGCTACGAGGAAGAGTTCGCCTACTCGCGCGCGGTGGTCGACGGCGACTGGGTGTTCGTCAGCGGCACCACCGGCTTCGACTACGCGACGATGAGCATCGCCGACGACATCGTCGCGCAGTGCGAGCAGTGCTTCGCCAACATCGCCGCCGCGCTGCGTCAGGCCGGCGCCAGCCTGGACGACGTGCTGCGCGTGCACTACATCGTGCCGCAGGGCGACGAGTTCGCACGCTGCGCGCCGGTGCTGCAGCGGCACCTGGGCCGCGCACGGCCGGCGGCGACGATGATCAGCGCCGCGCTGCTGGACCCGCGCATGCGCATCGAGATCGAGGTCACCGCGCGCAGGCCAAAGGAGCCCGCCTGATGCACACCCCCGATTTCTGGAACAAGCGCGGCGTCGGCAAGCTTCCCGGCCACCTGGGCATGGTGGTCACGCACACCGCCCCGGGCGAGGTGCGCGCGCGCATGGCAGTGGCCGAGACATTGATGGCGCCCAACGGCTTCCTGCATGCCGGCAGCCTGGTCACGCTGGCCGACACCTGCTGCGGCTACGGCTGCGTGATGAGTCTGCCCGCCGGCGCGAAGGGCTTCACCACGGTGGAGCTGAAGAGCAACTTCCTCGGCACCACGCTCGATGGGCATGTGGAATGCGTGGCCCGCGCCGCGCACCTGGGCAAGACCACGCAGGTCTGGGACGCCACCGTCACGCATGCCGAGAGCGGCCGCACGCTGGCGCTGTTCCGCTGCACGCAGATGGTGCTGATGCCCAAGGCCGGCAGCGCTTGAGCGCGGCACTCGACGAGTTCGCCACGCCGCGGCCGGTGGCCGGCTGGCGCGTCGTGCTCACGGCCTTCTGCATGGCGGTGTTCGCCTGGGGGCTGGGCTTCTACGCGCTGTCGGTCTATGCGCAGTACCTGGCGCAACAGGGGCATTTCACGCCCGCGCTGCTCGCGGCCGCCACCACCTGGCACTTCCTGGTCGGTGCCGGCGCACTCTATGCGGTGGATGCGGCAGTGGCGCGCATCGGCCGCCGGCCGGTGGTGTTCGTCGGCGTGGTGCTGCTGGCCGGCGGCGCGGCCGCGCTGCCGCAGGTGCGCAGCCCGGTGACGCTGTTCGTCGTCTACGCGCTGATGGCCTTCGGCTGGGCCGCGACCTCGGGCACGGCCATCACGCAGATCGTCGGCGCCTGGTTCGTGGCGCGGCGCGGCCTGGCGCTGAATCTTGCGCTCACCGGCGCCAGCGTCGCCGGCTTTCTGGTCGTGCCGGCGATGGTGGGGGCGATCGCCCGCTTCGGCCTCGCCCAGGGCATTGCGCTGACGGCCACCGTGCTGGCGCTGGCACTCGGCGTGTTGCTGGTGCTGAACCTGCACGAGCCGCAGGCGACGCTGGATGCGACACCCGCGGCGTCTGGCGCTGCCAACGCTGCGGCCGAGAGGCTGCCGCTGGACGCCCGGTTGCTGGCGATGGCCGCGCTGTTCGGCATCGGCTGGCTGGCGCAGGTGGCCTTCCTGGCACAACAGATGCCGCTGCTGGTGCCCAAGGTCGGCGCGGCTGCGGCCACCGCGGCCGTGGCGGCCACGACGGCCGCCTCGCTGCTCGGCCGGCTGGTGCTGGCCGGCATCGTGGACCGCCTGGACCATCGCCGCGTCACGGCCCTGAGCTTCGGCTTGCAGGCGCTCGGCATGGGCCTGGTGATCGTCGGCGACGGGCCGTGGCCGGTGGTGCTGGGCAGCGCGCTCTTCGGTGCGTCGGTCGGCAACCTGATCACCATGCCGGCGCTGTTCGCACAGCGCGAATTCGCGCCCGCGCACTATGCCGCGGTGATCACCCGCGTGTGGTCGGTGGGCCAGGTGCTGTACGCCTTCGGCCCGCTGGGCGCCGGCTTGCTGCTGGGCGCCACCGGCAGCCCCACCGTGCCGCTGCTGGCGTGCATGGCCGGCCAGCTGATCGCCGCGGGGCTGAGCCTCTGGCGCCCGCGCTAGGCATGTTGCCGGCGCAGGACGCGCGTCGCGCGCCTCAGCCGGAAAGGGCCAGTGGTAGCTCCGCGGCGGCTGCCTGACGCTGCGCCTCGTGACGCGCCCAGTGGATGATCTGCAGCCGGCCGTCGTCGTGTTCGACCAATGCGGTCAGGCTCTCGACCCAGTCGCCATCGTTGACGCCGCGCTTGCGCGCCTCGCGCGCCACCGCCTGCTCGAAGGCGCCGACATGGCTGACGGCGCGCTTGACCTTCAGCTTCAGGTAGCCCGACCGGCTCCAGTACGGCAGCCGGAAGCGGGCGCGCCGACGGCGTGATGCGGAACAAGGGGCCGCACATCGCCGAGGCGATCCGCACGCAAGACGACATCCTGCGGCGCATGCAGGAACACCAGTCGGAGAAGCGCTCGTTGCTGCGTGCACTCAAGGCCCGGCACTGAGCGCTTCCAGGCGCACTTCCGCGGCCGGGCGCCGCTGTCTAGCGCCCCGCGCCCAGGTCCATCAACAAACGCGACGTCAGGTACAGCCGCGGCACGATCGAGTCGATCTCGATGTATTCGTCGCGCGCGTGATAGCCCCAGCCGGCCAGGCCCAGGCTTTCCAGAACGACCGGCTTGCCCGACCGACCGGCGAAGCCGGCATCGGTGCCGCCACCGGAGCCTGGGATCAAGATCAACTGGCGGCCGTCGAGTTCGGCGTAGATCTTCTGCGCCTTTTCCGCGAGCGCCTTGCCGCGTTCGCCGGCCGCGTAAGGCGGGCGGCCGATCTCGAGGCCGACGGTCGTCTCGGTGTCGGGCACGCGCCGACTCTCGGTCACCTTGGCCTGCAGCGCCGGCAGCAGCTTTTCGGCTGCACCCGGCGCGGTCAGGCGCACGTCGCCGCCCGCTACCGCCAGGGCCGGGATCTGGTTGCGCGTGGTGATCGCATCGACCATCGTCCAGTTCAGCTGTGCGCCCTCGATGCCCTTGGCCACGTCCTGGGTCTGTAGCAGCTGGTGCGCCAGCTCGATGAGCGCATTGCGGCCCTGGGTTGGCGCCGCGCCGGCGTGCTAGGCGCGGCCCTTGACCTGCATCGTCGCCTTGGCCGTACCCGCGGCGGCGAGCAGCACCCCTTCGGCCTTGAGCACCGCCTTGGCCGGGCTGGGCTCGTACGACAGCACCACGTCGGCGGCCTCGCCGAGCGCGGCGAGGGTCTCGCCCGAGCCGGGCGAGCCCGATTCCTCGTCCGGGTTGACGAGCACGACCAGCTTGCCGTAGTCGCTCCAGCCGGCCTGCTGCAGCAACGCCAGCGAGTGCAGAATCACCGCCACACCTCCCTTGGCATCGGCGATGCCGGGGCCGAAGAGCTTGTTGCCGTCCTGCTTGTACGGCTGCTCTTTCAGGATGCCCGGCTGGTACACCGTGCCCAGGTGGGCGATGAGCAGGAAGTTGCGCTTGCCGCTGCCGCTGAACGTGCCCTTGATCATTTCCCCCTTGCCGTCGCTCTGCCTTACGCGCTCGGTCGAGGCGCCGAGCGCCTTCAGCCGTGTCTCGGCATAGTCGGCCATCCTGGCCAGACCGGCGGGGTCGGTGGTGCCGGACTCGATGGCCACCATCTGTCGCAGCGATTCGATCACCGCCGGCTCCTGCGCGCGAGCCGCGGTCAGCAGCTTGACTTCGGCCGCCTGCGCAAGACAGGCAGAGGTGCCAGCTGTCAGAAGCATCCAGCAGGCGAGGGCGGCACGGGTGGGCATCGGGAAGCTCCTTTCCAATATGGATCGGCAGGCCTCATCCGCGTGCCCAATGACCGACCGTGGATTCGACGACCACGCCGTCGTCGCGCAGCTTCAGCAGGTGCGCATGCAGGCTGCGCCGGGCCATGGCGTGCAGCTTGGGCGGCACGTCGTCGTAGACCACGGCCAGCAACTGGTCCATCGAGTACGGCTCGCGGCCGGCGAAGGCCTGCAGCACCTTGGCCTCGCGCTTCAGGCGGTGCGCGACGATCTGCTGCATTGCCTGACGCGGCCGCGGCATCAGGAAGCCGTGGCCGGGCGCCAGCCAGTCCAGGTCGAGTTCGATCAGCTCGCGCAGCGATTTCAGGTACGCGCCCATGTCGCCGTCGGGCGGGTTGATGACCACGGTCGAGCCCTGCATCACGTGGTCGCCGGTGAAGAGCAAACGCTCTTCGTCGAGCAGGTAGCACAGGTGGTTGCCGGCATGGCCGGGGGTGTGGATCACGCGCAGCGTGCTGTCACCGGGCAGCTGGAACACCTCGCCGCCGCGCAGCGGCACGTCGGGCTGGAACGCCGTGTCCTGCCATTCGGCATGCAGCGCCGCCATGCCCAGCAGCTGCGCGCCGGTGCGCGCCTTCAAGGCCTGCGCCGCCGGCGAATGGTCCTTGTGCGTGTGCGTGACGAAGATCCAGCGGATCGGGCCCGGCGCGGCGTCGACGATGGCCTGCACATGCGCGTCGCTGGCCGGGCCGGGGTCGAGCGCGGCCCACTCGTTGGCATCGCCGCCGCCGATCAGGTAGCAGTTGGTGCCTGGGCCGGTCATGATGCTGCCGTTGTCGGCGGTGATGCGGATCAGCCGCGGCGACAGCCGCACCGCCACCGCCGGCGCCAGGTCGTAGCTGTGCGTGCCGCGGCCTTCGGGGTCGCAGCGGCCGATCTCGGCATAGGGCGGCTCTTCCGGCATCACCGGCCGCAGGCCCTTGGCGCCGGTGGCCAGCCGAGGCATCGTGCAGGGCACCTGTGCCAGGCCGCGGGCATGGGCCAGCACCGCGTCCACGCTGCCCAGCCGTTGCAGCAGCTCCAGGATCTTGTAGGTGGGCGGCGCGAGCTTCAGCTCCTTGCGCCGCTGCAGGCCTTCGGCCGGCGTCAGCCATTGCTGGTCGTCGGTCTCGTGGTCGTCCTGCGTGGCCACCTGCAGCGCCGGCGCCTCGGTGACGAAGAAGCGCGTGTCGTAGCGCTTGGGCACGCCGGGCGGCGTGAGCCAATGGTCCAGGTACAGCAGTCGGTCGGCGGCCAGGTGGATGCCGTGGCGGCGGCAGATCTCGGCCATCGTGATCTCGTGCCGGTTCAGCGCCACGCGCTCCTCGGCGATGGTCGCCAGCTGCGCGGCATCCAGATGCGCGCGGTCCTGCGTGGTGGCGAACAGCAGGCCGGCTTCCTCGAAGCATTCGCGCATCGCCGCGAACCAGTAGGTCAGGCCACCGGCGGGCAGGCCCAGCGCCGCGCTGGCCTGCGCGTCGTCGACGCCGGCGCACAACGCCGCGCCGTCGGCATCGGAAGCATCGACGAGGCCGCCGGGGAAGACGCTGGCGCCGCTGTGGATGTCGCCGGGCCGCGGCGCGCGGCGCATCAGCAGCACCTGCAGGCCGGGCTCGGCGCGGCGCAACACCACCACGGTGGCGGCCAGGCGCACCGCGGCACCGGGTGTGGGGGCCCAGGCGCGGGCGGTGATGGAGTCGGGTTTGGAGGGGTTTGCCGTGCTCATGGCAGCAAGCCTAACGCAGTGCGCCTCAGGCCGCCGTCGATAGCTTCAGCCCAACGATGCCGGCGACGATCAGCCCCAGGCTGATCAGCCGGCCGGCGTTGGCGGGTTCGCCCAGCAGCACGATGCCCAAGATGGCGGTACCCACCGCGCCCACGCCCACCCACACGGCATAGGACGTGCCCACTGGCAGCGTCTTCATCGCCAGCCCCAGCAGGCCCAGGCTGACGGCCATCGCCGCCAGCGTGCCCAGCGTGGGCCACAGTCGCGTGAAGCCCTCGGTGTACTTCAGCCCGATGGCCCAGGCCACCTCGAACAGGCCCGCCACCACGAGCATCAGCCAGGCCATCAGCGTGCTCCTTCGGCCGCGGCGTCGTCGAGCGCCGGGTAGTCGGTGTAGCCCACCGCGCCGCCGCCGTAGAAGGTGGGGCGGTGGTAGGGGTTCAGAGGCGCATCGATCATCAGCCGGCGCGGCAGGTCGGGGTTGGCGATGAAGCTGCGGCCGAAGGCCACCGCATCGGCCAGCCCGTCCTGCACGGTCTGCAGTGCATTGGCGCGGTCGAAGCCGCCGGCGTCGATCAGCACGCCCGGCCACAGCGGGCGGAACGCGGCGGCCGCGCTGGGCTGGCCCTCGCGGAAGATGTCGGCCTTGCCGGTGCCGCTGGCACGGGGCTCGATCAGGTGCAGGTACAGCAGCCGGCGCTGGGCCAGCTCGCGCACCAGGTGGGTGTACAGCGGCAGCGGCTCGTCCTCGCCGCTGTCGTTGGCGATGCCCCAGGGCGAAAGGCGGATGCCCACGCGCTCGGCACCGATCGCGGCCACCACCGCGTCGGTGATCTCCAGGTGCAGCCGGCAACGGTTCTCGGTCGAACCGCCGTAGCGGTCGCTGCGCTGGTTGCTGCGCGACTGCAGGAACTGCTCCAGCAGGTAGCCGTTGGCGCCGTGGATCTCCACGCCGTCGAAGCCGGCTTCCATCGCGTTCAGCGCCGCCTGCCGCCAGGTGGCCACCAGCGGCGCGATCTCGTCGCCGGCCAGCGCGCGCGGCGTCTCGTAGGGCACCGGCTGCCAGCGCGCGTCGATCGTCGTGCCCTGCGCGGCAATGGCCGACGGCCCCACCGGCGCGGCGCCATCCGGCTGGTGGCTGGAGTGCGACACGCGGCCGGTGTGCCACAGCTGCATGAAGAACACCCCGCCGCACGCGTGCACCGCGTCGACCACCCGCCGCCAGCCGGCCACCTGCGCCGCGGTGTGGATGCCGGGCACGTTGGGGTGGCCATGCGCCTGCCACGACACCGGCGTGGCTTCGCTGATCAGCAGCCCGCCGGCGCTGGTGCGCTGCGCGTAGTACGCGGCGTTCAGTGCCGTGGGCACGTTGCCCTCGGGGCTGGCGCGCATGCGCGTCAGCGGCGCCAGCACCACGCGGTGGCGCAAGGTGTGCGCACCCAGGCGCAACGGGGTGAAGAGCTTGTCGGTCATCGGTGTATTGGGGGAGTCGGTCAGGGGCGAGCCTAGCAGTACTCGCAGCGGTCAGCGCCGGCCGCCGGCCGCCAGCCGCTCGCGAAAGGCCCGCGGTGACAGCCCTTCCACGCGGCTGAACACGCGGCTGAAATGCGCCGGGTCGGCATAGCCCAGCGCATAGGCGATGCTGGCCACCTGCAGGTTGGTGTAGGCCAGCTGGCGCCGCGCCTCGCGCATACGCCGCGCCTCGATCAGCCGCGAGGCCGGCTGCCCGGTGGCGTTGCGCAGCACGCGGCTCAGGTGCGTGGGCGTGACGGCCAGCGCGCGTGCGCAGTCGGCCACGCTGGCGTGTTCGGGCAGCGCCGTGTCCATCAGCCGCTCGAAGCGGCGCAGCAGCGTCGAGCCCGGCGTGTCGCGCGCCGCCGGCGCGGCCCGGGCCGCGGCGCGGGCCGCCAGGCCGAGCAGCACGGCGCACAGGCCCTGCAGCACCAGCGTGCGCGCCGGTGCGCTGGCTTCGAACTCGGCGGCGATCTGCGCCATCAGCGCGGCCAACGCGGCGTCGCCCGCGTACACGCCGCCCATGGCCAATGCCCGGGCGTCCTCGCCGCGGCGCGGCAGCAGCTGCTCGACCAGGTCGTCGGCCAGCGTGGCCACCCAGCCCTGTGTGCCGCGCTCGAAGGCGAAGGCATGCACCGCGCCCGGCGGCACGTTGACCAGCGACAACGGCGCCAGCGGCAGCGTGTCGCCCTCCAGGTGCAGCGTGCCGCCGCCGCGGTGCAGCAGCAGCAGTTGGTGCAGCCGCGCATGGCGGTGCGGCGCCAGCTCCCAGTCGTGCAACGCTGAGCGTGCGGCGATGGTCTCGATGTGCAGCGGATCGGGCAGGTTGGCTGTCTCGCCGAACAGGCCGTAGCTGCGTATGGCAGAGGCGCGCATGTTCGAAATGTACAAGTCCCCGCCGCATGCGGCCATTCCGCCGCGGGCCGTCGCGGCCGAAGATGCGGCCCGTCGTTGCACACCCCCAGGAGACATCCATGAAGACCCAGGTCTGCATCATCGGCGGCGGCCCGTCGGGACTGATGCTGTCGCAGCTGCTGCACTTGAAGGGCATCGACACCGTCGTGCTGGAGAGGCAGAGCCGCGAGTACGTGCTGGCGCGCATCCGCGCCGGCGTGCTGGAGCACGGCTTCGCCGCGCTGATGCGCGAGGCGCAGTGCGGCGAGCGCATGGACCGCGAGGGCGAGATCCACGAGGGCTTCTTCATCAGCAACCACGGTGACATGCAGCGCGTGGACCTGCACAAGTACAGCGGCGGCAGCTCGGTGGTGGTCTACGGCCAGACCGAGCTGACGCGCGATCTGTACGAGGCGCGCGACCGCATGCAGGGCGTGGTCATCCACAACGCCGAGGACGTGCAGCCGCACGAGCTGACCAGCGCCAAGCCCTACGTCACCTATCGCAAGGGCGACGAGATCGTGCGCATCGACTGCGACTACGTCATCGGCGCCGACGGCTTCCACGGCGTGAGCCGCAAGTCGATTCCGAAGAACGTGCTGAAGGAATACGAGAAGGTCTATCCCTTCGGCTGGCTGGGCGTGCTGTCGCGCACGAAGCCGGTGTCGCCGGAGCTGATCTACGCGCGCCACGAGCGCGGCTTCGCGCTGTGCTCGCTGCGCTCGCAAGTGCTCAGCCGCTACTACATCCAGGTGCCGCTGGCCGACAAGGTGGAGGACTGGAGCGACGATGCCTTCTGGGTCGAGCTGAAGCGCCGGCTGCCGGCCGAAGTGGCGGCGCGCATGGCCACCGGGCCGTCGATCGAGAAGTCGATCGCGCCGCTGCGCAGTTTCGTCGCCGAGCCGATGCGCTACGGCAGCCTGTTCCTGGCCGGCGACGCGGCGCACATCGTGCCGCCCACCGGCGCGCGCGGGCTGAACAGCGCCGCGTCCGACATCTACTACCTTTACCACGCGATGGTCGCGCACTACCAGCGCGGCGACGACAGCGGGCTGGAGGGCTATTCGGCGAAGGCGCTGGCGCGGGTGTGGAAGGCGCAGCGCTTCTCATGGTGGATGACGACGATGCTGCACACCTTCCCGGACAGCATCGAATACGACCGCAAGCTGCAGCAGACCGAGCTGGACTATCTGTTCTCTTCGGAGGCTGCGCAGCGCTCGCTGGCCGAGAACTACGTCGGGCTGCCGTTCTGAAGTGGCTTGATCTTTGAAGACACGCGTGCCGAGGTCGGCTGACGGCGCAAAGCCGCCGTCGAATGCATTCACCGCAGGGAGCGCAGAGGTCCGCAGAGAAGAGCAAGACGAGCCAACTCCCTGCGTTGTCTCCGCGTCCTCTGCGTCGCTGCGATGAAGGCATATTCGCCTGCTATGCCCCGTCCATGGCTGCCAGGTGGGCGGCCTGAATTGGCTCAGTACTGCAGCCGCGCGTACAGCGTCTTCTGCGCGGCCTCCCGCGCCTGGCCCAGCGTTCGGATGCCCTGTGACTGCAGCAGGGACACCAGCTTCACAAACACCTCGGCCGTGACGATCGCGTCGCCAAGCGCGGTGTGGCGGCCGATCACCGTGACACCCAGACGCTGAGCGATGGCCTCCAGGGAATGCAGTTCCTGGTTCGGCTGTGCCACCGCGGACAACAGCAGCGTGTCCAGCACCGGCTGATCGAAGCGCACGCCGGTGCGCTGTTCCTTCAGCTGCAGGAAGCGCATGTCGAAGGCGGCGTTGTGCGCCACCAGCACCGTGTCCTGAGCGAAGGCATGGAAGGCTGGCAGCACCGTGTCGATGGTCGGCTGGCCGCGCACCATGTGAGGTTCGATGCCGTGGATCGGGATGCCGACGGCAGGGATGTCGCGTTGCGGATCAACCAGCTGCTCGAAGCATTCATGGCGGCGCAGCTTGCCGGCGACGATGCGCGTCGCACCGATCTGGATGATCTCGTCCCCCTCGGATGGGTTCAGGCCGGTGGTCTCGGTGTCGAAGACCGTATAGCTCAACTCGGCCAGCGGCCGCTCATCCAGCGCGCGACTCGATTCCGTCTGTGCGAACAGGTCGAAGTCGTAGTACTCGGGCCGGTTCTCGCTGCGCACGAAAGTGTCGGCATCGAGTGCCTGCTGCGCCCCGGCGAGCGGCAGCAAGAAGCGGAAAAATGCGGCTTGCCGCACGCGCTCGCGCTCGAACCAGAACTCGGCGCCATGACGTTGCACCACGTCGCGGACGGACATTGCGCTGGACTCGCTGCCGGTGCGCATCGGTTCGGTTTCCCAGCCGATGACGGTCTCGGTGCTCATCGCGCGCCCTACCCACAGCAGGTCGAGATGGGCGCGTGGCACAGCGCGGTCGTCACCGTCGCGCGCGGGGGCCGCCGAGAGCCGGAGCTCGATGCGCTTGACCTCGTACTCATCGGCCAACCGCTGCGCCAGGCTGGCCACCGCCATCAGCAGCGAGAAGCTGTCGATCTTCAGCCAGAGCGTGCGGTCCACCTCGTCGGCCGCCACGCGAAGCCCGGCCCCTTCGAGCCGCCGCTGCGCCGCGGCCACGAGGTCGGCACCGAGCATGTCCTCAAGCGGCCAGCGTGTGCTCAGGTCCTGTGCGCCACGCTTGTCCAACTCGGCAAGGCGCCGGCCCATGCCCTGCACCTCGTCGCGCACCACAGCCTGGAAGCGCTCGCGCATGGCGTGGTCCAGATCGGGCATCTCGAGCATCTCCACGGCGGCCTGCAGGTTGCCTAGCGCCGCGCGTGTGCCTTCCGTGAACCCGTGCAGCAAGGCGTCCCGGGCCGAGTCCTGCTCGAATTCGCGGGTGATGTTGTCCAGCATAAGCACGAATCCGTGGATTTGCCCTCCGCCTTCGGCCGCGTGCACGGGCGTCATCATGGCGCGAAGCAACTGCCCCGAGCGCGTGGTGGTGACAAACTGGGCGGCGGGATGCGCCGCGCCACGCTGCAGCCGCTGCTGAATGTTCTCGAGCGCGTGCGCCACCAGGCGGCGTTCGAACACGCTGTAGATCGAGCGCCCCAGGCCGATCAACTCGGCGCCGCCGGCCAGTTCGGGTGCGCTGGACAGCGCTTTGAACTGCATGCGGGCTCGGTTGTTGTAGAGCAGGATGCGGCCATCCAGGTTGCACACCACCACCGCCTGGGTCAGCTCGGACATCAGCGCCGCCAGACGCTGTCGTTCCTGGTCGATATGGCGCGCGGCTTCGGCCACCTTGACGGCCATTTCGCTATCCAGCCGGCGGCGCTGCTCCACCAAGGCGTTGACGGTCTCGGCCAGGCCGCGCACCGCGCTGGCGCCGGCCGGCTCCACCGGGTGGGCCACGTCACCGTTCACGCGAGAACGGGCTTGCTCCAGCAGTCGGGCCGCAGCCGTCACGTGCTGGGCATACAGGTGGTTCAGGGCCCAGGAGGCCAGGCCCCAGAGTGCCAGGCCGACCACCACCAGTAACATGCCGCGTGTCTGCAGCACGCCGCCAATGGTGTCGCGCTCGGCAGGCTCCAGGGTGGTCCAGAGCCAAGCCCCGCCGCCCATTGCGAACAGCGCGATCAGCACCCCTGGCGCGACCAGCGCGGCGATCCGTCCTTTGTCCGAGGCCTTCATCGCGCCGCAAGCATCTCGGCCACCTTTGCCAAGAGGTCCTTCGTGGAGAAGGGCTTGGTCATGTAGGCATCGGCGCCGACGCCCAGGCCTTTCTCGATGTCCGTGGCCCGGCCCTTGGCGGTCAGCATCAGGACCAGTGTGCCGTTCAAGGCCTCGTCGGCACGCAATTCCTGGCAGACGTCGAAGCCGGTCTTGCCGGGCATCATCACGTCCAGCAAAACCAGTTGCGGGCGTTCGCGCCGGATCGTGTCGATCGCCTCCTGCCCGTCGCGCGCAATCAGCACCTCGTAGCCCGCGCGCTTCATCAGGTACTCCAGCGAGACGACGATGTTCGGTTCGTCGTCGGCGATCAGAATCCTGTGCGTCATGTCTTGTCTCCGCTGTTCGTGCCCGCCCCGGATGCCGGCCAGGGTAGGCTGAAACAGAAGCAGGCGCCTTGCGCCGTGTCATCCCGCAGCCACATGCTGCCACCGAAATGCTCGACGATCTGCCGGCTGATCGGCAGGCCGAGCCCCGTCCCCTGCGGTCGGTTGAGTGCATCGCCGCCCTGCCGAAACCGCTCGAAGATCAGCTCGCGCTGCCCGGCGGGCACGCCGGGCCCGTTGTCTTGCACCGCGATGGTCACGCCGGTCGAATCCGACTCCAGCCGCACGTCGATGTGCCCACTCCCCCGCGGCACGAACTTCGCCGCGTTGGACAACAGGTTCAGCAGCACCTGTATCAGCCGGTCGGCATCGGCACGCAGCAGGGGAAGCGTCTCGGGCATGTGCAAATCCACCGTGGCACCGCGCTCGCGCATCATCTCGGTCGTGGTCTGCACCGCCTGCGTCAACAGCTTGCGCAGGTCCACGTCGGTGTTGTGCCATTCGGCGTGCCCCGACTCGATCTTGGCCATGTCCAGAACCTGGTTGACCAGCCGGCTCAGGCGCTCGGTCTCGGCGACGACGATGTCCAGGAACTCCTGCCGCTGCGCGGCCGGCATCTGCTCATCGTCCCGCATCAGTTCGGCCAGGGCGCGGATCGAGGTCAGCGGCGTGCGCAATTCGTGCGTCACCGAGGACATGAAGTCGTCCTTCAGCCGGTCCAGGCTCTTCAACTGCTCGTTCGCGCGCTTCAGCTCCTCGGTCACCTGCTCCAGGCGGTGCGAGTAAGCACGGATCTGCGAGGCCTCGTCGAGGATGCGCATCACGTCGTCGAGGTCCAGCGGCTCCTCCTCCACCACCGAGGCCACCATCACCCGGGCCGAGGCGCTGCCGATCGCGCCGGCGAGCTGCCTTTCGACGAAACGCACCAGTCTTGCATCCGGCTGCAGCGCGTCGCGATGGGGCACACCGCGCTGGCGTGCATGCTCGTCGAACAAGGCCTCGGCACGTGCCGTGCCGAGAAAGCGCCCGAGCAACGGCAGCAGGTCGGCGACGCGTGCGCGACCGCGCCAGAACGCCGGCCCGGCAGCCGCATTGCGGTGGAACACGTCGACGAAGAGCAGCGCCTGGCTGGTCTCGCCCGCCGAGGGCGCACGCCACAGCGACACCGCCACGTACAGGCCGATATTGGCCAAAAGGCTCCAGAAAAGCGAATGCGTCAGGTAGTCCAGCCGGGCCATACCGAGCAGCGCCTCGGGCTTTAGCAACGCGATGCCGAACGGCCCGTGCTCGACGAATCCGGTGCTCCACCAGCCCGACTTGGCAATCGACGGCAGCATCAGCGTGTAGATCCAGATCGCGAAGCCGGCCAGCAGCCCGGCCAGCGCGCCCTCGCGGGTGCCGCCCTTCCAGTACATGCCGCCGAGCATCGCAGGCGCGAACTGCGCCACCGCCGCAAAGCTGATCAGCCCGATGCCGACCAGCGCGTAGGCCTCGCCGGCCAGCCGGAAGTAGAGGTAACCCAGCAGCAGGATGCACACGATGGCCGCGCGACGTATGCCCAGCAGGAAGGCGGTGTGGTCGCGGCCGGCTGCGGCCCGGAAGCGGCGGGTGCGCAGCAGCAGCGGCATCACCAGGTCGTTGCAGACCATC
>ERZ1645186.63-NODE-63-length-16954-cov-8.174330_pt1 | contig 16954 bp, 12 predicted proteins | sample MGYA00575349_ERZ1645186 | MGnify/ENA primary metagenome ERZ1645186 (study PRJEB40839, sample SAMN11282943) | freshwater sediment metagenome | isolation source: river sediment | host: Sediment | place: India: Nawabganj, Kanpur | collected 2015-12-17 ...
AGCGCTTCAAGCCGGCGGCGGTGATCGACATCGCCACGCTCACCGGGGCCTGCGTGGTCGCGCTCGGCCACCACCGCAGCGGTCTGTTCAGCCCCGATGACGCGCTTGCCGCCGAGCTCGATCGCGCCGGCCAGGAGGCACTCGACCCGTGCTGGCGCATGCCGCTGGACGAGGAGTACGACGAAGGCCTGAAGAGCAACTTCGCCGACATGGGCAACGTCGGCCCGCGCGCCGGCGGCGCCATCACGGCGGCGATGTTCCTGAAGCGCTACACCGGCAAGTATCCTTGGGCGCATCTGGACATCGCCGGCAGTGCCTGGAAGTCGGGTGCTGCCAAGGGCGCCACCGGGCGCCCGGTGCCGCTGCTGACGCAATTCCTGCTCGGCCGCTCCCGCTGAGAACGGATGCCGCAGGTCGAATTCCACACCGGGGTCGCCTCACCGCTGCACTTCGCCTGCCGGCTGCTGCGCAAGGCGTGGCGGCAAGGCGTGACGGTGGTCGTGACTGCGCCGCCGCCAGCCCTCGCGGCGCTGGACCGCGAGTTGTGGACCTTCGAGCCGTTGGAATTCGTGCCGCACCTGCGGGTGGCCGCAGGCCAGCCTGCAGGCGCCGCGCTGCGCCGGACCGCGGTGTGGCTCTGCGAAGGCGCCGCGCCCCAGCCGGGCCCGTCAGTGCTGGTCAATCTCGGGGCCGATCTGGCCGAGGACCTGGAGCGCTACGAGCGCATCATCGAAATCGTGCCGCAGGATGCCGAGCCCAGGCAGCAGGCGCGGGCCCGCTGGCGCCGTTACGAAGCCAGCGGCTGGCCCATCCGCCATCACGCGCAGCCGGCGTCGATGGTGCAGAAGGAGGGCTGATCGCCGACGCCCATCATGCCCTGTGAACGCAAGAGGCGTGGCGTATGGAAGGCGACAGCGGGTGTGGCGGGGCGGTCAACCGACCTGCGAGGGCTCGCGTTCAGCTTTCTGGCCTGACGTCGGCTCTAACGACGAGCACCCACGGCTTCCGGCCCGCGTCCGGATCTAAGCGCAGACCCTGATATCGGGGTCTTTCCATGATCCCGTATCATCCTAAATACCCCTTTTTTCAGGATTCAGTCCATGAACAAGTTCTCCCTGTCGGTTGTTGCTGCTGCAGCCGTGCTGCTGGCCGCCTGTGGCAAGAAAGAGGAAGCCCCGAAGGCGGCGGCTGCCCCCGCGCCTGCCGCTGCTCCGGCCCCGGCGCCGCCGACCGAGCTGGTCATCCGCATCGGTCACGTCGGCCCGACCAGCGGCGCGATCGCGCACCTGGGCAAGGACAACGAGATGGGCGCCCGCATGGCCATCGAGGATCTGAATGCCAAGGGCGTGATGATCGGCGGCCAGAAGGCCAAGTTCGAGCTGCTGGCCGAGGACGACGCTGCCGACCCGAAGCAGGGCACGGCAGTGGCGCAGAAGCTGGTTGACGCCAAGGTGCATGGCGTCATCGGTCACCTGAACTCGGGCACGACCATTCCGGCCTCGCAGATCTACAACACCGCGGGCATTCCGCAGATCTCGCCGTCGGCGACCAACCCGAAGTACACCCGCCAAGGCTTCAACACGACGTTCCGCGTCGTGGCCGACGACGTGCACCTGGGTGGCACGCTGGGCCGGTATGCCGTCAACGAACTCAAGGGCAAGACCATTGCCGTCATCGACGACCGTACTGCCTACGGCCAGGGCGTCGCCGACGAGTTCGAGAAGGCTGTGAAGGCAGCCGGCGGCAGCACGCTGGACCGCCAGTTCACCACCGACAAGGCGACGGACTTCACCGCCATCCTGACCGCGATCAAGGCCAAGAAGCCTGACGTGGTGTTCTTCGGCGGCATGGACGCCGTGGCCGGCCCGATGATGCGCCAGATGAAGCAACTCGGCATCAAGGCCAAGTTCGTCGGTGGCGACGGCATCTGCTCGGGCGAGCTGCCCAAGCTGGCGGCCGGGGCGATGACCGACGGCATGGTGATCTGTGCCGAGGCCGGTGGCGTCGAAGGCGAGCAGAAGGCCGGCATGGACGCGTTCAAGGAGAAGTTCAAGGGCAAGTTCAACACCGAGGTGCAGGTCTACTCGCCGTACGTCTACGATGCGGTGAACGTGATGGTCGCGGCGATGGAGAAGGCCGGCTCGGCCGAGCCGGCGAAGTACCTGCCCGAACTGGCCAAGACCGACGGCTACAAGGGCGTGACCGGCAACATCGGCTTCGACGAGAAGGGCGACATCAAGAACGGCGCGCTCACGCTGTTCACCTACAAGGACGGCAAGCGCGAGCAGATCGCCGTGGTGCGCTGACAGCCTGTTTGACCGAGAGTGAAAAGGCGCCCGCCAGGGCGCCTTTTTCGTGGGTGATTCTTTTCCGCCGCAGGTTCAACCGGGCTGCCAGACGCGCCGCCGCGGCCGGTCGTACAGGCGGCAATACTCCGCCAGGCGCGCGGCGTGCCAGGGTTCGACCTGGCTCCATTGCATGCGCCACTCCCACCAGCCGTTGCTCTGGCCCGGATGATTCATCCGGCACGGGCTGGGCAGCGACAGCAGGTCCTGCATGGCGTAGATCGCGGTGTCGGCCACCGAGGCGCAGGCGCTGCGGATCAACGCCCAGGCGATGTCGTTGTCGCTGCCGATGCCGCCCAGATAAGCCGTTGCGAACGCGCGCTCGTGCGCACCGGCGCCAGCCCACCAGCCGCAACTGGTGTCGTTGTCGTGCGTGCCCGGATACACCACCGTGTCGTGACGGTAGTGATGCGGCAGGTAGCTGTTGCTCGGGTCGCCGCCGAACGCGAACTGCAGCACGCGCATGCCCGGGTAGCTCAGGCGAAGCCGCAATGCCTCGACGTCCGGCGTGATCACGCCCAGGTCCTCGGCAATGATCGGCAGCGGACCGAGCGCCGACTCGATGGCCTGGAACAGCTCGGCACCGGGTCCGGGGCGCCACTGCCCGCGCACCGCAGTCGGTTCGTCGGCCGGGATCTCCCAGTAGCCGGCAAAGCCGCGGAAGTGGTCGATGCGCACGATGTCGACGAGTTCGAACACCCGGCGCATGCGCTGCACCCACCAGGCGTGGCCGTCGCGGGCGTGACGGTCCCAGCGGTAGAGCGGGTTTCCCCAGCGCTGGCCGGTGGCGCTGAAGAAGTCTGGCGGCACGCCGGCCACGACAGTGGGCAGGCCGTCGTCGCCCAGTTCGAAGAGTGGCTGGTGGGCCCAGACTTCCGCGCTGTGATGGCCGATGAAGATCGGCACGTCGCCGACGATGTCGACGCCATGGCCGTTGGCATAGGCGCGCAGCTTCAGCCATTGGCGGAAGAAGCTCCACTGGCAGAACTTCCAGAAGGCGATGCGCGGGCCATGTACGGCGGCCGCTGCCGACAGGGCTGCGGGTTCGCGGCGGCGCAGCGCATCGGGCCATTGCGTCCAGGAGCCGTAAGCGTTGGCCTCGTTCAGCGCCATGAACAGCGCGTAGTCGTCGAGCCAGTCCGCATGCGCGGCGCAGAACTCGGCGAAAGCCTGCTTCCGAGCATCGGCTTCCGGCAAGGCCGCAAAGCGCTGGCCGGCCCATGCCAGGCGCTCCATGCGGTAAGGGCGCACCGCCGCGTAGTCGACGCGCTCAGTGCGCAGGCCCTGCACCACCTCGATCTCGGACGCATGCAGCCAGCCCTGCTGCTGCAGCTCCTGCAGATCGACGAGCAGAGGGCTGCCGGCAAAGGCCGAATCGCTGGAATAGGGCGAGTTGCCCGCGCCTGGCGGGTTCAGCGGCAGCACCTGCCACAGCGACTGACCTGCCGAAACCAGCCAGTCGACGAAGTGGTACGCGGCAGCGCCGCAGTCCCCGCTGCCGTGGGGGCCCGGCAGCGAACTCGGGTGCAGCAGGACGCCGCTGGTGCGAGGCAGGCGCATCGCTCAGCCCGGTTGTTGCAGCTTCAGCAGCCCGAGGCTGCGTGCCGGCAGGTCGTTTTCCGCGCTGGGTGCGGGTAAGCCTGTCGCGTCAACCTGTGCTTGCGCACTGTCGAGCAACAGCTTCCATGTTCCGGGCGGTAGGCGAAAGCGCACCGGCTGCGCTTCGGCGTTGACCAGCAGCAGCAGCGGCGTGGTGCATCGGCCGGGTTTACCGATGTGCAATGCAAAGGCGCGCGCATGCGGCCCGTGCCAGTCGGCACCCTGCAGCTCCCTGCCGTCCGGCCGCAACCAGCGCAGCCCGTCGCGTCCGTCGCTGGACCGGGCATCGTCGTACCACTGCGGCCCGAGGGGCAGAAGCGCGCGCCGCAGCGCCACGAGTGCGGCGCAGAAATCCAACAACCGCGTGTCGGCACGCGACCAGTCGATCCACGTGGTCGGGTTGTCCTGGCAGTACGGGTTGTTGTTGCCCTGCTGGCCGTGGCCCAGTTCGTCGCCGGCCGCCAACATCGGCGTGCCTTGCGCCAGCAGCACCGTCGCCAGCAGCGCGCGCTGCAGGTGGCCGCGCCGCTGCAACACCTCGGCATCGTCGGTGTCGCCTTCGATGCCGCAGTTCCAGCTGAGGTTGTAGGCCGGACCGTCGCGGTTGTGTTCGCCATTGGCCAGGTTGTGGCGCTGGTCGTAGCTGACCAGGTCGCGCAGCGTGAAGCCGTCGTGCGAGACCACGTAGTTCAGCGAGTCGGTAGCCAGCCGGCCCGGTGTGCGGAAGCGCTCCGACGAGCCGCACAGCCGTCGCGCGAAGTCGCCGCGTGTGGCTGCGTGCCCCAGCCAGAAGGCGCGGGCTGTGTCGCGGAAGCGGTCGTTCCACTCGGGCCAGCCGGCCGGGAACTGGCCGAGCTGGTAGCCGCCGGGGCCGATGTCCCACGGCTCGGCGATGAGCTTCACGCCGGTCAGCACCGGATCCTGAGCCAGGCAGGCGAAGAAGGCGGCATGCCGGTCGAAACCCTGCGGACCGCGGCGGCCCAGTGCTGCGGCGAGGTCGAAACGGAAGCCGTCGACGTGCATCTCCTGCACCCAGAAACGCAGGCTGTCGACCACCATCTGCAGCACGCGTGGATGGGCCAGGTTGAAGGTGTTGCCGCAACCCGTGTGGTTCTCGTACAGGCTTGCATCTTCGGGGCGCAGCAGGTAGTAGCTGGCGTTGTCCAGGCCGCGCCAGCTGAGCGTCGGCCCGGCCTCGTCGGTCTCGGCGCTGTGGTTGTAGACCACGTCCAGGATCACCTCGATACCGGCGGCGTGCAGCCTGCGCACCATGTGCCGGAACTCGTCGCGCAGTTCGCGGCCGTCGCGGCCGCCGATCCCGTAGCGGGGTTGCAGGCAGAAAAAGCCGAGGGTGTTGTAGCCCCAGTAGTTGCGCAGACCCATGCGCACCAGGCGTTGTTCGTCGAGAAAGTGCTGCACCGGCAGAAGACTCAACGCGGTGATGCCCAGCTGGCGGAAATGCGCCAGCGCGGCGTCCGAAGCCAGGCCGGCGAAGGTGCCGCGTTGGGCCTCCGGCACACCCGGGTGCAACTTGCTGAAGCCACGCACGTGCACCTCGTAGAGCACGGTGTCGCTCCAGGGCCGGCGTGGCGGCGCGTCGCCCTGCCAGTCGAAGCGGTCGTGCACGACGCGCGCCTTCGGCACCGTGAGCCGCGGCGCGTCCCAGTCGAATTGGCCGACGATCTCGCGCGCATAGGGGTCGAGCAGATGCCGATCGGCATCGAAGCGATGCCCCAGCTGCGGCTGCCACGGCCCGTGCGCGCGGTAGGCATACACCGCGCCTGCGGCGGCGCCGGCCAGGTGGCCATGCCAGACATCGCCGCTGCGTGCGGGCAGTGGCAGGCGCTGGCGTTCTTCGCGGCCGTCGTCGCCGTAGAGGCACAGGTCCACCGACGTGGCATGCGCCGAGAAGACGGCGAAGTTCACGCCTTGCGCATCCACGTGGGCCCCGAGCGGCCAGGGTCGGCCCGGCGTCAACGGCGGGGTGGCGCTCACGGCAGATGCTCGAACATCACGGTGGCCAGCGGCGGCAACTCGATGACGATCGAATCGGGCCGGCCGTTGCAGCCCACCGCCTGGCTTTCGGCGATGCCCAGCGGCGTGCCCACGTTGCTGCCGCCATAGAACGCCGAGTCGGTGTTCAGTCGCTCGCGCCAGCGTCCGGCGTAGGGCACGCCGACGCGCCAGCCGCGCCGGACCACGGGCGTGAAGTTGCACACCACCAGCACGCGCACGGCAGCGTCGCGGCTGCGGCGCACGAAGCTGAGCACGCTGTGCGCCGCATCGCTGTGCGAGATCCACTCGAAGCCCTCGGGCGTGAAGTCGCATTCGTGCAGCGCCGGGCTGGCGCGCAGCAGAAGGTTCAGGTCGCGCACCAGCGCCTGCATGCCGGCATGCAGCGGATCGCTGTTGAGATGCCAGTCCAGGCTGCGGTCGTGGTTCCATTCGCGCACTTGCGCGAACTCGTTGCCCATGAAGAGCAGCTTCTTGCCGGGGTGGCCGAACATGAAGCCGTAGAACGCGCGCAGGTTGGCGAACTTCTGCCAGCGGTCGCCGGGCATCTTGTTCAGCATCGAGCCCTTGCCGTGCACCACCTCGTCGTGCGAAAGCGGCAGCACGAAGTTCTCGTTGAACGCATACATCAGCCCGAAGCTCATCTCGCCGTGGTGGAACCTGCGGTGCGCCGGGTCGCGCGACATGTACTTCAGCGTGTCGTGCATCCAGCCCATGTTCCACTTGTAGTGGAAGCCCAGGCCGCCGGCATAGGTGGGGCGCGACACCGCCGGGAAGGCGGTGGATTCCTCGGCCAGCGTGATGGCCTCGGGCCGTTGCACGCCGACCACCTCGTTCGCGCGCTTCAGGAAGGCAATCGCCTCCAGGTTCTCGCGCCCGCCGTGCACGTTGGGCACCCACTGCCCGGCGGGGCGGCTGTAGTCGCGGTACAGCATCGAGGCCACCGCATCGACACGCAGCCCGTCGACGCCGTAGCGCTCCAGCCAGTAGAGCGCGCTGCCGACGAGGAAGTTCTGCACCTCGGTGCGGCCGAAGTTGTAGATCAGCGTGTTCCAGTCGTTGTGGAAGCCCTCGCGCGGATCCGCATACTCGTACAGCGCGGTGCCGTCGAAGCGCGCCAGGCCGTGTTCGTCGGTGGGGAAGTGCGCCGGCACCCAGTCGAGCAGCACGCCCAGCCCGGCCGCGTGGGCGCGCGCGACGAAGCGCGCGAAACCCTCCGGCGCACCGAAGCGCGCGGTGGGAGCGTACAGGCCCAGCGTCTGGTAGCCCCAGGAGCCGTCGAACGGGTGCTCGGTGATCGGCAGCAGCTCGAGGTGAGTGAACCCCATCCACGCGGCGTACGGCACCAGCTGATCGGCCAGTTCGTCCCAGTCCAGCCAGCGGTCGCCGCCTTCCACATGGCGCCGCCACGAGCCGAGGTGCACCTCGTAGATGCTGATGGGGGCGTCCAGCGCGTTGGCCCGCTGGCGCTGCGCCGAACCCGGCTGCCTGGGCGGCATCGCGGCGACCACGCTGGCGGTGGCCGGCCGCAACTCGGCCCGCCGGGCGTAGGGATCCACCTTCTGCGGCAGCAACCGACCGTCTCGCGACAGCAGCTCGAACTTGTAGTGCGCGCCGCTCGCCACGCCAGGCAGAAAGATCTCCCACACGCCGCATTCGCGGCGCAGGCGCATCGGGTGGCGGCGGCCATCCCAATGGTTGAAGTCGCCGACCACGCTGACACGCTGTGCGTTCGGCGCCCAGACGGCGAAGCTGCAACCGGCCGTGCCCTCGTGCTCGCGCGGCAGCGCGCCCAGCACCTCGAAGGGCCGCAGGTGCGAGCCCTCGCCGAGCAGCCAGCTGTCGAGCTCGCCCAGCACCGGCCCGAAGCGGTACGGGTCGTCGAGTAGCGCCTGCTGCCCGCCGTGCCACTGCACCTGCAGCCGGTAGGGCTGCAGACCAGGCAGGACGCCCTCGAACAGGCCTGCCGCGTCGCGCTGCTGCAGCGTACCGAGCAAGGCGCCGCTATCGGGTGCCACCGCAGCGACCCGCTCGGCGCCGGGCAGGAAAACCGCCAGCCAGGCGCTGCCATCGCCTCGGGCGTGTGCGCCCAGCACCCCGAAGGCATTGCCGTGCCGGCCCTGGCAGAGGAGCTCGACGTCCTGCGTCGACAGCATGCCGTGGTTCAGTCTGCCGCCGCGGGCATCGGCTCGACCTGCCAGATGTCGCGCGCGTACTCGCGGATCGTGCGGTCGGAAGAGAACATGCCCATGCCGGCCACGTTCAGCACCGCCGATCGCGCCCAGGCGTGCGGGTCGCGGAACAGCGTGTCGACGCGGGCTTGCGCCTCAAGGTAGGCGTCGTAGTCGGCCAGCAGCAGGTAGTGGTCGCCGCCCCGCAGCAGCGCATCGACCAGACCGCGATAGCGGTCGGGCTCGTCGGGAGAGAACTGGCCATCGCCGATGGCCCGCAGCACCGCCTGCAGGCGCGGATCGCGATCGTGGATGTGCAGCGGCTGGTAGCCGCTCTCGCGCAGCGCGGCCACTTCGTGCGCTCGGTGGCCGAAGATGAAGATGTGCGGGTCGCCGACGCACTGGCGGATCTCGATGTTGGCGCCGTCGTCGGTGCCGATGGTCAACGCGCCGTTCAATGCCAGCTTCATGTTGCCGGTGCCGGAGGCCTCGGTTCCCGCCGTGGAAATCTGCTCCGACAGGTTGGCGCCGGGCATGATCAGCTCGGCCACCGACACGCCGTAGTTCGGCAGGAAGACCACCTTCAGCCGGTCGCCGACGCGCGAATCGTGGTTGATCACCTGCCCGATGTCGTGAATCAGCCGGATGATCTGCTTGGCCATGTGGTAACTGGAAGCGGCCTTGCCGGCGAAGATCACCGTGCGCGGCACCCAGTCGCGGTTCGGGTTGGCCAGGATGTCGAGGTAGCGGGTGACCACGTGCAGCACGTTCAGCAGCTGGCGCTTGTACTCGTGGATGCGCTTGACCTGCACATCGAACAAGCCGTGCGGATCGACCTTGATGCCGGTGATGCGCTGGATCGCAGCCGCCAGCCGGCGCTTGTTGACCAGCTTCACGGCCAGGAATTCGCGGCGGAATCCGGCATCGTCGGCCAGCGGCCGCAGCCGCAGCAGCTGGTCCAGGTCCAGGCGCCAATGGGTGCCGATGTGCTCGTCGATCAGCCTGCTGAGCGCCGGGTTCGAATGGGCCAGCCAGCGCCTCGGCGTGACGCCGTTGGTCATGTTCGTGAAGCGCTCGGGCCACAGGCCGGCGAAGTCGGCGAAGATGGTCTTCACCAGCAGCTGCGAATGCAGTGCTGACACGCCGTTCACCTTGTGGCTGCCGACCACGCACAGGTGTGCCATGCGCACCCGTCGCTCGCCGCTCTCGTCGATCAGCGACAGCCGGCGCAGGTACTCCGCGTCGCCCGGCCGTCGCGATGCGGCGAAGTCGAGGAACGCCTGATTGATGTGCAGGATGATCTCCAGGTGGCGTGGCAGGACGTGCTGCATCAGCCCCACGGCCCAGGTTTCCAGCGCCTCGGGCATCAGCGTGTGGTTGGTGTAGCTGAAGACCTGCTGCGTGATGCGCCAGGCCTCGATCCAGGGCAGCGCGTGCTCGTCGCAGAGCAGGCGCATCAGTTCGGCCACGCCGACAGCCGGATGGGTGTCGTTCAGGTGGATCGCCACCTTGTTGGCCAGGTTCTGCAGCGTGCCGTGCTCTTGCAGGTGGCGGTCGATGATGTCCTGGATCGACGCGCTGGTGAAGAAGTACTCCTGCCGCAGTCGCAGCTCACGGCCGGCCGGCGTGCTGTCGTTCGGATAGAGCACCCACGAGATGTTTTCGAACTCGTTCTTCACCGCGGCGGCGCGCGCGTAGTCGCCGCTGTTGAAGGCGTGCAGGTCGATGTGCTCGGGCGCGGTCGCCTTCCACAGCCGCAGCGTGCTGACGTGGTCGGTACCGTGCCCGGGCACCACCATGTCGTGTGCCTTGGCGTTGACTTCGGCCGCAGGCATCCAGCGGGCGACGCCGCTGCTGTGGTCCACATGGCCGCCGAAGCGCACCGGGAAGTGCACGTCGCGCCGCGGGAACTCCCACGGAGAGCCGTCACCGAGCCAGGAGTCCGGCTGCTCGACTTGGCGACCGTCGACGATGGTCTGCGCGAACATGCCGTATTCGTAGCGAATGCCGTAACCGAAGGAGGGCAGCCTCAGCGTGGCCATCGAATCGAGAAAACAGGCCGCCAGCCGGCCCAGGCCGCCGTTGCCCAGCGCGGCGTCGGCCTCCTGCTGCTCGACGTCCTCCAGCCGCTGTGCGCGCGCGGCCAGCGCCGCCGCCGCCGCGCCCTGCAGGTCCAACGCCGCCAGCGCGTTGCCGAGCGTGCGGCCCATCAGGAACTCCATCGACAGGTAGTACACGCGACGGCTGCCTCGCTGCGCCGCTTGGGTCTTCACCCAGCGCTGCGAGAGCTGCTGCCGGGCGACTTGCGCGACGGCGGCCATCAGGTCGGCGGGCGTGGCGTCGCCAGGGGCCACGCCTACCTGGTGCAGCAGTTGCTGCTCGAGTTGGAGAGCCAGCGGACTCGGGTCGGCAGAGTTCATCTTCTTGGGGTCGATGGCCGGCACCCCTGCCGGCGACACGCCAAGTATCGCCCCTGTCGGCCGGCCGGGGCGCGGCGGGGGTTGCTCCCGGTGTGGCGAAGTGGCGCTTCGTGCTCAGGGTCGGGCCCGTGCCGCGCGGCGTGCATCTGCTGGACAATGCCTTGTCGGCAGGTGCCGGCATGGAAGCGCCCACGCGATGAACTCCAACTATCTTGCCCAAACGCTGGACCTGCCCAAGCGGGCGGTCGCGCTGGTGCTGGCCGGCGGACGCGGCAGCCGGCTGCACAACCTGACCGACAAGCGCGCCAAGCCGGCGGTCTACTTCGGCGGCAAGTTCCGCATCATCGACTTTGCGCTGTCCAACTGCCTGAACTCCGGCATCCGCCGCATCGGCGTGATCACCCAGTACAAGAGCCACAGCCTGCTGCGCCATCTGCAACGCGGCTGGGCCTTCATGAAGACCGAGATGAACGAGTTCGTCGACCTGCTGCCGGCGCAGCAGCGCGTCGACGAGGAAAGCTGGTACCGCGGCACCGCCGACGCCGTGTCGCAGAACCACGACATCATCGACAGCTACCACCCCGACTACGTCATCGTGCTGGCGGGCGATCACGTCTACAAGATGAACTACGCGCTGATGCTGGCGGACCATGCCGCGCAGGGGCGTCCGTGCACCGTCGGGTGCATCGAGGTGCCGCGCAGCGAGGCCAGCGCCTTCGGCGTGATGGCGGTGGACGAGCGCCGGCAGATCGTCGACTTCGTCGAGAAGCCGGCCGACCCGCCGGCGATCCCGGGGCGGCCCGACCGCTCGCTGGCCAGCATGGGCATCTACATATTCGACGCCGGCTTCCTGTTCGACGAGCTCAAGCGCGACATGGCCGACCCGAACTCGAGCCACGATTTCGGCAAGGACATCATTCCGCGCGCGGTGCGCGAGGGCAACGCCGTCGCGCACCCCTTCGCGATGAGCTGCGTGGGCACCAAGGAGGGGCAGGAGCCGTACTGGCGCGACGTGGGCACGATCGATGCCTACTGGGACGCGAACATCGACCTCACCGCCACCGACCCGCTGCTGAACCTGTACGACACGCAGTGGCCGATCCTGACCTACCAGCCGCAGCTGCCGCCGGCCAAGTTCGTGCACAACCAGGAAGACCGGCGCGGCATGGCGGTGGAGTCGCTGGTCTCGGGCGGCTGCATCGTTTCCGGCCGGCTGTTCCGCTCTGTGCTGTTCTCCAGCGTGCGCGTGCACTCGTACGCGCTGGTCAACTGGTCGGTGCTGCTGCCGCTGGTGGAGGTGGGCCGCGGCGTGCGCCTGACGCGCGTGGTCGTCGACCGCGGCTGCGAGCTGCCGGACGGCCTGGTCGTCGGCGAGGACCCGGTCGAGGACGCGCGCCGCTTCTTCCGCACCGCCAACGGCATCACGCTGGTGACGCAGGCCATGCTCGACGCGTTGAAGTGACGCGACGCCGATGAAGGTCCTGCAGGTCGGCGCCGAGATCTATCCGCTGATCAAGACCGGCGGCCTGGCCGACGTGCTGGGAGCGCTGCCGCAGGCGCTGTGTGCGCAGGGCGCCGACCTGCGCCTGCTGCTGCCGGGATTGCCCGGCATCATCGACGCAGTGCTGCATGGCCGTCGCCTGGCGCAGGTCGGCCCGGTGTTCGGTGCCGCGCAGGTCACGCTGTGGCGCGCGCAGATGCCCTACAGCCGGCTGCCCGTGTACGTGATCGATGCGCCGTTCCTTTACCGCCGGGGCGGGGGGCCCTATCAGGACCGGCACGGCAACGAATGGGCCGACAACCTGCAGCGTTTTGGCCTGCTCGGCTGGGTCGCCGCGCAGCTGGCGCAGGGTGCGCTCGATCCGGACTGGTCGCCCGAGGTGGTGCATGCGCACGACTGGCACGCGGCCATGAGCTGCGCCTACCTGCATGCGCATCCGGCCGGCGGCGCGGCCTCGGTGTTCACGATCCACAACCTGGCCTACCAGGGCTTGTTCCCGCACGACGACTGGGCGCTGCTCGGCCTGTCGTCGCGCTACATGTCGCCGTCGGCGCTGGAGTTCCACGGCCAGCTCTCCTTCATGAAGGCGGGCCTGAAGTTCGCCGACCGCGTCACTACCGTGAGCCCGACCTATGCGCGCGAGATCGCCATGGCGGAGTTCGGCGTCGGCCTGGAGGGCGTGATCCGCGGCCGCGGTGCCGACGTGTCCGGCATCCTCAACGGCATCGACACGGCGGTCTGGGACCCTGCCGCCGACGGCGCGCTGGCCCAGTGCTACAGCCCGCAGCAGCTGGCGGGCAAGGCCGCCTGCAAGGCGGCGCTGCAGGCGCAATTCGGCCTGCAGGCCGATCCGGCCGCGCCGCTGCTCGGCGTGGTCTCGCGCCTGACCTCGCAGAAGGGCCTGGACCTGGTGCTGTCGGCGCTGCCCGACATGCTCGCGATGGGCGCGCAACTGGTGGTGCAGGGCACCGGCGAGCCTGCGCTGGAAGCGGCTTTCCGCATGGCGGCCAGCGTACATGCCGGCCGCGTGGGCGTGCTGATCGGCTACGACGAGGCCGCGGCGCACCGGCTCGTCGCCGGTGCGGACATGATGCTGGTGCCGTCGCGGTTCGAGCCTTGCGGGCTGACGCAGATGTACGGCCTGCGCTACGGCAGCGTGCCGGTGGTGCGCCGCGTGGGCGGCCTGGCCGACACCGTGGCCGAGGCGCGTGTCGACGCCGCCGGCGCGTTGCAGGGCAACGGCTTCGTCTTCGACGCCGCCGACCCGGGGGCGTTGCGCGACGCGGTCGGCCGTGCCTGCGCGATGTACCGCACGCCGGAAATCTGGCCTCGGCTGATGCGCCGCGGCATGGGCGAGACGCTCTCCTGGGACGGGCCGGCGCGGCAGTACATGGCGCTGTACGAACAACTGCGAGCGGAGCACAGCGCCGGCGTGACGCGGCCGATCGACTGAAGCCGGCCGCAAGCCCGCCCCGCGGAACGGGCGGCACGCTGCACCAGTGCAGGTGCCGATGGACGTCCGGCAAACGGCCGTGCGACGGTCTTGGGACCCGTACTGAAGTGCGGATGCTTGGCCGGGCCAGACCATCTGCGCGGTTTTCCAGCGCGGCAGCGGCTGACCTCTGTTAGTGCCCATCCAAGACGGACGTCCCGGGCCTGCAGGCAAGCCTCACAACAGAATCCGCGCGAGGCGGCTACCGATGCCTATTTCTCGAATCGAGCCAGGTCGCTTGGAACGACTCGGACGACCGCGAGGCATTGCCCTTTGGCGTCGGAGAATTTGTGCAGTTCGCCCATCTCGCATCGATCGCCGCCGGTCACCTGCACGCGCGCGACGTCGGAGCAGGCGACCCGGTGGAAATCCACCGACCGCGACAATTTGTCGCTGGGCCGAATCGACTGGAACGCCACGCTTTGGGTCTCGTGCACGATGCCATTGGCACGGTACGCGCTCAGGGACGGCACCAGGCTGCGAATCTCGTACGGCAGATTGTTCACCAGTTCAACGACCACGCGGCAGTCGTTTCCGCGCTCGACCATTTGTCGCAGCGTCAGTACTGCCTCACCCTCTTGCTTGGGTTTTTCTGGGGTGCTCTTCGCATCCTTGCCATCCAGATAACTCCAAGTACCGTCGTCCTTCAGCAGGACGCGTTTGCCGTCGGGCGTGGACAGTTCGAAGTCGGCAAGGCAGGCTTGCGCCAGCAGCAGCGACAGAGTGCCGACCAGGAGGCTGGGCAAATGCAGTGGTCGAATGCTGCGCGCACGGATATTCATGGCTTTGAAAGACAGATTGAGGCGCCGCACTCGACAAAGCGACGATTGAGCGCTGCGCACTGCATGTGGAGAGGATAGCCTTATCTCGATGTCGTGACGGAGCCCAGCCATCGGTTGGCCACAAAACACGGAACCATGCACGCTCTTCGAGCAGGGGTGACACACAATCTGTGCCAAGACCCCAACAGTCGCCCAACTGCCGTGTCGGATCTGGTGTATTGAAAGAAGAGGCGCAAGCGAAGCCTCGTGCGCACAAGCCTTCTGGCGGAGGGAGCGGGATTCGAACCCGCGGGGGGCTGTTAACCCCCACACGCTTTCCAGGCGTGCGACTTAAACCGCTCATCCATCCCTCCGCAGGGACGGCGCGCATTCTATGCGGCCGGCGTCACCGAGGACTTGCGCAGCCAGTCGAGCAGCACGTACTGCAGGGCGCGCTGGTGCGTGCATTCCAGCACCACGGGCGGCGCGTAGCCGGCTTCGTAGGCCTCGCGCCAGCGCAAGGCGCACACGCACCAGCGGTCTCCGGGCTTCAGGCCAGGAAACCGGAACTCGGGCCGTGGCGTGATCAGGTCGTTGCCGCCTTCCAGCTGCCGGTTCAGGAACTCCGGCGTCATGCGCGCGCAGATGACATGGCTGCCGGCGTCCCGGTCGTCGGTGTGGCAGCAGCCGTCGCGGAACCAGCCCGTGAGCGGGTCGAAGGAGCACGGCTGCAGCGGCGTGCCCAGTACGTTGCTCGCGGACTTCACTTCGTCGCGCCGGTCGACTTGAACACCGCCATCGCCGTGGCAATCAGTGTCGAGACTTCGCTCATGTTGCCGGGCACGATCATGGTGTTGTTCTTCTGTGCCAGCTGGGCGTAGGCCTCGACCGCCTTTTCCGCCACCTTGAGCTGCACCGCCTGTTCGCCGCCGGGCGCGCGGATGGCTTCGGCCACCTTGCGGATGGCCTCGGCGGTGGCTTCGGCCACCGCCACGATGGCCGAGGCCTGGCCCTGCGCGGTGTTGATCTCGGCCTGGCGCTGGCCCTCGCTGCGCGCGATGGAGGCCTCGCGCTCGCCGGTGGCGATGTTGATCTGCTCCTGCTTGCGGCCCTCGCTGGCGGCGATCAGCGCGCGCTTCTCGCGTTCGGCGGTGATTTGCGCCTGCATCGAACGCAGGATCTCGGCCGGCGGCGTCAGGTCCTTGATCTCGTAGCGCAGCACCTTCACGCCCCAGTTCAGCGCCGCCTCGTCGAGCGCGGCCACCACCGACGCGTTGATCGCCTCGCGCTCCTCGAAGGTCTTGTCCAGCTCCATCTTGCCGATCACGCTGCGCAGCGTGGTCTGCGCCAGCTGGGTGATGGCAACGATGTAGTTGCTCGAGCCGTAGCTGGCGCGCATCGGGTCGGTGACCTGGAAGAACAGGATGCCGTCCACCTGCAGCTGCGTGTTGTCCTTGGTGATGCAGACCTGGCTCGGCACGTCCAGCGGCACTTCCTTCAGCGAATGGCGGTAGGCCACTCGCTCGATGAAGGGAACCAGGAACTTCAGCCCCGGAGTCAGCACGCGGTCGAACTTGCCGAGCCGCTCCACCACCCAGGCGTTCTGTTGCGGCACGATGTTGATCGTCTGCCAGACGAAGATGACGGCGATGATCGCGATGACGAGGGCGACTTCCATGTGCGGGGTACTCCGGTGCCGCTTCAGTGAGGGGAGGGGGCGACGAGCAGCCGATTGCCCTGCACGGCGACGATGACGTGGGTGCCTGCAGCGGGTGAGCCCGGGCCCTGGTACTGCACGTTCCAGGCGCTGCCGCGGTAGTTGACACGGGCCGTGCCCTCGGCGTCCCAGGCCGGCACCTGCAGCGTCTGGCCGATGTCGAGGTTGACGTCGCGGTTCGATTCTGCCGGCGCCGAACGCGGGGCACGCATGCGTCGGGCGTGCCAGGCGGCAGTCGTGCCCGCCCCGATCACCGCGGCGGCAACCAGCTGTGCGCTGAAACCCAGGCCCGCGTGGGCCGCCAGCGCGCCGGCGGCGCAGCCCAGCGCCAGCATGAGCATGTAGAAGCTGCCGGCGAACAGCTCGGCCACCACCAGCAGGCCGCCGGCCACCCACCACCAGGTCGCGGCATTCCAGTCCATTGTCGTCATCCGCTCACAAACACGCGCTGCGGCAGTGTACCGACATGGTCGCGCCACGGGGGCGCCCTACACTGCGCGTCCAACGCGTCCAGCCCCAGTCGGAGTCCTTCGCATGCAGCGCTTCCACTTCCCGATCGTCATCATCGACGAGGACTTCCGCTCCGAGAACGCCTCGGGCTTCGGTATCCGGGCGCTTGCCGCGGCGATCGAGAAGGAGGGCTTCGAGGTCGTCGGTGCGACCACCTACACCGACCTGAGCCAGTTCGCGCAGCAGCAAAGCCGCGCCAGCGCCTTCATCCTGAGCATCGACGACGAGGAGTTCACCCCCGGCCCCGAGCTCGACCCGGCGGTGCTGAACCTGCGCAAGTTCATCGCCGAGATCCGCTTCCGCAACGCCGACATCCCGATCTACCTGTACGGCGAGACGCGCACCAGCCAGCACATCCCGAACGACGTGCTGCGCGAGCTGCACGGCTTCATCCACATGTTCGAGGACACGCCGGAGTTCGTCGC
>ERZ1645186.64-NODE-64-length-16940-cov-8.908617_pt1 | contig 16940 bp, 18 predicted proteins | sample MGYA00575349_ERZ1645186 | MGnify/ENA primary metagenome ERZ1645186 (study PRJEB40839, sample SAMN11282943) | freshwater sediment metagenome | isolation source: river sediment | host: Sediment | place: India: Nawabganj, Kanpur | collected 2015-12-17 ...
AGCGTGACCTTGACCGCGTTGGCCAGGATGTTCACGCCTTCGACCATGCGGTGGCGGGCATCGCTGCCGAAAATGACGTCTTTTGCTGCCATGTGTGTTTCTCCAGATTCAGTTCAGGGGGGTGGTCTTACTTCTCGACGACCGCGAACAGGTCTTCTTCCTTCATGACCAGCAGTTCTTCGCCATCGACCTTGACGGTCTGGCCGCTGTACTTGCCGAACAGCACGCGGTCACCGATCTTGATGTTCAGGGCGACGAAATCACCCTTGTCGTTGCGCTTTCCGGGGCCCACCGCGAGCACTTCGCCTTGGTCGGGCTTCTCGGCGGCGTTGTCGGGAATGACGATGCCGGAGGCCGTCTTGGTCTCGTTTTCCAGGCGCTTGACGATCACGCGATCGTGCAAAGGACGAAGTTTCATTGCATCTCCTAGGAGGGATCAGGTTTATCGAGCCACGTCACACCGAAGAAGTCGGTGCACGCTAACCTACTTGAGTCGCCGGGCAGAGCCCTCGACTGTTAGCACTCGGTCATAACGAGTGCTAGCAGGTGAATTATAGGGACGGGACTCTGGACTTCAAGGTGCTCAGGGAAAACCCGAGTCTGAAGTGGGTGCCGCCAGATGGCCCGGCGGCAGGGCATCAGTGGGTGGGTGTGGCTGGCGCGTCCGGGCTGTCCTCGCCGGGCTCGGCGCGGCTTGCCAGACGGTAGCCCTCGCTGGCCCAGGCACCCAGGTCCACACTTCTGCAGCGCGCGCTGCAGAACGGACGGGCAGGATTCTCTGCCGCATACAAGGCCTGCTTGCCGCAACTCGGGCAGCGCACCCAGCGCTGCGTGCGGTCCGGCCCGTTGCCGCTCACGAGAAGGCTGCGCGAGCGGCCGGCGGCCGGCCTGCCAGGGGGCGGGGATCTGTCGGGTTCAAGCACATAGCGTCAGTTCGAACTCGGTGTTTTCGACGCTCGGACGAAGCCTGCCGTCGGATTCGGCTTGCATCATGCGCACCATGGCCATCAGGCGATGCCCGCTGATCTCGGGCACGAGCTGCACACCGTCTTCCAGTCGCACGCGCATCAAGTGGTAGCTGCGCCCGGACGGCAGGCTTTGCTGGAAGTGCCCCCCCACGGCCACCACCCGCTGCGGCGCTCCTCCCTCGCGGACTAGGTCGAGCAAGAGATGCAGCGCTTCGGCCAGCGGCATCAGGCTGCTCGTCCAGCGCGTCAGATCGGCGCGCCGGATTTCGGCCGGGCGTTGCTGCCAGGCGTAATAGCCGGGCAGGTCGAACTCGCAGGTGCCGCCGGGGATGCCGATGCGGCTGCGAATGCTCATCAGCCAGTCGTTGCCGGTGAGCGCCTGCCCTGCCTTGCCTTGCAGCTGGTTCAGGCCCGTGAACGCATGTTCGATGCGAGCCACCACGGCGTCTAGCGCAGCTTCGGAGATGCGCGGGTTGCCGCGATAGCCCTGCAGGATGCCGCGATGCCGCTCGAGTTCCTTCAGCAGATCGGACTTCAGGTCGGCGCGCGAGGCAACGTCGACGATCTCGAACAGCGTGACCAGCGCGAAATGGTGATCGACCGCATCGTCGCGGCGCATCAGCTGGCCGAGCCGGTCGAAAAGGTGCTCCAGCCGCAGCATCGTACGGATGCTTTCGTTCAGTGGGTACTCGTAGAGAACCAAGGCCGGCATCTCCGCGGGGCGGGCTGTGACAAGGGACCGCGGGTTCGCGACCCGCGACCCGGCGATTGTTTCACAGGGTCGAAGCGGAAACGACCGGCAAAGAACTCCAGTGGGCCCACAGGGCCTGCACATGCGATCGCAGATTGTCGAGCGACAGGTCGTCGTTGAAGATCACGCCGTCCGCGATGGCGCGGCGCGCGACACGCGGGGATTGCTGCGCGATCACGCGGCGCACCTGATCCTCCGTCCAGCCGGAACGCTGCATCACGCGCCGTACCTGCGTGCCTTCGGCACAGTCCACCACCAGGATGCGGTGTACGCGTTGCCGCCAGTGGCTGGAGGCGGCCAGAAGCGGCACGTCAAAGACCACGCTGCGCTCTCCGGCGGCATCGGACTGGCGCTGCGCCTCCTCGCCGATCATCGGATGCAAGATCGACTCGAGACGGCGCCGGACCGAGTTGTCCGCAAAGGCCAGCGAACGCATGCGATCGCGGTCCATCGCGCCGTCGGCGGTGACGATCTCCGGGCCGAACTCGCGCTGCAGCGCCGGCATGGCCGCGCCCCCGGGGGCAGTCAGACCATGGGCAATGGCATCGGTATCGACGAGCACGGCACCATGTCCCACGAGCATCGCCGCGACGGTGCTCTTGCCGCTGCCAATGCCGCCCGTCAGTCCCAGGTGCAGCGGCATCAGAGCGTGGGAAACCACAGCCGCGTCAACGGCTGTCCGAAGAACATCGCCGCGATGCCGCCGCCAACGAGATACGGGCCGAACGGAATCGGCACTTCGCGCTTGTGGCCACCGAAGACCACCATCGACAGGCCGACGACCGCACCCACCGCAGAGGCCAGCAACACGATCGACGGCAACAATTGCCAGCCGAGCAATGCGCCCAGACCGGCCAGCAGCTTGAAGTCGCCTTCGCCCATGCCTTCGACACCGCGCAGCGTCTTGTAGCTGAAGGCCAGCAACCACAGCGCGCCATAGCCTGTCAGGGCACCCCAGGCCGCCGATTCGAGCGATGTACCGGTCCATCCCATGCCGGCACCCAGCAGGCCCAGACCGATCAGCGGCAAGGTCAGGTCGTCCGGCAGATAGGTGGTGTCCAGGTCGACGAGTGCCATGGCCAGCATTAGCGCCACCGCCGTGCACCACACCAGCGTTTGCGGCTGGGCACCGAACTTCAGGGCACAGGCGGCGAAGAGCAGGGCCGTGGCCGCCTCGACGATCGGATAGCGCCTGGAGATCTTCGCGCCGCACGCAGAACAGCGCCCGCGCAGCCGCAGCCAGCCGATCAGCGGCAGGTTCTCATGCCAGCGCAGTACGTGGCCACAATGCGGGCAGCGCGAGCGGGGCCGCGCCAGGCCGAGCGCGGGCTGCGCCTGAAGCGCACGGCTGATGGCTTGGGCTGCCTGCCCCAACGCGGCCGGCGGCGCACCGGTGGCGCCGCTGACGCGACGCCATGCCTCCGCATCGGCAAGCTGGTGTTCGGCCACATCCAGCCACCATTCGCGCTCGAGCTTCTTCGGCAGCCGATAGGCGACCACGTTCAGGAAGCTGCCCACGCACAGCCCGAGCAGCGCCAGCGCCAACGGCGAGAACCAGGGATCCGGCGCCATGCCGGCGATCAGACCACAGCGCCCAGCTTGAAGATCGGCAGGTACATCGAGACCACGATGCCACCGATCAGCACGCCCAGAATGACGATGATGAAGGGCTCCATCAGGCTGGAAAGGCCCTTGACCATCTCGTCGACCTCATCCTCGTAGAACTCGGCGCACTTGGCGAGCATGTGGTCCAAAGCACCAGACTCCTCGCCAATGGCTGCCATCTGCAGCACCATGGTCGGGAACACGCCAGTGGTGGTCATGGCGGAGGTCAGCGCGGACCCAGTGGACACGTCCTTCTGGATCTGTTGCGTGGCGATCCGGTAGACGGCGTTGCCGGAGGCGCCGCCCACCGAGTCGAGCGCTTCCACCAGCGGCACGCCCGCGGCAAACATCGTCGACAGGGTGCGCGTCCACCGCGCGATCACCGATTTGTTGATCAGGTCGCCGAACACCGGCACCTTCAGCAGGAGCCGGTCCATGAACATCTGCATCTTCTCGGAACGCTTCCACGACTCGAAGAAGAAGTACAGCCCGCCAAACAGCAGCCCGAAGATGGCCCACCAGTAGGAGACGAAGAACTCCGACATGGCGATCACGGCCAGCGTCGGCGCCGGCAGGTCGGCGCCGAAGGAGCTGAACACCTCCTTGAAAGCCGGGATGACGAAGATCATGATCACCGTGAGCACCACGAAGGCGACGACGATCACCGCCACCGGGTACATCAGCGCCGACTTGATCTTGGCCTTGATGGCCATCGTCTTCTCCTGGTACAGCGCCAACCGCTCGAGCAGCGCCTCCAGGATGCCGCCGGCCTCGCCGGCCTCGACCAGGTTGCAGTACAGCGCATCGAACTGCATCGGATGCTTGCGGAAGGCCGCCGACAGGCTGGTGCCGGTCTCGACGTCGCCGCGGATCTCGTTGAGCAGCCGCGTCAGCCGCGGGTTGCTGCTGCCGCGGGCCACGATGTCGAAAGCCTGCAGCAGCGGGACGCCGGCCTTCATCATCGTCGCCAACTGGCGCGTGAAGATGGCGATGTCCTTCTGCTTGATTGCCTTGCCACCGCTGGTGCGGCGCTTCTTCACCTTGGTGATCAGGATGCCCTGGCGGCGCAGGCTGGCGTTGACCACGGCCTCACCACCGGCGCGGATTTCGCCGCGCACCAGCTTGCCGTTCTTGTCCTTGCCTTCCCACTCGAAGATCGAGTCCTTGGTGCCGCGGGTCGCTACTGCAGTTGGCATCGTGTCTCCGGCGCGAATCTCAACATAGCGTGATTGCGTGAACGGTCGTCACTCGTTGGTCACGGAAATGACCTCTTCCAGTGTCGTCGCACCGCTGCGAACCTTCACCAGACCCGATTGCCGCAAGTCCCTCACGCCTTCCTTCTGTGCCTGGGCCGCGATGTCCATCGAGGAGCCTTCTGCCAGGATGATGCGCTGGATCGCTTCCGTGATGGGCATCACCTGGTAAAGGCCGACCCGGCCCTTGTAACCGTTGTTGCAGGCCGAGCAGCCGACGGCCCTGTAGGGCTTCCAACTGCCGTCCAGATCGGTCTCGGCATACCCGGCGCGCAACAACGCTTCGCGAGGATAGTCCGCCGGCGCCTTGCAGTTCTCGCACAGGCGCCGCGCAAGGCGCTGCGCCGTGATGAGTAGCACGCTTGCGGCGATGTTGAAGGGTGCCACGCCCATGTTCAACAGCCGCGTCAACGTGCTTGGCGCATCGTTGGTGTGCAGTGTGGACATGACCATGTGTCCGGTCTGCGCCGCCTTGATGGCGATGTCGGCGGTTTCCAGGTCACGGATCTCGCCGACCATGACAATGTCTGGGTCCTGGCGCAGGAAGGACTTCAATGCTGCGGCGAAGGTCAACCCGGCCTTGTCGTTCACGTTGACCTGGTTCACGCCCGGCAGGTTGATTTCGGCCGGATCCTCGACCGTGCAGATGTTCACGCCTGGCTGGTTCAGGATGTTCAGGCAGGTATACAGCGACACCGTCTTGCCGCTGCCTGTCGGCCCGGTGACGAGCACCATGCCGTAAGGCCGCTGGATCGCATGCATCAACCGATCACGCTCGGCCTTTTCGTATCCGAGCGCTTCGATGCCGAGCTTGGCGCTGGAAGGATCGAGAATCCGGATGACGATCTTTTCGCCGAACAGCGTGGGCAGGGTGCTGATGCGGAAGTCGATGGCCTTGTTGCCGAACTTCAGCTTGAGCCGTCCATCCTGAGGCACGCGTTTCTCGGCGATGTCCAGACGGCTGATGACCTTGATGCGCGAGGCCAGCTTGTCCTTGATCGCGATCGGCGGCTGCGTGATTTCGCGCAACTCGCCGTCGATACGGAAGCGTACGCGGTAGTTGTACTCGTAGGGCTCGAAGTGCAGGTCGGACGCACGCATGTTGATCGCATCGATCAGCATCTTCTGCAGGAAGCGCACCACCGGCGCGTCCTCGACCTCCTGCGCAACGTCGGCACTTTCCTGTGCCGAGGTGTCTTCGTCGCTGACGTCGAACTCGAAGTCACCGCCTGCCAGGCTTTCCATTGCCTGGTTGACGTCGGCGCCTTGCGCTTCGAGGATGCGCATCAACTTGTCGTATTCGACGATCACCCATTCGGGCGAGAGCTGAGTCGCGAACTTGATGCGTTCGGTGGCCTCCTGGTCGGTGGGGTCAGCCGCGCCGATGAACAGGCGGTTGCCGCGCTTGCCCAGCACCAGGATCTGATACTGCACCGCCAGTTTCGGGTCGACGATGCCTCGCGGAAGGCGGGTCAGGTCCACCGCGTTCAGGTCGAGCAGCGGCAGGGCCAGTGCGGTTGAAAGCGCATGCGCCAAGTCCGCTGGCGGCACCGCCCCCGCCGAAACGACCGCGGCGACGAAGCTGGAGCGACGGTCCCGGGCGCTGCGCGACAGGTCTTCCGCGGCCTTTGCGCTGAGCTTGCCCGCATGGACGAGCACCCGCGCAACCCCCGATAGGGTCGACTGAGGCGACTCGACCACCGTGTCAACGGCCATCGACAGGAGACTCCTTCTTGAAAACCAGCGGCATCATCGCCGAAGCCCCAGTCGCTGTAAACCAACGACTTCGCGGGCCGTGCAATCGTTCATGCACGCATGCGTCCATGGGCCTTGGGATCGCTCCCGAGGGGCGCACAGGCGATCTGAATTCAAAGGAATTTCAAAGGAATCTGGTCGGGGTGAGAGGATTCGAACCTCCGGCCTCTACGTCCCGAACGTAGCGCTCTACCAGGCTAAGCTACACCCCGATTCAGCCGGAAAGAATACCGACCGGGTCGCGCGACGCTCAGAACGAGCGATCCACTGACCGAACGCATAATTCTAGCAGAGCCTCGCCTGCCGAAGAGACGGGCAGGACGCGCAGGCAGCTGCGGGCTTCGTCGGCCTCCTGCTTGGCCACGGTGCGTGTGGCATCGAGCGCACCCGTACGGCGCACGACCTCGACGATCTGCGGTAAGCCCTGAACCTCGCCGTGCTCGATGGCGTGCCGGATCAGGGCGCGCTCGTCGGCGGTGGCGCGCTCCATCGCGATGAGCAAGGGCAGCGTCGGCTTGCCTTCACGCAGGTCATCGCCCACGTTCTTGCCCAGCGCTTGCGGGTCGCCCTCGTAGTCGAGCAGGTCGTCGACCAGCTGGAATGCGGTGCCCAGCGATCGGCCATAGCTCGCACAGGATTCCTCGACCTCGGGCCCCACGCCAGCCAGCACCGCGCCGAGTCTCGCGCTCGCCTCGAAAAGCTTGGCTGTCTTGAAGCGGATCACGCGCAGATAGTCGTCCACCGCCAAGTCGGCGTCGTGGATGTTCATCAGCTGCAGCACCTCCCCTTCGGCAATGACGTTGGTGGCATCGGCGAGCACTTCGAGCACGCGCATGCGGTTCACAGAAACCATCATCTGGAAAGCACGCGAATAGAGAAAGTCGCCGACCAGCACGCTGGCGGCATTTCCGAACACGGCATTGGCCGTCTTGCGCCCGCGTCGCAGTGACGATTCGTCGACCACGTCGTCGTGAAGCAGCGTCGCGGTGTGGATGAACTCGACGATGGCGGCCAGCTCGTACTGTTCTCGACCCTTGAATCCCAGGGCTTGCGAAAAGAGCAGCACCAGGCGCGGGCGGATGCGCTTGCCGCCTGCGCCGATGATGTAGTTCGAAATCTGATCGATCAGCGCAACGCGCGAGCTCAGGCGTTCGCGGATGGTCGCATCCACCTCACGCATCGCGTCCTCGATTGGATCGATGCGGGTTTCGGCGGAAGGGCGGGCCTCGATCACGGGAAGAGTCAGGGTGGCTCTGGGCTGGTGATTATAGGAAGGAGGCCCCGAAGCAAGTGCGGACCTCTTGCCCTGGGCCGGTTGGTCAGCCTGAGCGTGGCGGGGATCGCAGAGGGCCTTGATGCCGCGGTCGGCCTTCGTGGTAGAATGCCAAGTTCTTCGCCGTCAACACCGCAACGACGGGCGCGGCGGCCGGGCGGCCGCCCGGCCGGGCGCTTGTTTAGTTGTGATCGGCGGGCTTCCGGCGGGGGCCCATTCGAGAGAGGTCGCAATCTTCTCGGGCGAAGGGTTCAAGGAAAGGTCAAGTATGTACGCGGTCATAAAAACCGGCGGCAAACAGTACAAGGTTGCAGCCGGCGAGAACATCAAGGTAGAACAGATTGCTGCGGACGTCGGCCAGGAAGTGGTTCTCGACCAGGTGCTCGCCGTCGGTAACGGCGCGGAACTGAAGGTCGGTACGCCCTGGGTCAGCGGCGCGAGCGTCAAGGCCACCGTGGTCGCGCAAGGGCGCCACGACAAGGTGCGCATCTTCAAGATGCGCCGGCGCAAGCACTACCGCAAGCAGGGCGGCCACCGGCAGCCTTTCACCGAACTGCAGATTAGCGCCGTCAACGTCTGACGCGCGTCCGCTAGAACGATTCTCAGGAGTCCTGAACCATGGCACAGAAAAAGGGCGGCGGTTCCACCCGCAACGGCCGTGACTCGAAACCCAAGATGCTCGGCGTCAAGGTCTACGGCGGCCAAGCGGTCTCGGCCGGCTCGATCATCGTGCGCCAGCGAGGCACCAAGTTCCATGCGGGCACGAACGTCGGCATGGGTCGCGATCACACCCTCTTCGCGATGGTCGATGGCACCGTGTCCTTTGGACTGAAGGGTGCGCAGAACAAGCAGACGGTGACGGTCCGTCCGGCCTGAGCGCGGCTCTGCCCGAACCGAAGCCCCGGTTCGCCGGGGCTTCGTCGTTGTGGCGGCCTGCCGTACGCTGCTCGGCAACCCCACTAACATCCTCTCGCGATGAAATTCGTTGACGAAGCCACCATCGACGTTGCCGCAGGCAACGGCGGGGCGGGTTGCGCCAGCTTCAGGCGCGAGAAGTTCATCCCCTTCGGTGGCCCGGACGGTGGCGACGGTGGCCGTGGCGGCAGCATCCGTGCCGTGGCCGACCGCAATCTCAACACGCTGATCGACTATCGCTATGCCCGGCGCCATGTCGCACGCAATGGCGAGGGCGGTCGTGGCTCCGACCAGTACGGAGCCGCTGGCGAGGACATTTTGCTGCGCATGCCGGTCGGCACGATCGTCACCGATCTGGAGACTGGCGAGGTCGTTGCCGAGCTGATCGATCCGGAAAGGCCAGTGCTCCTATGCAAAGGCGGTGACGGCGGCTTCGGGAACCTGCATTTCAAGTCCAGCACCAATCGCGCGCCGCGGCAGAAGACGCCCGGCTGGCCCGGCGAACAGAAGCGTCTGAAGCTTGAACTGCGTGTCATGGCCGACGTCGGCCTGCTGGGCATGCCCAATGCGGGCAAGTCCACGCTGATCGCGGCCATCTCCAACGCGCGGCCGAAGATCGCCGACTATCCGTTCACCACCTTGCACCCGAACCTCGGTGTGGTGCGCGTCGCGCCCGAGCAGAGTTTCGTGGTCGCCGACATCCCGGGGCTGATCGAAGGTGCGGCCGAAGGTGCGGGCCTGGGGCACCGTTTCTTGCGGCATCTGCAGCGTACGCGATTGCTGCTGCACATCGTCGATCTGGCGCCGTTGGACGAGCACGCCGATCCGGTGAAGGACGCGCGGGCCATCGTCGCCGAACTGAAGAAGTACGACCCCCGATTACACGCCAAACCTCGCTGGCTGGTTCTGAACAAGATCGACATGATCCCGGCCGAAGACCGCGAGGCGCGCGTCAAGGACTTCGTGCGCCGCCTGCGCTGGAAGGGCCCGGTGTTCCAGATTTCCGCCCTGGCACGCGAGGGCCTGACGCCTCTCGTGCGCGCGGCCTACGAGCATGTGGCGCAGTTCCAGCCCAAGGCGGCGGAACCCGACCCGCGCTTCGACCGCGAAGCGGAGCCGGGCGATGTCTGAACCGCTGCGTCAGGCGCGACGCATCGTCATCAAGGTCGGCTCCAGCCTGGTGACCAACGAAGGCCGAGGTGTCGACGAGCAGGCCATCGGCAACTGGTGTCGGCAACTGGCCGCATTGGCGGCCGAGCGGCGCGAATTGGTCATGGTCTCCAGTGGCGCCATTGCCGAGGGCATGAAACGCCTGGGCTGGGCCACCCGGCCGAAGGAGTTGCACGAGCAGCAGGCCGCGGCGGCCGTCGGTCAGATGGGTCTGGTGCAGATGTACGAGACCAAGCTGCGCGAGCACGGCCTGCGCAGCGCCCAGGTGCTGCTGACCCATGCCGACCTGGCGGACCGCGAGCGCTACCTGAATGCCCGCTCGACGCTGTTGACGCTGCTGTCCTTGGGTGTGATCCCTGTGATCAACGAGAACGACACGGTGGTCAACGAGGAGATCAAGTTCGGCGACAACGACACCCTTGGCGCGCTGGTGGCCAACCTGGTGGAGGCCGACGCGCTGGTGATCCTCACCGACCAGCGTGGCCTCTACTCGGCCGACCCGCGCAAGGACCCGCAGGCGCGCTTCATCGACGAAGCCGTTGCGGGCGATCCGGCGCTCGAGGTGATGGCCGGCGGCGCCGGCTCGGCCATCGGCCGCGGCGGCATGCTCACCAAGGTGCTCGCCGCCAAGCGCGCGGCTGGCAGCGGGGCCGCGACCATCATTGCCTGGGGGCGCGAGCCCGATGTGCTGCTGCGCTTGGCGGCGGGCGAGGCCATCGGCAGCGCGCTGCTCGCTGCGACGCCGAAGCTCGCCGCGCGCAAGCAGTGGATGGTCGACCACCTGCAGTTGCGCGGCGCCGTGGTCGTCGACGAAGGCGCCGAACAGAAGCTGCTCGGCGAGGGCAAGAGCCTGTTGCCCATCGGCGTGGTGGGGGTGCAGGGCGACTTCCGTCGCGGCGATGTCATCGCCGTGCGCGGGAGCTCGGGCAAGGAACTGGCGCGCGGACTGGCCAACTACTCCAGCGCCGAGACCCGGCTGATCGCGCGCAAGCCGTCGACGCTGATCGAGGCCACCTTGGGCTACGTCAACGAGCCCGAATTGATCCACCGCACGAACCTGGTGCTCAGCCAGCCCGAGGCGGGCTGACCAAGAGCCGCCCTCAGTCAGTCCTCGGTCCGCCCTCAGTGCGGCTCGGACGGATTCGGGCCGTCGGTTTGCGGTGCGTCAGCCTCGTCGTGCGACGCTTCGACGTGGTGCCCTTCGTGCCGCGGACCGCGCATGCCGGCCCGCAGGTAACGGTTGTGGTGATGGACCCGCGGCAGGAAGCGCGCCAGTTCGGTCAAGGCGCGCTCGTAGACGCCGCGCTTGAACTCGATGACCACGTCCAGCGGCACCCAATAGTCGTTCCAGCGCCAGGCGTCGAACTCCGGATGATCGGTGGCGCGAAGATTCATGTCGCTGTCTCGTCCCACAAGCCGCAATAGGAACCAGATCTGCTTCTGGCCGCGGTAGTGGCCGCGTGATTCCTTGCGGATGAAGTGGTCCGGAACCTCGTAGCGCAGCCAGTCGCGCGTGCGCGCCAGGATCTGCACATGCTCCGGTCGCAGCCCCACCTCTTCGTGCAGCTCGCGATACATCGCCTGCTCAGGCGTCTCGCCATGCTTGATCCCGCCCTGCGGGAACTGCCACGAATGCGTACGCAACCGCTTTCCCCAGAAAACCTGATTGCGTGCGTTGAGCAGGATGACGCCGACGTTGGGCCTGAAGCCGTCACGGTCGAGCATAATCAAACCCCGATTTCTTGATTGAAATCATTATTGCATCGGCTGCATTTCCCGCGCGAGCCCTTGCTTTCCCGCACCTGGCCGGGCTGCCTGCCGCAAGCGGCGGCCACGGCTGGCCCCTGCCGAAGCCCGTCACCGAAGCCCGATGAAAGCCAGCCAGTTCCTCGTCTCCACGTTGAAGGAGGCGCCTGCCGACGCCGAAGTGGTCAGCCACAAGCTGATGATGCGTGCCGGCATGATCAAGCGCCTGTCCGCCGGCATCTACAGCTACATGCCGATGGGGCTGCGCGTCATCCGCAAGGTTGAGGCCATCATCCGCGAGGAGATGAACCGCGCCGGTGCGATCGAGCTGCTGATGCCGGTGGTGCAGCCGGCCGAGTTGTGGGTGGAGTCGGGGCGCTTCCAGGCCTACGGGCCGGAACTGCTGCGCGTCAAGGACCGGCACGAGCGCGACTTCATCATCCAGCCGACCAGCGAAGAGGTGATCACCGACATCGCGCGGCAGGAGTTGCGCAGTTACAAGCAGCTGCCGCGCAACTTCTATCACATCCAGACCAAGTTCCGCGACGAGCGGCGGCCTCGTTTCGGCATCATGCGCGGTCGAGAGTTCACGATGAAAGACGCGTACTCCTTCGACCGCGACAAGGACGGGGCACTGCGCAGCTACGAGGTGATGTACCAAGCCTACTGCCGCATCTTTGACCGCTTTGGACTGCAGTACCGCGCCGTCGCCGCCGACACCGGCGCCATCGGCGGCGATGCCTCGCATGAATTCCAGGTCATCGCCGACACCGGCGAGGACGCCATCGTCTACTGTCCGGACAGCGACTACGCCGCCAACATCGAGCTGGCCGAAGCCGTGTCGCTGATCGAACGCCGCGGTGCGCCGTCGATGGCCTTGGCCAAGACCCCCACGCCCGGCAAGGCCACCTGCGAGGACGTGGCCGCGCTGCTCGGCACGCCGCTGCAGAGCACGGTGAAGTCGCTGGTGCTGGCCACCGACCACAGGTCCGAGGCCGGTGACATCGTCCAGACCACGGTCTGGTTGCTGCTGGTGCGTGGCGACCACAACCTGAACGAGATCAAGGCCGGCAAGGTCGAGGGCTTGAAGGCGGGCTTCCGCTTCGCCACCGCCGCCGAGATCGAGCAGCACTTCGGCTGCAAGCCCGGCTACCTGGGCCCGATCGCCACGCGCCTGCCGGTCAAGGTGGTGGCCGACCGCACCGTGGCCGCGATGCACGATTTCACCTGCGGCGCCAACGAAGAAGGCTTCCACTACACCGGCGTCAACTGGGGCCGCGACCTGCCCGAACCGGATCTCGTGGCCGACATTCGTAACGTCGTCGCCGGCGACCCTTCGCCCGACGGCAAGGGCGTGCTCGCGATCCAGCGTGGCATCGAGGTCGGCCACGTGTTCTACCTCGGGACCAAGTACAGCAAGGCGATGAACGCCGCCTTCCTCGACGAGAGCGGCAAACCGCAGCTGATGGAGATGGGTTGCTACGGCATTGGCGTCACCCGCATCCTCGGCGCGGCCATCGAACAGGGGCACGACGCGCGCGGCATCGTCTGGCCGAACGCGATCGCGCCCTTCACCGTCGTCGTCTGTCCCATCGGTTATGACCGTCAGGCCGAGGTGCGCGAAGCGGCCGACCGCCTGCACGCCGAACTGTCCGCGCGGGGCCTGGACGTGCTGCTGGACGATCGCGGCGAGCGCCCCGGCGCGATGTTCGCCGACTGGGAGCTGATCGGTGTGCCGCAACGCGTGGTCGTCTCCGAGCGTGCGCTGAAGGAGGGCCTGCTCGAGGTGCAAGGCCGGCGCGAAACGCAGGCCAGCCGCGTGCCGGTGACCGAGGTGGCCGCCTACTTGCAGGCAAGGATCGCCGCATGAGGCCTGCGGCCGGGCGCTTGCTGCGTTCGGCGGTGGCCGGGTTGGGCCTGGCCTTGTCGGGCTGGCCGGTTGCCTGGGCCGGAGCCCAGCTGGAGGAGCCCTTGGTGGACAAGGTGCGCACGGCGCTGGCCGCGGCGGTGACCGATCTCGCACCTCCGCGGCCGAACTTCGATTCCATCGAGGAGCGGCTCGCCTACCTGCGCTGGCTCGGCGCCACGAGCGAGCGGCTGAAGAAGCGCAAGGCCGACCACCTGCTGCGCGTGGAGTTCCTCGAGACGGTCTGGTACGAAAGCAAGCGCGCTGGACTGGAGCCCGCGCTGGTGCTCGGCCTGATCCAGGTGGAAAGCGGGTTTCGCAAGTACGCGATCAGCGTGGCGGGCGCGCGCGGCTACATGCAGGTCATGCCGTTCTGGACGCGCACCATCGGCAACGGCGATGCGAGCGGGCTTTTCCACCTGCAGGCCAATCTGCGCTACGGCTGCGTCATCCTGCGCCACTACCTCGACATGGAGAAGGGCGACCTGTTCCTCGCGCTCGGCCGCTACAACGGCAGCCGCGGCCGCAGCGAGTACCCTAATGCGGTCTTCGCCAACCGCCGTCATTGGGTGGTCGAAGAGCCGATGCCGACCTCGGCGGCCTCGTTGAAGGCGCCCGCTGACGGCACCTGAGCGGGCTTCAGCCCGGCCGCAGACCCTGCCAGCGCTGTGCCGAGGCGCCGGCCACGCCCAGCATCTGCAGCACGCGTTCCACGGTGTCGGCGACCAGTTCGTCGATCGATTGCGGCCGGTGGTAGAAGGCCGGCAGCGGCGGAAAGACGATCCCGCCCATCTCGGTCACCGCGCACATGTTGCGCAGATGGGCCAGGTTGAGCGGCGTCTCGCGCACCATCAGCAGCAGCGGGCGGCGTTCCTTCAACATCACGTCGGCTACGCGCGTCAGCAGGTTGTCGCCGAAGCCGTGTGCCACCGAGGCCAGGGTCTTCATCGAGCAGGGCGTGATGACCATGGCCGTGGTGTCGAAGCTGCCACTTGCCAGGCAGGCGCCGACGTCGCCCGGCGCATAGCTGCGGTCGGCCAGCGCCTCGAACTCGCGCCGCTCCAGTCCCAGCTCGTGGTGCAGGTTCAGCACGCCGGCCGGCGTGACCACCAGATGGGTTTCGACGCCCAGTACGCGCGCGCGCTGCAGCAGCCTTTGTGCGTAGACCGCGCCCGTGGCTCCGGTGACGCCGACGACCAGGCGCGTGGCCACGTCAGCTTGAAGCCAGGGCCTGCTGGAGTTCGCCGGACTGGTACATCTCCATCATGATGTCCGAACCCCCCAGGAACTCGCCGTTGACGTACAGCTGCGGGATCGTCGGCCAGTTCGCGTAGGCCTTGATGCCCTGGCGCACTTCCTCGTCCTCCAGGACGTTGACCGTGGTCAGGTCTTGCACGCCGCAGGCCTTGAGGATCTGCACTGCGCGGCCCGAGAAGCCGCACATTGGAAACTGCGCGGTGCCCTTCATGAAGAGCACCACCCGATGGCCCTTGACCAGTTGGTCGATGCGTTGCTGCGTATCACTCATGGGACTGTGCCCGCCGCCGGCGGGCTTGTTGAAAACCAGCCCGGGTTATACGGCAAAGCGGCTCGGTTGGCCGTCGGCGACGCTGCTTGCCCCGAGGCGCCGCCGGGCCAAACCTCTCAGAACGAGTAGTTGACGCCCAGCTGCAGCATCGGCGAGAGGCGCAGTTCGCGCAGCAACTCCTCGGCGCCCTGAGCGCCGGACAGGACCCGGCCCATGCCAAGCGCCGGCCCGGGGTTCTGCACCACCAGCCCGATGTCTGCCCAGAAGCCCCAGCCTGTGCGTTCCGAGAAGTCGCTGTAGCCAAGGCCCAGGTACGGAAGCGCGCTCACGCTTTGAGCGGTCGGCTCGAAGGCCATGGGGCCGAGCCCGGTGGCGGGGGTGCGCCATGCCGAACCCTGGCTGGTCAGCGCGCGCGACGACCGCGTGAGCTCCGACAGCGATACGCCCGGTTGGAGGATCAGCAGCGAGCCGCTGGCCCGCAGGCCGGTGCGCGGCCCGATGGCGTCGTCCGGGCGTGCCGAGAAGTAGTAGTCCCCGCCCACGCTGGCCGCCAGCGGCGGTGTCCCCACGAGCTGCCAGGCATGCAGCGGAAGCGCGGCGTCGAGCACCACGGCGTTGATCTGCAGCCGTGTCTGCACGGTGGACCAGTAGCCACCGATGCGCTCGGGCTTCAGGCCTTCGGCGCTGCACAGCCCCGCCATGCCGGCGAGGGCCGCCCAAACCAGACAACGCAGGATTCGCATGACCGATTCCTTCAGGCTGCTGGCGGAGTTCATCCGCGCATGGACTCATCCTAGCCGTTTAGCGGCGACGGGTTGCTGCAGCGGTGTATCCGAAGCTACCGGGGTTGCACAAGCGTGACATTTGGGCGGCCAGGCGTGGCTCTGCCGCGTCGCCCTCAGAGGCCGGGGTTGCCGCCGGCATGCCAGCAGCCGCCGGTGCAGCGCGGTTGGCCGGCCAGATCGGCTCGCGTCTGTACGGTGGTGAAGCCGGCATGCAGCAGCATGCAGCGCACGGCCTCGGCCTGGTCGTGACCGTGCTCGAGCAGCAGCCAAGCGCCGTCGACCAGGTGCCGTCCGGCGTCGTGCACGATCCGGCGCAGTGCCTGCAGGCCATCGCCGCCGGGCGTCAGCGCCAGCAACGGCTCGTGACGCAGCGCGGCCAGGTGCGGGTCGTCGGCGGCCACATAGGGCGGGTTGCTGAGCACGAGGTGGAAGCGGTGTTCCCCCAACGGTTCCCACCAGTCGCCCAGCAGCCAATCCACCGTGAGCCCCAGGCGCGCGGCGTTACCGCTGGCCACCGCCAGCGCGTCGGCACTGCAGTCCACCGCGCACACCGTCGCAGCCGGGCAGCGGTGCTTCATGGCCAGCGCAATCGCGCCGCTGCCGGTGCCCAGGTCGGCCACCATCGGCGTCGCCTGCGCGCACTGGGATAGGCGTTCCAACCCCCAGTCGACGAGTGTCTCGGTTTCCGGCCGCGGCACCAGCACGGCCGGGCCCAGTTGCAGCTGCAGGCCGTGAAACTCGCGCTCGCCAAGCAGGTAGGCCAGCGGCACGCCGTCCGCGCGGCGAAGGCAGTCACCGGTGAAGGCCTGCTGCTGGACGGCGGTCAGCGGCGCCTCTTCGTGCGCCATCAGCCAGCTGCGGCTGCGCTGCAGCAGCCGGGCCAGCAACAGCTGCGCGTCGAGACGGTCCACGCCGCTGGCGCGAGCGTGAGCCAGTGCCAGCGCCACCGTGGGCAAATCGCCCTGGTGGGCCGCCGCGCGCGTCTCGCTCATGCGAGCCCGCCGGACTCCAGCGCCGCCAGCTGTTCGGCGGCCCGCGCGGCGTGCAGTGCACGGACCACGTCGTCGAGCTCACCGTCCATCACCCGGTCGAGCTTGTACAGCGTCAGGTTGATGCGATGGTCGGTCAGGCGCCCCTGCGGGAAGTTGTAGGTGCGGATGCGGTCCGAACGGTCGCCGCTGCCGATCAGCCCTTTGCGGGTGGCAGCCTCCTTGGCGGTGCGTTCGTTGCGCTCCTTGTCGCGCAGCCGCGCCTGCAGCACGGCCATCGCCTTGGCCTTGTTGCG
>ERZ1645186.65-NODE-65-length-16781-cov-9.113297_pt1 | contig 16781 bp, 16 predicted proteins | sample MGYA00575349_ERZ1645186 | MGnify/ENA primary metagenome ERZ1645186 (study PRJEB40839, sample SAMN11282943) | freshwater sediment metagenome | isolation source: river sediment | host: Sediment | place: India: Nawabganj, Kanpur | collected 2015-12-17 ...
GTGCCGGTGGCCGTCAGAGAAGACCTAAAGAACAATGGTCTTGATCATGCCTACCCGACCTAATGTACACGACGCGGCGAGAGACCTTCGATTCCGAAGGCCACTGCCCCGCCGGAGCCCGGATCAGGCGCCGCTGAACGCGAAGTCGACTTCCGGCTTCAGGCCGCTGACGATGCGCGCGATGCTCTTGCCCGAGCCGCACGAGTGCGTCCAGCCCAGCGTTCCATGCCCCGTGTTGAGGAACAGGTTGGGCAGCTTGCTGCGGCCGATGATCGGCACGTTGCTCGGCGTCGCCGGGCGCAGCCCGGTCCAGAACTGGGCCTGGCTGGCGTCCCCGGCACCGGGGAAGAGCTCTTCGACGCGCCGCACGATGGCCTCGCAGCGCACGCGGTTCAGGTCGCGGTCGTAGCCGTTGAGCTCGGCCGTGCCGGCGATGCGCAGCCGGTCGCCGAGGCGCGAGAACACCAGCTTGTACTCGTCGTCGGTGAGCGAGACCTGGTGCGCCATCGACGCGTCCTTCACCGGCATCGTCACCGAGTAGCCCTTGGCCGGGTAGATCGGCAGGCGGATGCCCAGCGGCGCCGCCAGCAGCGGGCTCAGGCTGCCCATCGCCAGCACGTAGGCGTCGGCGCGCAGCCGGCGGAAGCGGCCTTCGGCGTCGGTGGCCTCGACATGGTCGATCTGGCCGCCGGCCTGGCGCAGCGCGGTCACGGTGTGGCTCATCAGGAACTGCACGCCATCGGCCTGGCAGCGCGCCACCAGTTCGCGGGCAAAGCGGTTGGCATCGCCGGATTCGTCTTCGGCGGTGTAGGTGGCGCCGGCCAGTCGCGGGCGGATGTGGCGCAGCGCGGGCTCGAGGCGCACCGCCTCGTCGGCCGAGATCACGCGCCGGTCGCAGCCCAGTTCGCGCATCTGCGCGGCCGGCGCTTCGGCGCCGTCGAACTCCTTCTGGCTGGTATAGAAGTGCAGGATGCCCTGGGTGCGCTCGTCGTAGCTGATGCCGATGTCGCGCCGCAGCGCCTGCAGCGTGTCGCGGCTGTAGGTGCCCAGGCGCACGATCTGCTCGATGTTGTGGCGCGTGCGCGCCGGCGTGCACTCGCGCAGGAACTGCAGGCCCCACAGCCACTGGCGCATGTCGGCGCGCAGGCGGAACAGCAGCGGCGCGTCTTCCTGGCCCAGCCACTTCAGCACCTTCAACGGCGCACTGGGGTTGGCCCAGGGCTCGGCATGGCTGACCGAGATCTGGCCGCCGTTGGCAAAGCTGGTTTCCGCGGCCGGCGTGGCCTGGCGGTCGACGACCGTCACGTCGTGGCCCTGCTGGCGCAGGAAGTAGGCCGAGGTCACGCCGAGCAGGCCGGCGCCGAGAACGATGACTTTCATGCAATGCACTCCAAGGACAGGTGACGAGCCACGACATGTGACTCATCTGCCGCTCCCCCTGTCCTTGGTACCTGAGAGATTCGGCGCGGGCGGGCGGCCCGGGCCTTGCTCCTTCGGTGCGTCACGGGTGTGACGTCTCTCCAGACGGCGATGGTGGTGTGCAGTACGGAACCTGAGCGTGCATGGGAGTTTGCGCCTTCGGTGGCTCCGGCCATGGCCGGAGCGCTCTCCTGCGGGTTCGGGTCGACAAGGGCTGTGGGGTGGCTCCTGGTGTATGGCCAAGGGTCAATGCGGCGCGCAGACTACTGCGGCTGCAGCTGGATCTGCTTGGCAATGGCGCGGTAGCGCGCAGTCTCGGCGTCGAAAAACTTCGCCGATTCTGCCAGCGTCATCGGCGCCGCCGCCACCTGGGTCTGCGCGGCCAGTTGCGCGCGCACCGCCGGGTCCTGCAGCGTCTTGCCGATGGCGGCATGCAGCCTCACCACCACGTCTTCGGGCGTGCTCTTCGGCACCATGTAGCCGGTCCAGATCTTGTAGGAGAAGTTCTTCAGCGCCTGGCCTTCGCTGGCCGTCGGCACGTTCTTCAGCAACTCCGAGCGCTGCGCACCGAGCTGGCCGATCACCTTCAGGCGCCCCTGGTCGGCAAGAGCGCCCATCGCGGCGCTGTACACCAGCACCGCGAAGTCGACCTGCCCGCCGGCAATGTCCTGCAGCAGCGGCGCGTTGCCCTTGTAGGGCACGTGGTCCAGCTGGATGCCGGTGCTGGCCTGCACGTTCTCCAGGATCAGGTGGTAGAGCGAGCCGATGCCCACGCTGCCATAGCTCAGCGGCTTGTTTGCCGACTTGCGGGCCAGCGCGATCAGTTCGTCGACGTTGGTGACCGGCAGGTCCTTGCGCGTCACGAACACCATCACCGCGTCCGCCACCGGCTGCACCAGGCGGAAGTCCTCGGCCTTCAGCTTCACCGCGGCGTTGGCCAGCGGCGACAGGATCACCTCGTTGGGCGAACCCTGGAACAGGTAGTAGCCGTCGGCCGGTGCCGCCAGCACCTTCTGCGCCGCCAGCGCGCCGCTGACGCCGCCCAGGTTCTCCACCAGGACCTGCTGACCCAGCTCCTTGCCGAGCGGGTTGAAGAAGATGCGCGCGATGGCATCCGACGGCCCGCCTGCGGGGTACGGCACCATCAGGTTCACCGGCTTGGCAGGCCAGCTCTGGGCCAGGGCCGCGCTGGCGGAGATCAGCAGTCCGGCGAGCAAGGACATCGAGCGAGAGATCTTGGTCATGGCAACTCCGAAAAGGGGGCGAGGACAACACCCGGCTGAAAGGCCTGGCCAATGTAGAAAGAGCCGCACTCAAAGTCCAATGCATTGTTATTTGCATTAGCATGAGTTTCAGGTTCAACTCTGCGGGCCCCGCGATGACACTCGTGCAGCTGCGCCATCTGCTGTCGCTGGCGCATACCGGCTCCTTCAGCCGGTCGGCCGAGGCCTTGTTCCTGACGCAGCCGGCCCTCAGCCGCAGCATCCGCGCGCTGGAGGACGAGCTGGGGCAACCGCTGTTCGACCGCGTGGGCCGGCGCAGCGAGCTCACGCCCTTCGGCCGCGAGGCGGTGGCGCGGGCCCGCCTGCTGGTGGGCGCGGCCGACGACCTGCGCGACAGTGGCGCCCAGGTGGCGCGCGGCGACGCCGGCGCGCTGCGCATCGGCCTGGGCTCTGGCCCCGGCGCGCTGCTGATGACGCCGATGCTGATGCACATGGCGCGGCACCATCCGCGGCTGCGGCTCGACATCGCCCGCGGCAGCACCGAGCTGTTGGCGCGCGGGCTGCGCGAACGCACGATCGATGCCCTGGTGGTCGATGCACGTTCGCTGGCGCCGGCACCCGATGTTCGCGTGTCGGACAGCTACGAGATGCGCGGCGCTTTTCTGTGCCGGCGCGGGCACCCATTGCTGCGCCGGCGAAGCGGCCTGAGCTTCGACCAGCTGCGCGCGTACCCGATGGCATCCACCCCGCTCAGCGACGAGGTGGCGCGCGTGCTGGTCGAGCGCTACGGTCCCGACGCGCACCCCGAGCGTTGCGTCACGCTGCGCTGCGAGGAGATTCCGAGCCTGGTCGAGCTGACGCGCCGGACCGATGCGGTGCTGATCGCCGTGCGGTCGGTCGGCCCTGACCTGGTGGAGCTGCCGATGAAGCCCGCAATGCAGGCGACGGCGCGGTTCGCCATGGTGACGCTGGCGGGTCGAACCGAGGCGCCTGCGCTGCCGATCGTGCGGCACCTCATGGCGGAGCTGCTTCGCGACGCATAACCTGGGTGCCCACCTTGCGGATGTGGGTTGTGGTGGTCGGATGCCTGGGATGGGTCGCGAGCGACCACCCGAGGACGTGCACAGTCGGCAAAGGCGCCGCGAGCGAATCTACGCCGGAGCGGCAGGCACACACGATGCATCTCACCTCGGGTCGCGCATCCGAATCGGCATCGAGGACACCACCACGCGATCGTCGCGATGGCAGACCCCTCGCCCGGCCTACTTCGGAAACATGAACTGCACCTGCGCGCGCAGCTGCCAATTGGCGCCGTCGTCCGGATGCACGACGTTGTAGTACGCGCCGATCTGCGTGTTGATCGGCAGCTTGCCCAGGTGGAAGATCTTGCCGATGCCGCCGCCCAGCGGCACGGTCCAGCGCTGGTCGCTGTCGGCTTCCCAGTTGGCGGTGACGATCGGCGAGCTCGTCAGGTACAGCCCGCCCGGGAAGTTGTAGTTCAGGAACGGCTGCATCAGGAAGTTGTTGTAGCGCCCCCCTTGCTTGCTGCTGCTCAGCGACCAGATGTTGTTGACCAGCACGCCGTAGACCCACGGATTGCCTTTCTCCAGCCGCAGCACCACCGCGGTGGGCCCCAGGCCCCAGTCCTTGTTGCCCAGCACGTCGTCGGTGTTGGTAGGCGCCTGGACAATCGCGCCCGCGCCCCAGATCAGCCCACTCGCGCCCGGCTGCGACGGGGACAGGAAGGCCGAGAACTGAATATCACCCAGCCCGAAGGTGTCGCCCTGGCCGGGCAGGAACTCCGGCTGCCAGATCAGCGGCACGATCGTGCGCGTGATGAGGTTCCAGTCCTTGTTGACCTCGAACGGGATCACCGGCTGGATGTTCAGGATGTTCTGCGTGCCCGACAGCGGCCCGGTGTTGAAGTTGGTGTTGTTCTGGAAGGGCACGCTGACCAGGTTGCCCACCGGGTTCTGCGCCAGCTTGGCCAGTTCTTCGGCCGACAACTCGGCCCGTGCGCTCAGGCACAGCAGCGCCAGCGCCGCGCATGCGCCGGCACGGCGCCACGGTGATTGCAGGGACGGGTTCAATTGACGGCCTCCTGTGCCTCGATGTGGTTCGTGCGGCGCTTCAATTCACCTGCGCCAGCCCTGGCGGCTGCCAGGTGCCTTCACCCGGCGGCAGGATCGACGGCGGTTGCTCCTTCGGCCAGTACAGCCGCATCACCATGTAGATCGGGCCATCCGGTGCCGGCAGCCAGTTCGACTCCTTCGCTTTGCCCGGCGAATCCTTCTGCACGTACAGCGTCAGCGAGCCGTCGGCGTTCCTCTTCATCGCCTTCAGCATCGGCGAGTTGATCAGGTAGCGGTCGATCGGGTTCTTGATCAGCAGCTGCGTCTTGCCGTCGTACATGGTCACCGACCAGAACGCGTTGACCGGCGGCAGCTGGTCCTTGGCGAAGGTCAGCGTGTACTGGTGCTTGCTGCCGTCGAGCGCCTCGCCGCTGGCCAGCGCCCGGGTCATCGGATACATCGCTTCGACGGCATCGTTGCCGTAGATGCCGCCCTTGGCGGCGGCGGCACGCTTCAGCCAGTCGCCGTTGTAGAACGCGCGGTCGCCGAACAGCGAGCCGACCTTCCAGCCGTTGATGTTCTTCTGCCCGGCTTCCAGGTACTTCTCGACCTGGGTGTCGCCCTCCTTCATCGCCAGCAGGATGGCCGCCTTGTGCTCGAGCGACAGGTCCTTGAAGGCGAACTTCCTGCCCGGGCCGATGCCGATGGTCGCGAGCTTGGCGCGGATCGCTTCCTCCTCGGGGCCGGGCGGCGCGAACTGCAACGCGAAGTCCAGGTACTCGAAGAAGTGGGTCTTGACCATCTCCTTGTCAATCTTCGGGAAGTCGATCGCCGGTGCCGCCGGCGGGGCCGGCTGTTTCAGGTACGCCGACATCGGTTGCGCCTTGTAGCCGGCCTGCACCTTGACGACGTTGGGCATGTCCTTGGGGTCGAAGAGCTGGGTGCGGTAGATGGCGATCGAGAAGTCGGTGCTGGACTGGAAGACCTTCTTGATGCCCGGCGGCGTCTCGCCCTTCCAGTTCGGGCCGACGACCAGGTAGTCGCCGGCTTCGTGGCCGGTGGCGCGGCTGCCGATGTAGCCGTAGTTGAAGGTGTTGCCGTCGGTCAGCTGCACCGAGTAGTAGCGCTTGCTGTCCACCGCCGGCACCGACAACACCATCGGCTCGGCGCGCAGGTCCATCCACAGCAGCGAGTACGGCGTGTCGCTGTTGGGCGTAACCACCGCCGTGTCCTGGTAGGTGAAGACGCGGGCCTCGTTGAAGATCTGGTTGAACGGCGCCTTGAACTGGCCCGAGTTCTTGTCGATCACGAACTCGTACATCACCGCGTAGTTCATGACGATCGGCAGGCCGTAGACGAAGCCTTCCTCGGCGATGGCCTTGACTTCCGCGATGCCGGGCGCCGGCACGCCGGCGGGTGCCGCCGCGCTGGCCGGCGCCGGCGGCTGCTGCGCCTGCGTGATGGGGTCGTCCTTCTTGCCGCAGCCACCCAGCAGCGCGGCAGCGATGGCGCCGATGAGGACGGCGCGTTTCGGGACGTGAGGAATGGGGGTCATGGACAACTCCTTGGGACTCTTCAATTGTCGGACCGGCGTCCGCACACTCAATGCGCACCGGCGGATGGGCTGAAGCGCCGCCCCGCCAGCACGGCATCGACGGCGGGTGACAGCTCGTACGCCAGCGCGGCCTTGTGTACCACGGCCGCGGCGCCGGCGGCCAGCGCCACGGCGTCGGCGCGCGGGTCGTCGTGGTCACTCAGCAGCAGCGTGCGGCTGTGCGGCGCCTGCTGTTGCATGTCGGCCAGCAAGGCGGCCAGCCGCCCTTCGGCCAGCGCCAGGTCCACGACCACCAGCGCGGGCTGCAGCCTTGTCACGCCTTCGAGCAGCGAAGCCCTGTCGGCCACCATGAACACGCCGTCGAACGAAGCCTGCAGCCAGCCGCGCAGGCCCTCGGACAGGCGCGGGTGGCCCTGCGCCACCAACACACAGCGGGTGGTTGCGCCTGCGCTCATCGGGCCCGCGCTCAGGGCGCGGCCACCACCGTGTAGTGCACGCCGTTGGCGCCGAAGGCCGGCAGGAACCAGGTGTTGCCGTTGAGGTAGTAGGTCTGGCCGTTCTTCTGGATGGCCATCGAGCCCGGCGGCAGCGCCGCATAGCTGGCGCCCATCGCGTAGCTGCCCCGGGTGGCCGTGGTCGTCACCGTGGTGGTGGTGGTGGTCACGCCCGGCGGCGGCGCACCGGCGGTGGTGGCACCCGCCGCATAACCCTGTTGGTAGGCGGCGGTGGTGCTGGCACTGCCAGTGGCCACGCCGGCGGCGTAGGCGTTCGACGTGGCCGCGGCGTTGGCCGACGAGGCGATGGCCGCACCGGTGGCCATGCCCACCACGGCACCGGCCGCTGCGGCGCAGCCGTAGCAGCCGGTCGAGTAATACGGCACCGCCACCGGCGGGTGATACGCCGGGTACGCCGGGTACGCGGGATAGGCCGGCGGGTGGTAGTAGCTGGCTCCGCCGGGGGTGGTCGTGACCGCACCGTAGCCTGCCTTGCCGTAGGTCGTCGCGCCGGTGGTGCTGGTGTGCTCGGTGCCGCCGTAGACCGAATGCGCGGTGCTGCCGCCATAGGCGTTGGTGTGCTCGGTGCCCTCGCCGGCCACGTGCTGCGAGCTGCCGCCCCAGCGGTTCTCGTGCGCGGTGTCGCCCCAGGTGTGCTGGGTGCGGCCACCGAAGCGGTTGGCCGAGGCCCAGGCTTCGGCGGGCGGGGTCCAGCCGGCCAGGCTGCCGCCCACGGCGGCCACCATCAGCGCAAGGGTTGCATGCTTCATGGTCTGCCTTTCATTGATTGCGCTCACTGGGGTTTGGCCGGCGGCTTGGCGGCCGGCTGAAGCGCCACCGGCTTGGCACCGATCGGCACCTTGCGCCCCGGGACGGCAAAGGCCATCGGCTGGCCCGCCTTGGCCTTGGCGGTGCTGAAGGTCTCGGCCGCCAGCGTGCCGTCGAGCTTCCAGTCGCGCAGCTCGAGGTCGTGCCGCAGGCCCTTCGGGTCGGCGCGGAACTGCGCGCGGATGCGCCGCGGCAGCTTGTCCTCGGCGCCGATCCACAGCTGCAGGAAGACCTCGTTGTTGGCCCACACCAGCATGTCGGTCTTGACGCCGCCGACGATGGCCGAGGGGCCGACCACGTAGGCCAGGATCGCGCCCGGCGCGATGGCGCCGTAGGGGTCCGGCAGCAGCAGGTCGGTGAAGGGGAAGTAGATCGCTGCCGAGTCGAAGGCCTGCTTCAGCGCGCCTTCCAGCGTGGGCGGCGCCGCCGCCACCGCCATCAGGTTCTCGGCCGGGGCGAAGGCGACCAATTCCTTGCCGTCGTACATGAACTCGCTGGCCGGCCCGTCGCCGGGCACGACGATCTTCAGCTGGTCGGGACGCTGGAAGGCCACGTCGTAGCGCATCGTGTAGACGATCGGCGGGCCCAGCCGGCTGGGGTACTCGTAGCTGGCCACTGCCGTGAAGCTCATGCTCCTGGCCGCCGCCAGTCGCTGGCTCATGGCCTGCAGCAGGTCGACCGCGCGCTGCTCCAGCACCGGCTTGAACGGCGCCGGCTTGGCCGTAGCCTTCTTCGGCGCGGGCCTGGCCGGTGCAGCGGCCTTCGGTGCCGTGGCGGCCTGGGCAGGCGCCGCTGCAGGCGCCTGAGCGAAGGCCGGCCAGGCCAGCGCAGTGCCCAGCAGCAGCGCCACGCACCGACGCAAGCGCGAGCGCGAGCGCCTCACGGGATCATCCCGCAGTCGAACATCTTGTTGGCGATCGGCCCGGCCACCTTGTTCATGAACGCGGTGCGCAGTTGCGGGTCGCTCTTCAGCAGGCTCATCAGCCGCTGCTCCTGCTCGCTCTTGGGCTGTTGCTTCTGCGCCCACAGCTGCTCGCAGGTGGCCGACTGGTACTTCTGGATCACCTTGTCGGCGACCATGTTCATCAGCGGGTAGTCGGCCGCGGCGACGCCGGCGAAGGCGAGCGCAGCAGAAGCGGCCAGCAGTTTCAGGGAAAGCTTGTTCATCGCGGGGCTCCTCGTGTCGGGGGTTGCGGGGCGGGCGCTCAGGAGGCCTCCTTGACCTCTGGAATCTTCCAGCTGCCATCGATGAGCGAAGGCGGCTTCTCGTTGGGCCAGTACAGCCGCATCATCAGGATGAACTCGTCCTTCGGTGCCGGCAGCCAGTTCGACTCCTTGTCCTTGCCCGGCGACTCGGCCTGGATATACAGGTCCACCGAACCGTCGAGGTTCGCCTTGAGCTTGTTGCGCGCGCTCAGCGTGTAGCGGTTCAGCGGGTTGTCGACGAAGAAGTAGTCCTTGTCGTACATCGTCAGCGACCAGAAGCCGTCCACCGGCGGCAGCTGGCCTTTCTCGAAGCGCATCACGTACTTCTTGCTGCCGTCGTACTTCTTCACCAGGTCGGGCCCGGTGGAGGTGGGGTAGATCGCGTCCTGCGGCCGGTTGGCGCCCAGGCCGATGGCGGTGATCAGCGCGCGCTGCAGGTAGTGCGTGCCGTAGGTGCCGACCTTGGTCGAGTAGGCCCAGCCGTTTTCCAGCTTGAAGTCGCCGGCGGCGATGCCTTCCTTCAGCCAGGCCATGATCTGCTTCTGCGCCGGCTCCGGCGCCCTTGCCATGCCTTTGGCCACCGCCGGCTCGAGCTTGGACGGGTCAAAGTCCTGCCCCGGCACGATGCCGATCTTCGCCAGCTTCTCGACCATCGGCGCGTCGGCGGCGTTGGGCGGGTTGGTCTTCATCAGCTCGGCCAGCAGCTTGAAGTAGGCGTTGGCGTCGAGCTTGTCGACCTGCTCGCGCACGGCGGTCTTCATGTCGATCGAGGGGTCGACCTTGCCCGGCTCGGGCGTGTAGGGCTTGCCCCAGCTCGACAGCGGCACGGCGGTCATCTTGTCCTGCAGCGCATGGACGGCCTTGTAGTCGTCCGGCGTGCCGGTGCTGTAGATGCGCCCCAGCAGCCAGACCAGGCCGGTGGGCGACTTGTACTCGGTGACGCCCTTGGGCAATTCGCCGCTCCAGCCCGGGCCGGTGATGGCGAAGGTCTGAGCGCCGGTGCCGGTCGTGCGCTTGCCCGGCACCTGGAACACGTCGGTCCAGCCGTCGAGCATCGGCAGCAGGAAGTAGCGGCCCTTCATGTCGGGCACGCTGACGATCCACGGCTCCTTGCTGACGTCGAACCAGGCGGTGGTGTAGAGCGTGTCGGCGTTGGGCGCGGTGACGTCGCGGAACTGCGCGTTCGGGTAGGTGCGCGCGCGCACGAACTGCCCCATCGGCCCGCGGTTGCCCTCGGGCTTCTCGACGTTGGTCATGATGCGGCGCGTCATCTCCATCGTCACCAGCGGGTAGCCGTAGACGTAGGCCTCGGCGGCAATCGCAAAGGCTTCGGCTTCCTTGGCCGCGTCCTTGGCGGCGGCCTCCGCCGCCTTGGCTTCGGCCTCGACCTTGGCCTTGGCCTCGGCCGCCACCTGCTCGGCCTTCTTGGCCGCGTCGGCGGCTTCCTGTTTGCCGCAGGCGGCGAGCAGCATCAGCGCCGTCGCGCCGGCAGCGATGGCGGCGATGGTTCTTTGGGTACGCATGCTGGCGTTCCTGTCTCGAGTGGATGGACGGGGGCCGATGCTGCGTAGGCTGCAGCCCGGCGTCACCTCGTAGGACTACGAGGCGAGGCTCCGCCCCCCTTGTTTGAAGTCCCGACGGCCGGCGGCAGACCTCGCCCCGCCGCCGCGCGGGCTCTTGCCTCGCTGGGCGTCAGCCCATGCTGGCGCTTGAACGCGCGGGTGAAGGCTGCCGCTTCCGAGTAACCGAGGATCTCGCCCACCTGCGCGGCCTGAAGGCTCGACTGACCCAGGTACTTCAGTGCGATGTCGGCGCGCACGCGGTCGCGCAGGTCCTGGAAGCTGGTGCCGGCCTCGGCCAGGCGGCGCTGCATCGTGCGTTGCGACAGCTCGACCAGCCGCGCCACGCCTTCGCGCGTGCACGCGGCAAAGGGCATCAGCTCGCGCATCGTCGCTTCGACCTTGACCGCCACCGCGCTGGCGTTGTCGCGGCGGCCGACCAGCAGCCGGCGCAGCATCGCATGCGACGGCTGCGCCGCGGCCGACAGCGGCGCGGCCAGCGCGGCGGCGTCGAGCCACACCGCATTACGGTCCTGGTTGAAGCTCACGCCGCGACCGAAGCAGCGCTGGTGGCCGCGCAGCGACGCTGGCCGCTCATGGCACAGCTGCACGGCGCGCGGCATCCAGCTCGCGCCGAGGTACATGCGCAGCTCCTGGCACAACAGCGCCAGCCCGAGTTCGATCGTCTGCCGGTCGTGCTGGCTCTCGCCCGCGGCCAGGCTGTAGCTGACGCTGGCAGCGCCGTCGCGCTGCGCCCGGAGCGCGACCATTGCGCCGGTGGTGTGCACGACGAAGAACTCGGCCAGCACCTGCAAGGCCTCGCGCACGGTGCGCGCGCTGCGCATCGTCATCCACAGCGGCCCCAGCACCGACAGGTTCTGCCGCGTCGCCAGCAGCAGGCCGAAGTCCTCGCGTCGCGTGGCTTCGGCCGCGGCCTCGAACAGCCGCACCACCGCCGGCGCGGGCACCGGCAGGTCCGCCTGACTCAGGGCGGCCGGATCGAGGCCGCAACCTTCGGCCAGCGCCGCGGCATCGACGTCGAGTTCGCCGAGCAACTGGCCAACGCCCGCGAGCACGCCGCTGCGCACCCAGGCGGAGCGGACAGTCGGTGTCTGGGCATGGTTCATTGGCACGCAGTATCAAGTCCTTGGCACGTAAGGTCAATCTCACGCGGCGGAGCGAACCTACGATGCCAGCCATCGAAACGACCACCCCAAGGGAGACAGACGTGAAGTTCGAAGGTTTCGACAAGACCGACCTGCAGCGGTTCAGCCAGATGCAGAACCTGGCCTACGAATGCGTGGAGGCCGTGCAGGCGCAGCTGCGCACCGGCATGACCGAGAAGGACGCGGTGCGCCTGCTGCGCGAGTGGCTGGCCGCTCACGGCGTGAGGCACATGTTCCACGATCCCTTTGCCTGGTTCGGCAAGCGCGCCGCGTTCAAGGATTTCTGGATCAACCTGAAGTTCCTGCCGTCGAAGACACGGCTGGAGCCCGGCATGCCGGTGATCCTGGACGTGGCACCGATCGTCGACGGCTACTCGTCCGACATCGGCTACTGCTTCGTGCACGGGGGCGACGCTACGGTGGACGAGATGGACCAGGTGCTGATGCAGGTGCGCGACCACATTGTCGAGGCGGTGCGGATGAAGAAGACGATGCGCGCGATCTACTGGGAGGTGGACGCGATCGTCGAAGGCGCCGGCTTCATCAACGTGCACCGCTACTACCCGCACCGCGTGCTCGGCCACCGCATGGGCCGGCTGGACACCGGGCCGCTGCACCGCGTGCGCTGGCTCGGCTTCGGGCTGCCGACCTACGTCAAGCTGACCGGCAGAACCTGGCTGTCGAAGCTGCTGCCGAAGTGGATCGAATCGCCGCTGTGGAACGACGGCCGCGAATGCGACCACCCGGTGCCCGAAGGCCTGTGGGCGGTGGAGCCGCACATCGCCACGCCCGACCAGCGCATCGGCACCAAATGGGAGGAGTTGCTGGTGGTGACGAAGGACGGCGCCCACTGGCTGAACCACGACGCCACGCATTGCCGCCGCGCCCGGGACAAGGGCTGGTGGAAGGCCACCGAGCGCAGCGCGCTGGCCTGAAAGCTCGTGACGACAAGGCGATTCAGCGCACAAACTCGAAGCGAAAACCCTTCAACTGCTTCCACGGCCGGTCGGCAGTGACGACGACGGCATCGTGGGCCTGCGCCAGCGCAAGGCAGCAGCGATCTCCCAGCGACAGGCCGAGCGATCGCGTCAGCCGCCGCAGCCGCCCCGCCGCCAGTGCCTGCACCGCCGTCAAGGGTTCCACGCGCACGGCCAACGCCTCGAGCACCGCTTCGGCGTCGGCATCGCTCATGCCCTGATCGGCCAGCTTGGCCAGAACTTCCGAGAAGTTGGCGGCGCCGACCACGTTGTCATCGCCGGCCAGCAGCGCCTCGACCTTGGCTGCGCCGGCTTCGTCGAAGATCAGCGCCAGCAGCGCCGAGCTGTCGAACACCTTCACTCAACGCTCACTCGCGTGCCGCGTCGGCGCGCCGCTCGCGGATCAGCTCGTCCACCACGCTGAGGCCCGGCTTCTTGTACTTTGCGGCGATGGCCTGCGCCCGCCGGATGCCGGCGGTGCGCGACTGCAGCACCAGGCCGTGCTCGCCTTCGCGCCAGACCAGCGTGTCGCCCACCTTGATGCCGTACTTCCGGCGCAGGTCTGCCGGTACGACAACCCGGCCGCCTTCCGACACGCGAACCTCGTTCATGACAACTCTAAACCAGAATGACAGACGGTCCAGTTTATGTCATACGGGGCATGCCGGTATCGGCCTGACCACGCCCTGCCAAACCACCCGCTTCAAGGCCCGGCGATCTGCAGCCGGATCGCCAGCTGGATCAGCTCGGCATTGGTCGCGACGCCCAGCGTCTCCATCGCCTGGTACTTGTGGTATTCGACCGTGCGGTGCGAGATGTCGAGCAGCCGCGCGATCTCCTTGGCCGAGCGGCCGTCGACCAGCAGCCGCAGGATCTCGCGCTGCCGCGGCGTCAACCCCGAGGCTGCGTCGCGCTCGGGCCGCTGACCGGGCGCGCGCAGTACCTCGGCGGCGATCTCGCGGCTGATGTAGATGCCGCCCTGCGCCGCAGCCTGCAACGCCTGCAGCAGCTCCTGCGGCGCGGCGTGCTTGAGCACGTACCCTGCGGCGCCGGCTTCCAGCGCACGCCGCGCGTAGGCCGGTTCGGTATGCATCGTCAGGAAGATCACCGGCACGTCCAGGCCTTCGCGGCGCATCACGAGCAGTGCGTCGATGCCGTTCAGCCCCGGCATGGAGATGTCGGCGACGATGAAGTCGGCCTGGGCGCCCCGCGCCAGCTCGAGCAGGGAGCGGCCGTCGCTGGCGCGGCCGACCAGTTCGTAATCGTCGCGCAGCAGCGCCTCCAACCCCGCCAGCACGATGCGGTGGTCGTCGGCCAGCAACACACGGGGCCGCGTCATGAGGGGGCCGCCTGCGCCATCGGCACCCAGGCGCTGACCGTCGTGCCCGCACCGCGCCGGCTGTGGACGTCCAGCGTCCCGCCCAGCAGGGAAATGCGCTCGCGCATGCTGGCCAGGCCGAGGGAGGCCTGCTCGCGCGGCGCCGCGAGGTCGAAGCCGCAGCCGTCGTCGGCAACGGCGAGCCGAGTGCCACCCTCCTCGGTTCGCAGTTCCACGCGTACATGGCGCGGCTGCGCGTGGCGCAGCGCGTTGCGCAATGCCTCCTGCGCCACGCGGTACAGACCCAGTGCGCCGGGGCCGCGCGCCGCTCCGGCGGCGGCGTCGCCATCGAAGCGCACATCGACCGCGCCGCGCCGCGCCGCCCGGTCGCATTCGATGCGCAAGGCCTCGCCCAGGCCCAGGTCGTCGATCACCGACGGGTGCAGCCGGTACGACAGCGCATGCACGTCGCGGCTCAGTTGCCCCAGCTCGGCGCCGATGCGTTGTTCGGCCGCGGCGCGGGTAGCCGGGTCGGCCAGGCGCTGCAGCGCGGCAGCCTCCAATGCCACGCCGGCCAGCCGCTGCGTGATGTCGTCGTGCAACTCGCGCGCCAGGCGGCGGCCTTCGTCCTCGTGGGCGGTGATCAGCCGGCCGCCGAGCGTGCGCGCCGCCTGCTCGGCTCGGCGCCGACGTGCGCGCTGCAGCAGCAATGCGCCGATCAGCGCGGCTTGCGCGGCGATGACAGCGGCCGCAGCGGCGATTTCGCTGCGGTGCGCCACCCAGATCGAAGTCTCCCGGTAGCGAATCTCGCTGCCCGGCGGCAGGCGCGCCTCGTCGATGCGCCAGCGCTGCAGCTCGCGCCAGTCGTAGACGGCCCGCTCCATTTCGTGGGTCAAGACCACCGGCTGGGCCGGGGCCGGCGCCGACCAGCTGTGCAGCACCGCCCGCGCCGCATCATGCCCGACACGCGATTGCGACCAGGTGGGGCCGCCGACCACGCCCCGGCCTATTTCGGTCTCGAAAAGCGAGAAGATCGGCACCTTCGCCGCCCGCCTCAGCTCCGCGAGTGCGTCCATGCGCTCGTGCGGCACGCCGGCGGCATCGACGACCAGCAGCCCATAGAACACCGCGCCGCTCGGTGGCAGTGCCGCGATGCGCTCGTTCATCTGCGCCAGCGACAGGTTGTCGAGCCAGACGAAGCGCACGCGTCCGGCCAGGAAGGCCGTGTCGCGCTCGATCTCACGACGCCAGTTGCGCTCCAGCGGTGTGGCACCCAGCACGACCGCGATGGTGTCGGTCTCGGGGCGCACGCTCAGCATCGCCTCGAAGGCGCGCGCCAGGTCGAGCCGGTTCGCGACCGCGATGTCTCGGCGGCCCAACGCCGCACGCGGCACGAAGCGTGCGTCGATCGCCGTCAGCAGAAAGGGCACATCCGGGAACAGCGCTTGGCGATGCCGCAGCGCGAACTGCGCGGCCGGCGCACCGGAAGTGACGATCAGGTCCGGCGCCGGCGTGGCGAAGCGCGCGCCGAGATAGGCGACGAAGGCGCGCTGCTCGTCGGCGCCGATGGGCCGGCCGGCGTCCAGCGCGGTCTCGAGGAAGACCACCGGTGCGTCGGCGCCGGACGCCAGCTCGCGCCGGAAGGCGGCGATCACCGCATCGAAGGGGGCGAAGTCGCGGCCGAAGGAGTGGATGATCAACACGCGCCGCGACTCATGCTCGCCGGCGACGGCGGGCGGCATGCGCCACGCCAGCAGCGCGACCAGCGCGGGCGCCGTGGCACGCAGCAACTGCCGCCGTTCGGGCCGGCGCGGCGCGGCGGACAACGGGCGTCGGGAAGACATGGCCGATGGTGCCACGGCTCGCACCGCGACACAGGGCACAGGCCTGCAGGCGAGGTTCCGCTGAACCATGGAGCGCACCCGCGGGAGGCGCATGTCCATAGGTCCTGGCACCCTGTTGGCCCCAAGCCCGCGGATGCCATACTGCGGCGCACCGCCGAACAACATCAGGTGACCGACCCATGCCCGCCAAAGCCCGATCCGCGGCCGAACACCCCGCACTCAGCGCGATCCGCGACGAAGGCCACACCAAGGTCAAGGTCGCGGTCAGCGACATCGACGGCATCCTGCGCGGCAAGTACCTGCACCGCGACAAGTTCCTCGGCGCCGCGCAGCCGCACCCCGACGGCGGCTTCGGCTTCTGCGACGTGGTCTTCGGCTGGGATGCGCACGACGTCTGCTACGACAACACCCAGGTCACCGGCTGGCAGCACGGCTTCCCCGATGCGCTGGCGCGGCTGGACCTGGGCACTGCGCGGCACGTGCCCTGGGACGGCGGCGTGCCCTTCTTCCTGGGCGAATTCGTCAACGCCGACGGCAGCGCCTACCCGGTGTGCCCGAGGCAGACGCTGAAGCGGGTGCTCCAGCGGGCCGAGAAGCTCGGCTTCGCGCCGATGGCCGGCATGGAGTTCGAGTGGTTCAACTTTGCCGAGACGCCGGGCAGCTGGGCCGCCAAGCGCGGCGTCGGGCCGGAGCCGATCACGCCCGGCATGTTCGGCTACTCGCTGCTGCGCATGGGCGACCAGCGCGGTTTCTTCAACGCGCTGATGGATGAGATGCTGGCCTTCGGCGTGCCGATCGAAGGGCTGCACACCGAGACCGGCCCCGGCGTCTACGAAGCGGCGATTGCCTTCAGCGGCGCGCTCGAGGCGGCCGACCGCGCGATCCTGTTCAAGACCGGCGCCAAGGAGATCGGCAAGCGCTTCGGCGTGATGCCCAGCTTCATGGCCAAGTGGAGCCAGCAATACCCGGGCTGCAGCGGCCACATCCACCAGAGCCTCAGTGACGGCAAGAGCAACCTGTTCTACGACGCAAAAAGCCCGCGCCGCATGAGCAAGCTGTTCGAGAGCTACCTGGCCGGCCAGGTGGCCTGCATGATGGAGTTCGCGCCGCTGATCTGGCC
>ERZ1645186.66-NODE-66-length-16781-cov-8.266232_pt1 | contig 16781 bp, 13 predicted proteins | sample MGYA00575349_ERZ1645186 | MGnify/ENA primary metagenome ERZ1645186 (study PRJEB40839, sample SAMN11282943) | freshwater sediment metagenome | isolation source: river sediment | host: Sediment | place: India: Nawabganj, Kanpur | collected 2015-12-17 ...
GGCCATCGTCGCCGGCTTCTTGCTGCTGAAGGCGCTGGTGCTGCTGGCCATGGCGCGACTCATGCCGGTGCCACTGGCCGAGCGGCCGGTGTTCGTGCTGCTGCTCGCGCAGGGCGGCGAGTTCGGCTTCGTCGTCTTCCAGGCCGCGGCGCAGTCGGGCGTCATCGCCGGGCCGGCGGCCTCGCTGCTGGTGGCGGCGGTGGCGCTGTCGATGCTGCTGACGCCGCTGCTGCTGGTGCTGATCGACCGCTGGGTCGCACCGCGGCTGGCGCAGCGCAGCGGCGCAGCGAAGCCCGACGAGATCAGCGAGGCGCAGCACGCGGCGATCATCATCGCCGGCTTCGGCCGCTACGGCCAGATCGTCGGCCGCCTGCTCAACGCCAACGGCCTGAGCGCCACGGTGCTGGAACACGACGCCGACCAGGTGGAGACGGTGCGCCGCTTCGGCTGGCCGGTGTTCTACGGCGACGCCACCCGGCTGGACCTGCTGCGCACGGCCGGCGCGGCCGAAGCGCGGGTGCTGGTGCTGGCCATCGACGACGTCGACCAGAGCGTGGCCGTGGCCGAGCTGGTGCGCGAGCACTTCCCACGGCTGCAGGTGGTGGCACGGGCGCGCAACGTCACCCACTACTACCGACTGCGCGAACTGGGCGTCGAGCTGATCGAGCGCGAGACGCTGGACTCGGCGCTGATGAGCGGGCGCAGCGTGCTCGAGCTGATGGGCTGGGAGCGCCATACCGCGCGCAATCAGGCGCTGCGCTTCCGCCAGCACAGCATCGAGCTGATGGAGCGCATGGCGCCGCATTTCGGTGACGAGAAGAAGCTGATCGCGCTGTCCAAGCAGGGACGCGAGCAACTCGAGGCGCAGTGGGCGGCCGAGCGCGATCAGCGGCGCGGGCAGCAGGCGCGTTCCGCCTGGCAGCCACCGACGCAGGGCGATGAATGAGCAGCGCAGCCGCTACACGCGGAACCGGCCAAAAAAGCCCGGCATTTGCCGCGCAGTTGTCACGACGCTGTCATCGGCCGGCCCCTAAACTTCGGTTCATCAAGGCGCAGAACCGGCCGCACGATTGGGCGGAGGGGCTGTCACCCCGGGGAACCCGTCACCCAGCGCTGAGAAGCCGTCTTCGTGCCCGTCCGCCGGGCCGGTGTCCGGAAGAGAGCCCGCCGCCAAACAGGCCGCGGGCTTTTCTTATGGCCGCAAGCCGTCCCACAGCAGCTTGAACCCGGTGAAGAACATGCCCGCATAGGCCACGGCATAGAACCAGCGCGGCTCGATGCGCCGCGTCAGCCACACGCCCAGCCACACGCCCAGCGGCGCCAGCGGCGCCAGCAGCAGCGACGTCGCCAGGTTGGCCCGGTCGATCAGGCCCAGCCAGGCGTAGGGCAGCCACTTCGCCAGGTTGACCGCGGCGAAGAACACCGCGCTGGTGGCGGCGAAGGTGATCGGCCTCAGGCGCAGCGGCAGCAGATAGACGTTCAGCGGCGGGCTGCCGGCATGCACCACGAAACTCGTGAAGCCCGAAGTGGTGGCCAGGCCGAAGGCCGCCCAGCGCGGCAGCGGCGGCGCCAGCGGGCTGGGCGGAAACAGCAGTCGCTGGGCCAGGAAGAGCAGAGTCAACGCGCCGACCACGCCGGACAACGCGTGGGTGGGCAGCAGGTCGAAGAGCAAAGTGCCGACGAGTACGCCCAGCAGGCCGGCGGGCAGCAGGCGGCGTAGCAGATCGCGGTCGCGGTCGCGCCACAGCTGCTGCAGCCCGGTCAGGTCCATGACCAGCAGCAACGGCAGCATGATCGCCGCCGCCTGGGGCACCGGGACGGCCAGCGCCATCAGCGGCGTGGCCAGCGCGCCGAAGCCGCTGAGGAAGCCGCTCTTGCCCAACCCCATCAACAGCACCGCCGGCACGGCCAGCGCATAGAACCAGGGGTCGGCGATGAACGGCCAGGACTGCGCCCAGCCGGCGGCCCAGTCAGGCAAGCGCGCAGGCCTCGTCGAAGCCCAGCCGCGGGCTGCGCGCGAACAGCTTCGCCGGATCGCCATGGCCCAGCGTGCAGATGAAGTTCGTGCGCACGTTGCGGCCGGCCCAGAAGGCGGAGTCCATCTTGGCGGCATCAAAACCGCTCATCGGCCCGCAGTCCAGGCCCAGCGCGCGCGCCGCCAGGATCAGGTAGCCGCCCTGCAGGCTTGAGTTGCGCAGCGCCGTCTCGGCACGCTTGGCGGCATCTCCGGCAAACCAGGAGCGCGCATCCGGCGCATGCGGGAACAGCTTCGGCAGCTGCTCGTGGAAGTCCAGGTCCATGCCGAGCACCACCGTCACCGGCGCCTCGCGCACCTTGTTCACGTTGCCCGGGCTGACGCAGGCCAGCAGCTTCTCGCGCGCAGCCGCGGTGCGCACGAACACCAGGCGCGAGGGCGAGCAGTTGGCCGAGGTCGGGCCCCACTTCATCAGCTCGTACAGCTGGCGCAGCGTGTCGTCGGACACCGGCTGCGGCAGGTAGCCGTTCTGCGTGCGCGCGTCGGTGAAGAGTTTCTCGGTCGTGGTGATCATCGTCCTGTGCCGTGCGGGGCGTGCGCCCGGGCGACAATTGTCCGATGTTCCAGCCCTCCCAGCACGACGTGCGCCGCTTCTTCTGCAGCACCTGGCGCAAGCAGCGCGAGGGACTGCCGCTGACGCCGATCGAAGTGCAGGCCGCGCACTGGATCGACGAGCATCCGGAGTACCACGCCACGCTGGCCGACGAGGCCGCGGCGCTTCAGGCCGTCTACCGCGTCGAGGACGGCCGCGAGAACCCGTTCCTGCACCTGTCGATGCACCTGTCGATCCTGGAGCAATGCGGCATCGACCAGCCCACCGGCATCCGCCAGGCGGTGGAGTTGCTGGCCGCAAAGCGCGCGTCGCTGCACGTGGCGCACCACGAGGTCATGGAATGCCTGGGCGAAATGATCTGGGCGTCGCAGCGCAGTGGGCTGCCGCCCGATGGCGAGGCTTACCTGGACTGCGTGCGCCGGCGCGCGACGCGCTGACCTGGGTACCCAGCGGGGCATCGCCGCCGCAATGCGCCACGGGCCGGCAGCCTGGCTTGGCGTACGCCACGTGGCCAACGCCGACAGCCATGGCCACGCACAGGCCGCGCGACCCTCCGCCTTGACCAGTGATACCGTCGGGCATCGCCGTGCATTCCTATATCTGCGCCAACTCAAGCCGCCGGATCTGGCGGCGCGCAAGAATGTGCACGTCGAAATCGACATCCGTTCAGGCATTGCCGAAAAGGACGCAACGGGCGCATGTCTGGCGTTCTTGTCGGGCCTGTGAAGTCCGCGGCGCGGTGGGGATGGGCCTGCACATCGTCACGGCATCGTCCGAGTCGGACATTCGGCCCAACCGGCCATTGCGGGCACCGGCTCAAGACTTCGAGGATTGAGGCGATCGTCCGATTCCAGCATCTGAAAGCACCATGTCCACCCGTCTTCTCGCTGCCCATGAGACCACGCACCGCTGCAGCCCTGCGTCACTGAACCTGAACGAGCCGGCGGCCGAGCCACGGGCGGTGCACGGCATCGTCGGCCAGGAGCGGGCCGGCGCGGCGGTCGAGTTCGGCATCGGCACGCGGCACCCGGACTTCCACCTCTTCGTGATGGGGCCACCGGGCTCCGGCCGGCGCAGCCTGGTGCGGCGGGTGATCGAGTCGCGTGCCGCCCGATCCGACAGCTCCCGCAGCGACTGGGTCTATGTCAACAATTTCGAGCGTCCGCACCAGCCACTGGCCCTGCAGCTGCCCGCGGGGATGGGCACGCAACTGCGCAACGACATGCGCACCCTGGTGCGCGACCTGCGCACACTGATTCCGGCGGCCTTCGAGTCGGACGAGTACGCCTCGCAGCTCGAGCGCATCAACAACGAGTTCAAGGAACGCATCGAGCAGGCGTTGGGCGAAGTGGCGCAGCTGGCCCAGTCACGCGGCCTGGCGATGCTGCGCACGCCATCCGGGTTCAGCTTCGCGCCGCAGAAGGACGGCGAAATGATGGCGCCCGAAGCCTTCCACGCCCTGCCGGCCGAGCAACAAGAGGCGCTGCAACAGGCGATGTCGGAGTTGCAGGAGCAACTGCTGCGGGTGCTGCGTAACAACATGCGCATGCGCAAGGAACACGTCGACCGCGTGCGCGCGCTCGATCGAGCCACCACATTGCTGGCCGTAGACCATGCGCTCGGTGAGCTCGAGGCGCGCTACTCCGTCTGGCCCCGCGTGTTGCAGTATCTGCAGGCGGTGCATGCCGACGTGCTCGAGAACGCCAGTGACTTCCGCACGTCGGCGGAGGAGGACAGCGCGCAGGCGAGGCTGGAGCAGCGGGCCGAACTGGGGCGCTACGAGGTCAACCTGGTGCTCGACGCGGCTGACGGCCGCTGGCCGCCGATCGTCGAGTCCGATCTGCCCTCGTGCCAGAACCTGGTCGGCCGTGTCGACCACATCGCGCGCTTCGGCGCGCTGCTGACCGACTTCCGCCTCATCAAGGGCGGCCAGCTGCACAAGGCGAACGGCGGCTACCTGATCGTCGATGCCCTCAAGCTGCTGCAGCAGCCCTTTGCCTGGGCCGCGCTCAAGCGCGCCCTGCTCAAGCGCGAGATCCGCATCGAATCGCCGGCCGAGATGTACAGCGTGATCTCTACGGTACAGCTGGAACCCGAACCGGTTCCGCTGCAGGTGAAGGTCGTGCTGGTCGGCGAGCGTTGGGTCGTCAGGCTGCTGCAGCAGGCCGACCCGGAATTCGACGAGTTGTTCCGCGTGCTGGCCGATGTGGGCGACGACATGCCGCGCGGGCCGGCCACCGAGAGCGAACTGGCACGCCTGCTGCTCGAGCAGCAGCGCAGCCAGGCACTGCTGCCGGCCACCCCGGAGGCGCTGGCGCGGCTGATCGACCACGGGGCGCGGCTGGCGGGTGATGCCACGCGCATCACGGCACAGCTGCGCCGACTGCTGGACGTGCTGGTGGAAGCCGATCACCTGGCGCATTCGGCGGCGCGTGCTGAGATCGAGGCTGATGACGTCCTCGCGGCCGTCGCCGCACGCCGCGAACGTGCCGCGCGCGTGCACGAGCGCCTGGGAGAGGCCGTGCGGCGCGGCATCCTGATGATCGACACGTCCGGCGAGCGTGTCGCGCAGGTCAACGGCCTGGCTGCCTACGAGGTCGGCAACGAGGTCTTCGGCGGGCCCACACGCATCACCGCCACCTCGCGACTCGGCGACGGACAGGTCGTGGACGTGCAGCGCGAGACGCAGCTGGGCGGTCCGTTGCACGCCAAGGGCGTGATGATCCTGTCCTCGTTCATCGCGGCACGCTACTCGCGGCTGCAACCGCACGCGATCAAGGCCAGCCTGGTGTTCGAGCAGACCTACGGCCTCGTCGAGGGCGACAGTGCCTCGCTGGGCGAACTGGTGGCACTGCTGTCGTCGATCGCCGACGTGCCGGTGCGCCAGTGCCTGGCCGTCACCGGATCGGTCAACCAGTTCGGCGACGTGCAGGCCATCGGCGCCGTGAACGAGAAGATCGAGGGCTTCTTCGACGTCTGTGCCGCGCGCGGGCTGGACGGCACGCACGGGGTACTGATTCCGCAAGCCAATGCCGACCACCTGATGCTGCGCGACGACGTGGTCGAGGCCGTGGCCTCAGGCCGCTTCTCGGTGTACGCGGTGACGAGCGTCGACGATGCGTTGACGCTCATGACCGGCCTGGAGGCGGGTGACCCGTCGCGTCCTAGCGTCGACACCGTGAATGGCCGGATCGCCCATCGCTTGGCCGAGTACGCACGGTTGCGGCGCGGCGAGGCGTCTCACATCCGCCACCACGCGACGCCGGCCGAGTCGCATGCCGCGACCCCGAGGAAAGGAGACGGCTCCGCCTGAACGGGGAGCCTCGAGGCACGGCGTCGGTCGCGTGGCGGCGAGCGGCCACCGCCTGCCGTACGCCGCAGTCGTCTTTCAGGACGATCGACGGCGACGGCCTGCGCCGAGCAATGCCACCGCACCGAGCGCCAGCGCAAGACTGCCGGGCTCCGGAACTTCCTGCCGCTGGTCGAAGGTGCGCACGGTCGGGGTCGGTGCGCGCGTCAGCGTGACGGTGACGGTCTGCTGCATCGACTGTGTCAATTTGGGATCGCCGGTGAAGGTCAGGTCGTTCAGCGATATGCGGAGCTGGCCCCCGTTACCGAAGGCCAAGAAACTGTCGGCCCAGTCGATATGCAGGAAGGTTCCGTCTTTCTTATTGCTTGCCTCGGCAGTGCCCGATGCGAAAACCTTCAAGGGCGAATCCAAGGGACTGGTGAAGGTCAGATGCCCGACGACCCCGAGGTTGTCCGTCTCGTTCCCGGTGATGCCGCCATGGCCGCTGGGCTCCAAGAACTGGACACTGCCGACGCCAAAGGTCACTGAACTGCCGACGGCGTTGAGGTCGAAGCTCTGGCCCGAGAAGTTCTTGAGAAAGTTCACCTCGAGCAGCGTGCCACCGTTCTCGCCCCCGTCGTCACCATAGCCGGCGCCAGGAACGAAAGCGAAGTCCGACACCGTCACCGACACCGGTGCCGCATGAGCCGACAAGCCCGTCAACAACAGCGCCGACGTGGCGGCCAGGGAGCGCATGAGGCGAGAAAGGGTCTTCATGTGGATGTCGGCAGATTGCGATGTCGATGCCCACGCACTCTATGGACCCATCCACTCGTGGTCATCCCCGTGCGTCGGGGGAGCGGCCGGCACGAAGTCACGAACAATTGCAAACGGGCCGTGCATGCACCCCCTTGAACCGGGGGTTGGCCGTGATCGGCGGGCGATGCGTGCCGACCGCTGGACTGTCGGCGCGCTGCATGCAGTGCCGCAGCGCCCGAATTGCGGACCTGCGGCCCGCGGCGCGATCACACGAAAGGTGTTCCGTCCGGGGCCGTGCGCCCCGGATCAGGACCCCCCCGGCACCTGTGTGCTCTGCGCCGCGTTCAGGTTGCCCGCCGAGGGTGCGATGCCCGACACGCCGCGCGCCACATCTTCCAGGTACAGCGCCTCCAGTTCGGCCGCGGCGGCCAGCTGCTCCCGTTCCAGCGGGCGCGTGTGCAATGCGGCGCGCAGCGCGAAGATCCAGCGCACCCAGCCGGGCACGAAGATGCGGCGCCGTCGCTGCAGCAGCCCGTCGGCAATCAGCGGCGCGGCCACGTCCAGCGGCGTCTCGCGCGACATCGGTCCGGCCATCGCCTGGCGCAGCCGCGCGAAGGCACGGCTGTCGCGGCCGCGCTCGACCATCGGCGTGCTCACCCACAGCGGATGGATGCAGGTCACGTCCACGCCGTGGTGTGCGAGCTCGATGCGCCAGCTGTCGCACATCGCCTCGGCGGCGGCCTTCGATGCCGCATAGGCGCTCATGCCCGGCGCATGGCCCAGGCTGGCCACCGAGGCGCTGACCGCGATCTGCCCGCGCCGCGCGATCAGCTGCGGCAGCGCCGCCTGCACGGTGTGCAGGACACCGAAGACGTTGACCTGCAGCACCTGCATCCAGGCCGCGGCATCGGCATGGCGCAGCGGCGCCAGCGTGCCCACGCCGGCATTGGCCCAGCACAGGTCGATGCCGCCGAAGCGCTGAACGGTGGCGTCGGCGGCGCGGCGGCAATCGTCGGGCCGTGTCACGTCGCCGACGATGGTCAGTACCTCGCCAGCGCCCAGCCGTGCGGCCGCTGCCTGCAGCGCCGGCGCCTGCAGGTCCATCAAGGCAAGGCGGAAGCCGCGCTGCTGCAGCAGCACGGCTACCGCCAGCCCGATGCCGCTGGCACCGCCGGTGATGAGGGCCGTCCGCTCAGAACTTCCACTCATAGTTGACGATGATGCGGTAGTCCTGGATGTCGCCTGCGCTGCGCATGTCCACGTAGGCCGCGCGGCCGCGGATCCAGAACGGGCGTGCCCAGTCGGGCCAGCGCTTGTCGCTGAAGCGGTAGTCCAGCGTCAGGTCGTACTCGGTCCAGTCGGGCTGCGCGACGCCGCTGGAAGGGTTGATGGCGTCCCAGCCATACACCGCGGCCGCATTCACCACGAATCCCGGCACGCCCTGCGCGGCGAAGTCGTAGGTGCCACCAAGGAGCCAGGCCTTCATGTTCGCCAGGTTGAAGCTCTTGACGATCATGTACGTGTAGCCGGCCCAGCCCGAATAGGGCGCCTGGTAGTCGGCGCCGCTGCCAGTCTGCTGGTAGGCCAGCGTGGCGGTGGCACCGCCGCTCGCCAGGTCGGCCTTCAGGCCGCCCGACCAGGTGGAAAAGGAACTGCCGCTGAGCAGTTGCTGGCCCACGCCGCTCTGGACCATCGCCTGCGCGCCCAGGCGCAGGCGATAGCGCTCGTCGAGCGGCAGCGACCAGGCGACGTCGGCGTAGTTCGACTGCAGCACGTTGGGCACGTAGTAGCTGGAAAAGCGCCAGCGCAGGTCCTGGTGCGGCTCGCCCGACAGGCCGAACAGGTACAGCGGCTCGCTGGCCGGGCTGTCGATGTTGGCCGCGGCCACGAAGTTGATGAAGTTCTCGCTGTTGCGCGGCTTGGTCGCGTTCAGATAGGCGGCGTAGTACTTGACGCCCGCCAGCGTGCCCGTCAGGTTGCCACCCGAGTAGGTGATGGGCGTCATGCGGTTGTCGGTCGGGCTGATCTCCGGCTGGTTGACCTGGAAGCGACCGCCGGTCAGCACCTGGTCCCACAGCTTCAACGACCCGTAGACCTCGCCGATCACCGAGTAGCCGTCCTGGTCCGAGGTGAGCAGCAAGGAGCCCGGCTTGTCCTGCGGCGCCCACAGCGGCTGCGAGGTGTAGCCGACAACGCCGAAGCGCAGCGCGTCGCCGATCCAGCCGGTGCGGTAGCCAACCCAGCCGCCGATCGCCCAGGCGGCGTTGTCCGGCGGCTTGGGGTTCAGCCTGTCGAAGTAGTAGGTGCGCAAGTGCAGCGTGAGCTCACTGTCACGCCCCAGCGCATCGGCCAGGCGGGTGTCCGCCTGTGCAGGCACGGTCAGCGCGGCGCACAGCAGGCAGGCCCAGGCCGCCCGGCGAGGGCGCGATTCGATCGGCACTGGTGGCATTTCGAGCAACGTCTTGCGGTGGATGAGCGCAGCGGCACGCCTACACTTGGCAGCGACCGAAGATGCTACGTGCAAACCGCCCTGCTCCGACGCGCGCCGTGCACGGTGCGTTGGCGCTCGGCCTGCCCGTCGCGCTGATGCTGGCAGCACCACCCGTGAAGCCGGCACCGCCGACGAGCTACGAGTTCTGGCCCGAACTGAACGCCTACGTGCAGCACGACGAGCGCACGCGGTTCATGTTCAGCGCCGCCGGCACGCGCGCAGCCGAAGGATCCGTGAACAACAACATCCTCTCGCTGCAGGACGCGCAGTTCACCCTGAACCTGGACTACACGCTCGCCCCGGTGCTGCGCCGCGACGTGCCCATGTCGGAATGGTCGAAGAACCGGCTGCTGTGGACGCGGCTGGGCTTCGAGTACGGCACCTCCGCCAGCGCCAGCGACACGTCCTTCCGCTCCTACACCGGCATTGCCGAGCTCAACGCCCGCTTGCCGCTGCAAAGCGACGCCTGGCTGACGAACCGCCTGCGCGTGGATTTCCGCAACATCAACGGCACGCCGTCGCAGCGCTACCGCGTGCGCCTGGGTGCCGAATGGGAAGACAGCGTGTTCGAGCACCCGATCGCACCCTACGCCAGCGTCGAGGCGCTGTACGACACGCGCTACGAGCGCTGGAGCCGGCTGACGCTCAAGACCGGGCTGGAAACGCCCATCGGCGGGGCGTGGCGCGTCGAGCCTTACCTGGCGCTGCAGATGAACAAGCCCAGCGACCAACTCAGCCGGGTGCTCGGCCTCGGCCTGACCTTCAAGGTCTACTTCGACTGACCGGCCCGAAGTCCGGCGGGGTGGCTCAGGCCGGGGCGTAGCCTTCGTCGGCCAACGCGCGCTCGAACTCCGCCGCCGGCCGGGTCGATTCGATGCGCACCTGGTGCGTAGGCAGGTCGACCTGCAGTCGGGCCTGCGCGTCCACCTGCTGCACCACGGCGGTGACGGTCTTGACGCAATGACCGCAGGTCATCGTCGGCAGGGTGAGTTCGATCATTGTTCGTTCCTCCTTCGCGCATTGTCCCGCATCAGCCCCGCCCGCGCGCCGCGGATACAGTGCAGGCATGGACGACACCGCCACGCTGACGTTGCCGATCGAGGGCATGAGTTGCGCGTCCTGCAGTGCGCGGGTGGAGCGCGCGTTGCAGCGCGTGCCCGGCGTGCAGCAGGCGAGCGTGAACCTGGCCACGGAACGCGCGTCGGTCACGCTGGCGGCGCCGGTGAGCGCGGCGGAACTCGACGCCGCGATCGAGAAGGCGGGCTATGCGGTGCCACGGGAGACGGCCGAGTTGCGCATCGACGGCATGACTTGCGCGACCTGCGTCGGCCGCGTCGAGAAGGCGTTGCGCAAGGTGCCCGGGGTGCTGCAGGCCAGCGTCAACCTCGCCACTGCGGCGGCACAGGTCAGCCGCCTGGCGGGCACGGCGCCGACGCCGGCGCTGTTGGAGGCGGTACGCCGCGCCGGCTACGACGCGGCCGAGATCCAGGGTTTGGACGCATCGACGCCCCCGGTGCGCTCGGTCCATGACCCGGGCTGGAAGGTGGCCCTGGCCGTCGCCCTGGCCCTGCCACTGGTGCTGCCGATGCTGGGCGACCTGTTCGGTCGCCACCTGATGCTGCCGGCGGCCTGGCAGTTCGTGCTGGCCGCGCCGGTGCAGTTCTGGCTGGGCGCGCGCTTCTACCGCGCCGGCTGGAAGGCGCTGCGCGCCGGGTCCGGCAACATGGACCTGCTGGTCGCACTGGGCACCAGCGCGGCCTTCGGGCTGAGCCTGGTGCTGTGGGCCAAGGGCGAGCCGCATCTGTACTTCGAAAGCGCCGCCGTGGTGATCACGCTGGTGCTGTTCGGCAAGTGGTTGGAGGCCCGCGCCAAGCGGCGCACGCTGGCGGCGCTGGATGCACTGCGTGCGCTGTGGCCGCAGACCGCCTGCGTGCTGCGCGACGGGGCCGAGCACACCGTGGCCTTGGCCGAACTGCGCGTCGGCGATCTTCTGCGCGTGCGGCCCGGTGAACGCATCCCCGCCGATGCACGCGTCGTCGACGGCGCGAGCCATGTCGACGAGTCGATGCTCACCGGCGAGAGCCTGCCGGTGGCACGCGAGCGCGGCGACACGGTCAGCGGCGGCTCGATCAACGGAGAAGGGCTGTTGACGCTGCGGGTGCAGGCGGTGGGCGCCGAGTCGCAGCTGGCGCGCATCGTGCGCCTGGTGGAGTCGGCGCAGGCCAAGAAGGCGCCCATCCAGCAGCTCGTCGACCGCGTCAGCGCGGTGTTCGTGCCGGTGGTGCTCGCGGCCGCGGCGCTGACGCTGCTCGGCTGGGGCCTGGCGCGTGGCGACTGGGCCGCGGCCACGCTGCATGCGGTGGCGGTGCTGGTCATCGCCTGCCCCTGCGCGCTGGGGCTGGCCACGCCGGCCACGCTCATGGTCGGCACCGGCCTGGCCGCGCGCCGCGGCATCCTGGTGCGCGATGCGCAGGCGATGGAACAGATGCGCGCGGTGCGCCTCGTGGCCTTCGACAAGACCGGCACGCTCACCGAGGGCCGCCCACGGCTGCTGGCGGCCGAGGCGGCCTCCGGCGTTGCGCCGACCGAACTGCTGGCGCTGGCCGGCGCGCTGCAGCAGGGCAGCGAACATCCGCTGGCGCGCGCCGTGCAGCAGGCTGCGGCCGAGGCGGGCGTGACGCTGCCCGTGGCCGAGGGGCTGCGCGCCGTGCCCGGGCGCGGCATCGAGGGCCTCGTGCAGGGCCGCCGCCTGCAGCTGGGCAGCACGCGCTGGCGCGAGGAACTCGGGGCCGATGCCGGCCCCCTGCAGCAGCGCGCGCAAGCGCTGCAGTCCGAAGGCTGCAGTCTGGCCTGGCTCACCGCCCAGCCTCCGGACACCCCCGACGCGGTGCCGCAGACCGTCGGCCTGCTGGCCTTTGGCGATCGCCCGAAGCCGCAGGCGGCCGCGGCGATCGCCCGGCTGCACGCGCTCGGCCTGCGCACCGCACTGCTCAGCGGCGACAACCGCGGCGCGGCTGGCTCGGTGGCCAAGGCACTCGGCATCGACGAGGTCCACGCCGAAGTGCTGCCCGGCGACAAGGCCGCGGTGGTGGCCGGCCTGCGCCAGAAGCTCGGCCCTGGCGCGAAGGTGGCCATGGTGGGCGACGGCGTCAACGATGCGCCGGCACTGGCCGCGGCCGACGTCGGCTTGGCCATGAGCACCGGCACCGACGTCGCCATGCACAGCGCCGGGCTGACGCTGCTGCGCGGCGATCCGACCCTGGTGGCCGAGGCCTACGAGTTGTCGAACGCCATCAGCGCCAAGCTGCGGCAGAACCTGTTCTGGGCCTTCGCCTACAACGTCATCGGGATCCCGCTGGCGGGCATGGGCCTGCTGAGCCCGATGCTGGCGGGCGCCGCCATGGCGTTGTCCAGCGTCAGCGTGGTCGGCAACGCCTTGCTGCTGGGCCGCTGGCAACCTCGCACATAGCGCACGGCGGCACGGGCCGCCCGGCTCAAGTCGGCCGCGCCGACGCCGAAGATGCTCCAGTGCCGTGGCGCAGAAGGGCCGCGGCCTGTCGAAATCATCACATCTTCCTGCCCAGGAGCGCTCATGCAGTTCTCGCAACTCGCCTCGGTCAAGCATCGGCTCGCCGTCGGCAAGCCCTTGCCGTTCAACGTTCGTAACGCCGATCACACCCTGTTGCTTGCGCGCGGTCAGGTGGTCGACACCTTCGACCAGATGGAAGCCCTGTTCACCCGCGGCGCGTTGGTGGACATTGCCGAGTTGCGCGCTCCGGAAGACGAGATCAAGGCCGCCCGGCCCGAAGAGTTGCCCAAACTCTGGAACCAGTGCATGGACCGCGTCGGCCAGACGCTGCAATCGTGCTCGCAGGAAGGTTTCCGCCAGGCGCTGGACGACGTCAGCAGCCCGGTGCAGGCGCTGATCGAACGCGACTCCGATCTGGCCATCTTCCAGGTGCTGCGCCAGGACGGCAACCGCCACACACAGTACGGCGTGAACCACTCGATCCACACCGCGATCACCGCCTTCCTGGTGGCCCAGCGCCTGGGCTGGGACGAAGACAGCGTGCAGAAGGTCTTCAAGGTGGCGCTGACGATGAACGTGTCGATGCTCGAGCTGCAGGGCCAGCTGGCCGAGCAGCGCACGCCGGTGACACCGGATCAGCGTGCGCAGATCCTGTCACACCCGCAGCGCAGCGTGCAGATGCTCGAGCTGGCCGGCGTCACCGACCGCGACTGGCTGGAAGGCGTGGCCGACCACCACGTGGCACCGGACGGCAGCGGCTATCCGGCGGTGACGCATGTGCCGAACGACTACGCCGCGCTGGTGCGCCGCGCCGACATCTACACCGCCAAGCTCAGCCCGCGCAACACGCGCTGCGCGATGGCCGCCGACCGCGCCGGCCGCGCGATGTTCATGTACGACCCGGGCAACTCGATGACTGCCGCGCTGGTCAAGGAGTTCGGCGTCTACCCGCCGGGCTGCTTCGTCAAGCTGGTGTCGGGCGAGACCGCGGTGGTGATCAAGCGCGGCCCGAGCGTCGTGACGCCTTTGGTGGCCGCGTTGACCACGCCGTCGGGCGCGGCCCTCAGCGACCCGCAGCCGCGCGACACGTCCAAGCGCGAGCACGCGATCGCCGGCGTGGTCGGCGAAGGCGCGGTGCCCGCGCGCATCGCCCCCGAGAAGCTCGTCAAGCTGGCGCTGGCCTGAGGGGTCGGCGCAGCCGGCGCGGGGCCGGCGTGCCAAGCCGCGACGGCACGTGCGTCAGCCGCCTTCGGGCGGCTGGTTCGTGACCACCGTCAGCGCCGTGCCGGTGGTCTGCGGCAGGATCGGCGCGTCGGTCAGCACGAGCGTGCTGCCGGCCACCAGCGCCGGCCGCAGCGCATCGACGAAGCCCTTGGGCATGCGCACCCGCGCGAAGCCTTCGGCCGTCAGCGTCAGGCCCGCGTCCTGGGCATGGCCCGGCACCGCCACGGCGGTCCAGCGCAGCCGGTTGCCGGCCACCGCGCCAGTGGCCGTGGCATCGGCCTGGGCCACGAAGGCGTGCGTGCCGAAGGGCTGATCCGGATTCGCCACCGACACCCGCGCTCGGCCGATCTCGACGCCGTTACGCAGCACGAGCACGCGCCCGTCCGCGCGGCTCAGCACCAGCGACAGCGGCCCGGTCGGCGCCGCGTCGGGCGTCCAGCGCCAGGCCTCGCCGTCGGCCAGCCGCGGCTCGTGCTCGAGCTCGCCGGTGCGCGGGTCCACCGGCGACACCGGCAGCGGGTGCGCCAGCTCCTGCGGCGTCGCGCTGCCCCGGGCCACCACCACCGTCATGCCGAGCGGGCTCACCGCGAACAGCTTCTCCGCGAAGGCCGACGGCAGGTGCACGCAGCCGTGCGACGACGGGTACCCCGGCAGGCCGCCGGCGTGCAGCGCCACGCCGCCCCAGGTGAGCCGCTGCGTGTAGGGCATGGCCGCGTTGTGGTAGGTCGACGAGCGGTGGTCCTTGTCTTTTTGCAGCGTGTGGAACACGCCGGTCGGCGTGTCGAAGCCCTTCTTGCCGGAGCTGACCGAGCTCCAGCCGATGAGCACGCCGTTGCGGTAGGCGTAGCCGAGCTGCTGGTCGAGGTTGACCACCACCAGCACCGGCCCCTGCGGCGCGGCGGCCGGGCTCCAGACCCACTGGCCCGGTTTCAGCGCCGTGGCCGCCACCTCGGCCGGCTGCGAATCGCGGTCGCCCCAGTAGGGCACGGCGTGGGCCGAAGCGGCCCACAACCCCGCCAGCAGGACCGCCAAGGCCAGCGGGCGTCTCAACGTCATCGTCATCAGAAACCTCCTGCCGCCGGGAAAGCCCGGCGCCTCACAAGGAACGGAACACCCAGGCCGCCTCCAGGGCGCTCGACCTGTGCCTTCCCCCGCGGCGAATGAGCGAGCAGCACCGCGAATGGCCGTTCAAGGCCCGCGACCACGGCTGCGCTTGCAGCCTGCCCGCGGCGTCCGGCATGGGCCGTAGCCACGGGTACCAGGCGTGTCGGGTCAGCCGCCGGTGATCACGGCCTCGGGAAACTCGTAGCGCTCCTTGCCGGCCTGGATCTTGAACAGGTCGCCCTCCTTCGTGGCGCGGAACGTCATGTCGCCGTCGGCCTGGCTCAGGTCGGCGCCGGTGGCCTTGCCCTTCTCGAAGAAGAGGAAGCGCTTGCGGCCATCGGGCAGCTTCACCACCACGGCGGCGGTGCCGCCGCCGGCCCGGGCGACACCCCAGTCGCACTGCCCCATCGGCTGCGCCGGCGCCTGGGCGCAGGGCATCTTGCCGGTGGCGTTGAACTTGCCCTCGCCGGCGCGACCGGTGGCATCGGACAGCGCGTCCGCGCCCGACGCGGCCGGCGCGCCGCCACCTGCCTGCGCGCCGCCGGTGATCGACACGTCGAGCGTGAAGGCCGTGCTGCGGCCGCTGCTCTTGGCGTTGCCCATCTGGTAGACGCGGATCGTGTACTCGCCGTCGGCCGGCAGCGTGAGCGCCGCGGTGTCGCCGTCGCGCGAGCCGATGAAGATCGCCTCGCCGGTGCTGCCCGGCGGCAGCACGTTGAAGTACGGCGTGGCCTTGCCGCCGCTGATCTTGACCTTCAGCGTCTGCCCGGCCCGCGCGCGCAGCTTGTAGTCGGCCGCCCCGTCGCCGGTGATGCTGCCCTTCACCGTGGCGCCACTGCTGCCCTTGGCGAACTGCACCTGCTGGGTCTTGATGCCGCGCTCGGCCAGCGCAGGGATCGGGACGACGAAGGCCGAGGCGGCAAGACTCGCGACGGCTGAAATCAGGAAACGTCTCATGGCAATCAGGGTTGATAAGGGGTGTCCGCCGGCCCGCGCCACGCGTTCCGGGCGCGGGCGAACCGGAAGCTCGAAATTCTCGGCGCCCTCCCGGCGCTGCAACTAGCAAATGCCCGACATTCAGCCGGCGCGCCGGCGCGCGACGACCGGTCGTTCGGCAAGCCGGTCGATGCCGGTATCCGCCACCGCCTGCAGCGCCTTGAGGTCCAGGAGTGTGACGCGGCCGTAGCGCCACTGCAGCAGCCCTTCGCGCACCAGCTCGCGCACCAGCGCGGTCACGGTCTGGCGGGTCACGCCGAGCATCTCGGCAAAGCGCTCCTGAGGCAGGCGCAGCGGGATCTGCGCCGGCCCCGGGGCGGAATGGTCACGAGACTCCAGCAGCCCCAGCAGCAGGCTGGCCGCGCGCGGGCGCAGTGCATCGAACAGGGCGCTCTTCAACTGCTCCGTATAGCGCCGGGCGCGGCCGTTGACTTCGCGCGCCACCGTGGCCCACAGCGCCGGGTGGGCAGCCAGCTCGGCCTGGATCGCGCCCATCGGCACCATCAGTGCGACGCCGCCGTCGGGGAAGATCACGTCGCAGACCCATGGCTGCCCGTCGACCAGAGGGATGACGCCATGGGCGCGGCCGGGCGGCTCGATGGCGAACACCACGCGCCGGCCATCACTCGCGGTGACGCTGGATTCCACCGCGCCCACCGGAACCACCGCCATCTGGTCGTACCGGCTCCCATGGCGGAACAGGCGCTCGCCTGCGGCGCAGACCCGGACCTGTGCGGCCTGCGCCAGGCGCAGCAAGGCCGGACCCGACCAGCCGACGAAAGGAGGCACCGCGCCGATCGC